>ENA-OYXX01000024-OYXX01000024.1-human-gut-metagenome-genome-assembly--contig:-NODE-24-length-62944-cov-17.572787_pt1 | contig 62944 bp, 30 predicted proteins | sample MGYA00243976_ERZ653434 | MGnify/ENA primary metagenome ERZ653434 (study PRJEB26926, sample SAMN06165112) | human gut metagenome | biome: ENVO:00009003; feature: ENVO:2100002; material: ENVO:00002003...
ATGTCACTCGTTCGCGGACGAAAAGAATCCAAACTCGTCCGCTCACTTGTACTTTTCGTCAAGCTCGGCGTTCGCTTTCTCGCCGCCTTGCGGCTCGTGTTCCGTCTTTTAAGCTGCACATACCGTTTATAAGAACGCACCAAACAGATGAATAGCGCGAAAAAGCCCTTCGGGGCTCTCGCCTAGTGTACTTTTCGTACACGACGAGTGACCGAAGGACATTGACAAAAAATATTTAACTAAAACCGCGATTTGTGCAAACCCGTTTCTTCTAAACCGCGCCAAACAGATGAATAGCGCGAAAAAGCCCTTCGGGCTCTCGCCTAGTGTACTTGGCGTACACGACGAGTGACCGAAGGGCTTTGACAAAGCTAGTCGCTGTTTGGTGCGGTTTTAGAAGAAACGGGCGATGAGGTCCTTCGAATACTGCACAGTCTCTTCCATATCGCCGAAGCTCATGATTTCGCCTGCATAGTAGGTGTTGAGGTTGCCTTGCATTGCTTCGACTTTCTCATACCAACCGTCTGCATAGTCCTTTTCAAAGACGTGCGGGAAATAGTACCACTTGCGCTCGTAAACGCACTTGTCGATGTCGATGCCGCAAAGTTTCATATCGTCCCAAGCCATCTTCTTTGCTTCTTCATAGGTTTTGAATTCTTTGCCCTTGTGGTTGCGCAAGACATAGGTGGTGAGAACCTGGTTGGGTTCGTTTGCCCATCTGTGATAGAAGACCATGAGGTGACCGAGGCGTTCGGGAACCATGTTGTCGAACAGATAACCGGACATATCAGGATAATATGTGCCTTTCTTGCAAGTGATTGCCGTGACGTCGTAACGCTCGTAATCGATCTTTGCGAAGTATTTTTTCTCTTCCTCGGTTGCGTCGAAGTAGGAAGGCAAGTATTGCAACGGAGCAGTGACGATAATCTTGTCAAATTCTTCCATCTCGTCGCCGACGTAAACTTGCACTTTGCCGTTTTGACGAGTGACTTTTGTGATGTTGACGTTGAGGCGTGCGGGATGTTGCAATTTTGCATTGACCGCTTCATAGATGGATTGCGTGCCGTCTTTCCATGTCCACAAGTCTTTGTTGACAAAGTACATTGCGGTTGCAAAATCCAAATATTTGAGAACGTAAGCCGCAGGAATCTCGTCAAAGAATCCATATCCGAATGCCGTGTACGGTCCGATCCAAATCTCCTGAGCAAGAGATACATTGTTCATCTTGCAGAAATCTTTGAAGTTCATGCAAAGGTCTTTGAGGTTGGGGTTCTCGCCGACGACATGTTCACCGGTGACAGGATTGTATCCGTCGTATTTACCTTCGGAAATCCCCTTGTGTCCCGTGTATTCGTATCCCTTATACTTTGTGGCAAGCAATGTGCCGAGCTTCTTGACCTGAGATTTCATTCTCAAAAGGTGCGGGATGAGCAACGGGTTCTTCTTGGGATTGAACGGATCGTAGGGTTTGCCGTTTTGTTTGCGATACGCACGTTCGAGTTTCGGACCGTCGTGGTCTACACCGCCGAACAATTCGAGTTCATGCACGGCATAGTAGGTCGGGCAACCCATGATTGCGCCCATTTCGAATCTCTTTCCGTCGTGATACGGAGAATGGCACTTTCCTCCAACGTGATCTTCTCTTTCAAGGATTGCGTAGTCGGTGTATCCGTTCTTCTCGAGGTGTACAGCTGCACTAAGTCCCGCAGGACCTGCGCCGATGATACAAATCTTGTCGTTTTTAGCCATGATTTTCTCCTTTTTGTGGTTAAGCCGTTTTTTACATTCAAACGCTTTGTTTGATATATCAATTATACCACTTTATTTTTTGTTGTAAATACTTTTATTAAAAATCGATAATTTTTTATTAAATTGTCGGTTTGGTATTCACAATCAAAAATACCCGTGCTATAATATATGTCGATTCGGAGGTGTATATGAAATTCAAATCCTTTGAAGAATTGTTGTCGGTCAATGCGCAAAAGCGTCCCGAAAACGTTGCTTTGGCGTTTGCGGAAAACGATTCAATCGCGACTATGACGTACAAGGAGCTTTTTGATGCGATTCTGGCAAGAAAGGCGGAACTGGAAGACGTAAACGCAAATTGCGTCGGTATTCTTCAAGCCCCGTCGAAAAAATGGATTATAGATATGTTCGCGTGCGTGCTCGCGCGCAAACAAACCGTATTGCTCGACCCGATGAGCGAACCTGCCGTCATTCAGGCGCAGGTACTCGCAACAGATGTCGAAACAATATTGACGGACGATCTGACTTCTCCTTATGCCGACAAACTTAAAACGGCAAAACAAGTTGACGTTCGGCTTGCCGACGGCGAAGGAAACTTGCTTTTCTTCACGTCGGGAACGACAAATTCCTCCAAAGCCGTTGTACTTACCTCCAAATCTCTCTGCGCAAGCGCATGGAACGGGCAAGAGAAATGCCCGTGCTACGACAGCGACAATCTGCTTTGCATGCTTCCCCTCACTCACGTGTTCGGATTTGTGTGTGCAATGCTCTGGCCCATGTCGCAAGGCGCGAGAATTTCTTTGGCGAGGGGGATGCGCTTTATTGCGCAAGATTGCAAATATTTTAAGCCGACGGTTGTCTCGGTTGTGCCGTCTATTTTAAAATTTCTCATCGGCTTCAACGCGCTCAATGACGAGTTGCGGATGATTCTTGTCGGCGCAGGTCCCGCAAGCAAACAAATGCTCGACGCGGCAAAGGCAAAAGGTATCGAGGTGCGCTTCGGGTACGGACTTACCGAAACGTCAAGCGGCGTTGCCATAAGTTGCGGCGAAAATCCTTATGCGTTGTCGGTATGCCCCGATGACGAAATCACTTTGGGCGAAGACAACGAAGTGCTCGTCAAAGCCGACGAGTGTATGATGCAAGGCTACTACAAAAACCCGGAGGCAACAAAGGAAGTTCTGATTGACGGCGTGTTGCATACGGGCGACCTCGGCAAATTCGACGATGAGGGCAACCTCTATATCACGGGACGCAAAAAAGATATTATCGTGCTTGAAAACGGCAATAAGATTTTTCTTCCCGAATGGGAAAAAGAGCTTGCCGAAGCACTCGAAACGGAAGATCTCGCTCTTGCTTTGAAAGACGAATCTCTTACGCTGTTTGTCGGCAACAAAGACGGTTTTTTGAACGTGAGCGCACTCAAAGACAAACTTGCCGCATTCAACAAAAACAAACCGTTCCATTTGCAAATATCGCATATCGTGGTCATGCCGAACGCCCTTCCCAGGACGGCAACGGGGAAAGTGAAAAGATATGCGCTTTGACAACCGAAAACAATAATGTCTTAATATATGCAATATGCATAAAAGGAGCAGATATGGCACAAGTTACGAAACAAGAAATTCAAAACAAGTTGGCAACGCTGATAAAGCAATATATTCCCTCTTTGCAGGACGAGGAAATCACCGGGGAAACCGCCATAAACTCAAAGGGATACGAATCGCTTAATTACATCTATATCATCTGCACTCTCGAAAGCGATTACGGCATCAAAATCCCCGACAAAGTATGGATGAAATTGCGCACCGTAAACGAAGTCGTAGACACCGTCTATGAAGCCGCTACAAAATAATTTTGCTCAAAAACACACTTTAAGCATACAAAACGATAATATAAATGGTTGATTTGGTATATTCTACGCACAGAAAACTGCTCGCCGACGATGTGACGATGTATCGCGATTTACGTCTGTCGGTGCTTATGCGTTGGCTTCAGGAGATATCCATAGCACACACCGAAGCTCTTGGCGCAGGCAGAGCGAAAACCCTCGACAAGGGTGCGCTGTGGGTTGTGTGCAGAGTTCGTTTGGAAGTTGAAAAACTGCCTTGTTACGATGACGAAATCACTCTATCGAGCTGGGCAGGCAACACAATGCGCGTACTTTTCCCGAGGTACTATCAAATGTCCGACGCAACCGGCAATTCCATTGTCAAAGCAAGCGCGGTGTGGCTTTTGATGGACGCAAAAAAACGCAAAATGGTTTTCCCCGAAAACTATGATGTCGTCGTACCCGGAATAAGAACGGGAAGAGAAATCCCCCTCTCTTTCGGCGTATCGCTGGGCGAACAGGAAAAGACGAAACGTTTTAAGGTCGCATACAGTCAGGTTGACATCAACGGGCATATGAACAATGCAAAATACCTCGACTGCATGGAGGACGTTCTGGGCAAAGACTTTCTCGATACGCATATGCTCAAAACGCTCGAAATCGAGTTTAAATCCGAAATAAAATACGGCGCGAGCGTGAGGCTCGAATACACTATAGACGAAGATTTCGTCACGATGATAGGTTTTGTGAGAAATCGTCCGTGTTTCGAACTCAAAGCGAGTTTTGCAAAACGCAACAACACAACTTTGTAAGTCAAAAATATTTGACGGCAAAAAAATCATATGATAAAATAGCTATCAAATAAGGGAGTAATCGGCACTCTTGAGTGTAATAAAGCCGCTAACACGAGCGTTGTCTCCGGTTTTATTTGAAATGATGAGACTTATCCGCAGGGATAAGTCTTTTTTATTTGTTAGTACAAACAAAAAAGAGTGATATTCCCTACGGTAGCGATATTGTGCCTCAGCCACGGTGAAACTTTCACAAAGCGCAAGTGAAATTGCACTGCGTGCAATTATGGAATAAAAAAATATACTATGCTCTTATTATATCAATAAAGGAGAGTTTATGAAACACTATTTGGAGTCTATCGACAACGTATGCGCCGACGCTCAATCGAGCGTGGACGGTTTGTCGTCGCAACAAGCGCAAGAGCGGCTTGAAAAGGACGGCAAAAACAAACTTGCGGAAGGCAAAAAAGAGCCGATTATTCTGCGATTTTTGAAGCAGTTTATCGAGCCTATGACGCTCATTCTCATAGTTGCGGCGATTATATCCGGTGTACTGACGGCGGTCAACAATGCATCGAGTGCCGTCAAAGAATTCCCTTCCGACGTCATCATAATCATGGCGGTCGTTATAATCAACGCAATTCTCGGAGTGGCGCAAGAGAGTAAGGCCGAAAAAGCAATCGACGCACTGCAAAAGATTGCCGCCGCCACGTCGAAAGTCATTCGCGACGGCAAAATCGTGGTCGTAAAGAGCGAGGACTTGGTTGTGGGCGACGTAATCGTGCTCGAAGCGGGCGACGCCGTGCCTGCGGACGCAAGGATTATAGAATGCGCAAGCATGAAAATCGAAGAAGCCGCGCTCACGGGCGAATCCGTACCCGTGCTGAAAACCTGCGACGTCATCGACGCTCCGAGCGGCGAAGTGCCTTTGGGCGACAGAAAAAACATGGCTTTTATGGGCAGCACCGTCGTTTACGGCAGAGGCAAAGCGATTATCGTCGGCACGGGCATGAACACCGAGATGGGCAAAATCGCAAACGCACTCACGCAAGCAAAAGAAGGCAAAACTCCCCTTCAACAAAAACTTTCGCAGCTTAGCAAGGTGTTGACCTATCTTGTCATCGGCATTTGCGTGGTTATCTTTGCGGTAAGCCTTATTCGCGCAGGCGTGGACGGTTCTCTCAAAGCGGACGTTGCACCCACAATTCTCAATACGTTTATGATTGCTGTTTCGCTTGCGGTTGCGGCAATCCCCGAAGGTCTTGCCACCGTAGTTACCATCGTGCTTTCCATCGGCGTGACGAATATGTCAAAACGCAACGCAATCATCAGAAAGCTCACCGCCGTGGAAACTCTCGGCTGCACGCAAATCATATGTTCGGACAAAACCGGCACGCTGACGCAAAACAAAATGACCGTCGTAGACCACTACGGAAGCGACGAGAACTTGCTTGCCAACGCAATGTCGCTTTGCTCGGACGCAGAGTACGACGAGGAAAAGGGCGAAGCCGTCGGCGAACCCACCGAATGTGCTTTGGTCAACTACGCCGCACTTTGCAATCTCAATAAAAACGAGCAAAAGAACATCCTCGTCCGCGTGGGCGAAATCCCGTTCGATTCCTCGCGCAAGATGATGACAACCGTGCATAAGGACGCAAACGGCAACGTTTTGCAATTTACAAAGGGCGCACCCGACGAAATAATCAAGCGTTGCACGTTCTATCTGCAAGACGGCAAAGAAGTTGCGATGACACCCGACAAACAAGACGAAATTCTTTGCGCAAACAAAGAGATGGCAGACCGCGCGCTCCGCGTGCTTGCGGTTGCGCAAAAGCGTTTGGAAGCGGAAAAGAGCGAATACACCACCGAAAACGACGAAAAAGATATGTGTTTCGTGGGGCTTGTTGGTATGATAGACCCCGTTCGTCCCGAAGTTAAACCCGCAATCGACGAATGTAGAAAAGCAGGCATACGCCCCGTTATGATAACCGGCGACCACAAGGATACCGCCGTTGCAATCGCAATGCAGCTGGGAATAATCACCGATCCGTCGCAAGCAATCACGGGTGCGGAACTCGACAAAATCAGCGATGAAGACTTTGCAAACGACGTTGAAAAATACTCCGTTTACGCACGCGTTCAGCCCGAACATAAGACGAGAATCGTCAACGCATGGCGCGCAAAGGGCTACATCACCGCTATGACCGGCGACGGCGTCAACGACGCTCCTTCCATCAAGAACGCCGACATCGGCGTGGGCATGGGCATCACGGGCACCGACGTTACGAAAAACGTTGCGGATATGATTCTCACCGACGACAACTTTGCAACCATCGTTTCGGCAGTCGGCGAAGGCAGACGCATCTACGACAACATCCGCAAATCGATACAATTCTTGCTTGCGTCCAACCTGTCCGAAGTGCTGTCCATTTTCATCGCAACGCTTGCCGGATTTACAATCTTCAAGCCTGCGCATCTTTTGTGGATAAACCTCATCACAGACTGCTTCCCTGCGCTGTCTTTGGGCATGGAAACTCCCGAAAGCGACGTCATGAGCCGCCCTCCGAGAAACAGCAAAGACGGCATTTTCGCAAACGGTATGGGCTTTGCAATAAGCTATCAAGGCGTGCTTATCACTCTTATTACGATTGCGTCCTACTTCATCGGTGCAAAGGTGCTTGCAAATATGCACCATGCCGAAGCAATCGCAAACGGATTGTACAGCGCGGAAACTCTCGGCTCGTCCATGGCGTTTTTGACGCTGTCTATGGCGGAAATATTCCACGCTTTCAACATGCGTTCGCTGCACGGTTCTATATTCAAAATCAAAAAACAAAACTGGTGGTTGTGGGGCGCTGGCGTGTTGTCGCTGCTGTTGACAACCCTCGTCGTAGAAGTCCCCTTCCTTGCAAACGCATTCGAGCTTGCAAAACTCGACGGAGCGGAATACGGCATCGCAATCGCACTTGCAATATCCATAATTCCTATGGTCGAAATCGTCAAAGCAATCGCGCGCGCAATTCGCAAAAAGAAAGGCATCGTGCTTGCCGCATAATCTTTTGCGACTTATTAGAAAAATTAAAAACAATATTAAAACGTCAAAAACAAAAGCCGAAAGATTGTCTTTCGGCTTTTGTTTCGTATCGGTTGGCTTATATCAATAGAACTCTTTCGAGGTGTTGCTCTTCCACTCGTCGTAACCGTCGGGATTGGGCGCACCGGTTTTCACAAACTCGCAATAGCGTTTGCGAAGCTCGGTTGCAAGGCGGTAGTCGTCCTCGCAGAATTTGCGCCACGGATGTTGATCAAGCCCGAATACGTACCACAAATCCGCACTGTGCCACGCTCCTTTGTCATCGCCGGGAAGAGAATGATAAAAGTGCGACAGCCACACTTTTCCGTTGCCGCTTTTCATCATGGTTTTCGCTATGCGTTCGAGATACGGCGCAAGCAAATCGTTTTTGGTTACGCCGAGAATACACGGAAGTTGCTCGTCCTTGTATGCGTTTTCATACAGGTCTTTTCTGACGATTTCGTCATCGAATACGGGCATTGTGGAGAGCATCGACAATGCAAGATTCTTCTTGTTTTGTCTGTACCACGCAAGATATAGGTCTTGGGCATTGCAAGTTTTGGGATCAAGCCCTCTTGCTTGCAGATCCTTGCGTACTCTCGCAAAAAATCGTTTTGCTCGTTTGAGGGATTTAGGCGCGAAAATGCCGCGCACGCTGCCGCCGCCCGAAAGCATAATCGAGCCTTGCACCATCTCTTTGACTTTTGGCAAAAGCACGAGATTTTGAATGGAAATCGCGCCTGCGCTCTGCCCCATAAGCGTTATTCGCGACGGATCGCCGCCAAACGCGGATATGTTTTGTTTCACCCACTCGATCGCGCAAATCATATCGTAAAAAGCGAGGTTTTGCGCGCCCTCGTCGGCATTGTATCCGAACACGTTGAGCCTATAATTCGCCGTGACGCAGATCACGCCCTCTTTTGCGATTTCTTTGCCGTCGAAAGGGCGTTCGTCGCTCGAACATATCACGAACGCGCCGCCGTGAATATACAGCAAAACAGGCAAATTTTCCGCATTTTTGGGTACAAAAATATTGAGATTTAAGCAGTCTTCCGAATACGTGAAAGAAAGTCCTTTGCGAAACTCCGTGTAATAAAGCATATCTGTTTTTGACTTGGATTTGCTCTCGTCGAAAAATTGCCGAAGTTGCGGACATCCGTCGCCATACTTTGTTGCCGTAACCTCGGCTGCAAGCGGTTCGAGCACAGGCTTTTTAAACCGCTCTCCCCTTGCGTATCTTATGCCGAGAAACGCAGCCGTATCTCCGCGGTCTATGCCTTTGACGACGTGGTTTTGATCGTTCACGATATATTCCGTATTATTGTTTTTTTGTTTGAACATGGGTTGTCCTTTGAGCATGTGTCATAACATAAAATGCGTGCTCGACTTATTCTTTTATTGCGATTTTCCCCTTCCTCATGTGTTTGGACTTCGGCGTTTGCAAAGCAATCCGCCTTGTTCGCTTTGGCTACAACACATTCACAGGATGTGTTGCTTAACGCTGCCCATACCGCCGCTCATTCTAATCGGGTGTGGGTGTCCCCCCCCATATTGTCATTCTGTCAATGTCAAGTGAGGCAACTTGCTTGCAAGGGAACGCAGATATTAACGTAGCAACCGCCTTTTTTAAAGGCGAAAACCGTAGGTTTCTATGCACAAGCATAGTTGTTGCGAGTAACGTAGTGAAGAATCCAGCGTAGCGAAATGCGGCTTACGCCTAGATTCCTCGGCGTTGCTCGGAATGACGAGGGGAAGAATGTAATTCAATCGGGTGTGAGTGTCTCGTCGCCGTTGCGGCTCATGTTCCGTCTTTGAACAAGGAGCGTACTAAATCGTACGTGACTTGTGAATGAGCGTCCTGACGACGCTATTTGCTCAATAGCGCATTTTTACCACTTGTTTTCGCAGTATTCGCAGAACGCGTACATATCCCTCACCTCAACCTTTGTGCCGTCATCGAGGATTGCGGTGCCGTTCCAGATGCCGTGGACTTGATGACAGTGCATGCGCAAAAGATTGAGAACGTTGAGATCGCCGTGATGGTCGTAAAACGGAGTCATGGTGAAATCAAATCTGCCGTCTTGCGAAATAAAGTGCCACGGCTCTTCGAACTTGTCGGGTTTTGGGAAAACTTCGACGTCGACGGGGCCGAACTTGTGCGCTTTTCCGTCCCAGAAAATTGCCGTTTCGGTTGCGTTGGACTCGTCGCCGATGCCCCACGTGATTTCAAAACCGAACATGTGGTCTTTGCCGTCGGGACCTTGCACCACTTTCGAGCCGTTGCCCCAGTACCAAACCATTTTGTAGGGAGTGTTGACTCTGCCCCAGTCAAGAAACGCGAATGTGTCTTTCTTGTCGAAATTCCACACTTGCTCGCCCCAGCGGAACGTGCCGGCACAAGGCATGCAGTTTTGCTTGGTGGTCATAAAATATCTTGTGGGTTTGTTTGCAAAAGGAAGAACGGTGGTGATGTTTTCAAGCCCGTCCATGATGTCCATTGTGAAGTTTGCCTCGACCTCTTTGCCTTTAAACTTGCCCTTGAAATAAAGAGTGCGCACTCTCTTTTCGGTTACGGCTTTGAATTGCGTGCCCGAAACGGTGAAATCCACGACGTTAGGCTCGTCGCCCTTGGGTGGAAGAATATATTTTTTGCCGCCGAGGAAAAGCGCGGTGGACTCAAGAATAGTGCCCGAATGAATTTTGCTCTTTTGGTGAGCGTTGTGCAAATCCGTGATGGACGCTTGCGCATATCCGCCGATTGATATGTTTGCAAAACTTATTTGCACCATAAATTCGCCGTTGGAAATCTGATAAAAATCCCATTCTTTTTTGCGCCAAGCGGGCTTTGCGTTGTCGCGCTCGTAGTCGAACACGTTGTGTCTTGCCCAACCGGGCGAAAGCAATTTGCCGTCAGCGGCAAGAAGTTTGGTCGGCTTGGTGTACTCTGTTTGTTTGCTTGTGAGTTGACCTTCCAACCAACTCGGATAAGTTCTCTTCATAATTTCCCTCCGCTTATATCTAAAAGATATAATGATTATACGAAAAGTATAAAACAAAAATGCGCTCATTTCAAGAGCGATTTTTTACAAAAGTACGATATTTCGATTTTTAGCGTAACAAAAATAATCGCCGAATTGTCGTAAATATCTATGAAAAACGTAAAAAAAGTGCTATGATTTCTTCGGAGTCAATTATGGAAATCAAACCGATCGCACACATTTTTACACCTTTCAAAGAAAAGTTCGGCATCCCTCGCCAATGCGGAAAAGTCGCAACGGTGGGAAGAATCGTCTTTGAAAAAGAATATCGCAACCCCGACGCGATAAGAGGCATCGAGGGATTTTCGCATTTGTGGTTGGTGTTCGATTTTTCAAAAGCGCATCGCAAAGACTTTTGTCCGACCGTGCGACCGCCGCGTCTTGGCGGAAACGAGAAGGCGGGTGTTTTTGCGACAAGGTCGCCTTTCCGCCCCAACTCTCTCGGATTGAGCTGTGTGAAACTTGTAAAAGCGGAAGATACGGAAAACGGCAAAGTTCTCGTTGTCGAGGGTGCGGATTTGCTTGACGGTACGCCGATATACGATATAAAACCGTATCTAAAATCCGATTGTATCCCCGACGCGATTTGCGGATTTGCAGACGAGTGCTCGGGACATGTTTTAAAGGTTGAAAACGTCGAAATTTTGAAAGACCTTCCCGATTGCGAAAAACGTAATATCGTCGATTGCATTGCGCAAGATCCACGTCCGTCATATCAGAACGACGGCAGAATTTACGGTATGATATACGGCAATCACAACATAAAATTTACCGTTTCAAACGGTGTTGCAACACTTGCCGATTGCGTTGAAATTTGATTTAAACTGACAAAAATCGCACTTTACAATGCAAAAACGCACACGTCATGTGTGCGTTTTTGATGTTTTGAAAAATCAGTCGATGAAATATTTGCTATAATTGGGCTTCAACATCGTATGCGGAATACTGATTTGCGCAAGGAATACGGCAAGCAATACGATGATACATCCGACAAACTCCTTTGTCGAATAACTTTCGTGCAAAAACGCAACGCCGCCAATAAACGCAATGACGGATTCAAGCGACATGATGAGGGTTGCAAGCTCGGGCGGAGCGTACTTTTGACCGACCGTCTGGAAAGTAAATCCGACGCCTGCAGACATGATGCCGACATACAGAATCGGCATAATGTTTGCTTGAATCGCGCTCACCGGCGGAAAACCCTCGATTGCCATTGCCGGCAAACTCAGAAGGCTCGCCACCACAAATTGTATAAATGTTATTTTGAGAGGATCGACTTCATCCACAAATATGTCTATAAACATAATTTGAAGAGAAAACATTATTGCACAAAGCAACAACACTCCGTCCGCATAAGTAAGGCCGGAATCGCCGTTTATACACATTATATAAAAGCCAAGCACCGCCAGTACGATTGCAAATTTGCCGTTTGTGGGGATACGCCTTCTCAAAAGAAGATTCAGAAGAGGCACAATCACAATATAGAGTGCCGTTATAAATCCCGTTTTGCCGACCGTAGTATGCGCGATTCCGTATTGCTGCAAATTGTTTGCCACAAACAAACTCAAACCGCACAATGCACCGCCTACAAACGTCGCCTTGTTCCATCCGATACGCGTTGTGCCTTTCTTTTTGTCGATGAGCATGTTTATGAGGATAAATATGCCTATCACTCCCACCGCAAGAGAAAATCTCAAAGCGTTAAACGTAAAAGTCGGCACGTCGGACGACGCTTTTTGTTGAGCGATAAATGCAAAGCCCCACACAAGCGCACACAGCGAGCAAAATAGAATTCCGGTTAAGTTGTGAGATTTTTGTTTGATCATACAGTCTTTTATTTTATGCGTGTTTCAAGCGTTTTTGTCAGTTTTTTGTAGTCGTCAAGCGAGAGCGCTTCCCCCCTGACCATAGGAGAAAAGCCTGCCTCTTCTATAAGTTTGCCTGCCTCTTGTTTGTCGATTTGAAACGCAACCGACAAGTTGTTTGCAAGCGTTTTTCTGCGCATGGCAAAAGACGAACGCACGAGTTTGTGCAACAAAGCAACGTTTTCGCCGTCGAGTTTCGTGCGGTCTATATCTATGCGCACCACCGCACTGTCAACGTTGGGCGATGGGAAAAACATATTTCTAGACACGTTTCTGGTGATTTGCGCATTGCCTGCCATCTCGATTGCCAAAGTGATTGCGGAATAATCCGCCGTATTCGGTTTTGCAACGAAACGGAGCGCAACTTCTTTTTGCACCATAATCGTAACGGATTTGACGTCGAGCGAACTTTCGATAAAACGCATCGCAAGCGGCGTGGTGATGTAGTACGGCAAATTTGCAACCACTTTGAAACTATCGCCCACAACGGACTTAAGCTCGTCGTCTTTCATTTTGAGGACGTCGCGAAAAATAACTTCCGCATTGTCTATGCCTTGAAGGGAGAGCGCAAGCACGGGCTGCAAATTTCTGTCCACCTCGAAAGAATAAACCTTTTTTGCGACCTTTGCTATCGCGCGCGTGAGCGTACCCGCTCCGGTGCCGATTTCCACAATCGTATCGTCACCGTTTATTCCGCTGTCTGCAACGATTGCGTCAAGCAAGTTTGCGTCGGTGATAAAGTTTTGTCCGAGAGCCTTGTTGAAGTGAAAATCAACTCCGCGTATAATGTCTTTGATGCCGTTGTTTTCCATTTATTACCTTTAAAAACGGCGTATATACCGCCGATTCGTTCACACACTACTTACGTACCAAAGATAAAACGCCAAATCACAAAAGACGAAATATCCAAAGTACAAAAGATAAAAACAGGAGTCAAAATCGGACTGCTGTTTTTTCTTAATATTCGGTTTCTTCCCTTATGGTTTCGCGCACCTTGAAATGTGCGCCGACGCTTTTTGCAAGCTCGCCGCAAGCCTTCACTTCGTCCTCGCCTATGAAATCCACAACCGACATGGTGGTGTCGATGCCGGCATCCACGCAATCCTTGGTGAATTTGAGCATTGCGTCGAATGCCGCCTCACCGTACTTGCTTCTGCAAATCTCCTGATAGGTTTCCTTTGTGGACGCATTGAGGGATACGGACACACTGTCGATATACGGCGCGATAAGTTTTGCAACGTCGTCTCGGTTGTTGATGAGATTGCCCAGTCCGTTGGTGTTTATGCGGATTTTGCAACCCTTCTTTTTAAGGTACGGTGCGATTTGCGAAATCATGGACAAATTGCACATAGGCTCGCCGAATCCGCAAAAAACTATCTCTTTGTATTTTGACAAATCGTACAAAGCGATGTCTTCCGCAAGCTCTTGGAAAGTCGGCTCTTTGAGCAGCCACAAATCGTTTCCGCTCACGCCGTCCTTGATGTTGCGTATGCAAAACTCGCAGTTGTTGGGGCAACGATTTGTGATGTTGAGATACAAACTGTCGCCAAATTCATAAACGTAGTTGTTGGTCATATATATTCTCTAAAAACTATTATATCTTTTTCTTTTATGCAAAACCTAGGTTTTATCCGCTCATTTCAAGCGTGTAAACAATCGTTTCGCGTTTTTGCTTGTCAACTCCGCAATTTCTTCTTCGCTCACTCCGAGCACCTGCGCTGCCTTTTGTGCGACAAGGCTTACGTATTTCGGCTCGTTTGTTTTGCCTCTGAACGGCACGGGAGTCATGTACGGGCAATCGGTTTCCAAAAGCAATCTGTCCTTTGGCACGACGGCAAGCGATTCGAGATTATGCTTTGCGTTTTTAAAGGTTATCGCTCCGCCGAAAGCATAGTACGCGTCGAGTTTATCAAAGATTTTCACATACTCCGCAGAGCCCGAATAGCAGTGCAACAGCAATCCGTTTTTTATATACTTTTGCATATCGAAAAGGATTTTTCTAGTATCTTCGTATGCGTCGCGAACGTGCAACGCAATCGGCAATTCCGCCTCGTCTGCAAGTTCGATTTGCTTTGTGAAAGCGGATTTTTGCACTTCCCTTTCGCTCAAATCGTAATAGTAATCAAGCCCTATTTCACCGATTGCGACAACCTTCTGACGTTTTGCAAGTTCGAGGATGCGTTGGCATGCTTCATCGTCCAACGTATCGGCATCGTGCGGATGTACTCCGACTGCGGCATACACCCTGTCGTACTTTTCGCAAATTGAAACAGCAAGCTCGGACGAGGGCATATCGTATCCGACGCATATCGCGCTCTCGATCCCGTCCTTGTCGAAATCGCCTACGATTCTGTCAATGTCGCAAAGCAGTTTTTCGTCGTTTAGGTGGCAGTGCGTGTCTATAAGCATAATGCGATTATCTCACCACGCAGCCGCTCGGCACGGATTTTTCGGGGGACACAAGCACGACTTGTTCGTTGCCGTCTGCGTCGGTGTAGCAAGCGCAAAGGAGCATACCTTGACTTTCTATTCCGCGAAGTTTTGCAGGTTTGAGGTTGTACACGACAACAACGTTTTTGCCGAGCATTTCTTCGGGCGTATAATGTTTTGCGATTCCGCTCACGATTGTGCGCACGTCACCGCCTATTTGCACGGAGAATTTGAGGAGCTTGTCCGCTTTTTCAACCTTTTCCGCAGTGAGAATTTTGCCCACGCGAAGTTGAATTTTTGCAAAATCGTCAATGGTAATTTCGCTTATATCAACGATATTTTCCGCTTTTTTGTCCTCTTTTTTCTCTTCTTCGACGTCCTCTTTCACCAAGCCCTTTGCAAGAAGCTCTTTTTTCACCTTGTCGGCGTCTATTCTTGCAAACAAATGCGCGGGGTTTTCGGCAACTTTCGTGCCGTTTGCCAAAAGTCCGAATTTGTCGAGATCGTCAAACGAGCGAATTGTCGTCCCGCATTGTTCGACCACTTTTTGAGAGGTGGACGGCATAAACGGAGAAAGCAGACTTGCGCAAATCACGATGGTTTCGGTGAGGTTGTAAAGCACGGTTGCCAATCTGTCTTTTTGGCTTTCGTCCTTTGCAAGCACCCACGGCATAGTTTCGTCGATATACTTGTTTGCTCTTCTAAGCACGGTGAATATATCCGAAAGCGCGTCTGCCGAGCGATATGCGTCGATATTTGCAAACGCCTTGTCTCTTGCCGCTTTTGCAAGCGATTTAAGCTCGTCGTCAACGGGTTCGCTTACGCCCTTGTCGCAAACGATGCCGCCGAAATACTTGTTGCTCATGGCGATTGTTCGTTGCACGAGGTTGCCGTACACGTTGACAAGCTCGCTGTTGATGGTGTCGATAACCAGATCCCAGCTGATTATGCCGTCGTTGTCGAAAGGCATTTGCGAAAGCAGATAATATCTTACGCTGTCAACGCCGAAAAAGTCCACGAGATCGTCGGCATAAATGACGTTGCCTTTGGACTTTGACATCTTGCCGCCGTCTTGCAACAGCCACGGGTGTCCGAAAATTTGTTTGGGAAGAGGCTCGCCGAGTGCCATGAGGAATATCGGCCAATAAATCGAGTGGAAACGCACGATGTCCTTGCCGATGATATGCACGTCTGCCGGCCATTCCTTTTTGTAGAGGTCGCTTGAATTGCCGTCGGCGTCGTAGCCTACGCCCGTAATATAGTTGGTGAGCGCGTCAAGCCACACGTAAACGACGTGGCGTTTGTCAAAACTCACGGGAATACCCCAGTTGAACGACGTTCTCGAAACGCAAAGGTCTTGCAAACCGGGTTTCAAGAAGTTGTTTACCATCTCGTTTTTGCGCGATTGCGGAACGATGAAATCGGGATGTTCGTCATAGTATTTCATAAGGCGGTCGGCATATTTGCTCATATTGAAGAAGTATGCCTCCTCCTCTGCCATTTCGACTTTGCCTCCGCAGTCGGGGCATCTGCCGTCGACAAGTTGGCTCTCCGTCCAGAAAGATTCGCACGGAGTGCAATACCAGCCCTTGTACGAGCCTTTGTATATATCGCCTTGTTTATAGAACTTTTCAAATATTTTTTGGACTTGTTCCTCGTGATCTGCGTCGGTTGTGCGTATAAACTTGTCGTAGGTCGTGTCCATCAAATCCCAAATGCGTTTGATGTCCGCAACTCTTTGGTCGACGTATTGCTTGGGCGTCAGGCCTGCGGCTTGCGCTTTGAGCTCGATCTTTTCGCCGTGCTCGTCCGAACCTGTTTGAAAAAACACGTCGTAACCTTCCATGCGCTTCGCTCTTGCGATAAGGTCGGAAAAAACGATTTCGTACGTGTTGCCGATGTGCGGCTTGCCCGATGCGTAGGCAATTGCCGTAGTCATATAAAATTTCTTTTTGTCTTGCATGATGCCACCTCTTTGGCAGGCTAATGGTGCCGCCTTTTGAATTGAGTTTATACATTATACAACTTTTATTTATAAAAGTAAATAAGAAGTGCATACGCACGCAAAATGAAAAATACAATATCGTATGAACGTCGCATTTTTGATAATAAGCGCAATATCCGTCGTCTTGATGATTGCCCGCGCGCCCGAAGCCGCCTTCCCGACAATGATTGACGGAGTTACGCACGCAATCGAATTGTCAATCAAACTTTGCGCGATATATGCGGTATGGCTGTCCGTTTTGAAAATGGTCGAAGCGACTTCGCTTGACAAAAAACTCTCCAAACTTCTCCGTCCGATCGTGCGCAAAATTTTCAAAAACGAAAGCGACGAAGCGTACGATTATATCTCGATAAATCTTGCGGCAAACATGTTCGGTATGGGCGGAGTCGCAACGCCTGCCGGCATAAAAGCGATGAGCGCAATGAGCGACGGTAGCGATAGAGCAAGCGACAACATGATTATGCTTTTGGTGATAAACGCAACGTCGATCCAACTTATTCCCGCAACCGTCATAGCAATGCGCGCGGGTGCAAATTCTCAAAGTCCGTCGGACATAATTTTGCCCACTCTGATATCCAGCGGTATAGCAACGCTTGTCGGCGCAATAATGTGCAAGGTGCTCTCGTTGAAAAAAAGTGATTTTAACAAAACCAACAAAACAAGCACTTTATTTACAACAAAAGAGAAGATAAAACCCTCTTTTTGCGGTTATAGTAAAAAATTTCGTCGAGGTGCGAAATGAACGTAAGCACGTACGTATTGCCGGTTTTGCTCATTGCGCTTATCGTCGTCTGCATTGTCAAAAAGGTGAAAGTGTACGACTGTTTTTTGCTAGGCGCAAAGGACGGATTGAACCTTGTTATAGATGTGTTTCCGTATATCGCGTCCATATTCGTGTGTATCGAACTGTTTAAGGCAAGCGGACTTTCAAGCACGATTTCCGCTTGGCTTGCAAAGCCGCTTTCGTATATCGGCATACCGAGCGAAGTGACGGAAATCATACTTCTCGTTCCCCTTTCGGGCAACGGCACGATTGCCCTTTTGGACGACATATTTCAAAAATACGGCGCGGATTCGTATATAGCGAGATGCGCCGCCGTGATTGCAGGGGGAAGCGAAACGATATTTTATATTTGCGCGGTGTACTTTTCCGCTTGTAAGGTGAAAAAACTGCGTTACGCTATCCCCGTGTCTCTTTTTTGCACGCTGCTGGGAGCTTTGATTGCTTGCGCACTCTGCCGTTTTATGTAAAAAAGAACGCCTTTTGCAAGGCGTTCTTTTTGTTGTGCACTAAATTATTTTGCGATGACTGCGTTGAGCTTTTCAACGAGTTCGTCAACGTTGATGCCGTGCACCGCAGCTGCCTCTTCGAGAGTTTCGCCGTGCGCGAGCATGCAATGCAAGCAGTGCATACCACTCTCTTGCAACACTTCTGCGAGTTTATCGGGATCGCCTTGTGCGAGTACGTCGATGATGAGCATGTCTTTTGTTACCATGGTTGTTACCTCCTAAAAGATATGTAAATCTTGATTATTCGAATTGTCCGCTCAACCAAGCCCACACAAGCAGAGCGATTACGCCGAGCGCAAGAAGCACCGCAATCGCAACTCTGATCGGCGACACGGGGGATTTGCCCGTGGATTTGCCCGTTCTTCCGTTGATGATAAAGCGGTAACCTTTTTTGCGATACATATACGCGCAAACCCAAAGAGGCAGAAGCATATAATGGAATTGTGTGCCGGAATAGGTGGTGTTTACGTTGAGATACCCCACGACATCCGCACAATAGCTATCGATAATGCGTTTGCGAATCGTATCGTCCATTTGCCCTTTCGCAACACCGAATCCGTCCTGCAAAGACGTGTCGTACCTCTCTGCCACAAAGCCTGCGATGTAGTCTTTGTTGTATGATTCGAGATTGTCGGTGTCGTATGGCAAAATCTTGTTTAGTTCTTTTTGGTTGAGTTGAGTGCTTGCTTCGACGGCGACGTTTTCAAAAGAGTTTTGCGTATTGCCGTTGATGTTGTACCATTCTATGTACGTTTCCACGCGGCGATCTTTTCCGCTGCCCACCGTTCTTGTGCGTCTTTTGCCGACTCTTCCGTCATAAGTGGAAAAAGCATCTGTCGAAAAAGCGTAAGACGGGATGTAAACGCCTTTGAAATTTTCAACCTTGAAACTTTTTTTGAGATTCCACGGCGCAAAAAGTTTCTTTTTTATCCACTTTTTGCCTGCGGTTGACGCCTGCTGTTGCGAGAGTGCAAACGGAAGGATGCCGTCCGGTTTCAAACCTTTCATGTCATCTATCTCAACAACATTCGTCCCTCCGCAATACGGACACTTGATTGCCGTATCAAACGACGAAAGTTTGACTTCTGCGCCGCAGTTCGGACATTTGTATGTCGAATCGTCAAACTTCACTTCCCCGTCCTTGACAGACGCGAGATAATCGCGTTTGAAACTTATCTTTTTATCGATCGAACGAGTTGCATCGCAATATGAACAATGAAGTGCGCCCCTTTCGGGATCATATGTCATATCCGCGCCGCAGTTTGTACATTTGACGACCGCCGTATTGTTGTAGTTGAAAACGTCTGCCATATAATAAACACTTTTGATTGTCTATCAGTCTATTTTTGCTCCGCATTCGGGACAGAATTTCATGCCCGATTTGACTTTGACTCCGCATTTGGGGCATGTTGCACTCATGGGCTGTCCGCATTCGGGACAGAATTTCGAATTTTGAGGAACTTCGGCACCGCACTTCGAGCATTTGCAAGTGGCTTCGCCGCCCACTTTCGCTCCGCATTCGGGACAGAATTTCGCTCCTGCTTTGACGCTTGCGCCGCATTTTGCACATTTGATTTTTGCGCTTTGCGCTTCATCGAGATTTTGAGCGAACTGATTGCCAACTCTTGCGCCCATGCCGAGACCTATGCCTGCTGCGCCGAACATACCGCCCATACCGGGGTTCTTTGCCGCGTCGCGCATTGCTTGCACGGATTCGTATTGAGCGTACTCTCCCATTTTCCCGTCAAACACACCGAGCGTTGTGCGTTTGTCCATTGCCTTTTCAACCGCTTCGGGCAATTTGAAATTGCGCACAAGCACGGAATCGATGTCAAGACCGAGCTCGTTGAATCTTGGCTTTGCCTGAGTGCAAACGGTGTCGCCGATTTCAAGATAGTTTGCGGCAAGTTCGAGTGCGGGAATTTCGCACTCTCCGAGCATGTCGGTAAGTTGAGCAAGAACGATTGATTTGAGATGTTCCTCGATGTCCTCCGTCTTGAACGAATGAATCGTGCCAAAGCACTCTTTCATAAACAATTCGGGGTTCATGACGTGGAAGGAATATTCGCCATGGCCTGCGATACGAATCATTCCGAAATCCTTGTCGCGCATCATAACGGGATTTGGCGTGCCCCACTTCATTTGCGTGAATCTGCGCAAATTGACATAATAAACGTCGATTTGTTTGGGGTTTTCAAACGCATACTTCCAGTTTGCGATTGCGGTCAGCACGGGGGTTGAACCTTCGTCGAGTTTCCAGTTGCCCTCGGTGAACACGTCGCAAACGCTTCCGCGGTACACAAAGATTGCCGCTTGCGAAGGACGAACGATAAGTTCCGACCCTTTCATGATCGCATATCTGTCGTCGTACTCAAATTTTTTCACTATAGTATTTTGAGAACTGTCTTCCCATTGAATGACTTTGAGGAGTTGTCTTTTGATAAGTCCCATAGGGCCCTCCGATTTTTGTTTTATTATATGTATTATATCACAAGCGATGATTTTTTCAATAAAAATTTATTATAACTATGCATCCTTGAAAAAACACACCCGAAATCATTGTGATTTTCGGCAATTTTGCAAATGATTTTTGCTTAGCGACAAACTTTGCCGCAATCGCCCGCTTTTCGATTTAACGAAAAAGCCTCGCTTGTTGCGAGGCTTTTTGCGATTGAGGCTTAAATCAGCCGTTGATTGTAATTTCCGGGATGCTTGCCACAACTTGCGCATCGGGAACAAGCTGTCCTTCCTTGACGATTGTGCCGTCAACAAAGGATTCGCCTGCTTTTGCCGTTCTTGTCGTAAGAAGCGTACCGTTGCTGTCCACAACCGTTCCGATTGCCGCATAGAGTTTATAAACAATCTTGCGAGCCGAGGACGTCGGGAGTGCAAACACTTCTTCCGCTGACGAGAACGTAACCGGATATCTTGCAACCAATGTCGTCTTGCTGCTTGACGAATACACTTCCGCGACACCGAACCACACAACGTTCACTTTTTGACCGTTAACCGTTGTGGTCATGTTGAGCGTTTTTGCGCTATCGTTGTACAAACCGGAAACGCTTGGCGTATATGCCGTTGCGTCAACCTTTGCCGCTTGCTCAATCGGGACGGAAACGCGTTCCTGATCCGCAAACTGAACGATTGCGCTCTTGCCTGCCGCTGTTGTCGTAATACCGTCCTTTGCGACCGTATAAGATGTGTCTGCTGGCATAGATACGATTGCGTAGAAGAAGTCAAGTGTTTCGTCTATGGCAGCGTTGAACACTTCCTTACCTTCTGCGTCGAGCTTAATCTTTCCGGTTGTCGCATCGAATTCGGGAGTCGAAACGCCGAATTTCACGATGTAGGCGAACGGCATCATCAATTTTGACGGATTGTTGGGATCGATGACAAACGATGTCTTGGCAAGGCTGTTGTCAACAAGCGACGTATAGATGCCCGTTGTCGTCAAAACGGTGCTGTTTCCGCTCTTTGTCGTCGTTGCGGACGTCATTTCTTTGACAATCATCTTCTTGACGAGGAACGGAATCTTGTAGGATTGTACGTTTCCGTCCACGCCGATGAGTTTTGCGGTGACGTAAATCAATCCGCCGTTGTATGTCGGTCTGAATTCGTCGAAGCTCCAAACAAGCAAGTGGTTTGCGTCTTTCGTCGTGTAGGTTACGACTTGCGTTGCGTCGCCGTTGCCCGTGCGTTCGTTGAATTTGAGCTCGGTGGGCATTGTGGGCTTGACGTATTCGTACGGATTGACGTATTGTTCAACGCCGCTGTTTGTGCCGTTTGCATAGCCGACGAGGGCTTTGAGCGCACTCTCGTCCGCAATGCTCACAACGCTTCTGTCAAGCACTCTAACGGTGAATCTGATGCGTTGCGTACCTACTTCGTTGGTGCCGTAGTTGTACTCGCCACCGTAGTTGACGATTGCGTATGCGGTGTATTCTCCGCCCGCATAAGTGACGTTGACGCCGCTGAAGTCCCACGTTACCGGCAACTCAACCGTTGCGCCGTTTGCAAGCGTAACGTTGAGTTTTGTCGGGAAGTTGACGTAATCTCTGTCGAGTTCCGCCGCCGTCATTGCGACGTATTCGCCGTTCACAAGCTTGTACGTGCCGTCAAGGTTGTTCTTGACGTATCCGCCGATTGCCGTGCTCGATTTCTCGTAGCGATCTCCGCTATATCCGCTCTTTCTTGCAAACACGTTTGCATTTAAGTACGGATCGATGACAAATTCTCCGTTCTTGAAGAGAGCGTCTCCGTTGCCCGTTACGAGCGTTGCGCTTTCCGTTCTGCTGTTGTTGATGTGAACGGTTACGTCAACCTTTGCGCTTGCGTCGTTGTCCTTAACTCCGCCGGTGAGCGTTGCTTCAACCGCAACGTTGCCGCCTCTGAACGTGTATTTAACGTCTTGTGCGTTCCAGGACACGTTGAGAGTTTGCGTCGTCACGTAGACGAGCAAGTAGAGGTCTTTGCCGTCCGAAGTCTTGAAGTTTTCGCCGATAGTGCTTACATCGCCGTCGAACAAGGCATAGTTCTTGGTGTCTTGGTTGTAGACGTAGAACTTGACGCCTGCGTAATCCTTCTCGTTTTCGAATCCGCCGTACACTTTGTAGATGCCGGGATAAGTCGTTCCGTCGGTATCCGTGAAGCCGTGGCGTTTCTTGTAGGTGGTGTTGTAATCGTATTGATTTGCGCCGATTGCTTCCTTGCCCTCGTTCCACCACGCATATGCTGTTACGAATTGTGCGCCGACGTAGAAGGTTGCCGTCTTGTCGTAGTTCGCCGTGTTGTAGACGGAGTTTTCACTGTCGGTGTACACGTCCTTGTTGTACTTGTACGAACCGACGGACATATCGTTGTAAGCAAGGTCGCTGTTGGTGAGCGTAACCTTGGATACGCGAATCTTGATCGTCATCTCGAAGGAAGGCATGACTTCGAAGTTCTTTTCTTCGCTGTCCCACACGTGGACGGTCATCTTTCTGTCGAGCGTTGCGCTGAGGTTTGCAAGATCTCTTGCCGTGGGCGCATTCTCGTACGAAATGAAGTAGTTGCCCTTGTCGCCGTTTGCAAACGTGAGCGTCATTCTGGACGGGAGTCTGTCTGCGCCTGCGTATGCAAAGTGGTTGTAATAGACGTATTCTTCGGGCATACCGGTCGCCTTGGTGTAGACGATGTCGATATACCTGCCGTCCGCCACGCCGCCGTTCATGCCGACGAGCGTATCCGTGACGGTCGAATACTTGCTTTCCGTGTACAAGTATTCGAGTCCCGTTCCGTCGAGCATGAGCTCTGCGTCAACGATCGTACGATCGAGCACCGTGACGGGTACGTTGACGCGTTGTTTTGCGAGCATATATCTTGCTTCGTCCGTCAACTTGAAGTCTTTGTTGTCTCGTTTCATGAAGTCAACGTAGTCCTCGATGGTGACGTAGGATTGGATACCGCTGCCGGTGATGTCCGCCTTGACGTAGCCGCCGTCCGCTCTTTCGATGCCGATGACTGCCGTTGCCATGTATGCGGTGTTGCTCGTGCCGCTCTTGATGAGCTTGTCAACGTCTGACCAGTCGAAGAACGCATCGAACGTGTCGCCGTTGACGGTTGTGATTCTCATCACGTTTGCAAGGTAAGACGCGTCTTTGTGGAGGAACGTGTCAACCACGATGGAGCGATTCTCGTAATCGGACATGTACATGATCGTTCTATCGACGACGTACACTTCGATTTCACCGGTTTCGGTTTGCTCGTGAGCGCCCGCGTTGTATCTATAAGTTACGGCAACTTTATACTTCTTGCCGAAATACTTGGAGATATTTGCGTAGAACTCTTCGTTGTCGAAGTTGTATTCCACTCTGACGTCTTGCAAAACTTCGCTGCCTGCGACTTTGACCTTTTGTACGCTGCCGTTTGCAAAGAGCGTGCTTGCTTTCGCATACGGATCGAGTCTGTAAGATTGACCGTTTGCAAGTCCTTCGATGCCTGTCGTTGCAACGGTGACGTTTGCAACCACGTTGCTTGAAAGTGCGACTTTGTCGCCGTCCATGCTGGTGATTGTGAGCGTCATCTCGCCGTTGTAGCCGCTTTGAGCCGTGTAATCGTTGCTCCAAGCAAGCGTGACGGGGATTTCCTTTCCGTTGACGCGGAGCGTCGTGGATTTGAGCAAGCCCTTATAGAAGTTGTCCGCCGTCAATTCTGTCGCGAAGCCTTCCTTATAGCTTCCGCTTATACCGTCGAGCGTGAAGTCGTTGTTGATCGTGACGGTGTAGTCAAACGCAATGTCGCTGCCTGCAACGTAGTTGCCGAGCACGCACGCCTTGCGTGTGAACGAACCATTCTTGATCTCTTCTGCCGTCGGCATGCTTGTGTCGAGCCAATGAAGCGGTACTTTGTGATAAGTCGTGCCGTCCACCGTGACGGTTGCCGTCGTTGCGAACGTGAACTTGTCGAACACGTCGTATTCGTTGCTCATACCGTCGGGCACTATATCCGCCGCTGCGTTGAAGCCGTCGAGATAAATTCTTGCAGTGAAGCCGTCGGCTTGCGGATAGCGGATTGCAAGTCCGTCGAAGAAGAAGTACTTGCGTTCGACGTAAGAGCCGCTTTCGTCGGTGACGATTTCGTCTTTGCTCGGTGCCGCATAATCGATCCACTTGATTGCAACGTCGATTGCGCCCTTGCCTTCCGCAGTCTGTACGTTTGCGGATGCAGGCAACTTCCACTCGTCGTAGACGTTGTAGCCGAGGCTCAAAACTTCTGCGCCTTCGCCTGCCACTCTACCGCCGAGGGTCGTAAGTTTGCTTTCTCTGTCGGTAAGCTTGCCGCCCGTAAACGCATAAGACGGGATATTGACGTTGATTGCAACCTTGTTGTTGCCGATCAATGCGTAGATCGTTTGCGAGATGCCGTTGTAGTTTGCATCGGACACGACGGATTCAAACGCTCTGACGTATGCGATATAGCTGTCGCCTTTGACGAGGTTGACAAGCACCGGAGTGCCGTTTGCAACGTCGCCCCAATCGCTCGTCTTGAAGTAGTCAGAACGATTTTGTGCAAAGTTGATAGGATCGATACCGAACGCTTCGCCGTCAATGACGTGCGTTTGTTGATATACGCTGCCGGTGTAGTTGTTCTTGTCGGCAAGTTTGGCTTTAAGCTCTGCCGTCATGCCGTTCGCTCTGATGTACGAAGCAAGGTCGCCGATTGATTCGTCATAGAAGAAGTTGACGCTCTTGACGGTCTGTTGTTCGACACTCAAACGGAGCGTGATCTTTTGAGCTTCGTAAATCGCATTGCCGTTTTCGTCCGTTTTGCCGGTGTTGACAAGTGCGAGATCTTTGCCGTCCGCATCCTTGACTCTTGCTTCGACTTGTGCGTAAATCGTGCCGCCGTCAAAGATATTTTGCTCTGCTTTCACCTTCGTACATGCCGCATTGGTGTAGTACGTCACCGTGCTCCAATCGGGGTACATGGTGTGCGTTGCCGAACCGAAAGACACTTGATATCTCTCGTGCTCTTCACTCTCGACCCAAGTCGGGTTGAGCGTATCTTCGTGCGACACCGTCACGTTGAGCGTGGACGGAGAGAGCGCGTTGACCGCAAGCGGCACGTAAACTTCTTGCTTGCCGCTGAACTCTGTGCCTATCGTGAGTTTGACGTAGAGCGGATAGCTTCTGGAATTGCTGTATCCGTTGAACGTGATTTCGTCGGACGTAAGTTTGTGCACGCCGTTGTTGTACGCGTCGTAGTAGGTTTCGCCCGCCTTGATGAACGGAGCTTCAACTTGAAGCGCACTGCCGACGCTCAAAGTCTTTGCGACTTTGTTGCCGCTTGCGTCTTTGACGTAAATCTGATAACTGTTGCCGAGAGATTCTGCCGTTATCGTCGAGTATTGATATTGATCGAAGGTCACTTCGCCGACCATGGAATCGAACACGAAGGGCTTGACGACGATTCTGACGTTGACTTCCTGTGCAAACTTGCCGACGTAAGTTTCGCTCTTGCCGATAAATCCGACTTTGTCTGTCGTTGTGAGATTCTTTGTCACCGACGTGAAGATGCTGAATCTTTCGCCGCCGACTTTTGCCTTGACGGTGACGTCAATGCCCTTGTAGAAGTTGACTTTTCCATCTTGCTTAATCGCATCGATTGCCTTTGCAAGTTCGGTGGTATCCCACTCGACGTCGTAGCCCGTCATCGAGCTTTCGGTGACAAACTTGCCGTTGACGTACTTGAAGGAGTTGAGATATGCAACGAGATCTTGCGTGCTTGCGTCGACGGACATAGAGTCGATTTCAAAGATCGTCGTGTAATTGCCGTTGCTGTCGCGCTCGCTCTTGAAGGACACTTGCGGTGCGGACGAATCTTTGGACGTGCTCATCGAGGTAAGTCTTGAAATCTTGTAGTTCTTTGCAGTGAGCGCAATAGTGTCCTCAACAGCCTTTCCGAGACCCCATTGATACGTGAAGCCGACTTTGACGACGTTGCTTTCGTCACCGCTCTTCCAAGACGTCGAACCTTGCCAATCGTACTTGAAGTCGTCGGTGTTCCACTCGATCGTGCCTGCCGGGAATTGTCTGCCGGTGGGCAACTTGCTGCGGTCGAGCACGTAATACGTTGCGTCGCCGACGGTGATCGTCTTGTAGATGTCTTTGCCATCCTTGCTTTCGGTCACAAGACCTGCGATATACGCCGGATAGAGCACGTACTTGTTGCCGTCTTTGTTGAGGTTTGCTGTCGCACCTTTGTCGATCTCCGCTTGCGTGGGTTGAGTGAGAATCTGATATCCGTTCTCGCTCGGAGCGCCGCTTATCGGGTTGATAACCGCGTATACCATGTTGCCCAAGCCGTCCGTCATGTAGGTGCCGAACGTGTACTTGCCGCTGGAGAAGGCAATTCTCACAAGGTCGGGAAGCTCTGCCATATACTTGGAGCTTTCCGTGTCGATATCCACGCCGAGAGCCTTTTCGCTGTACGAACCGTCGTTGTTTCTATAGAATCCTTTGACGGTTTGCAATTCCTTGTCGTTGGTGACGTAAACGGGGATTGCGTAGAGCACCGTGTTGAGCGCATAGCCGTACACGTATCCTGCAAGACGTCTGCCGTTTTCGTCCGCCGTTTCGGAATTTGCCGCCGTCAAATCGACGGACGCCGCATCCCAAACGATATAAGTACCCGTTGCGTCCTGATATTGACTACCCGCGTTGTAGGACGTCATTTGTCTGTCCTCAATCCAAATCGGGAAGTTTACGGTTGCTTTTTGCGGGAAGAGCGTTGCGTCAAAGAAGAAACTGTCTCTGAGTTCGAAGTCTTTTCTTGCGCCGCCGGATACCGCATATCCCTTTCTGGTTGCAGGATCTTCGATAACGATTTCCGTCGGAGGCTCAACGCCGATGTTTGCCGCACTTTCGGAGTCGTCGAATTGCAACATGCCCGACGTGAACGAACTTTCATTGAAGCTGTACGGCGTGATGCGAATCATGAAGAAGTCCCATGCCTCGTTGATGTCGGTCGTAGTGCTGTTAGAGCTGCCTGCCGCAACTGCACCGCCACCGCCTGCAACGGTCTTCATGTTGTTCTTGTCGGTGGTCTTGGCTCGGTTGTACTTCATTGCCGTGCCGATACCGTTCTTTTCGCCGTTGACCATGATTTCAATCGCTTGAATACCGGGTTTTACGGTTTTGTCGCTTGACAAACCGTACTCGCTTGCCGTCGGATTGAGATCGATGTAGATGTTGATGGACGGATCGATTTCACCGCTTGCGAACGGAATCGGAAGGATACCGCCGATGAGTTTGTTGAGGTCTTGGACGATTTCACTTGCAAGGTTTTGGATCGTTCCCCACGAGAGCGACACTTTTGCCGCATCGAGAGCGAACATCAGCGCCCACTTGGTCAACGTTACCGGAAGCGAACGCATAAACGGTTCAACGTAGTTGACTTTTTGTTGTGTCGAAGCGTTTGCTTGCACAAGTGCGTCGAGTCCGTTATAGAACTTGGTGATTTCGTCCGTGTCGCCGATGCCGTCGATGAGATATTTGCTCAAACCGCTGCCGCCACTGCCGACTCTGTTGATATCTCCGAAATAAGGCTCGCCGTCATCGCCGTCGATCTTGTCTTTCATCAATCCCATAAGGATGCAGCTTACCATAATCATAAGTTCGTTGTAAGCGTCCTTATCGAGTTTAACTTTTAGAGAAATCTTGCCTGCGCCGCTCGAAACTGCCGTTGCGCCGTTGAAGTACGGCCAGTATTCGTGATCGTTGAACAAGTTGACGTCAACGCTCTTGATGAGGTTGTCGAGTTTGACGGGATACGAATACGAGGTCTTGTCCGCATTCCAACCGCTTGCTACTTGCGTTGAGGTATCTGCCGCAGTCTTTGCGGACGGATATTCATAGGTTGAATCATCGCCATCCGTTCCGCTGACGAGTTTGAGGAGCGGCGAGCTGCCCATCATACCGCCGAGATCGAGGCAGTTGAGTGCGGAAATCAATGGGACAATCGCACCGACCAAACCGCCCGTCGGGAGCGAAAGGTTGGTGACAAAGATGTTGTTGCCGCCCACTATCGCCGAAAGACCCGTTTGAGCATTGTTGCTCTTCAAGTCAAGACGAATGTTGTAGTTTCTATCGCTGTCCGTATATTCTTTAAGGTTGGTTGCCGTGAGAACCTTTCTGCCGTTAAGCGTGATGGTCGAATGATCGTATGCCGTTGATACGTTTCTTGCTTGACGCAATTGCCACACTTTGTTTTGAATTTCGATATTCAAGCCCGGCTTCAGGTTGTCGATGGCGTTTTGGACAAGGGACATCAAGCCCGACGTCTTGGAGAACGTCAAGCCTGCATAACCGGTCTTCACCGAATTGATGAGTTTTTCGCTGTCAACCTTGCTTTCGCCGAAGCCGAGAGACACGTTCTTGATTGCAACGTTAGCACCCGTGCCGACGCTGTCGAGCTGAGCGTTGAGGTTGATGGATTCAAATCCGCTTTCACCGAGATTGATATCGAGTTTGACGGACTTGATTGGCGGAAGCGTTATGTTGCCGAGATCAATGCCGAGCATGCCGATGAGCGTTGAGATAAACGCACTGTCGAAGGACATGCCGAGACGTCCGTTTTCGATATCGACTTGCAAATACAACGCATTGCCTGCCGCCGCTTTTGCTTCCGCGCTTGCGTCTGCGTCCGAAGTCGTTGCGTCGGAGCTTACGCTTGCGCCGGATGCGGTTGCCGCGTCATAGCTCGGAGTTGCGCCGAGCAATCCCGCAATACCTTGGAACTTGATCTTGCCGAGTCCCAAACCGGTTGCGTCGATGTAGATTGCATCCGAATAGATTTCATTCTCTGTGTAAACGGGGCTTGTTGCCGCGCCGAGTTCCCATCTGCCGTCCGATTGCTTCATAAGTCTTGAAGAACCGAGATAGTAGAGGCTGAGAATGGTTGAGTTGATAGGATCGCCTGCCTTGATGTCGACTGCGATGTCACTGAACAAGATGCCGCCGATGCCGTATGCGAGGATAGGCGCAAGATTGATGTTCGCCGCAATGTCGATTGTGAAGTTTATGGCTTCGCTTGCCATCGTGATGTTGATATCCGCAAGCGTGTACTTATAGTACGTCGTAGATGCCGAGTAGGTCGTGCCCGTGTAAAGCTCGTATGCGTCGCCGTTCTTGACGTATACTTTGCCCTCGTATTGAGTTCCGCCGTCGTAGAGCGCGCCGTTGTTGAGCGTAAGCGCGGTGAACTTGCCGAACATGGATTGTCCGCCGAGGAGGTTTTCAAACAAGGAGATAACCCAGCCTGCAAGCGAATCCGAATAGCCTTCGTCACCGGGTTTGAGGTTCTTTGAAGTCATTGTGAGTTCCAAAGAAGCACTAAGACCGATTGTGGGCAGTTTGAGAGACGAGATGTCAAACGTACCCGTACCGCCGATCAGGCTGTTGAGGTCGAGCGACAAGATTTCGATGTAGCCTTGCGGTACGTTTGCGGTCTTTGCAAGTTTGTAGTAAGTCTTGCTCGAATCGACCGCCGCCGTGTCCACAACATAGTTGCCGCTTGCGTCTTTGACGTATTTGTCACCCGTGAAGGATGCAAGTTCGTCGGAAGTGAGTGCCTTGTAGAAGTTCTTTCTCTCTGTCGAAAGGTTGAAGGTTTCCGCAATGCCCTTGCTTATATCTTTGGTGATTTGCGCAGCAGGTATATCGAGGCAGAAGTACAAGCCGTCGCTCAATCTCAGATTGAGGCTGAACTCCGTCTTTCCGCCGAGCGAATCCATTCTGAAGAGCAAATCGCCGATGTCGGGGAGCAAATCTTTTTGTTCGAGACCGCGGATTTGCATTATCTTCTTGTAGATTGCGTTGATAAGGTCTGCGTTGAGTTGCATCAAGAGTTTTTGAGGAGTTACGTTGATCATGAAGTATGCGTAATCTCTCAAATGATCTTTGTTGTTTTCAATCGTCTTGATGTCGGAGCTGTTTGCAACGCTTGCGCCCGTGGCACCGCTCTCTTCACTGCCGTTCAGGAACTTGCCGAGAACGCCTTCGAGCAATCCGTCGAGGTTGAGATCGGTCACCGCAATCTTAGCAGTGTTGCCGAGGATGCCGCTGAGGTCAACGTACACGGAGTTTTCGATGAGGTAAACGCCGAGCAAAGTCTTCTTCGCAGACGTGCCGTCCGTGCCCTTTGCGTTCTTGTTGAGTTGCAAACCGAGTTCGACTTTGAAGTTTTTGACATCGATGTTCGCAACAAGGTCGAGCGTGAGGAACGCGCCGAGATCGTTGCCGAATTCGTTGACGATGTTGAGTTTGAGCGTAGATCCGCTGATTGCGCTGTCGGGGCTGATAAGTCCCATAATCATATCGAGGAGTTCGCTCAAATCGATAATGTTTGCGTCGCCTGCTTTGCCGCTGCCGTACAACGATACGTCAATGGACATTTCAAGATGTGCGGTTGCATTTTGCAATCTCACGTAATTCGAATATGATGCGGCATAATGAGTCAAATCTTTGTCCGCTTCGGTTGCAAGACGATAGATTTCGCCGTCCTTGACGTACTTTCCGGTTGCAGATTCGACGTATTTGACGTTGCCGCCCGCGTCTTTGTCGGCAAACTTGCTGTCTTTGTCAACCGAGAAGTCTTTGTTGACGGTTGCGTAGAGTTTGCCCAGAGAAATCGCGATTGCAAAGTCGCCTTGTTTGAGGTATGCGCCCTTCGTGCCGCTTGCTGTGTGTTTTGCAAACGTGTTCGTTGTCGCGTCGTAATCGTAGGTGTCGCCGTCCCATGCGGGATATGCATACGCAACGAGAGCATAATCGTCGGTGGATACAAGCACGTACGTGTTGTCGTTGTCGCTTGCGCCGACGACGTATTCGCCGTTTGCGTTCTTAACGAATGTCGTACCGCTCCAATCGCTCGTCTTTGCATACTCTCCGTTTGCACCGTACATTGCGTTGAATTTCGCAACGGTTTCGTAGTAGAGCATGCCAACCTTGAAGCCGAGGTTGATGTCGATGCTAGGCGAATTGCCGTAGAAGTTGATCGTGATACCGCTGGTGTCCTTGGTGTTGGTCGTGCGGAGTTTGGGCAAGAATTCACCGATGCTTTGGAGAATTTCGCTATCGCTTTCCGCAAGCATACCGATAAGGTCCGCAACGAGAGTTTCGTTGAGGCCGACGGTGATGAAGTCGTTTGCGATGAGCAATCTGCCAAGCACGACGTTGAGGACGCTCCAAATATTTGCGGGGATCATACCGGTGTTGACTTCCTCGTCCGCAGCCATTGCCGCAACGGACGCTTGTGCGGAAGCGGTCGTCGCACTCGAACCGAGAATGCTTGAAAGATCAAGCCCCTCTATAACGCCGTAGGAGAAGAAGTCGCCCCAACCCACGATGTCGCCGATTTCGCTTGCGTCGAGGTTGAGATAGAGCTTGCCGTCCTTAATTTCAATCCACAACAACGCTTTGGGTTGCGCGTCGCCGTGGAAGTTGGTCACGTAGGTCAATTCGAGATAAATCTTTGCGCCTTCGAGAGCTTGCAAAATGCCGACGCTCTTGTCGCCCGCAATCATCTTGACGAGATTTGCCAGTTTGAGATACGCCTTGAGATCGACGTTCAAGCCGATAAAGCTCTCGAATTCCTTGTTGTTTTTAAGTGACGTCGCAACAAAGTAGAGGTACTCTGCAATCTGGTCGTTGTCAATGAATTTTGTGAATTGATACGTCCAGTTGATAACGTCGTTGAGCGTCATCTTGATGTTGAGGTTTGCACCGAGTTCAACGCTGTCAAGCCCCGCAAGGACGCTTGTCACGTCAAATTCACCGCCGCCGAGCAAATCGCCGAGATTGAGCGAAAGTGCCTTGGTGTAGTTGGTGAAATCGGTGACTTTCTTGTACACCGTGCCGGTGTAAGTGTCGGCCTCTTCCATATCGGTGTAGCCGTTGCCGTTTGCGTCGATTGCTTCGTACGTGCCGTCCGCAAGCTTCTTGTATTGCAAATTGCCCTCGCCCGTGAAGCCTTGCAAATTGTCCTTTGTGGTCTTGACGTAGTTGCTGTTGCTGTCAACGATATAGAGCGTGCCGGTGAACGTTGCAAATTGATTGGTCTTGACAAGTTCTCTGTAACTGCTGTTCTTGACGTTATTGTTGCCCGCGATATCGTTGAGTCTTTCGTGGACGGGCATATAGATGCCGTCAACGTCAGTGTAAACGATGCCGTCGTATGCGTATTGTCTTGCTTTTACGACTTCGCTATACACGGGCGCAGCCAACATATATCTGTCTTCCGGACCCGCAATCGAGCCGTCGTTGCTCTTGTAGATTGCATATTTGCCGCTTGCGTTTTCCGTTGCGGTGTACGTGCCGTCGCCGTTGTCGGACAAATCGTATCCGCCGTTTTCTTTTGCGTAATACTCGTTGCCGTCAACGCCTTTGTAAAGACGCACGTAATCTTTGTTTTGGAAATTCTTTCCGTAGTAGTTGGTGTAATCGTTGTTGTCGTTATCGCGATAGAAGCTTGCATAGTAGAAGATTGAGTTCGAGCCTTGTTGCGTTGCCAAAATGTCTTCTTTTCTGCCGAAGTTTATGGATGACGACTCACCTGCAACGCCGTTCAAACCTTGGATGTTGAGACCGAGGTCGAACATGGGGACGTCGCCCTTCTCGTTGAAGAGAATTGCACCGATCGTAATGTCGTACGGATTGAGATTTTGTTTGATATAAACCTTGAGGTTGGGCAACATATCCGCAATGCTTGCACTGTCGGGCAAAAGTTCTGCAAGCAAAACTTTCGCAAATCCGGACGTAACGTTTATTGCGATTGCGTTTGTGAATATGTTGAGGAACAAACTCGTGGATGCCGAGCTTTGCTTGTCGGGGTTCTTGTCCGTCACTTCGTCGGATGCCACGGATGCGTCGGACGCATCGCCTTGGATGGCTTTGCCGACAATTCCCGTCAGCACGTCTTCAAGAGGATACTCGCTCATATCCACGAAGAGTTTTGCGTCTTTGCCGAGCAATGCTTCCGCGTCGAGATAGAGACCTGCTTTGCCGGTGTCTTTGTCGTTGTCGTAGTAGATGCCGAGAATGTGCGGTTTTGTTCCGTCAAGGAGCTTCCCCTCGTATTTGTTTTCGTCTCTGTCCGCGCTTGTGACGTAGTTGCCGTTTTGCAACAAGTCGTTCTGCTCGCCCCAAACGTCGATTGCGACGTCGAGGTCACGCACGTCGATGCTGAACGACGGGAGAATGTAGAGCTTGAAGCCGAGGTTCAAACGAAGCGAGAAGTAGATATTGAAGGACATATCCTCTGCAATTTGGAACTTGCCCTTCATTGCGCCGAGGATGCTGCCCAGCACGTCGCCGAGCGCTTCGTTCACGCCGCTGTACTTATCGTCGAGTTCACCGTTGACCAAAACATACAAACCGTTTTCTTTGAGTGCGTCGAGGTCGTCCGAAGCGGATACTTTGACGTAGTCGCCTTGGAATTTCTTGTATGCAATGCTCTTGATTACATCGTCGGTGGGTGCAACTCCGCCGTGCAAGCTCTTGTAAAGCTCTTCGTACACGTCGTACGGGAGATAAATCTTGCCAGCTTCGAGGAAGAGTCTTCCGCTGAGCGTGAGCGAGATGTAGTAGAGGTTGTCGGTGTCAACGTACTCTTTGTATTGATAATCGGAGTACTTAGCGTCGCTGAAATCGGGTTGTTTGACAGAGCTTTCTTGTTGAACCTTGACGAAGTATTGATCATCGTCTTTGACGTCGTCGTGCGCAAGAAGCACTTTCTTTTCGGTGTTGTAGGTGTACTTCTTGTAAATGAACGTTCTTTGGATGCGCACGTATGCGGTGCCCGTCCACACGTAGTACTCTGCATTGCCCTTTTCCATCTCGCCGATGTAGTCGGGAAGTTCTGCTGCGCTTGCCGCCGCCTTTTGATACTTGCCTGCCGCGTCTTTGACGAACAAAGTGTCCTCGTCGATTGGGACATATTTCGATTTATACTCGTAATAACGCGGAGAAGCTGCGTATTTTGCGGTGTCGAACGTGCCTGCGGTGTAATAATCGAACACCCAGTTGTCAGTGCCGTCGGTCGCTTTGTCAACGCTCGTGTAGATGTCCTCGTTCGTGTTGACGTAGCGTGCGCCGGACGCGATGTTGGAAATGTCGTGATTTCTCATTGCGTCTTCGCCCGTGACGTAATTGAACTTGGTCACGCCGACCTTGGGTGCGTTGATAGCAAGCGAAACCTTGTGATTCCACAAATAGAGGTTGATCGAGATAAACTCGTTGCGCGATTTGAGCGGTGTGACAAGCCAGTATGTGAAATTGACCGCTTCGTATTCGCCGCTTGCGTTCTTGAAGTAGAGTTTGGGCACTCTGATCAAGTAATCGTTTTTGAGTTCTTCAACCTTTTCGCAGTTGTTGATTTGAGTTTGAGTTGCGTCCGCATAGAGAACGTATGCGCCGCCGTTTTGCAGTTTGACGAAAACTTCGACTTTCTTTACGTCGTAATAGCTTGCCGTGCCTGCAACGACTTTCTTGTCGTATGCTTCGCGCTCGACTTGGGACATTTCGGACTTTTGCACGTATGCGCCGTCCGCATCCTTATAATACACGCCCTTGTTTTGCGCGCCGACGCCGCTGTACTCGGTGATGTCGAACAAGTACTTGGACTTGGTGAGCGTGTTTTTGAGATCTTTTGCGAGTTTCTTGTATTCCGCAGAAGATTTGTCAAGTCCCGCTACACTGCTCTTGAACTCGTCCACGACCACGTTTGCCTGTGCATAGGAGTATCTCGTGTTGTCGGTGTAAAGCGTAACGTTGGATTGATTCTTGAATTCGTCCGCGTCGAATTGGATAGCGTTCTCGCCCATCACGAGTGAGAGAATGCTGTTGATATAGTCTGCTTGCGCAAGAACCTTGACGTACCTTGACGTGATTTGCAAACCGTATGCAAACGTTCTGATATAGCCGAGGATAGAATCGTCTTTGACGAGCGGGAAAGAAATCTTGTCTTTCTTGTCTTCTTCGCCGTTTCCGTTGTTATCGTCAGCCGCCGTCATCGCTTCTTGGGAAGTTGCCGCGATGATGCTGCTCACGAGCTTGCGGATTTCGTTTGCGTCAATGCGCAAAGACGGGATGTTGAAGTAGCTCAAATCCACGAACAAGCCGCCGTTTTCACGCTTGTAGTTACCCTTTTCGTTCTTGTAGCAATAGCTTGAATCGTAGGAGTATCTTGTGCCTGCAAACTCGCTTGCGCTGATGTATTTGTACGTGCCGTCCTCTGCAAGATAGTAGCTGCCGTTCTTGGTTTCGAAATAGTGATCGTATCTCTCGCTCGGATCGACGTAGTGTTCGCTGTAAACGTTGTTTCTCTCCTCGTCGGTAAGAAGCGTGAACGTGCCGCCGACCATGTAGATGCCGAGCATATCGTGATATTCGCTGTCGTTGCCGCCCTTGGTTTGCAATCTGACAGAGAGATTGACGTAGCTTGCAATGTCTGCGATGAGGTTGACAAGTTCGGAAGGCTTGATGTTTTCGATGACCTTTTTGAGCAATTCGAGGACGGTAAACAAATCCATGTCGCCGTCAAATTGGTCATCGTCGCCTGCGTACTTGACAAGCTCCGTGCGCATGTAGTTGAGCAGTGCCGCAATCTGAATATCCGCGTCAACGACGAGTTGGACGGAACGATTTACGTCGCCGCCATCGTCCGCTTGCGCCTTGATGACGAGAAGTTGCTCGTCGGTGAGGCTGGGCAGGAACGCTTTAAGCACTGCGCTCAAATCGATGTCGTTTTCTTTGCCGGCCTTGAATTGCGTGGTGATGTCGATGGTTTCGCTGAGCGTAAATCTATCGACGTCGTCCATATTGGTGTACTCTGCAAGCTCGTCGCCGCTAAGCACGTACGTACGGGAGTTGGTGAATGCGATATCGAGGTTCTTGATCGCAAGGCCGAGCGTAAGCGTCGTGTCGTATTTTGCGCCGTCCGAAACGAAGGATTTGTTTGCGAGTGCGCCCGAAACGAACTTGTAGATATATTCCGCGTCGTCGCCCGAAACGATAACTTCTTCTTTCGTCGTGCCGAGAACTTCGCTGCCGTCGCCTTTGCCGTTGTCAACGACTTTCATCGCATAGGGTTTGTTTGCGGCTTCGTCGAGCATAACTCTGTATTTTGCATAGCGAGTTACGCCGTCAAGGCTCATGTCGGGAGTGATTGCACGCACATAGCTACCGTTGCTTTCTTTGACGTAGTAGCCGTTTTCGTCCGCTCTGAACACGTAGTACGCTGCGTTCGTATCTTTGAGCTTGCCGACAAGAGCTTCTTTGTCTTGTTCGGATGCCGTATAGACGGAATCTTTGTTGTATCTGTCGCCGTCGAGTCCGAGAGCCACGTCAACGGAGAGGTTGATGCTGTCGGACGTGTTGAGTTCGACTTGCACGCCGCCGTTGATTTCCTGATAGAACAAGTCTTTGATATCGAATCCGAGCAAATCTTCGGGGATGTATTCGAGGATCGTGTCGAAGAGTTTGTCTCCGAGCTTCAAGGTGAACAAGTCTTTGTTGATGAGCATTGAAAGCGCAAGTTCCTTGTCGCTGAGATTGATATCGCTCGTTTGTGCGTCGCTTGCGACAAACGCCTCGTCGGTGGACGCCGCTTGTGCGGAAGATCCTGCCGTGAAGAGAGCTTTTTCGGTGTCGAAGTCGATGATGTAATCTTTGAGAATTTCAGCGATATTAAGTCCGCCGATTGCAACCTTTTGGATGTTGAACGCATCTTCGAGGTTGAGGTAGATCGTGTTGTTGACGTAATATGCGCCGAGCCACAAACTTTCGTAACCGGTTTCGGTGACGTTGATAAGCTCGATTTTGAGTTCTGACTTGGTGAGGTCGTAGATATCCACCATGAGCGACACGTCAAGTCTGAAGTGTGCGGAAGAATAACCCTTCGTCGTAGAGGGCATTTCAACCACGATACCCGTGAGGTCGCCTATGATAGAACTCAAAATTCTGCCGAAATCGAGCGTGCCTTCGGTGATGCCGAGTTCGAGTTCGACGGAGAAACCGACGGTGATGACGGTGTCGTAGAACATGTTGGTGGGCACGTCTTGATACGCCGCTTTTTCGTCATCGGTGAGTGCGTCGGTGTATTCGATTTCTCTGTTTGTGCCGTCGCCGTTGTCAACAAGGCGAGAGTGTTCTTTACCGTCGCGTATGTATGCCGGCAACAATTCGTTGCCTGCTCCGAATCCGATATCGATGCCGCCGAGTTTAAGTCCCATGTTGACGCAACCGATTGCTATGTCGAGACCGAGATAGTATTCGTTGATTGCAGAATAGAGGTTGACGGTGCGATAGTACTTGCCGTTTACGTCTTTGACGTAACCGAACTTGCGAGTTTGCACTTCTTCGATCGGACATTCGTTGCCGTTGTAGCGGATGTAAGTGTCGCCTTTGATATACGTATCGGTGACGATTTCGTTGCCGCTTGCGTCCTTTCTGTACATTCTGTAACTACGCAAGCTAATAGGTGTTTCGCTCGTAGCAATCTTCGCATAGTAGTTTGCGTTGGAGTGCACGTACTTGCCTTCCGCTTTGTTGGTGATGTTGTGATATTCGCCGAGAGAAAGCACCGCAAAGGTCTTGCCTTCAGTGAGGTTGCCGTTCTCGAATCTTTGCTTGTTGCCGTAGGACGTACCATCTTCACTTGCGATAACTTCGTAAACGTCGGTGGTGCTTGCCTCATAGTATTCGCCGTTTGCGACGTAGTAGACGTCGTTTGCGATACCGTCGAATTTTTCGTTCTCGTAGTAGGTGTATCTGTCGTTCTTATACTCGTTGTCGAACTTCGCTTTTTCTGTTGCGTCCGTCAAGTCGTCGATCAACTTGTAGACGGGTTCGCCGAGGTCGATACCGAGCGAAATGTTGAACACGTCAAACACGTCTTCGAGCGAGCCGAGGTCGGGCATGAACGTTGCAAGCACGAATGCGATCAACGCTCTTGTGATTTGGATTTGGAATTGAGCGTCGCTGTAAGCCAAAAGGAGAACCGCGTCGCGTTCCGCAGAGCGTTGTACATCGTCGCTTGCGGTTTGTGCGCCGTTCTTTTCTTTGTCGTCTTTCTTGCCGAACTTATCTGCAACTTTCTTTGCAAAGTCAACAAAGTTTTCGATCTTGGAATAGTTTTCCGCAGTGGATACGACTTTGGTGAGGTCGAGATAGAGCGTACCGCCGCTCAAATACAGACCGCCAAGCACCTTGTCGTTGCCGTCTTTCGTGCTTCTTGCCGTGTCGTATTTTGCAAAGTAACCGTCTGGGTTGACTTCGATAAATTCGATTGCGAGTTCTATCTTGCTCAAATCGCTGTTTTTGATGAAATCGTCAAACGAGCCGCCCGACGCAAGGCCTTGCAAATCGAGAGCCGCAAGGTCGATGTTTGCCGACACTTTGAGGCCGATACCCGCGTTGAATGCGGACATCGTTTGCAAGTTGATTATCATATCGCGGAATACGCTGGGGAGCAATCCGCCCGCATTGACGACTTCCGCACTTGCGGAATTGAAGTAAATCAAACCGCTCACGCTCAACGAAACGTTTTGATCCTGATAGGTTTCTTGACCGCATCTTGCATAAAGTTTTACTTCGCTTGCAAGAGCGTTGCGCGTTGTGGTGTTGCCTGCCGCGTCGGTTTCCGTGATTGTGATATTGTCGTCGACTCTAGTGTAATACTCGGTGCTTATGGGAGCGTCCGCGTCGTTACGGTTGACGTAGAGATCTCTTGCGGAGTCGTAAACGTATTCGCCGTTGGGATCGAGGTCGTATCTGACGGAATATGCGTATTGCTTGCCGTCCTCGCCTGCTTTTACGGTTGCGAAAGAGCGAGAATACATCTTTACGCCGCTCAAATCTTCTTTGGTGTAACGAACCGTGCCTTCGGGCAAGACTTCGCCGTCTGCGATAAGTCTGTATTCGCCAGTCGTTTCGTCAAACACGTACGCACCCTCTGCGTCGATATTGAAGTTCGGCTTGCGATACATGCCCATCTTGAGCAGATATTCGCCGTTTGCGTCCTCTTTGAAGGTGTAGTAAATGCCGTTGTTCTTCGGTTCGGTTTCTCTTTGATAGCTTTCGCCTCTGAATCCGCCTATGATTGCAACGATATTTGCGATGTAATCGTCAAGAGAGATAAATTCAAGTCTTTCGTCGTTGTCGAGAAGAGTTTGATACGTATCGACGCTTTCAAGATCGACTTTCGCGTCAAGACCGAGGTTGAGATCGATGGTGTATTGTTTGTTCGTGCCGTCCTCGTTCTTTTTGATCGGATCTTTCTTGTTTGCAAGAGCGAGTTTAAGTTGCAACGCAAGAGCGTCGTTCAATCCGCAGTATGCAAACTTATCCGTTTGCGGATAGAGGTAGAGGCCGCTTTGCGATTCGTCAACCACGACGTTTTGAGAATCGATGACTTGTTTGAGGAGCATCGAAAGCACGTCGTTGATGAAGTTGGAACGCACGAATACGCCGAGATAATCTATTCTGTTGAGAGAGCCGCTTTCCCATGGTTTTGCGGCAAGAACGAGCTTGGAAACGATTGCGCTCACGACTTTTGCGATATTCAAACTTTCGTCCTTTTCGTCCGCGGCCGTTTGAGCGTCGGAGCTAGAAGAAGAAAGTTCCACGCCGAATTTTTCAAGCACGTCGATAAGACCGATTTGAACGCGAGGCCCGCCCACACCGTTCATGTCGATGTAAACCGTGTCTTTGATGAGATAAATATTTATCTTGGTGTTGCTGCCCGGATGTTCGTAGTCGAAATCGATGCCGATGCTTGCTTCGATGCCGTTGAGCAACGTTTTGAGATTGAGTTTGCTCAGATCGAACTTTGACAGATCCTCCAATCCCATCTCTTGCAAGTTGAGTCTTGCCTTGACGTCGAGTTTGAAGCCGTCGTCCATCTTGTCCGAGAGCATAAGGTTGAGTCCCAGACGTTCGAGCAATTCGCCGACGCTGAACGCGTTTTTAATCACGTCAAAACCTATTTCCTCGTTGTCGGTGTTGATTCTGATTTGCGGAAGCATTGTTGCAAGCACGTCTTTCAAACCGTCCATGCCGAGAATGACGTTGAGCAATTCGTCAAATTCAAAACCTTCGCGGATATAATGTCCGTTGTCGTCTTGCACGAATCTGTTGTCATACAGATTTAGAGAGTATCTGTCCTTGGGCGAGAACGCTTCGAGCGTCTTTGCGTCGTCAACGTACACGTAAGTGGAGCTTGCATAGTAGTCTACAATGAGGCTGAGGTCGAGCGAAACGATGTGCGCGTTGTTGAGTTCCCGATAATATCTTCTGAAATTGCCGTCCGCAGATTCGACGTACTTGCCGTCCACAAGGCTGTATTTCTTGCCCGAGAAGGAAGAGTCGGTGATTTCGACGAATTTGTCGATACCCTCTTTCGCTTTTGCATCGATGGTGTTGAAGGCGTTACTGCTCTTGCCCGTTGCGAGATCGATGTTGTCGATGCTCACGCCGAGAGAGAGGAGATTGCTGTCGATATCGACGTTGATTGCGATAGACGGATCGAGTTGCAAATCGACGCCGACGGAGATGTCGAGGTCGAGTTTTTCGATGATGGTTGCAATGTCGGTGCTGCCTTCGCCCTTTGAAGTGAGTGCGGCAATAAGTCCGACAAGCACGTTTTGCATGACGAGAACGCCGAGTTTGCCGTCGGCGATGTCAAGCACGAGTTGCATTTGCTCGTCTGCGCTCATAGCGTTTACGGTGTCCGAAGCGGTCGATGCGCCGGAATTCTTGCTTGCAGACGAATTGAGATCACCCAAAAGTTTGGTGATTGCGTCGCAAATGATCTCGCTGATGTTGGTTTGTTCGATGTAGAACGGATCGCTGCCGAGGTTTCCGAGGTCGACGTAGACGTCGCCGCCGTTGACGTAAATCGCTATTATATTCTTATTTGTTATTTTATTCTTTATTTCAAGAACAATATTGCTGTCGTTGGGTTCGTTGAGAGCGAGGTTTGCACCCACGCTGATTCCGATTTGATAATCGATGTTGTCAAACATATCCAAACCGAGTTTCAAACCGAGATCCGCAAGGAACAAATCGAGGTATTTTTCAAGGCGAACTTGCTCTTCTTGTCCTTTGAGTTGCAAGTCAAGTCCGAGTTCGACGTTGAGAGAAAGCGTATCGAGATTTTCGGCAGTCGTATAAATGGAGCTGTCGAAATCGTCGGGCATAACGCCGTCCTCTTTGCCGAGTCCGAGATTGATCTCGGAGATTTCCAAGCCGAGATACACGGGATCGATTTGGAGATTGAGAGCAAGATTGTACTTCCACGTAAGAGCAAGATAGCTTCTGTCGGGATTGAGCTTGATAAACTTGTCGGGATCGATTTTCTTTCCGGCAAGCATTTGTACAAGCGTTACGACAAGAGCTTCCGCAAAGTTGATTTGCACGCCCTTCGAGTCAATGCCGATATAACCGATAATTCCGCCGAGCACCGAGCCGAGCACGCCCATAAGATCGATGCCGCCGTCATCCGCCGTCATCGCTGTGCCGCCGTTGCCGCCGTCGCCTTTGCCTTTAAGCAAACCGTCGAGCAATGCGCCGATGTTGATATTGGCAAGAGCGATGTGGAAATCGTTGCTCAAATCGAGATATACCGTGCTGACTGCGTCGCCTTGTGCGTTTTCACCCGTGCTTTGCAAACGGAGAGCGAGGATGACGCTTTGCACTTTTTCCGCATTGGTCATCTTGTCTACGTCTTTGATGCTCTTGTTGTAAATTTCGATAGCGATATCGCTGTGAGAAGCGATGTATGCAATATCGAGGAGGCTTGCCGCTGTATAGAGTTTGTCGTTTTCAAACAAAGCGGAATTGTCATCGGTGACATTGACTTTGACATAGTTGTCGCCGACGAGGACATAGGCTTCGCCTCTGTAATTCTTTTCGGAAACTTCGCTCAGTGCGATTCCGCCTGCAACGTATTGTTTGACGTACACGTCGCCTTCGTAAGAAGTGCGCTCTTCGTCCGTAAGAAGCGTGTATTTTGTGCCGTTGAGTTTGTACACCTCGACGAATTTGGCAAGATTTGCCAGTTCGGATGCGGCGTATTTGACAAATACCGCATTTTGAGTGAAGTCAATGGGAACGTTCGGATTGAGATGTGCGTTGAGTGCGATACGGAATCCGATTTCGGCACCTGCTTCTACAGGCACCTTATAGGTGAGAAGAAGTTGTCTGATGAAGGAGTTGAGTTCGGGATTGCTGTCGTCGAGGAAGTTTGCAATCCACTCGCCCACCGTCCAGGACTTGTTGCCCGCTTCCGCACCAACGGTAAACGTGCCTTTGAGTTCGGCAAAGATCGACGGCAAAGCGATGTCGCCGTAATCGTTGAAGAGCGTCACGTCTTCGAACACGTCGCTTGTGTCGCCTTGCAAGTAGGCTGCCATCGTTTGAGTTTCTTTGTTGTTACGCACGATTTTAACGGGTTCTACGGAGTCGCCGCCAATCGTGATGTTGATGGGATTGAGAATAGAACCGTCCGCCGTTTTGACGGTCGTGCCGATATAAATTTCCGCTCCGCCGATGGATTGACCTGCGTCGTTGTTTACGTCAACCGCAACTCTAACGGGTTTGTTGTCGTATTTGTCTTTGACGTTTGCCCATGCGATTTGCGCCCATGCGGTGAGTTCGTTTGCGTCGAAACCGAGGAGTTGATAGATGATGTCCGTCAATCCCTTTGCGATTTGAAGTTTCAAATTGTCGGAAGAAAGCGTTGCGATAATGTCGAGAGCAAGGGCTTTTTTCGCCGCTTGATCGTTTGCGTCGCCTTCCTCGGCGGTCATTGCGTCCGCATTCGTGCCGCCGTTTACGATAATGGTGGAATCTTTTGCGAGCAATGCGAGAATGACCTCATAGAGGTCAACGTCGGTTTTTACTTTGTCAAGACCAAAATTCTTTGCGTCGATATAGAGTGAGCCGCCGGTGTAGTAAACGCCGAGCAAAACTTTGCGTTCTTCGGCAAATTTCTTGCCGGTGAGTTCGACAAGCAATTCGCTTACGTTGCCTTTCGTATTGATTTGAGGCGCACCGAACAAATAGTCGATGATAGGCGACAAATCGAGTTGACCGGCAATGCGCAACTCATAGTTGAGCGACATCTTCTCGTCAAATGCGAGCGTTGCTTTGGTTATATTCTCTTCTTGGTAAGTACCGTTTGAATCTTTATAATAGAGCTTGCCCGTGTAGTCCGAGGGGACGGGATTCGAGTCGGTGATTTCAACGTATTTTCCGTCTTTGAGATAGTGTGTACCCTTGCCGAACACGAGTTCTTTTGCGCCTTGGTCCGCATTGAAGTCAAGACCGAGCGTAAGATCTATCCCAACGAACGGATATTCGAGGATTTCGGTGAAATCTTCGCTTTGACGTCCGTCGTTTGCAAGATAGTTTGTCGCCTTGTCGTTCAAACCGGCAGACAAACCGCTGAGTGCGACGTTGAGGTTGACGTTGTTGCCCAAAGACATGAACACGCCCAGTTGAAGTTCGGGCAAATTGAGTCCGTCGTTGAGAGCGATGCGTATACCGCCGTCGAAGTCGGTGCTTGCAAATTCGATTTTAACGCCGTCGATGTTGAGCAAATCGAGCACTTGTTCGAAGAGGTTGGACGCGAGCACGATTTCAAGAGCGTGATTGCCGAGATTGAAACCGTCGAGGATGCCCGCAACGAATCCGAGCACGGCGTTGATATCCATGCCGTCGCCCGTCGTGTCGTCTGCGGTGAGAGCTTGTCCGCTTCCCGAGCCGCTTGCGCCCACGCCGAGAGCTGCAAGAAGCTCTCTTGCGTTAACTTTGATTTCTTTGACGTTTATGCAAAGGATGTCCGCTTTGAGATAAATCCAACCGTCTTGCAAATAGAGCGCAAGCACTTCTTCGTTGTTGGATTGCTTGGATATTGCAATCTTCGCGGAAGATTTGAGGAGCATATCGAGGATTGCGTCCGCGTTAATTCCGCCGGTGAGGTCGATATCCGCGTTGATGTCGAGTTTAAGACCGCCGTCGATGTTTCCGAGTTCGATCAATGCGGTGAGCAAAACGCCCTTGAACATCGTTCCGATGTCTTGATTGGGCATGTCGACGGTGATCTTTGCAAGTTCGCCTTTGAGTGTATTGACGTCAACGGTGAGTCCCGTCGAAACGTTTACGTGGAGCAAATCGGTGTTAAATTTGCCGTTTTTGAGGATGGGCAAATATGCGTCGGGATTTGCTTCGAGTTCTTCTTCGAGTTTTTCGAACGTTGCATTAAATCCGGGCAAATTGTTGATTTTACCAAAGGTAACTCCGACGCCGAGAGCAAGTCCGACGAGCGGTTCCGCATTTTCTACGCCGAGATTTGCGGACAACGTAAGAGTCTTCTCTTGTTGTGCGCCGAGATTCTTATAAACCAAAGACGCATCCTGAATCGGAATTTTCGCACCTGCGTTCTCGCCCTTGAACACCATACCGAAAATGGTGTCGAGCAAATCTTTGGTGAGTTGAACTTCGATGCCTCTGATATTGAAGATGTCGCCGTCCATATCGAGATTGATATGGTCGAGTATCATATTGATCAATGCCAAAACATCCACGCTGCCGTCGGAATCCGCCGCCGCAAACGCGCCGTGTTGAATGACGATTTCGCCGTTATCTACAAGGGTTTGTTGAATATTTTGAGTGGTTGCTCCGCCCTTGAGCCCGTCGAGTGCGCCCTTGATTGCGGCAAACGCCTTGTCTACAAGCTCGCCGAGCAGGTCATTGACGTTTATGTCGTCGATTTTAAACTTCGTTCCGTTCGAGCCGAGCAAACCGCTTGCGTCAAGATATACGCCTTCTCTTGCGCCCGTGTAGTATGCCGTGACGCGTTTTGCACCGTTTCTGCCGAGAATTTCAAGAGCGAGTCTTGTCTTTTTGGAATCTCTGGTGTTGATTTCGCCTTGGAGCTTGATCGTCAACTCAACCGTACCTTTTTCGAAGTTAATTTCCTTTGCAAAGAGCGGTTTGAGAGCTTCGAGCATCTCGGGTTTGAGATTTTTGGTGAGAAGATTTGATATGAGAGTGCCGAAAGAGCCGATTACGTTGTCAATCGACACTGTCTTTTTGTTGAAGTCGAGAGAAAGAGTTATCGCGCCGTCGAGAGTGAGGAAGGAATATTTGTTTTCGCTTTCCTTGACGGAATCGTAAAGGGACTTTTCACCGTCCTGAATGGCGGTGTTGTTTTCGTTGCGAGATTTCAAAAGCGCAACGACGTCGAGGTCGGGGGTACCTGCGAAGTCCGCTTTTGCGTGTCCGAGATCGATGCCGAATTCGGATTGGAAAGTGCCGTACTTTTCTTCGACGCCTTCAACTCCGTAAGAGTTGAGGTTGACGTCGATGTTGAAATTGACGCCTTTGAGCGCGCCGTTCATGATGTCGGCTTCCAAATAAAGAGCCATACCCGCGAGTGCGCCGAGCTTGCCGAGATCGAGGCCGAGCACGTCTTTTACGAGATTGATGATGTTTTCGGGGATAAGACCTTGAACGAGCGGAATAATGCTGACGATAAGACCGAGATCGCAAGGCATACGCAACACTTGATGACCGTTGCCGTAGTCCACGATCGTGCTCTTGCTTGCGCCGAACAAAACGTTGACAAGCAATTGTTCAACCGTCAAATGAGCCAAATCGATTTTGATAAGACTGTTGATGAGTCCGCCGATGTCATAACCCATAAGGGTGTCGTAAAGAACGGAAGAGAGATCGAGTTGATCGAGAGCGTCCGCAAATCTGGACACAAACTTCGTCATATCGATCGTATCGGTGTAAACGACGTGCACGCCGTCCCCTTTCTTTATTCCGCGCATGTCGGCAACCAACTTGCCTTCATAGTAGTACGCGCCGAAAAGCAAAGTGCCTTCACCGTTTTTCGCCATCGTGCAGACGGTGTCTTTGTCGACGGTTCTGCCGTTGATTTCGGACGTGAGCTTGCGGAACTCGACGAGGATTTGGCTCTTGGAATCGTCTTGCGAATCGATCTTGCTTGCAAAGCGCGCCACGATGAGTGAATCGTAAGAGTCCTTGGAGAAACCGAGCACAAAAGCCGTGTCGACGTTTATGTATCGTTTGTCTTTCTCCGAGTGAGCCTCTGCAAGAGCCGCCGCTTTAAAGATATTCCACGCCTCTTGCGAGCCGAGATATTCCGAGTTGTCGATATCCGGATCGGGTGTGGGCGTAGGAATAACGGGGGTATCCGTGTTCCCGTTGTTTGTCGGATTGCATGCAACCATGCCGAAAAGCATAACGCTTACCAGCACGAGCAACAATACGAGCGATAACTTTCTCATTCTCATAATCTCCTCCGAAACGCATGCTTTACGCGTGTAACGCATACGTGTAGATTATTATACAGTCCAATTATACGTTTTTTTTGCCTATTTGTCAATACTTATCTGTTTAGAATATCAATAACAATACCTTGTGGTGTGCTTGATTTCAAAGCACAATCTGTTGGGGGAAATGCCGATTTTCAGCCCTTTTCGCATCCGAAAATCGCAAAAATTTAACGTTTTGCCATATTTTCCCGATTGCCGCTGCTTTTATAGACAAATACCGTGTTTTTCGACATTCTAACCGTGTTTTTTACAAATTTTTCCAAAGTTTTTCAAAATGAGTTTATGCGGATAGAATCCGCGAAAAAAGTTTTCGGAGCGGTTTTTCGCAACTTATTTTTCTTTCGACGTTTTCTTTCGTTTTTCAATCAATTTAGCGTATCTAACCTATCGTTTTTCACAATCCGTCCTCACGTGAAGACCGTCGTTTGACATTGAAAAACAATAGTGCTATATTCATTTTATGCAAAAGAGCGTAGAAAAAAATCCGTTGATAAGCGAGGACGTTCGAATCACCCTCGCGCCGAGGCACAAGCGCAACAGAATTTGGGAAATCGACTTCCTTCGCGGCGTGTGCGTCATCCTTATGATTCTCGACCATCTGGCAATCTTGCTGGGGTCGTATTTCGGCAATCAATGGTACGGATTCGGCTTTGCCCAAAGAGGCGTCGGGGACTCTTTCACCACGTTTTGCTACAACTGGATAAACGGAAGCGCAAGCAGCGTGAGAGATGTCATACACCCGATAGTTCTGTTTATTTTCTTCTCCATATCCGGCATATCCTGCACTTTTTCGCGTAACAACGCAAAAAGAGGATTTCAGCTTCTTGCGGTTGCATTGATTTACACGTTGGGCTCGTATATCGCACAAAACCAAATGGGAATAAGCGGCGTATTCGTTGCGTTCGGCGTGCTTGACTTCCTTGCCGTATCCATGCTCTTATACGCTTTGATTTCCTTTCTGACGCGCGACAATCGGCTTGCAATGATTATCGCAAGCATAGTGCTAATCGTGCTTACGCTGTGTCTGTATTTTTGCTATACACCGCCGGCGACGACACCGAAAATCTTTGCGATTATCTTCCCGCCTCACGATTTTTGGGGCAACCCGTCCTTATTCTACTCTCAATACGAGTTTTCACCCGGCGATTTGTTCACTATGATACCCTACACCGCTTTCTATTTTGCAGGCGTGCTCGTAGGCGAACTGTTTTATTACGAACGTCTTTCTCTCGTGCGTTTCGACCTGACGAAAGCTCTCTACAAAAAAACCTGCGACGCCCTTTACGCAAACGTCGAAGCGGAAAAAAAATCCCTGCGCGATTTTTCGATAGACGCCTTAAAGTTCATGCTCGGCGCAGGCAAGGTTACGACGGCAATCGCAAAAGCGATAGAAAAAGCGGTTTGTTTCTTCGGCAAGCACGCTCTCATCGTCTACGTCGTTCACGTGGTGATGCTGGCGGTGATTTTAAGCCTTATCAGCGGTCTGTTCATCACTCCCGGCAACTTCGGTTTTTAAGCATTCAACACTTATTCAGGGCGTACTTATACACGGTATGTGCAACTTCAAAGACGGAACGCGAGCCGCAACGGCGGCGAGAAAGCGAACGCCGAGCTTGACGTATAGTACAAGTGAGCGGACGAGTTTGGATTCTTTTCGTCCGCGAACGAGTGGCATAAGAAGAGAACGATAGCAATCTATGCGAGTGCTGAGTGTGTCCCCACGCGGAGCGGACGCCGTGGGTTCCCTTTTAAGGGGGAACGGCGGTTGGGGAAACACGTGAGGAAAGGGGAAGTTGTATTTAGAGTACATGCCGACAAACTCTTGTAGAGGAAGAACAAAACACGTGAGGAAAGGGGAAATTGCATTTATAGTTCACGCCGTTCAACTCTTGTAGAGGAAGAACAAAAGCCCGAAAGGGAAAGAGGGGGCACATCTAATTTAGGGTACACGACGAAAAACTCTATCGTTTTAATGCGAAAACGCGAGCGTTTTCGCATTAAAAAAACCGTTTTGCTTTTCAAACAAAACGGCTTTCTTTACTCTCGTCTTTTGTCACTTTGCATATCCCGCAAACTTCAATGCGACTCTCCCTCCGCTTCTCGCCGCCTCGTTTGCATCTGCCGCCTGGCGCATGATTCTGCGCGAAAGACGGTCGGGAGATTTGACGTTTTTGACAAGATAAGGTTGTTCCGCGTCGGACACGATAAGGATGCTGCCCACACCGACTATTCTTCCGAAAAAGTTTTGTTTTGTTTCAACCATCTTGATTTCGCAAAGGGGAATCACAACCGAACGCACGCTGAATACGCCCTCTCTGAACACGACTTTGTCGGGAGTGAGTACCAGCTCTTTGGAGTTGAGGCGAATCGTTTCTACGATCAAGCCGAACAACACGACTACACCCACACCCAAAAGCACCCATCTCATCACGTCGTCCGTGAGATATTGTGCCGGTTCGGTTTTTGTAAACAAGCCCTCGATTTTGTCCTTAAAAATCCAAATAACCGCGGTTAAGCCGCCCAGTATCGCGCCAAGAAAAACGGTGCGCAGATACACCCAAGCGGAAAACTTGCCTTTTGCCACCACTCTTTCGATTTTCGAATACTTTTTTTCAAGCGTTTTCATACTTCACCTTCTTATTTGGTGCATTTGGGAAATTTTGCTATTCTCGTGAGCGTACATCCGAAAGGAACGTACGTTCTTTCAAGACTTTCTTCCGAAAACACGCATTTTTTCGGGAATTGCTCGAAGCCGTCTGTGTCGTACTCCCAGTTAGACACGTTTTTGGAGCGGATTTTAAGCTCGAACGGCGGTTGCTCTTGCCTGAACGGCACGTTTGATATTTCGTTGACGACAACCCTCTCTTCTTCAAAGAGCTTTTTGCTCGATTTCTTCGAAAGAACGGGAGCTATATTCCACTTTTTCGTACATTTTACCACAAGCGTGCGACGATCGCTTACGTCTTGCTTGATTTCGCACGGAAGCTTGAGCGACATCAAAAGATTGCCCTTAAACAAACTGCGCGAGCCGTCCGCGTTTTCCTCGACGGTGAGCGGAATGTTCATTTTGAGCATAAACGTACTGCCTGCTTTTAGGATGCACTTGACGGAAATTTCCCTAATTCCGCTCGCGACGATTTGTCCGCCCGATATGAGCTGCATAAACGTGTTTTTCGGCACGCGGAAATTGATTTTGACTTCGGGTTCGCCGTCCGCTTGTTCCACTTTGAACACGACGGCGTTTCTAAACGGATATCCCGTGCGCTCGGATACGGTGAGATTGCAACCGCCCACGCAAATATCCATCGTGCAAGGCGTGTACGTAAGGAAATTCAACTCGTCGTCTTTGACCATGCACGCCGTTTGCATATAGAGCGGATACGCACTCAAAAGCGCAATCGCGCCCCTCGACGCCTTTTTCGTATAGAAAGCGTTGTCGCCCTCCGAATAAGGCATTTTTCTTGCTTGCGACGCTTCCGTCTGATTGATATAAACGGTGTCCTGCACCGCCGAACAGTCCTCGAAACTCGCCCCTGCGACAAGATTGAACACGATACGTTCGATGCTGTCCACAAGCGAATAATCCTTCGTTTCCTTGACGACTTCCACGAGGGATTCCAAAAGCTCGACGCCTGCCTCTACGTCCACCGCGCCCACGCCTTTTACGCCTGCGATTTTGGGTGCGCACGCAAATGCGCCCAGCGGCGTTCCATGATATTTTTCAAGTGCGTTTACAAGTTTGAGCGACAGGTTTTTGAGGTTGTCGTCACCTATAAATCTTCCGTATGCGGCAGGATATTTCACCGCTTTCGCAAGGTTGACGCCGCTTGTTTCAACCGCCACTCTGTGCTTCTTTTTGTGCCACTGTTTGTCTATGTCGTCGGGAGTGAGCACTCTGCGCTTTTTGTCCTCGCTTTGCACCGATTCGAAACTTAAAACTTGCTTTTGGATATGTTTAAGTGCCGTTTGCGATATATAGCGATGATACGGCTTCTTGTAAACAAAATGCGTTGCGAGCTTAAACCAGTCGTTTGAACTGTCGCGCAATTTTTCTCCGAGGTCTTGCAACCATTCGAGGTCGGTTTCTCTGTACACCGCCTCTATCGCGCCGATTTCTTCAAGCAATCTCGCGCGCGAATCGAACCAACAAGAACTTATCGAATAGGTGTTGAATTGACTCTTGAAAAACTTTTTCAAAAACGGCAAAACTCTCTCGTTGCCCGTTGCCTCGTAGTAGGTAAGCAAGGTTTTGACCGCCTCGATTTTCGGCGTAAGGGACAAGGTGTTTTTGGGTCCGAAATCTCCGCCCTCGTTCGCGCTCGAAAAGATGGGCGCCATATAACTCGCAACCTTTTCTTTGAGCGTGTTGTCGTCAAGAGCGCAAGAGAGCAAAGTCAAACCGCGGACGTAGCGCGGCAGGCTTTCGCCGCCGTTCCATTCTCCGTCCTTCACAAGCCCCGAAAGCGATCCGATACGCTTTTGCAAATTGCTTGCAAGCAACATCTCGTCAAGCAACCATCCTTGCGGTTTTATCGCGCCGAGGGGCAGTTTTTTGAGGTTTTTATCCACGGATTTTGCCAAAATTTCTCCTTGACGTATGGCTATGCCATACACCTTGCTTATTATTATAAGTTAGCACATAAATTTGACAAATGCAAGTGAAAGAATTATCATAAGCCCAAAGGAGAGTCAAAAATGAAATACGTTCTCGTACTCTGCGACGGCATGGCGGATTATCCCGTGAAATCATTAAACGGAAAAACGCCTCTCGAAGCGGCAAAAACTCCCAATATGGATGCCTTGGCGCAAACGGCTCAAATAGGACTTGTCAAAACCGTTCCCGACGGTTTCAAACCGGGCAGCGACGTTGCAAATCTCGGCGTGCTGGGCTTTGACGCACGCACTTGCTACACGGGCAGAAGTCCCTTGGAAGCCCTTTCAATCGGAATCGACCTCAAAGCCGACGACCTTGCCATGCGCGCAAACCTCGTCACACTCTCGGACGACGAGCCGTTCGAGGACAAAATCATGCTGGATTACAGTTCGGGCGAGATAGACGCGGACGAAGCGCGCGAGCTTATGGACTGCGTAAAGGACAATTTCAACTGCGACAAATTCCGTTTCTACACGGGCACGAGTTATCGCAACTGCCTTGTGGTGTCCCGCGCAAAGCCCGAAGAGGACTTGACTCCGCCCCACGATATAAGCGGTCTTCGCATAGGCGAGTATCTTCCAAAAGGTACTCTCGGCAAAGACTTGACGTCCTTCGTTGTCAATTCGTACGAAATTCTGAAAGACCACCCCGTCAACGTTCGCCGCATTGAGCGCGGAGAAAACCCGGCAAACGCCGTTTGGTTTTGGGGAGAAGGCACAAAACCCTCGATCCCAAATTTTGAGGAAAAATACGGCAAAAAAGGCGCGATGATAAGCGCGGTCGATTTGCTCAAAGGCATTGCGATAGGCAGCGGCATGAACTCTATTGACGTCGAGGGCGCAAACGGCACGCTCACCACCAATTTCGACGGCAAAGCGCAAGCGGCGATAAACGCTCTTGAAAACGGAGAAGATTTTTGTTTTGTACATATCGAAGCCACCGACGAATGCGGTCATCAAGGGGACGCGCAAGGCAAGATAAAAGCAATCGAACTTATAGACGAAAAAATCGTTTCGCCCATAGTGTCGCACTTTGCCGAAAAGGGCGACGATTTCGCGATGTTGATAATGCCCGACCACTACACCCCGATTGCGTTACGCACTCATTCGAGCGAGCCTGTCCCGTTTATGCTTTTCTCAACGAAAACCGCTCTTGCGTACGACTCGCTTTGCGGTGAAAATCAAAGCGTCGAAACACGTGTTTACAGCGAAAAATCCGCTGCGGAAAGCAGTGTGTATTTCGACAAACCGTGGGAGCTTATCGACAAGTTTTTTGCGATAAAATAAGCACTTTGAGATTGCGATAAAAGCAACTTGAAATATCGACAAAAACACACAAAACCGACTTTATCAGTCGGTTTTGCTTTTATAAAACGTCGATTTTGCAAAAATATTCGTTTGTATTATTCTTTATTTATTGTTATAATCGTGCTCGGTTACGCTGTCGGCAATCGACTTCTTTTTCTTCTTGCCGTCAACGAATTTGTGTATCTCTACTTTAAATTTCTTGCCGACCGCTTTGCGTACTTGCTTCATTACAAACTTCGTTATTTTTAGCACTAGTTGCATAAGCGCGACAAAGAACGTTACGCCGAACACAATCCACTTTACAAGGCTTGTTTCGCCCGTTGCGATACCTGCCATTGACACTGCGGATATCGCAAGGAAAAACACGTTGACAAACGCTTTGAATATACCGAGAACTTTCTTGTAATTCTTCACGTTGGTTTTCAGTTTTTTCTTGTCCTTGAACGTTAGAACGACAAGCACTACAAACGTTATCACCAGCACCGCCAGCATGGGAATGAGGATGTACGTATAAGTCGAATCCACCCATTTTTTTGCCACAAACATGCATGTAGACGCTATCGCATACAGCGTTGAAACAATCGTCCAAACGACGTTCAGTTTCTGCACAACGGACATTCCCTTGTCCTTTTCTTCCTGTTCGACAATTGCCTGTGCTTTTTCAACGTCTTCTTGCGAGTACTTTTCGTCAATCGGCGCAACTTCTTGCGCTTTCGGCTTGAATATCGTCTTTTTATCTTTTGCCATAAAATTATCCTCTATTTATATTAGGCTTCGGTGATAGTACTGTTATCCATTCTTCCGACTCGTTCGCTTGCATATTTAAAACAATAAGTCGTGTCCTTTATACTTCCGCTCGTCCAAGTGCTATTGCTTTGAACGCAGTCGTTCCGCATTGTAGAATTTTCCAAGTGCCCGACGATCGTCCCCATTCTCGTCTTTATGTTTCTGATAGCACCGCTGTTTCCGACGTTTAATGTGCTTGTATTGAAATTACTGCAAATCAAACTACCACCTGCACAATATCCGACAATTCCTCCGACGGAATGTGCTTCGCCCTCAACGAAATGTGTTACGGTTGAATTTAATGTATTGATTCTGTTGAGCGTTCCGACATTATATCCGACGCAACCGCCGAGTTCACCGTTTCCGTAAACCGTGCCTTTGAACGAAGACAATCCGATACCCTTGTAATTTGCCCCGACCAGACCGCCAAGATTGGATCTGTTGCGATTGCAAACGAGATTGCCTTGAACTGATACGGCCACAATGCCACCGTAATTAACACCGGCGATTCCTCCGACGTTCACCCAAGAATCACCATGTTTTACCGCACTGGCGATATCAATCTTAATTGTAAAACTCGTAAGCGTACCGTTCGTTTCGATTTTTCCGAAAAGCCCGAAGTTGCGATCGCCCGTAATGGTTGCCGGAATATTGATTTTGACGCCCGAAATCACCTTAAGTTTCCCTTTTAAATTTCCGCTGAACGACGGAATCGGTGTCCAGTTTACACCAAGTGTTGAAACGTCGATATTGTTTTTCAATGTAAAGGTATCGCCGCTGTGGTTTCTTATATTGTACAACTGCAAAGCATTATAAACGTCTGTATCCGAGCATTTGATTGTGTGATTTACGTTTGAAATCGTACGTGTCAATATGTCTCCGCTATATTTATTTTTGATTTTAATACGCGTGACGGCTATTTGCACATCACCGACAGCACCTTGCTTGAACAAATCTTTCAAACCGCCCGTATACTTTCCGTTTGTAGATGTTCCGCTATATGTAAATTGTTGTGCGTTTGAACGTCCCGATACGGTATAATCAATCGAAGTTATGTAGTCGGATTTTTTAAACGTAACATCGATTGCATTGACCATATTGACACTTGCAATGCCGATTTCGTTTGGATTAAACGTTGTTTTGACGCTTAATACAACGCTGTCGACACCCTCGGCACTTATTGTCAAATGCGAGTCGATATCGCGCGCCGCCGTTAATTGCAGTGTTCCGTCCGTAGTGTCGAAACTCATAGAATCCGCAACCAAATTGATAAGAGAATCGGACGTTTTGACAAGGTCGTTATATTTATACTTACCGTTTACATACAAACTCACTTTGTATGTCGCACCTCTCGGCAATAAATACATACCCGACGATGTCGGGTTGATTACAGTCCCGTTTTGCGTGATTTTCCAAGTATAAATATCGGCGGTGTTTTTCTTAACCGTAGGAATCACGGAATTTCCTTGCTCGCTATAAACGCCGACGTAGTATTTTTTGTTCGGTTCAACATTTCTAATACGCAGATATCCGTCGGACTTATAAACGAAGTCGCAAAAATCCGCATTATCGTTCACAACAATATAATTCAAGTTTTGCGCATTTTCAAAGGTCACAACATACTCTGTTTTGCTTGAGCCGGCAGGCGCAGTAAACAGATGATACGAAATATTTGCGCCCGACACAAAAGATCCGTTTGTGCCGACCGACCAAGAAGCATTATCTTTCGTTGCAGAGACGCTCGCGCTTGTTGCGGTATTATCACCCTTTATTATAATGTAATAACTCGCATTCTTCTTGCAAACAATCGACATCGTTGCGCTCTTGACAAAAGACGAATTAAGAGTCCTTGCGTGTTCCAATTCACCGTTATATTGATTTGTTAATATGTCTTGAATTTGCGCACCGTTTACTGCAAATTTATATATACCAGTTTCGGTTGGTTGGAACTTTACCACGCTCGACTTACCGCTTTGCAAGCCGACCGTCTCGTCGGTGGTTGAAACGCTCTTAACGTCAAATTTGAATTGTCCTTCTTTTGAAGTGGCACTCTTATTTTTCAAGACAATTTTTTGATTTGTATTAAGTGCAAACGTGTACGTTCCGTTGCTTTTTGCAATCTTTTTTCCGTTGGCATACAAATCTATATTGTCATCGAGCGATGCAACAACAAACTTGCCGTTGTATGGTGCAAACGAAAAACTTTGACTTCCGTACGGCAACATATAATAATTTACGTCACCGACAGTTGACAGTGCATTTGTCTGCGGTTCGTTGATATCATAGTAAGCGGACGGCGAAACGACAGCCCCTACGTTTTCTCTATCGCTACCGCGATAGATATTTGCACCGACAGAAAACTCAAATTGTGTGTATTGTATCTTTCCGTCCGTATGCGAATAATTGAATTGTGCGTTTGCGTAATTCCCTTTTCTAAAAAATACCGTGTCCTTGTCTGTCGGTTGCAAAATTAAATGCGCACCCCTTACAAGAGCACCAAACGCTGCTGTTTGCGTCTGCCTCGTATTTGGAAAATACTGCGGTGTATAACCGTAGCTATCTGTCGATTCGTTGTATTCGATTTGTGTGTTAATCGAACTCAATATTTGACAAATGTCAACCATGTTTTGTGCAACAGTAAACAAAGACGGCGGCTCAAATACCCACAGATTTTTTGCTTTCAAAATATCGATGCCCGCTTTAATAATAGCACTCGGCAACTTGGATATATTTTCGTATGTTTGACTTTTGTACTTTGTTGCAGAATACTTATAATTGTTACCTATGAAAAAGTAACCATAGTCGTTGTTCACGTCGTATTGTGCGTCGCCGATATTATAATCGTTTTGGTTGCGAATCTGCCCTGCAAACGAGATGTTGCCAAGCATATAATCCTTAGATTCAACATACATCATTTTTGTAGTACGACCGGTCGCCAACGTTTCAGTCTGAATCTTTGGAAGAGGCACAACCGCCGATGTGATTCCATTCAAAAGGTTGAATGTGCACAAAACATTTTCAGTAGTACCGGTGGATACCGCCGGCAATGAAATAGCCGCAGTTTGATTAATATATACAAAATCAAGAGTACACGCAACTTCCACCTTGATATCCGCAAGATAATCAGAAACGCTTCCGGTAACGTTCAAAAGGATAACGGTGCTTTTCAAAACCGTATCTGTCAGTTGTTCCGTAATAATTGCAAATCCGTATGCCTTCCCGACAAAAATCGTTTTATTTACATATGTAAATAGTGTCCTCGGAATTAGTTTTACGATATTGTCATCTTTTTCAATCTTTGCATCAACGACATAATTCGAGCCCGAGTAAGTGGAAAATGCGCTGTATATAGATCCTTTTGCGAGTTTAATAACTACATTACTGCTTATTGTTGCATAATTACCATTAGCATGTAAAATAAAATCATCTTTATATTGATTGAAATCTATACCGTTTGGCGAAATTGTGTCCGTATATTTGCGACTCAGTTGAGTTATGTCTTCGTTATTACTATCTGCATAGGCAATCCTCGTAGATTCATATAACACAACTGTAAAAACTATACCAATCAAAATAAGCATAATCAATATAGCCAAAAAGAACTTTGTCTTAATCAATGAATTATTGTTTCTCATACCATATTTCCCTATTTGTAAAATTTATTAATAATAATCGAAAACTCGACACCGTTTTTATCGATTGCTTTCGATGTTAAAATGACGCCGAATACTTTTACGTCTTTTTCACCGTCGATGTCCATATACTTGCCACATCCGATATCTTCATTGCTATTATACAGTAAAGTGTAGTATTCACCCTCATAGTATTGTGTTCTGCCGTATGGCATCACGATATTTGAATCGTTCAATACAATTCGTTTTTTCTCGACAGTAACCGATGAGCCTGCCTTTTCAATTAGCGACTTTATTTCACCGAGTATCAACGGGTCATATGTATCTTCAACTACTTCGTTTGTAAACGGGCTTCTATACGAAAAATTGCTTCCGTCAATAGATACAATATCCCACGATTCTGATATAGTTTCTTCAATATTTTCTGACTTGTGATAAATAAACACAATGCAGGTGTCCGTTGCGGGTTTATCGTAAGTTCCGTAAAAGTTTTCAATTCGATATTCTTCCGGCACTTGATTGCACGCCGAAAACGTAAATATCGAAAAAATCAATATTGTTGCAAGAAAAATGGTAAAAACAAACTTGTTTTTCATCGATTCTGTCCCCTATTTGTTCGGTTTAATTATTATAAAATATTACATACCACATTCATATGCGCCGAAAATCGACGCATATGAACGAATTTTTTATGTTTTTATCGGCAAAGGGCGTTAAACTCTTTTCTCGACGACGCGTTTGAGGAAGTCGTCGCAAAGGCGGATGTTTTCGATTGCCGCGCCCTTGTTCCAATTGAGCGGATAGCAGTGGTTGTCAAAGAATTTGGTGCTGTGATGTTCCTCGACGTGTACGCCGAGATCTTGAAGTTTTTTGACGAGTTTTTGTCCTTGTCCTTTGCAGAACATATCTTTCTCCGCATAGGTGATGAAACTTATCGGGAATTGCTCGTTGACGTATCCGAACGGAGCAAGCACGTCTACGTATTGATATTTATCAAGCTCTTTGACGTGAATACCGCTGAAATCGAACAGCACTTTATCCGTAAGATTGAAGGGCATTTTTTGTCCGAGAGCTTCGCCGATGTCGTAGATGCCGCAATCGAGCATTGCCGTACGGAATTTGAGGTCGGTCGACACCCCGAATCTCGCTTGCAAGTCCTTGTTTGTGGCAACGCAAGCGAGCATTGCGGAATAATAACCGCCTGCCGAGTCGCCCGAAACGCACATATTGTCAAGGTCGAGATTGTACTTTTGCGCATTTTCGCCAACCCAGTTGAGCGCGTTTACGAGATGTTGCAATCCCTTCGGGAAGAGATATTCCGGCCCCAGACCGTAGTTGACGTTGACAACAAAGAAACCTTTGTTTGCCGCCCATTTTGCAAGACCTCTGCGGTAGTGCTTGTCGCCTGCCACAAAACCGCCGCCGTGGATGTAGAAGAACACGGGATATTTTTCGTTTCCGTCTTTTTTGACGAAATAAGTGTCGAGCTTTTCGGCATCGTCTTTTCCGTAGGCGATATCGGTTTCCACTTCAAATTTTACGTCTTTAAAGCGGAGCATTTTCTTGTTGTTTTGAGCACCGTCGAACAATTTGTCGATTGCCACGAACAAAAATTGCGCAAATGTCATAATGTACACCCCTTAAGAATGATATTTGTTATAAAGCTATTTTAGCACATATCCTACAAGTGTGCAATAAGCAAACTCGACTTATTTCACGAAAAATCCGGCAAATCCGCACAAAAAATCTTTTGTTGACATACTTTGCAAATTATGTTATAAACTCTATGAAAACTTATGTGGACTTTTCCGGGCCCAAGCCACCTTTTCGCCACACAACGCTATGCGCTGTGTTTTTTTATGGCAAAAACACACTTTGAGGTATTATGAAAAAGCTGAAACTTCCGAGCGAAGTCGTCTATCTTGCGGCAATAGTGTTGCTGGCGTTTTCGGTTGCCATGCTCACGAGCGTGGATTTCGGCATATCGATGATAGTTGCGCCCGCATACATTTTGAGTCTGGTCGTACCTATCACTTTCGGCCAGGCGGAATATGTGATTCAAGCGATACTCTTCGTGATATTCTGCATCGTGATGAAAAATTTTCGCATCTCCTACTTGTCGTCGTTTATAACCTGCCTGCTGTACGGTGCGGTGCTGGATCTTTTCAGACTTATCCCGATTTTCAACCCTGCCGTTACACCGCCGGGAAGCATGGATCTTTGGGTAAAAATCGTGATGTTTATCCTCGGCGTGCCGATGTCGGCGTTTTCTATCGCCTTGTTTTCAAAGACGTACCTGTATCCCGAAGTGTATGATTTATTCTTTATGGGCATCAGCAAAAAATACTGCATAAAAACCGCGGTTTTCAAAACTTGTTTCGACGCCTTTATGCTCGTTCTCGGCACGGCGATGACGCTTGCGTTTTTCAAAAAATTCGTAGGAATCAACTGGGGCACGCTCGTTATGACGGTGTGCAACGGAACTTTGATAAGTCTGTTTTCAAAGCTGCTCGACAAGTGTATAGACGTTAAACCAATATTCAAACGCTTTGCGTCGCATTTCGCTCTCGACGAGCCTATACCGACAAGAATCAAACATTCTGCTTATGTTCGAGAAATATGATTCGCCGCCATCGGTTTGTTTGAATGAAAAAATCGCTCGTTCAAGCGATTTTTTAATTCAAGCCTATTTCGGTCAAGCGATGTTTGCATGCAAAGATATAACACGAACAAAGCACCTCATCGACAACCACGATTTACTATACGTAAATGCGCGGGCATATAAATCTTAACTGCCCGACTCTGTTTAGCGATTTAGAGTTCGATTGCGTTGAATTCTTTTATGTGTTTCAAAACGAGGTCAAAATAGCGGTTTGCGATGTCAACGTCTTTTTGATTGCCTCTGATTGCGGTTGAGAGCGTAACTCTGCCCAGAAGCGTCGTCACGGACATGAGGAAGAACGGCTTGTACTTCACTGCGCCCGAGATAAATCCGTCCACGAGTTTCATGCCGTCAAAGGTGAGTTTTTGGTCGTTCAAAAGCCCCATATTGCTCACTGCGATGAGCGGATTGGTATAGCCCGCCTTGATTGCAAATTCCGCTATGTCTTGCGGGAAAATCGTGTAGGCAAGTTTCAAAAGCGGCAAGGAATAAAGTCCCATAAACTTGTCGCGTTTAAATCCCTTCGTCGAGCGAATGACGTTGACGATTGTGTCTTGTATGCTTTCGCCCTTGCTCATCGTGCGCACCGCCATCCATGCCGTGTGATTGGTAAGTCCGCCTTGCAAACCGCCCTCGACGATATGCTTTCTCAAATCGATTGCGCAAGAAACGGTGAGGCTGTCGGTGTCTTTAAGACCGCACATCTCGTACAGCGAACGGAACACCGCCGCCATAATCGCGTCGTTGACGGTGATCCCCATCTTTTTTGCGAGCGCGCGGAGTTTGTCGAAATCTTCTTCGTTTATGACTCTTTTGATGATTTTGTTGGTGTCCTCGGGCACGCTTTCGCTCCAGGGAAACGCAACTTTGTCTTCGGTTTTGGAGATGTTTTTGTAGAGGTTTTTTGCGTGTTTCAAGTCCTCGCCTTCGAGCTTGGAATACACTTGGTCGTAACTTCTGGAACCGCTCTTCATATGGAGCGCGGAGTAGTTGCCTGCTTTAAGATTGGTATAGTTTTCACAAAGCGTCGCAAGGAAGTATTTGAGGTCGCCGCCGTCCATGCACATATGGTTGTTGCGCAACGCAAGAACGGAGTGCTTGTCGTCCTCGAACACTGCGATTTTGATTTGCACGTTGTTGTCGTAAGGAATAACCCCCAAAAGCCACTCGTCCGCAACCTTGTCCGCGTCCTCGACTTTTTCATAGGAAACGATATCGTCTATCGTGTAGTTTTCTTCCTTCCAATACGGCTCTATGACGGTGGTGTTGAAACTCGAATGAAGCACCGGGGCTTTTTCAACCATAAAAAGCACGACGTTCTTCAAAACTTCCATATCGAAGCTACCCTCGTAGGTGAGCTTTGCATGCACCATTCTGTCGTAATAGTTGCGGAACAAAAACTGCATTCTATCCCACATTTCAGCCTTCAATGTCGTTGCCATAAATCTCTCCTATCTGTCAAAATCGACACTTTATCAATGCAAAACGATATATTAATCATCCCATTCAGCCCAATACTTTTGGTCTTCTTTCTCGTTTTTGTCTTCGAGTTCGGCTCTTTCTTTCTTGTTTTTCGCCTTTGCTTTCTTGATGACGAACACGATGAGTTCAACAAGCGCACACACGACTCCGAGGAGGCACAACAACCAACCCGGATGCCATACGCCGTTGACGGTGAGTCCCAAAATCACGTAAAGCATGACGCCGAAAATCTCAACGAAAACGGGCAGTTCGAACCACTTGATTTTGCTGTTCGTTCCAAATGCGATTGCCGTATCAACGCCCAAAAGCACAACGGGCATTGCGAGGAAACTCATCCATGCGCCTTCGATTTTGAACACGAGACGGAGGAGCAAAAACACGAACACGGTAAGCAAAACTTCGCAGATAGCAACGAATATTCTAACGGGAACGTATTTCTTTTTCTTTGCGAATTTGACCGCTCCGTATGAAAGCAACACGCTTACGCCCGCAAACACACCGCCCACCATAATGAGCCATGCCGGGTGCCAAATCTTCGCAACGCCGCCTACGATGAGATACACGATTGTGAGCAATGCCACGATTGCCGCCGCACAAATGCTTGCCGCACTGATTTTACGTTTGACTTCACCGCTCTTTATTTGTCTTTTTTCAAACTGTTCGAGAGTTTGATCGATATCGCCGAGTTCGGAAATCGCCATATCGTAAATGAGATTGTCGTCGCTCACGCCTTTGATACGCAACTCCTGCTCTCTGTCAAGAAGTTGACGAAGCAACGCTTTGCGGTATTCCATCGCCGCTTGCGTGGGTGCGATTTTTCTGAAATGCTCTTCAAGATACTTCTTGAATCTTTCTTTCATAACGTACTCTCCCTTGCGCGATTGCGCTTGATGTTTACACGAAATATACGCGCGTATCGGCGTTTGGTTACATTGTATCACAATTTTTTTTGCTTGCATACGGTATATGGAAAATCATTCTTTGTCACGCAACGAAACAAACTCGCAAAAAACTCTTTCCGCATGCGTTTTACATAACAAACAAGGAGGAATGCTTATGCTTTTCAATTTTTTCAATCCGTGCTGTCAAAACACGCCTATGCGCTACTGCAATCAACCGTCGATTGAATATATCAGAGGTCCGATGGGGCCGGTGGGAGCGACGGGCCCCAGAGGACCTATGGGGCCGCAAGGCGCACAAGGTCCGCAAGGCGCAACTGGCGCGACAGGAGCTACAGGTCCCGTCGGTGCAACGGGAGCAACGGGTGCAACCGGGCCGCAAGGGCCTCAAGGCATCCAAGGCGAAACCGGTGCGACTGGCGCAACCGGACCGCAAGGTCCTCAAGGCATCCAAGGCGAAACCGGTGCGACGGGCGCAACCGGACCGCAAGGGCCTCAAGGCATCCAAGGCGAAACCGGTGCGACTGGCGCAACCGGACCGCAAGGTCCT
>ENA-OYXX01000027-OYXX01000027.1-human-gut-metagenome-genome-assembly--contig:-NODE-27-length-59630-cov-13.439883_pt1 | contig 59630 bp, 49 predicted proteins | sample MGYA00243976_ERZ653434 | MGnify/ENA primary metagenome ERZ653434 (study PRJEB26926, sample SAMN06165112) | human gut metagenome | biome: ENVO:00009003; feature: ENVO:2100002; material: ENVO:00002003...
GAGATCTAGTACGGTCTCGTGGGCTCGGAGATGTGTATAAGAGACAGCCATATATATAATCAAAACCACACGAGAAAGCAAAAATACGGTTATAATAAAAGTTTTTTCAAAACTGAAATGCCCCAATTTATATATCCAAACTTTGTATCTATACCAAATATTGTTTTCAATATATAGTTTTGTCTTATATAGTATATACTATTTGTAGTGTTTCGTCAATGCCGAGCCTCAAAAAAAAATCGCTTTTCGTGTCTGAAAAGCGATTTTTGTTCAAATCAAGGGTTTATACAAGACAAATCACTTGTTCATCTCGTATTTTTCGCGGATTTTCGCGTCGAGTTCTTTGTAAACATCGGGATTGGACTTCAAAAATTCCATGGCCTTATCTCTGCCCTGTCCGATCTTTTCGTCGTTGTAGCTGAACCAGCTTCCACTCTTTTGCACGAATCCGTTTTCGACTGCCAAATCCAAAACGCATCCCATGTTGGAAATGCCCGTGCCGTACATAATGTCGAACTCCGCGACTTTGAACGGAGGTGCGACTTTGTTCTTGACGACTTTTGCTTTGACGTGGTTACCAACGATGTCGCTGCCGTCTTTGAGCGTGTCCGCTTTTCTTATTTCGATACGCACGGAGGAATAGAATTTGAGTGCTTTACCGCCTGTGGTGGTTTCGGGATTGCCGTACATAACGCCGATCTTTTCTCTCAATTGGTTGATGAAGATGATGGTGCATTTGCTCTTAGAGGACGCTGCGGTGATTTTGCGCAACGCTTGCGACATAAGACGCGCTTGCATACCCACGTGGCTGTCGCCCATATCGCCGTCGAGTTCGGCTTGCGGAGTGAGCGCGGCAACGGAGTCGATGACGATGATGTCGATCGCGCCGCTTCTGATAAGCGTTTCGGTGATTTCAAGCGCTTGCTCGCCACTGTCGGGTTGGGAAATGTAGAGGTCGTCGAGGTTTACGCCGAGTTTGGACGCATACACGGGATCGAGCGCATGCTCCGCGTCTACGAATGCCGCCGTACCGCCCTCTTTTTGCACTTCCGCCACGCAGTGAAGCGCAACGGTAGTTTTACCGGAAGATTCCGGTCCGTAAATTTCAATGATTCTTCCCTTCGGAATACCGCCGATGCCGAGTGCGACGTCAAGCGTCAAACATCCCGTGGAAATCGCTTCGACTTTGGGGATTTCCGTTTCGCCAAGACGCATAATCGCGCCCTTGCCGAAGTCCTTTTCTATCTTTGCAAGAGCAAGTTGCAAATTGCGTTCCTTATCGTTAACCGCGGACTTATCCTGAGTTTTGTCTGCCATATTGTTTCTCCTTTATATCCTTTCGCCGAGTTTGCGGCAAATGTTTTCTTTTTCTATATTATGCGGCAATCCGTGTACCGAAATCGGTACATCAAAGGCGCAATATATCCCCTTTCAGATACCTTATGAGGTAAAACAGCGCAACGTTTGACGTCGCACGTCTTATCTCGTTGCGGCTTCCCGAAAATCTACGCTCGAACACGGTGATGAAATCTCCTCCGCCCACGCCGATATACACAAGCCCCACGGGCTTTCCTTCATCGCCCGTCGGTCCTGCGAGACCTGTGGTTGCAAGTGCGATGTTCACCGGACGTTTGCAAAGACCTTTCACCATTGCGTAAGCCGTTTCTCTGCTCACCGCACCGTAGTCGGCAAGCACGGATTTCGGCACGCCCAATCTTTCGACTTTCGAGGCGCGATTGTAGCACACTATGCCCTCGTAAAAGTTTGCGCTGATGCCGGGAATGCCCGTAAGGCGCGAGCAAATCTCTCCGCCCGTCAAACTTTCGCCTACGGCAAGCGTGCGATTGTTCATTTTCAAGAGCCTTGCGGCAATCTCTTCAAGCGAGCCTTCCGTTGCGGAATACACTTCCTCTTCGAAAGCGTTATACACTCTGCTCTTCACCGTTTCGAAAACGTCGCGTTTTGCGCTGCTCGACATGCCTATCGTTGCGTCGAGGCAATACTCCTCAACCGAAAAATTCACGCCGAAACCCTCGAATTTTTCGAGGCGAGAGAGGATTTCCTCCTTGTCGAGTCCGCAAATTTTGACTATTTCTTTTATCATTTTTTCGATTATCTAAACGGATTGTTTATGCAATTATTCTGCTTTTTCTTCTTGCGTAGATTGCTCGTTTTGTTCGTTTTCGCAAGGCTCGTCGTCCTGTCTTAAAACGTGCTTGTTTTTAAATACGTAGTTAAGTCCGCTGTACACCGCAAAGAATGCGCCGATATAGAAGGTTATCGTGCCTATCCAACCGAGTACGGGATGAAGTCCTGCAAGCATGAGTATCGTAACTCCGACGTCCAAAAACACGGTTTTGATTTTGCCGTAGATGTCCGCCGCAAGCACCAAACCTCTGGACGCCGCAATGGAGCGGAACACGCCTATCATAAGCTCTCTTGAAAGGATGAGCCCCGAAAGAAGCGCGATTACGAGTGCGTTATACGTGTAAACTCCGTTCATCGAAAGTCCGTCGCGGAACAACACGATGAGGAACAACATAACGACAATGACAACCTTGTCCGCAAGCGGATCGAGAAATTTGCCCAGCATTGACACGGTGTTGGTCTTTCTTGCGATGTGTCCGTCAACGAAGTCGGTTGCGCAGCATATTGCAAACAACGCAGCGGCAATGACTATGAGCGCGATATGCGCGCCTTGCGACACTCTTGCAAGCTCTGCCGCGATAAACATGGCTATGGTGGGTATAATCAAAAATATACGCGCTATCGTGATTTTGGTTGCGAGCGTGATTTTCATTCTATCACCTTCCCTACAAGGTCTATGCCGTCCGCACCCGTGATTTCGACGGTGTAAAATTCGCCTATTTTCACTTCCTCGTCCGCACTGAACAGCGTCACGTTGTCGATGTCGGGGGCTTGCGTTTGCGTTCTGCCCACAAACGTTTGCTTGTCGTAATCGATATCGTCGTAAATGACCTTGACTTGTTTTCCTATAAGTTCTTTATTGTGAGTTTTTATAATTCTTTCTTGGACGGCGGCAAGTTTTTTCGCTCTTGCTTCCTTTACGGATTCGTCGATATGTCCGTCGAGCTTGTCGGCGGGAGTGCCCTCTTCCCTCGAATACGCAAAGAATCCCGCATAGTCGAATTTGACCTCTTTGACAAACTTTTCGAGTTTTTCAAACTGCTCCTGCGTTTCGCCGGGAAATCCGCAAATAAAGGTGGTACGCACTGCGATTCCTGCGTTTTTGAGCTTTGATATAAGCTCTCTAATGCTCTTTTCGTCGGTTCTGCGATTCATCCTTTTCAGCACTTGGTCGTCAATATGTTGAAGAGGAATATCCATATATTTTGCGATTTTCGGATTGTTTTTGACGTATTGGATGAGCGTATCGTCCACCATTTCGGGATAGAGATAAAGCAAACGAATCCACTCGAAATCTAACTCGGACAACTTGTCCAAAAGCTCGATAAGATGTGGCTTTCCGTCAAAATCAGTGCCGTATCTCGTCACGTCCTGCGCAACCAAAATGAGTTCTTTCACGCCGTCGTCGGACAACTTTTTCGCTTCGCCGAGCAAGTCTTGCAACTTTTCGGAGCGATACTTTCCTCTTATGGACGGAATGGCGCAATAAGTGCAATGATTGCTGCATCCGTCGGCAATTTTGAGATAGGCGTAGTGATAAGGCGTAGTGAGCACTCTACCCTCGTAAAACTTGTCGAGATTGGCGCAACAAAGCACCTTTTCACCCTCTTCGACGTCCTCTATGGTATTCAAAATTTTGTCGTAGTCGGCAATGCCCAAAATCGCGTCCACTTCGGGAAATTCCTCTTTGAGAGTGTCGGCATATCTTTGCGCAAGGCACCCCGTAACGATGACCTTTTTGCCTTTCGAGGCGGTTTTTGCCGCGATTGCGTTCAATATTTCGTCGATTGATTCCTCTTTCGCCTTGTCGATAAAAGCGCAGGTGTTGACGATGATTACGTCCGCTTCTTCTTCGCTTCCCACAAGCGTATGTCCGCCGCCCACAAGACGAGAAAGCATCTTTTCGGTGTCTACTCTGTTTTTATCGCATCCGAGCGATATTGCTCCGATTTTCATTCCTCGTCCTCGCTTTGAGCCGTCGCTTTGAGTTCTTCGAGCTCTTCGTAGGTAATGTTGACTTTCTTCTTTTTGGGATCGTGCTCGTCGGGCGTAAGGTATCCCATAAGATCCATTTTGTCGTAGATCTTTGCCGCTTTCGGCCAGCCGAGTCCCAAACGACGTTGCATAAAGGATATGCTGATAGGAGCGTCTTGCTCTTCTCTGAGCTCTATGCCGAGTTGCAATGCGTCGAACAGTTCGGGCGGTATTTTATCTTTGTTTCCTTCCCTTGCGTCCTTAGATTGCGCAGGCTTTTCTTCTTCCTTATCCTTGAAAATAGCGTCTTTGATATTATTGTCGAAATAAGCGTCGTTTTTGGCTTTGACGAAATCGACGACTTTTTTGACTTCTTCGTTGGATATAAACGCGCCTTGCATACGTTCAAGGTCGCTTGCGCCCGGCATCATATACAGCAAGTCGCCGTAGCCGAGAAGTTTGTCCGCACCCACGGTGTCGAGAATTGTTTTGCTGTCGAAACTCGACGTAACCTTGAATGCGACGCGGCTCGGGAAGTTGTTTTTGATAGTACCGCTGATGACGTCGACGGACGGTCTTTGCGTTGCGAGCATAAGATGGATACCCACTGCACGCGCAAGTCTTGCGATGCGGTTGACGGTGTCCTCGACTGCCTTTTTGCCGGTGGACATAAGGTCTGCGAATTCGTCCACGATAATGACGATTCTCGGCATCTTTTCGTATCCGTTCTTTTGGCAATCGGCGTTGTACTCGTCAATATCTCTGTAGTTGACGTCGGCAAGGAATTTGATACGTCTTTCCATCTCGCTTATAGCCCAGTTGAGCGCGCGGATAGCTTTGTCCGTGTCGCAAATAATTTCGTCCATAAGCAAGTGCGGAATGCCTGTGTACACGCTCATTTCTATGCGCTTGGGGTCGATGAGAATAAGACGCACGTCGTCGGGAGACGCCTTATAAAGCAAGCTGACGATAATGGAGTTTATGCAGCAGCTCTTGCCTGCGCCGGTTGCACCTGCGATGAGCACGTGCGGAAGTTTTTTGATTTCCACAACTCGCGATTGACCGTAGAGGTTTTTGCCCAGAGCAAACGTTGCAGGGGCTTTTGCGTTGTTAAATTCGGGAGATTGAATAATCTCGCTGAGGTTGACGTTTCTTCTATGCTTGTTGGGCACTTCGATACCGACCGCATTCTCGCCCGGAATAGGCGCGATGATACGCACGCTGCCAGCTTCCATCTTCATTGCGATGTCGCTTTCAAGAGAAGAAATATAACCTATCGTTCTGCCCCTAGGCATCTCCACGCGCAATTTGTACATCGTAAACGTCGGGCCGACCATGATGTCGATAACCTCGCCCGTTATGCTGAAAAACGCAAGCGTATTGATGATTTGTTCTTTCTTTTGCTCGTAGTCCTCGTTCTGATCGATTTCGGGAGCAGGCGGATTGAGCAAGGAAATGGGCGGCGCAACGTATGGACGCTTGGGCGACGCTTGGGATATGGCTTGATCCATATTCACTTGCGTAAGGCGCGCATCGCTCTTCTTGGGAGTTTCGTCCTTTTGGATTCCGCGAGATTGAGAGGCTTTCATCTTCTCTTCTCTCATGAGAGCTTCTCTCTCGTATTGTCCCACTTGCGGAGTTTCTTTGATTGCTTGTTTTATGTTTTGAATACGAGCTTTAACCTCTGCGTTTTCAATGTCTTTTGCAGAGTTTTTTGCGATTGCGGTCGTTGATTGAATTGCCGCTCTCGACATATCGCCGCCCGTAACTTTTTGTTGCACGGGAGCGGGTGCGCTCGGATTGTCGCCGCCTACGGTCTTGTCCTCGTCAACGTATTTGGGGCGTTGATTTTCAAGCGTGGCTTTGCTCATTTCGTACGTTTTTACGGGCTTGGTTTTGCCGATACCGCCAAAGAAATTGGTTTCCGTCTTTTCCTCTTCGACGGCGGTCTGCGCAAAGGCTCTTGGCAACTTCGCTTCGCCTTGCACGGGCTTGTATCCGCTTCTGTCAAGCTCGTCTATGCTTGCCGCTTTCTTGGGAGCGACGACGGGAGTTTGAGCGGTTTGAGCGGATTTTGCAGGTTGACTCGGCGCAACGACGTTGTTGTTTTCAACAGCTTTTTGTGGTGTCGTTTGAGCGGTATTTTGAGTGTTTTCGCCCTTTTCGCGAGCGATAAACACCATATCCGTTTTCGGCTTTTCGTACGCCTCGGACACAATCTCTTCTTTGACGACGGGCTTTTGTTCTTCCTCGCCCGAAATGGCTCTGTTGAGTGCGCCGAGCATACCCACGTTCACTTGCTGTTTTGCAACCGAATCGTTTGCCTTTTGAATGGTGGAATTGATTGCTTCCGCACCGTCGTAAGTCTTTGTCGGTTTTACGACTTCCTTCTTCACAGGCTCTGCGATAAGACACGCTTCGTCTTGTTGTTCCATATGCACGCCTGCCTCGAATTCGGGCTTTGCGTACATTTGACCGAAGCGTTGCGTTTGCTCTTGTTTAAGCGCACTGAAATCGCGCTTGAAATCGAGCGGGGTTTGGATTTTGCTCGTTGCGGAGGCTTTTTCGCTCGTTTGAGAGGTTTGCGAAGTCGTAGATTGCGGCTCGGGCTGAACGGCTCTGTATCTCGACATAAAGTCCTCGCGGATTGCGCTTTGCGTAGCGTCCACGCCGAGTTTGGATTTAAGTTCGTTTCTTCTCACCGCGCTATACGGTGCGCTCACGCTCGAAAGAGCGTTGTTAGGATCTTTTACGGTGTCGAATCTTGCAAGATTGTCGTTGCTGGGGCCCGAACCGAAAAGAATATCTCTTGCGATGTTTCTTGCCGAAAATTTGTCTGCGCCGACGGGTTTTATGGGACGTTTCACGTCGTCCTCAACCGTGCCTTGCGCATTGGGATAAAGCGGATTGAACGAGTCGAGCGGACTGTATCCTTCCGCTCCGAGAGCTTTTTTGTTGACTTTTTGTTGCAACGGATCGCCCGGAACATCAACAACATAAAGACCTCTGCCCGTCCCTGCCGTGTTGAAATCGGTGATGGTGGGTGCGCTTTGCGCTTCCACAAGCGGAGAAGATTGGGCGATTTGCTTGTTCTTTTTGGAGAAGAAAGAGCGTTTTTGTTTTGGAGCTTTCAACTTTTTGTCGCGTTCGCCCTTTGTTGCGACGGTGTACGTCACGTTACGTTTGATGGACGGATAAATCGCAAAAAACGCAAGGATAAAGAATGCCACGCACGCCGCAATCAATGCGCCGACGGAAGTGATGACTTTCATGAGCGGATATGCCGGGACGCCCAAAAGCATACCGCCTGCGGTGTTGGTGTTGTTGTAGCACGCAAGCAAATATTCAGCGTAGTTTGCGCCGACGATGTGCGTGCTTGACGTGTAAATTTGAAGAGCAAAAATGCCGAGTATAAGCAATCCGAAATAAGTCAACGCCTTTGATAAACGCATTTTGGGACGCACGTTGAAAGTGACGGCAATGCCGATGATAAGTCCCATGAGCGAATAGGCATAAGCCGCAAGCCCGAAAAATCCGCACAGGAAAGAATACACCATTCTTCCCACGCCGCCGAGCGCACCGACCAATGAAAGAAAGCAGAACAACGACACGATGATGACCAGCACCCCTGCCGCGATTCTGTTGCCTTTGTTTGCTTTTGCTTGTCTTGTATCTGCCAAGGTAAACCTTCCCGATAATATATAATATTAGTATAAAAATTATACCACAATGCAGTGCGTTTTACAAGAGAAAATGTCAAAAGGTTTTTCTAAATATTTCATAAAGAAAAAAGTCTTTTGCCGCGTTTGTGCGGCAAAAGACGTTTTTTCGATGGTCTAACGCTATTTTTTCATTATTTTCAATATGTCGACGTCGTCGTTCGGAGCGACTATTGACGAGCACACTTGCGAAAAGTCGAAAATCTCTTTTGCGGTTTTTTGCACGTCCTCTTTGGTGACTGCGTCGATGTCTTTTATCCTCTCGTCAAAGTCGTAAAGTTGCCCCGTTTGCACGGCGTGCGCACCGAAAGTACGCATCATTGCCGAAGTGCTTTCCTGCCCCAGAACGAGAGCGGTTTTGACTTGTTCCTTGCCCTTGTTGAGTTCCTCGTCGCTCACGCCTTTTTCTATGAGGAGGTTTATTTCGTCCCTTATCGCTTCCACCGCTTTTTCGGCGTTATTCGGGCTTGTGGACGTATAAACGATAAACGCACCGTTGTTCTGATATGAGGACGGATAGCCGTAAATCGTGTAGCAAAGTCCAAGTTTTTCACGCACGCTTTGGAAGAGCCTCGACGACATTTCCATACTGAAAATTATCGTCATAAGTTGCATTGCATTGCCTCTTATATCGTTGTACGGATAGGACGGAAACGCAAATGCGATGTGCGTTTGTTCAATATCCTTTTTACGCTTGCATGCATGCGAATGAGCGGGACGTGCGGCAACGGGCTCGTTTTCGTAAGGCACGTCCGAAGCATATTTGTCCTCGAAATACTTTTGCGCGATTGCGATTGCTTGCTCCTCGGTGAGATTGCCTGCAATAGACAGCACGGTGTTTTTTGCAACGTACTGCTTGTCGTGATAATCTTTGAGCGTTTGGCTCGTCATCTCTTTGAGCGTCTTTTTCGTGCCGAGAATTGCTTTTTCAAGCGGACAACCTTTGAAGAAAAGGCTCAGAAGTCGCTCTAAACAGAGGTCGTCGGGAGTATCTTCGCTCTCGTTTATCTCTTCGATGACCACCCTGCGTTCCTTTTCAAGTTCAACGGGGTCGAACGCCGGATTGAAGTACATATCCGACAGCACGTCGGCGCACTTATCGGCGTTGGTATCGAGAGATACAGTGTGGAAACATGTGTAGCTCTTTGCGGTGTAAGCGTTGATTTGTGCGCCAATGCAATCGATTTCGTTGACGATGTCGAATGCGCTGCGTTTTGTCGTGCCCTTGAACACCATGTGCTCGATAAAATGGGAAATTCCTGCGTTTTCGGGTGTTTCTTTAACAACGCCCGCGCCCACGAATACGCCGATAGCTACCGACCTTACGGCAGTGTTTTGCACAAATACAAGTTTCAATCCGCTTTTAAATTCAATCATTTTTTGCATACGGATATTATATCACATAGTTTCAAACTCGCAATCATATTTTATGGTATGAGTGAAACGAGATTCCGCAATTTTTGCGCAAATTTTGTCATAGTGTCAATACTTTTGCTTGTTTTCGGCGTATCTTTCGTGGCGGCGTACCCCGTTGAAGAGAAAATCGAACAAGTCAACAACGCCGTATATAACGGCAAAACCGACTGCGGAAAAATCGCGCTTACGTTCAACGTGTATGAGCGCGCCGACAACGTGGCAAAGATTGCCGAAATACTTGACGAATACGGCTTTAAGTCAACGTTTTTCGCTGGCGGATGCTGGGCTGCCAAAAACGGTGATACCCTCTTAAGACTTGCTTCAAGCAGTCACGAAATAGGCAATCACGGCTATTCCCACCTCGACCACGCAAAGCTCTCTCGAAAACGAAACGAGGAGGAAATCCGCATAACGGAAAAGGTGATAGACTCGTCCCTCTCATCCCTTCCCGATTACGCAAATTCCAAACTTTTCGCACCGCCGAGCGGCAGCATGTCAAACGCTATGTTCGACGCTTGCAAAGAACTGGGCTATACGGTGATTATGTGGACGCGCGACACGATAGATTGGCGCGACCATAACCCCGATTTGATTTTCGAGCGCGCGACGAAAAACCTGAAAGCCGGCGACATAATCCTTATGCATCCCACCGACGCAACCGTCGCCGCCCTACCGAGAATTTTGGAATATATAAAATCTCAAAACCTCAAAGCGGATATTGTGAGCAACGTAATAGAAAAGTAATGCCAAGGCATTACTTTTCTATATATTCTTGCTTTGCAAGAGTTATATTGCGACTTCGTCGCAGTGATATTTGCGCTTTGCGCAAATGATATTTTTTTCTTGCGCAAAAACCGATGTTCACACTTCGTGTGAGTTTCGGTAATTTAATTCTTCCTTACATCATTGCGATGAGAAACAAACGGTGCAAGGTGGCAATAAAACCGCAAGGCGCACTCCGAATGGTCACATACCGCGTATAAGAACGCTCTGAATAAGGGTGTTATTCTTTCTCTACAAGAGTTGAACGGCGAGTACTCTAAATTAGATGCGCCCCCCTCTTTCCCTTTCGGGCTTTTCTCCCACCACTCAGTTAGGGACAATTCTCTACAAGAATATCCGTCGTTCGCGGGGGAGACAGTCGGCACTCGCATAGATAGTGGCATTTTTCTCGTTATGTCACCGTCCTTTGTGCGCCAGCTACGCAACAACACGGCGCAGTCGGACGGTACAACCGTCAAGCTCGGCGCTCATATTCTCGCCGCCTTGCGGCTCGCACTCCGAATAATCACATACCGTGTATAATAATGTCTTGAACGGGTGTTTGTTGCAGTCGTTATTCTTCTCTCAACTTACATGTATCCTAAGTGCGATAGATTTCATAAGAAGTTCTCTCCAAAGCCATCCAATTAAATGCATAACGCGAAAACAGCCCCTTGAACCAAAACCCAACGTACAAAGCGTACGTGATTTTGGGACAAGGGGCTGTTGACAATGTTAGGCGTTAATTGGTGGCTTTAGAGAGAACTTCTTTAAGGCGCAAATCAACACGATGTTTCTCGTCAATCTTGATAACCTTGACGAGAACGATGTCGCCTACGTTAACGACGTCGGTGACCTTTTCGACGCGTTGGTCGGAAAGTTTGGAGATGTGAATCATGCCGTCTTTGCCGGGAGCAAAGTTGACGGACGCACCGAATTGACCTTTGTCGTTTTCCATGATCTTGGTGACTTTGCCTTCGTACACGTCGCCGACTTCAACGTCGCGGACGATGTTTTCGATGATGGTGCGAGCTTTTTTGATTGCCGCGTCGTCACTGGATGCAATGAAAATTGTGCCTTCGTCGTTGATGTCGATCTTGACGCCGGTGTCCTCGATGATCTTGTTGATGGTCTTTCCACCCGTGCCGATTACGTCGCGGATCTTGTCGGGATCGATTGAGAAGGACACGATCTTGGGAGCAAACTTGCTGAGTTCCGTTCTCGGTGCGGGAAGCGTTGCGAGCATCTTGCCGAGGATTTCGAGTCTGCCGAGTCTTGCTTGTTCAAGAGCGCGAGTGAGGATTTCTTCGTCGATGCCCTTGATCTTGATATCCATTTGGATTGCGGTGATGCCTTCCGTCGTACCTGCGACTTTGAAGTCCATATCGCCGAGGAAGTCTTCAAGACCTTGAATGTCGGTGAGCACTGCGACTTTGTGGCTCTCTTCGTTCTTGATAAGTCCCATTGCGATACCTGCAACGGGTGCTTTGATGGGAACGCCTGCGTCCATAAGTGCGAGCGTGCTGCCGCAAACGGATGCTTGCGAAGTCGAACCGTTGGAGCTCAAAATGTCGGATACCGTGCGGATTGCGTACGGGAACTCCTCTTCGGAAGGAAGCACGGGTTCGAGAGCGCGTTCTGCAAGTGCGCCGTGTCCGATTTCACGACGACCGGGGCTCTTGAGAGCCTTTGCTTCGCCTGTGGAGTAACCGGGCATGTTGTATTGATGCATGTATCTCTTGTAGTAATCGTCGTCAAGACCTTCGAGCTTTTGAGCTTCGCTTATCGTGCCGAGAGTGCAAGTGGTGAGAGCTTGAGTTTGTCCTCTTGTGAACACTGCGCTACCGTGAACGCGCGGGAGCATACCCACTTCGCACCAGATAGGACGAATTTCGGTGAGCTTTCTGCCGTCGGGACGCACGCCGCCTTCGAGAATCTTTGCACGCACTTTTTCTTTCTTGAGATAGTAGAGGCTGTCGAGGATGAATTTGGTTTTCTTGGGTTCGTCGCTGAAGTCGTCTGCAAAGTGAGCAAGCACGTCAACGTTGAGAGCGTCTTCTCTTTCTTCTCTCTCATAGCGGTCAAACGCTTCGAGGACGTAGTCCATTTTTTCGTTTGCGTACGCTCTGACAGCTTCGTTGATGTTGTCGGGGATATGTTCGAGATCCATATCGAGTTTGGGCTTTCCAACTTCTTTTTGGATTTCTTCGATGAAAGCCACGATCTTTTTGATCTCTTCGTGACCGAACATGATTGCGCCGAGCATTTCTTTTTCGGTGATGACGTCTGCGCCCGCTTCAACCATCATGATAGCGTCTTTCGTGCCGCTGAGGTTGAGAGTAAGGCGAGATTTTGCGCGTTGTGCGCTGTCGGGATTGATGACGTACTCGCCGTCCACCATGCCGACCACAACCGAACCCGTAGGACCTGCCCACGGAATGTCGCTTATAGAAAGTGCGACGGAAGAACCGATCATGCCGAAAACTTCGGGCGGAATGTTGGTGTCAACGCTCAAAACGGTTGCGATGACCGTGACGTCGTTGTAAAGTCCCTTCGGGAAGAGCGGACGAATAGGTCTGTCGATAAGACGAGAAGTGAGGATAGCTTTGTCGCTTGCTCTGCCCTCTCTCTTTTTGAATCCGCCGGGGATTTTGCCGATTGCGTACATTTTCTCTTCGTAGTCAACGCTCAAAGGGAAAAAGTCCATGCCGTCGCGGGGAGCTTTGCTCATCGTTGCGTTGACCATAACCACGGTGTCGCCGCAACGCACGATGCAAGAACCGTTGGATTGTCCGCAGTATGCGCCTGTTTCGACGGTCATTTCTCTGCCGCCTACCGTTGTCTTGAAAATTCTTTTTTCCATAAAATTTCTCCTTCTGGGAATTCCGTCATTCCCGTATTATCCGCAAAAGCGGTTTATTTTTTTATTTTTACCGCACGATTGTGCGATTATTCCAAAAAAAACGGGTGCAGTTAAACCACACCCGATATTTTTTACTTTCTCAAACCAAGAGCAGATACGATTGCACGATATCTCTCGATGTCCATCTCTTTGAGATAGTTGAGAAGACTTCTTCTGTGACCGACCATCATAAGAAGACCGCGACGGCTGTGATGATCCTTGGGGTGATTCTTGAGGTGTTCGGTGAGCTCTGAAATGCGCGCCGTCAAAAGAGCGATTTGAACTTCGGGAGAACCCGTGTCGCCTTCTTTGCGAGCGTACTTTGCGATGATTTCTTGTTTCGTTGTTTTATCCATTGTTTTGCCTCCTTCGTTGGATAAATAATTCGCTTTCAACCAAGTAGCGACTCGGAGTTTTGTCGCAACCTCGTCGAAAGTACAAATGCATATTAGCACATTCTCAAAGCGTTGTAAAACGTTTTGCGGTTTTTTTATAAAAATTTAAGATATTATCTTATATATCCAAAATTTTATTTCGTTTTCGACCAAAAATCACCTTGCCGTTCCAACATTTCATCGATGTGTTTTATGTATTCTATCGGCTCTTTGTAGTTTGCGCAACGAGTGATGAGATTTATCTTTTTATTCCACTTTTTCGAGATTCCGTTGGCTCCGTTTGCAATGATCGAGGTATCTTCTTCCATGATGTCGATATTGTAAACGCACGCTTTTTTCGGCTTTGCGTAGCCCACGTTTTCGAGGTTGCCGCTGGTGTATTTTTGACGATACATATAGTACGGCTCATACCCTGCCGAAGTCAGTTTTCGATAGGCGTAATCCACCATTTGCGACGCGGTTTCGAAGTCGGTGTTGTCGTAGCCTGCCTGTTTGAGCGCAGAGCCTTTTTTCATATAAAGCGTATGCACCGTGACGTTTGCCGGATTGAGTGCGACAGCAATGTCAACGCTGCGTTTGAAATCGTCGATGGTTTCGCCGGGCAGACAGGCAATCAAGTCCATATTGACGTCAAACTTGTCTTTGACAAGCATATAAGCGTTGTAGGTGTCCGCGCTTTTGTGCTTTCTTCCTATGATTTCAAGCGTTTTGTCGTTGAAAGTTTGCGGATTTACAGACACTCTGGTTACGCCGTGTTTTTGCATGACGTCCACGATTTCGGGAGTGATGGTGTCGGGACGCCCCGCCTCGACGGTAAACTCTTTCGCGCCGAAGTGACAACGTTCGAGAACCTTGTCCAAAAGTTCCGCTCCTATCGAAGTCGGCGTGCCTCCTCCGACGTACACCGCCCTGACTTTTATACGCTTTTTTTCGATTATTCGTTTGGTTTGTTCAAGCTCTCTTACAAGGCAATCCACGTAAGGCTCGACAAGTTTTTTTTGCTTGTCGATGGGAAGACTGACGAAAGAACAGTACGCACATCTTGTCGGACAAAACGGAATAAAAACGAACACGTCGAACTGCCTTGACGATTTGTTGCGTATAGGCTTTTGGACAGCAACTATTTTTTGGATAAGCTCGACTTTTCCTTCGCTTACGCTGTAATCTTTCAAAAACACGTCGCGCGCCGATTTCGAATATCTATCCGCATCGTTTTCAATTTCACAATAAAGTTTCGTAGGACGAATTCCCGTAAGACAACCGTATGGTAAATTGACGTTCAAAAGGAAACTCAACGTGCGATATATGGCGATTTTAAGGTATCTTTTTTCCACTCTTTTTCGTTCGAGTTCGCCCTCTGTGTCAATCTTGAAAGCGTAGTTTTTGACAAAACCGCCAAACTTGTCCGAAGTGATTTTAACCTTGAAAACACCGTCGATATTTTCATATTCGACGGCAATGGAAACGTCCTCGTCCGAGCGCGATTCAAACGGCCTTATAAGTTCCATAAGGTCGTTGAGATATTCTTCGTTTGAAATGGAAAAATCAATCATATACGGCTAGTCTGCGTTTATATGCGGAGCGTCCTCGATTATGGGATTGTTCACTCTCTCGAAGTCGAGCGTGGTCGGCTCGCCGTGCCCCGGCAAAACCGTGTAGTTTCCTTTGAGTGCAAAAAGTTTGTTTACAATGGAATTTTTGAGGTCTTTTGCATTTCCGTCGTAAAAGTCCGTGCGCCCGAAAGACATAAAAAACAGCGTGTCCCCGACGAAGATTTTGTTGCCCACGACGTAGCAAACACTGCCCTCGGAATGCCCCGGCGTATGAATGACATTGACGTCGAGTCCTGCTATTTTGAGGGTTTCGCCACCGTTCAGCAACACATCCGGAGTAAACTTTTCGGGGTTGATTCCCATAGCAAAGCCCATATTTTTGTATGAACCGATTTTTTCGAGGTCGTCTTTGTGCAAAAATACGGCGGGTGAATTTTTCAAGTTTTCATTGCCGTTTTCGTCTTTGCTCGCCATACGACAAAGCTCCGCAACGCCGCCGATATGATCGAAATGCGCATGCGTGAGCAATATCGCTTCGACTTTTGCCTTTTGTTTTTTAAATATGGCAAAAATATCCTCGGCGTTTCCGCCCGGGTCTACCACAAAACCGCTTTGGGCGTTTATCACGATGTACGTGTTTACGTCAAGCGGCCCCGTGTACAGATGGAAAAACTTTGCGTCCGTCATCTTCTCACCTCGATAACGCCGTCTATCAAGCGCAGTTGTCTGACAAGTTCTTCAAGCTCGCTTCCCTTTGTGATTTGCACCGTAACGGTAATTTCCGCAATGCCGGCCTTTTCGTCAACGCGCACGTTTGCCGCGGAAATGCCGAGTTTTGCGTTTGCGATATGCGCTGTGATAGTCGCAAGCAAACCGCCCTTATTTTCGCAAATAAGCGTGAGCGTTGCGTTGAATCTCTCTTCGCCGTCGCTGTCCCAACTTGCTTGAATAAGTCTTTCATCTTCCATGCCTTTGACGTTGGGGCAATCTTTTCTGTGAATGGAAACGCCTCTTCCGCGCGAAATATATCCGACGATGTCGTCACCCGGCACGGGCGAGCAGCACTGCGCCATACGCACGGTGAAGTTTGCGTTGCCGTTGACCAAAACGCCGCTCTTGGAGTGCTTTCTGGGCTTCTGTTCGGTGAGCGGAATGCTCGTTACGTCCTGCGATTGAAGAGTGTGGTCCTCTTTTTTGAAGTCCTGAATAATTTTGGTGAGGACTTGACTTGTTGTGAGTCCGCCGAAACCGACCGCCGCATACAAATCGTCCTCGCTGCTCATTGCGTGGCGTTGCAATATGCTTGACAATATGTCGGGAGTAAAGATGTCGGCAAGAGCATAACCTCTGCGTTTTGCCTCTTTTTCAAGCATTTCTTTGCCGCGCGCGATATTCTCGTCCTTCTTTTCTTTTTTGAAATAAGCGCGGATTTTCGAGCGTGCGGAAGCAGTATGGACAAATTTGAGCCAGTCTAGGCTCGGCCCTTTCGACGAGTTGGACGTGATGATTTCAACGATGTCGCCGTTTTGAAGTTTGGTCGAGAACGGCACCATACGTTTGTTGACCTTTGCGCCTATGCATTTGTTGCCGATTGCGGAGTGAATTTTGTACGCCAAATCTAGCGGCGTCGAACCCACCGGCAAATCGAAAACGTCGCCCTTTGGAGTGAACACGAAAACTTCGTCGTCAAAGACGTTGATTTTGACGGCATCCATAAACTCTTTTGCGCCGTCGATGTCTTTTTGAGCGTCCATAACCTCGCGAAGCCAACGCACTTTGCTGTCGAGTTCGCTGTCCTTGCCCGTCGTGCCCTCTTTGTATTTCCAGTGTGCCGCAACGCCGTATTCCGCCACTTTGTGCATTTCGTACGTGCGGATTTGGATTTCGAAGGTTTCGTTGTACTGCGTCACGACGGTGGTGTGCAAGGATTGGTAGTTATTCGCTTTGGGCATTGCGATATAGTCCTTGAAACGTCCCGGCATAGGCTTCCACATCGTGTGGATTTCGCCAAGCATCGTGTAGCAATCCTTCACGGTGTCAACGATGATTCGCACCGCCAACAAGTCGTAAATCTGGTCTATATCGATATGCAAATTGTGCATTTTTTTGTACACGGAATAAAAGTGTTTGGGTCTGCCGTTCACTTCGCCGTGTATGCCCATTTCTTTGAGTTTTTCTTCGATTTGCTTGCAAATTGCGTCCAAAAAGCCTTGTCTTTCGGACTTCTTTTTGGCAACGTTTTCCGCAATATACTTGTACTCGGCAGGCAGCAAATATTTCATTGCCAAATCTTCGAGTTCGCACTTGAAGAAAGAAATACCCAGTCTGCCCGCAAGCGGAGCATAGATGTCAAGCGTTTCTTTTGCGATACGTTTTTGCTTTTCTTCGGGGAGATATTGCAGCGAGCGCATATTATGCAAACGGTCGGCAAGTTTGATGATGATAACTCGCAAATCCTTTGCCATCGCAACGAAAATCTTTCTGAAGTTTTCCGCTTGCGCCTCTTCTCTGTTGACAAATTGAAGTTTGTCGAGTTTGGTTACGCCCTCGACAAGTTCGCAAATCTCGTCGCCGAATTGCTCTCGAAGTTCGTCGTAAGTGACGGACGTATCTTCCAAAACGTCATGCAAAAACGCGGCTATGACCGTTGACGAGTCAAAGCCGAAATCGGCAAGAATTTCCACAACCGCGCAGGGATGAATAAAATAATCCTCCCCCGAACTTCTCTTTTGTCCGCGGTGCGCTTGCTCGGCAAAATCATGCGCCTTTTTGATTTCCGCATAATTCGTCGGATAGGTTTTTCTGAGTTTTACAAGCAATTCGTCCATACTTTTCACTCTTCAACGGCGATGAAAATCTATTTATCGTCCGTTGACAATACAATATTATACTTGAAAAAACAAAACATTGCAATACGCCTAAAACGCGAAAACGCAACAAATCGTCGTGATTTTATGCGTGTTCGGTGTTGCGATATGCAATGCTGTCTTCCAAATTTACTGATTTTGCGGATATTTGCACAAATCCTTTTTCGTTGATTTTTACAGTGCCCACTTCGTCGAAAATGCGCAACGCAAGCATAAATATGCTTTCGGGCACTTTGTAGCCGGAGCATACGGCGATATACGCTTTGTGCGGACTTGCAAGTTTCGGCGTGCGACGCGCGACGTTGACGATTTCTTTGTACACTTTGCGCAAAACGTCCTTGCTTACGGACATTTTCTTTTCGGAGCAATCTCCCAGAGCGTACAATGCCTTGCTTTCCTTTTGAAGTTTTGCAAGATACCCCTCGCAAAGCGGACGGCCGCATACCACCACTCTGTTGTAGAATGAGAAATCGAAGAACTCGGCAGGACACACCACCACGCAGTTTTCGGGATTCAGACAACGAGGCGTCGCAATAAGCACGGGAAGTGCCTTAACGCTCTCGTTTTGCGCGCAAATATCGTCGTATTCCTGTCTTGAAAAACATACGATTGCCGTCCCGAACGGCTCTTTAAGCCACTCGTCAACACACTTAAAGTCCGTTTTTTGCAAATTCGCACTGCCTTCGCAGGACAACTGATGCAAGTTCATGCACTTTGCCTCGTCCTCGTCTATTTCGATGTCCTCGAACTGCAAAGTCTGTATGATACCTTGCGCAGATTCTCTATTTTGGAACGCGTTTATACCCAGCGAAAGTTCAAAATCCACTTTACCCGTTTTTGCCATGAGGCAAGGAGCGAATTTTGAAAATCCCATAAGTTCGACGTTGGGCGAAACGTATTTGACGTGTTGCGAAAAGCCTATTCTATCGAATCGCAATCCCTGCCCTTTCACAAGGAAAGTCGGACGAGGATTCTGATAGCCCGTCGGTTCCATAAGTTCGAGTTCCTTTGCAAAAGACAAAAAGTCCATATCTATTGGCAATTCCATCTCGCAACTTATCTCGTGCGTGAAATCGTGCTTATCGTGCGTGGACAAAATAAGCTCGTTCGCCGCTTTTACGAAATCGTCGAACTTGCTCTCGTCCATAGAAATTCCCGCCGCTTGCGCGTGTCCGCCGAATCCCGTAAAGTATTCGCTGAGCGAACAAAGAGTTTCAAAAATATTGACTTGCGCAATGGAACGCGCCGAGCCGCGAAGCTCGCCGTCGTCGGTGTTTGCAAAAAGGATTGTCGGACGTTTGAACTCTTCCACGAGTCGCGCGCACGCGATACCTAATATACCCGGCTCCCAATCTTTGTTTTTGAGAATGATTATTCCGACGTCGTTGAAGTCGGTGCCGGCAAGTTGAGCCTTTGCCCTTTCAACCGCTTTTTCGCAAAGTTCTTGTCGTGCGGCGTTGTCCCTTGCAAGCTCGTCAGTGAGCGTCCTCAAAAGGAAATAATCGGTTTCGAGAAACAATCCGACAACTTTCATTGCCGAGTTGAGTCTGCCTGCCGCGTTCATTCTCGGCGCAAGGCGGAACATGACGTCGGTTGCCGACACGCTCTCTTGATTGAGAAGCATTTTCACGCCCTTTCTCGGCGACGTTGTGATTTGTTTCAATCCGTAATAGGCAATGATTCTATTGTCGTTTTTGAGAGGCACCACGTCCGCAATGGTTGCGATTGCAACGATGTCCAGATACTTTTTCGCCTCTTCTCTGCCGCCGAGAGCTTCCACGAGTTTGAGCGCAACGCCTGCGCCGCAAAGATCGTAGAAACCTTTTCTTGCGACTTTGGGGTCTACGACGATGCAGTCGGGGATTTTTTCTTGCGGCTCGTGGTGGTCGGTGACAATGGTGTCAATGCCTCTCGATTTGAGATACTCCACTTCCTCGATTGCCGTTATGCCCGTATCAACGGTGATAACGAGCTTCGGCGAATGATACGCAAGGATTTTTTCCAGTGCGTCGACGCTTATTCCGTAGCCGTCTTTGTTGCGGTCGGGAATGAAGTAAAACACGTCGAGTTTGTCGCGCAAATACAGCATAAGCGTGGATATCGCGCAAATGCCGTCGCAGTCGTAGTCGCCGTAAATAAGCACTTTTTCTTTGTTTTTGATTGCTTTTCGAATACGCGCGACAGCCTCTTGCATACCGTCGATTTCATACGGCGAAGAGAGTTTGTCCAAAGACGGATGAAGATAGTCGTAGAGCGAATCTTCGCTCATACCTCTTCCCAGCAACAAACGCAAAAAGTCTTGGGAAATCCCAAGACGCTTTGCAAGCGCAACTCTGTCGCTTGTGAGTGGAAAACGAGGAGTTTTTACGACGTATCTCATAAAATCATAAAACTACGCCCCCAGCTTTGTGAGGGCGCACTCTAATCGTTATTTTTTCTTTTTAAACGTCGTATTCTTCTTCGAATACTTGTAGACGACGTTTTGTTTTTGCTTTTGTTGTCCCGCTTGTTTGACTTGCGGTCTGACGGTTTGTTCTCCGTCCTCGCCGACGATGATTTCGGATTCGGAATCGTCTTTCTTGTCGTAAGTCACGGCGTTGCGTTTTGCATACTTGGCTTTGGTCTTATCCCAAGAGATGCTGAGTGCTGCCCAAAGCGGAGTCGCTAGACATGTTGCCGAGAACAAGCCTGCAAGCAAACCGAGGATGATAGGCACGCAGAATTCTCTTATCGTGTCGCTGCCGAGGATTGCAAGGAAGATGATCGTGACCATAGTGGTCAACGTGGAGTACACCGTACGAGTGAGCGAGGAGCGCACCGCCATGTCTCCGATGCCCTTATAATCGATGTCCTTTTGACCTTTAAGGGGCTTGATTGTTTCACGGCAGCGGTCGAAGATGACGATCGTGTTGTTGATTGAGTAAGCAACGATCGTGATCATAGCCGCAACGTAGGAGCTGTTGATTTGCACTCTGCAAATAACCGTGAGAGCAAACATGATGACGACGTCGTGCAACAAAGCCACGACAGCCGCGATTGCGCTCGTGAACGTGAAGCGGATCATGATATACACGAGGATCAACGCGATTGAAACCGCAAGAGCGATGCCTGCTTTCGAGAGCAAGTCCGCAGCGGCGGTTGCGCCGATGGATTCATACGTAATCTTGTTTGCGTCCGTCAAAGAAACGTTGGGATCGACGTGATCGTCAACCGCTTTTCTGATGGCTTCGTTCATCTTGTTGATGCTTGCGTCGTCGCTGAATACGTTTTTGTATCTGAAAACTATCGAGGTCTTTGAGTTGTCGTTTGCCTCTTGACGTTGCATGTAGCTTACCACAACGTGTTGACCGTCGATTTCAACACCTTCGATAACGTTTTTGATTGCGTTGCCTTCGCTTTGATAGGTCGAATCGTCAAGGATGCTTTCGCCGAGCGTAACGGTAAGAATTGTACCGCCCTCGAAGTCGATGCCGATGCCGACCGCGTCGGAGTAGCTACCCGACGTTGCGCCGAGAGCGACTATCACGATAACCGCCACGAGCACGATGACGAAAGGCACGATTGCCATATATTTTGCATTTTTGCAAACGCTGTAATTGTTGCAAAGATTGCGGAAGTTATTGTTTTTCATATTACGCCTCCTCCTTTGCAAGTTGTGCAGGAACGGAATCTTTGTTCTCGTCCTCTTTGACGCGTTTCAAACCGTAGAACTTCTCGCTTGTGCTGTTGAGTGGCATAAACGCTTTTAGCACCAATCTTGTCACGACGAGCGAGCAGAACAAGGAAAGAATGATACCGATGAAGAGCGTCACGGCAAAGCCGACGATTGACGCAGAGCCGAGCACCCAAAGCACGATTGCGCCGATGAGCGTCGTAACCTGACCGTCGATGATTGCGCCCGCGGAGCGTTTGAAACCTACCTTGATGCAAGTTGAAATGGGCTTTGTGGAATGTTTGTATTCGTCCTTGACTCTCTCGAATATGATGACGTTTGCGTCGACTGCCATACCGATTGAAAGCAAGATACCCGCAATACCGGGGAGTGTGAGTTGCACCCACGGGAGCACTGCGCAGAACCAAATGAGCAACACAATGTACACGCAAAGCGAGAGGTCTGCCGCAAGTCCGAGTCCGCGATACACGCATGCCATGAATATGAAGATGAGTGCGACGCCGATGATACCTGCGATGAGAGCCGTACGGATGGAATTTTCACCGAGCGTTGCGGAGATGCTTCTCACCTCTGCGAGTTGGAGCGTAACTCCGAACGTGCCCGATTGAAGTTTGGTTGCATATTCGTAAGCGGATTGATAGGTGTACTTGCCGGTGATGATTGCGGATCCGTTGGTGATTGCCGCATTGATGGAAGGCTCCATAATCTTTTGTCCGCCGACGTAGATATACGTCTTTTTGCCGACGTTTGCGGACGTGATTTCGCCAAACTTCTTTGCGCCTTCGGTGTTGAACTTCAAACCGATTGCGAATTTGCCGTTGTCGGACGTGGTTACGTATGCGTTTTCAAGATGTTCGCGGCCGTTGAGGAAAGCTTCTTTTTCGAGGTCTGCATTGCTTGCTTCATTGCCGAGATCTTTGAGCGTAAAATACAGCGACGCGGGGCGACCGACGAGTTCGAGCACACGTGCGGGATCGTCAACGTCGGGGATTTCGACACGGATCGTGGTGTTGCCGTCGCTCGACGTACCTTTGGTGACGGTTGCTTCGGTGTAACCCTTGGACACAAGCAAACTTTGCAGCGAGCTTATCGTGCCGTTGATACGGGTATCGAAATCGCCGTAATCGTCGTTTGCGACTCTAAAGACAGCGGACACACCGCCCGACATATCTAAACCTAGTTTGATTGTCTTTGCATAACCGGTGTAATCGTAAACCGTGCCTGCGATCGGGAACGAAACCACGGCAAACACAGCCATCAAAATGATGAATACACTCACTATACACAAGACGACAATAGACTTCTTCTTGTTCACAGGACTAGTCCTCCATATAGTAAAACATAGATATTATAACTATAACCTCTTGTCAAGTCAAGAAAATATGATGCGATTGCTCCATTTTAAGTTGTATTTTTTGCCCGAAAAGTCATATATTTTTGCCAAAACTCATAGTTTGTGATATGGAAAAAGCCAAAAACCTGAAAACCGACGTCACGGACGTATTGAAAGCCGTGTTGTTTGCAACCCTTATATCTCTTGCAATGGTGCTGATTTTTGCAATCGTAATCCGTTTTGCAAACGTCGAAAACAAAGTGATTATGCCCGTCAATATCGCAATCAAAATCCTATCCTTGCTCATAGGCGTGATGCTTGCGTTCAAAAATCCGCAAAACGGACTTGTCAAAGGCGCGATAAGCGGACTCGTGTATATGCTGTTCACGTTTTTGATATTCTCCGCTCTCACGGCGTTCAAAGACGTTTCTTTCAGTTGGATAGACCTTATCACCCTGCCGATTGCCGGCGCGATAAGCGGCATAATCACAGTAAACATAAAATCGAAAAAAGCATGATTTCACTATGTCGCACTGCAACGGCGATAACACTCAATTCGAAGCGTACTTATACACGGTATGTGCAACTTCAAAGACGGAACACGAGCCGCAAGGCGGCGAGCAAGCGAACGCCGAGCTTGACGGTTGTACCGTCCGACTGCGCCGTGTTGTTGCGTAGCTGGCGCACAAAGGACGGTGGCATAATGAGAGAATTGTCCCTATCTATGCGAGTGCCGATTGTCTCCCCCGCGAACGACGGATAATCTTGTAGAGAATTGTCCTTATTTGAGTGGTGGGAGAAAAGCCCGAAAGGGAAAGAGGGGGCACATCTAATTCAGAGTACACGCCGTTCAACTCTTGTAGAGGACGAAACAAACACTCATTCAGAGTGTTCTTAAAGCAACAAAAAAAGCACGCAATGCGTGCTTTTTCGTGTGTTTTTCCAAAACTTATTTGGTTTCGTCTTGAGTTGCGTCCGAGGTTTCTTCAACCACCTCACCGCTGACGGCTTTGTCGCAGTCCGCTTTTTCGGCGCATGCGTCGCAGTTGTTGTCACAAGTTGCTTCTTCTGCTTTTTCTTCAACTTTCGTTTCTTCCGTTGCGGGTGCTTCGGGAGCGGTTTCTTGTTGAGGTGCCGCAACTTTTTCGAGGACGTAACCGACCGCTTTCTTGTCGATGACGATCAAAGTGGGGTTGGCTTCCGTGCCGACGTTGACGATGAGCGTATTGTCTGCGTTGACTTGAGTGATTTTGCCTACGATGCCGCCGACGGTCATAAGTTTCGTGCCGACGCAAAGACTGTTCATCATATTTTGTTGTTCTTTTTGACGTTTCTTTTGAGGAACGATCGTAAGAACAATCATAAGCACGAGCACGACGCCGATGACGACGTACATAATCCAACCGTTATTGCTTTTGGTTGTTCCGTCTGCTGCGAGAATCAAAGAATTTAACATATTTGCTCCTTTATTCACCTATACGGTTATTCTATTTTGATGATTCAATGTTACACGATTTCATATAGTTTTGCAACAAAAATCGTACATTTTGTGGCTTTATTAAAGCATTTTTAATGTTTTGTATGCTCTAACCTTGATATTGCTCCATAAACTCTTTGCGGAATTCGTCGTATCTGTCCTCCAAAATCGCTTGACGGATATCGGCAGCAAGTCGTTCGAGGAAGCGGATATTGTGGATGGACAACAGGCGTCCGCCCATAATCTCGTCGCTCTTGATGAGGTGACGGATGTACGCTCTGGTGTAGTTTTTGCAAGCGTAGCAATCGCAATCGGGATCTATCGGCGTAAAATCTTCGGCATAGGGCGCGTTGCGGATTGTCAAAAATCCTTCTTTGACCATTGCCGTGCCGTTGCGCGCGATACGGGTGGGAAGCACGCAATCAAACATATCCACTCCCCTTGCAACGCCTTCGACGATATAATCGGCAGTGCCCACGCCCATGAGATAATGCGGTTGATCCTTTGGCAAAATAGGCTGCAAGACATCGAGCATTTCGTACATCTTTTCCGCGCTTTCGCCAACCGACAATCCGCCGATCGCAATGCCGCATTTTGCGTACGGAACGGTGCGCTCCGCGCTCTCTTTTCTCAAATCCGCAAAGACGTTTCCTTGCACGATCGGGAACAGCGTTTGATGAGGTTTAAGCTCGACTTTCGAGCATCTATCCAACCATTTCAGTGTGCGTTCCATTGCGTCGCGCGCTTTGTCGTGCGTGATGTCGGGAGGCGTGCACTCGTCGAAAGCCATCACGATGTCGCTGCCCAAAGCCTTTTGAACTTCCATGGATTTTTCAGGCGAGAAAAAGTGCTTGCTTCCGTCGATAAAACTGTTGAATTCCGCTCCGTCGTCGGTGATTTTACGCAATGATGAAAGCGAGAAAACCTGAAATCCGCCGCTGTCCGTCAGGATTGCGCCGTCCCAGTTCATAAACTTGTGAAGCCCGCCCGCCTTTTCGATAAGCTCGTGCCCCGGGCGCAGATACAAGTGATAGGTATTCGACAACAAAATTTGCGCTCCGGTTGCGTGCACTTCTTCGGGTGAAAGCCCTTTTACAGTCGCTTTTGTGCCGACCGGCATAAAACACGGAGTGTCGATAACGCCGTGTTCGGTGTAGAGTTTGCCAACCCTCGCACCCGTCTTTTTATCTTCGTGTATAACTTCGAATCTCATCTCGTTTTCCTTGTTTTCCTTGTTATATTATTGTATTGTTATATTATTTATTTTTACAAAAATCTGGCGGTACGGTTATTCAAAAAACGAAGAATCGCCGAACGAGAAGAATCTGTACTTCTCCTTGACCGCCTCTTTGTAGATTTCAAGCGTTTTTTCTCTGCCCGCAAACGCCGATACAAGCATAATCAGCGTGCTTTCGGGCAAATGGAAGTTGGTGATAAGCCCCTTGACGCACTTAAACTTGTAGCCGGGATAGATAAAGATGCTCGTGTCGCCCTTTTGCGCGCGAACATATCCGTTATCGTCGGCAACCGTTTCAAGCGTACGCACGCTTGTCGTACCCACGCAAATCACTCTTCTACCCTCTCTGATTGCGGAATTTATCTTTTCGGCGTTCTCCTCGTCGATTTCATAGTATTCGGTGTGCATCTCGTGATCGAGGATGTTGTCCTCTTTGACGGGACGGAACGTGCCTAGTCCTATATGTAAAAGCACTGTTGCGAAATCCACGCCCATATCTCTGATTTTTTGCATGAGTTCGGGCGTAAAATGCAATCCTGCCGTCGGAGCGGCGGCAGAGCCTTCAATCTTGCTGTAAACGGTCTGGTACCTCTCCTTATCGGCAAGTTTTTCTTTTATGTACGGAGGAAGCGGCATATTGCCCACTCTGTCGAGAATGTCCTCGAACACTCCGTCGAATTGAAATTCGATCGTGCGCGCGCCGTAGTCGCCTATTTCCGTAACGACTGCGCTCAATTCGTCGCAAAAGTGTATCACCGAGCCGAGTTTTGCCTTGCGTGCCGGTTTCATAATGGTTTCCCAATGCGTGTAATCTTTGCGCTTCAACAGCAAAACTTCAAGCACGCTCTCGTGATTTTCGATATGTCCGAAAATGCGCGCCGGGATAACTCTCGTGTTGTTTATCACAAGCAAGTCGCCTTTTTTGAGAAAGGACGGCAAATCGTAAAAATGCTTGTGCCAAATCTGATCCGTTTGACGATTATACACCAAAAGCCTCGAATGATCACGAGGCTCTATCGGGGTTTGCGCAATGAGTTCTTCGGGCAATTCGTAGAAGAAATCGTGCGTTTTTAGATTTTTGTTTTCTTGTTCCATATTCAAATTTTTCCGCGGATTGATTTATTTAAACTCTCTGTTCAGATGCTTATATGCGTTTTCCGTGCAAACTCTGCCTCTCGGAGTTCTTCCGATAAAACCGAGTTGAATGAGGAAGGGTTCGACGACGTCCTCTATCGTGCTTGCCTCTTCGCCCGTTGCGGCGGAAAGAGTTTCAAGTCCCACAGGGCCTCCGCCGAATTTATCTATAATGGCTTCGAGAACGGTGCGGTCGGTGATGTCGAGTCCGAGCTCGTCCACATCCATAAGCGCAAGTGCCTTTTGAGTGATGGCAAGATTGATTCTGTCGAGTTTCTCGTACTCGGCAAAGTCACGCACGCGGCGCAAAAGTCTGTTTGCGATACGCGGAGTGCCTCTTGAGCGTCTTGCGATTTCAAGCGCGGCGTCCTCGTCGATTGCGATGCCGAGTATTCCGCTCGAACGCATAACTATGCGTTTGAGTTGCTCGTCGGTGTACATTTCAAGGCGCAAAGACATGCCGAAACGATCGCGCAAAGGGCTTGACAGCATGCCTGCCCTCGTGGTTGCGCCTATAAGCGTAAATCGTTTCAAAGGTATGCGGATGCTTCTTGCCATAGGCCCCGTGCCGTTGACGAGGTCGAGAGAAAAATCTTCCATCGCAGGATACAACACTTCTTCTATATTGCGGTTGAGGCGGTGTATCTCGTCGATAAACAGCACGTCCCCTTTTTCAAGGTTGGTGAGCAAGGACGCAAGATCGGCTGCTTTTTCTATCGCAGGACCGCTCGTAACTCTGATTTGCGCGCCCAACTCGCTTGCAATAACGTGCGCAAGCGTAGTCTTTCCGAGTCCCGGAGGGCCGTAAAGCAACACGTGGTCGAGAGCATCGTTCCTCGCCTTTGCGGCAGATATGAACACTTCAAGATTCTTCTTTATCTTCTCTTGCCCGACGTATTCGTCCATGCTGTGCGGACGAAGGTTGTTTTCTTGCTCGTCGTCATCGATGGTGAGCGAACTCACCACCCTGTTTGTGACGTCGAAGTCCTGATTTTCTTTTGTAAATTGTGATTTGATCATGATTTACCTTTTCGGTGGTTATTTGCATTGCGTTAATAAGAACACACTAAATGCCAAATAGTGCTATTTGCAGCAAATTGCAATATTTGGATGAAGAACAAGGAAGGCTGCAACTGAACAGACAGGAGCGTACTTGTTGTACGTGACTGTTTGAGCAGTTGCACCTGACGCAGTTATTCGCCAAATAGTGCTATTTGCTCATTTTTTGCAAGCAAGTGCGTATAATCTCCTCTGTGCCGTGGCACGTCTTGCTTGCTTCGGTTGCCATGCGCACGGCTTCGGTTTTTGAAATTCCGAGGCTTTCGAGGGCAAATACGGCGTCTGCAATATCCTCGCCCGTAACCGCGTCCCGATGATCGTTGAAAAGCGTGATGTCGTCGGCAACTTGATCGCGCAAGCTCAATATGATGAGTTCCGCCGTCTTTTTCCCTAACCCCTTGATTTTGCAAAGAGTTTTGCTGTCACCGCTTGCAATCGCAACCGTCAAAGTTTTCAGATCGTAGCCGCCCAAAATCTGCATTGCCATTTTCGGACCTATACCGCTGATTTCGATAAGGCGCAAGAACAGTTTTTTCTCTTCCAAGCGCGAAAAGCCGTACAACGACATCTCGTCCTCTCTGACGTAAAGATATGTGTAAATCTTGACTATTTCGCCCATATCGATGTCCGTGAGCGTGTTGCCGCTTACGCCGATTTCATAACCTATGCCGTTGTTGTCCACAACGATTGACGTGAACGTTTTGTCCACGATTTTGCCTTGAATGTAGCTATACATATTTCACCTTTTGGGTTTTACGTTATGTTTACTGCACCTTGAAAGTGCCGATCATTCTGCTTGTTTGCGCGTGGCATATCGCAACCGCCAAAGCGTCTGCGGCGTCGTCGGGGCGCGGTACGCTTTTCAGGCGCAACAAAACCTGCACCATGTGTTGCATTTGGATTTTGTCCGCTCCGCCGTAACCCGTAACAGCTTGTTTGATTTGGTTGGGGGTGTATTCGTACACCTCTTTGCCAAGGCTCTTCACCGCCGTGAGCAAAATCACGCCTCTTGCCTCCGCGACGGGAATGCCCGTGGTTATGTTTTTTGAAAAAAACAGTTCCTCTATTGACACGTTGTCGGGCTTATAGGTGTCGATAAGCTCCTTTACGCCGTCTTCGAGTTGGAGCAACCTTTCGGGCAAAGTGCACTCTTTGGGCGTGGTGACAACTCCGTAATCGATTACGGAATAGTTGCCTTTTTCTGAATTAATCACCCCGTAACCCATTGTGGCAAGTCCGGGGTCGATGCCCAAAATTATCATTTCAGCTCCTGGAATAAATCGAGTTCTCGTTGGTGTCGTCAAAGAGCAACGCTTTGCCCAAAAGCGGAAGCGTGCCCGTTTCGGCAAGTTTTTCGTCACATTTTATACGGCGGTTTCCGCACGTAAGGATATAGCCGTTTTCACTCTTGTACGCATGCTCGACTTTTGCCTTTCTCTCTCCCGAAACGTCATAGCAATCGCTTGCCCAGCCGACGTAAACGTCTTGCCCGATATACGATTTTACCACTTTGCCGTCAAGGTGCGAAAGGTCGATTTCAAATCCGTCCTCCGTGGTTGCGACAAGTTTGCCGTCCCCAATTTCCAGCCTCGCTTTTTCAAAAGCGTAGTCCTCGTCAAACGCCTGCGCCGCCCATATATTCGACGGATTTTGTAAGATTTGTTCGAGCGTGCCTATTTGCTTGATTTGACGATAGTGCGTCACGACGATTCTGTCCGCAATCGAAATTGCCTCGTCCTTGTCGCGTGTTGCGAAAATCACTATTTTGCCTTCTTTTGCAAAATCTTGGAGAGCCGGAGCAACCTCTTGCCAAAGCGTCTTTGCATCTTCTTTTTTAAGTCCTCTCGTAATATCGTCAACGAGCGCAACTTTGAAATCGCGCAAAAACAGCCTTGCTATCGCCAAACGCTTTTTGTCTATCGAATCGAGTTTTCTCGCCTTGAAATACAGCGAAGCGGTTATGCCGACTTTTTCCGCCGCCGCTTTGACCCTCTTGTCGATTTCGTCTTTGTCCGCTCCTCTTATTTTGAGAGGATAGGCAAGATTATAATAGCAGGAACGGTTTGCAAACAACGCCAGATCGTCGAAAATCATAATCACGTCGTCGGGCTTTTTGGCAAGCGGTTCACCGTCGAAAAGCACTTTGCCTTCCGAATCGGTCACACCTGCGACAACCTTCAAAAACGTGGTTTTGCCGCTCAACTCGTCACCGAGAAGAGCGACAATTTCTCCGTCGTTTATAGTAATATCCACGGGAGCGAAAACTCTCGCTCCGTAAAGATACTGTTTGCTTACGCCGTCTAATTTTATCATTTTCAGATGATGTATTTCGTCAATTTTTTCGGAGCGTTTGCAAGCTCTTCTTTCTTTTGTTCGTAACCCTTTCTGTCAAACATAGCATAGGTTGCGTTTTTGCCCTCTTCGACGCCCGGTTGATTGAATGTGTCGATGTTGAGCATCTTGCCGCAGTATGCGGTTTCGAGTTGGAAAAACATCAAAAGTTGACCGATTGTGTTTGCGTTGACTTCGTCGAGCATAATGGTGCGATTCATATGTTTGGATCGAGTGAGCGCATATTCGGTTGCTTCTCTTTCGGTGTTGATAAGCTCGCCCATCGTATGTCCGCAAAGGAAGTTTACATCCGCAAATTCCTCCGCGCCGTTTGCGATGACCACGTCGCCTCTGTATTTCTTCACGCCGATGAAAGTCACGACTTTGTCGAACGGACCTTCGGTGTAAAGTTGCACTTGCGAGTGTTGGTCGGTCACGCCGAGCGACTTGACGGGGGTTTGTCCCTTGTGCACCACGTTGCCGTCAAAGTCGACCGCTTTGCCGAGGCTTTCGCCCCAAAGTTGACAATACCAGTCCGCCATAAGTTTGAGACTGTCCGCATAAGGCATCATAACCGAAATGTTTTTGCCTTTTTGCTCCATTGCGATATATTGGAGCGTTGCCGCCATAAGAGCGGGGTTTTTGTAGGGATTTGAGGAGTTGCACGCTTTGTCCATCTCCGCCGCGCCTCTCAAAAGTCCGATAATATCGATGCCGAGCACTGCCGCCGGAAGAAGTCCCACGGGGCAAAGTTCGCTGAAACGTCCGCCCACTCCGTCGGGGATATAGTAGGTTTTGAAGCCTTCTTTCTTTGCAAGTTTGATGAGATTACCCTTGCTTTGAGATGTCGTTGCAATGATATGTTTTGCCCAATCCTTGCCGCATTTCTTTTTGAGAATGTCGGTGATGATAAGGTATTGGCTCATTGTTTCCGACGTTGCGCCGCTCTTTGTGATGACGTTGAACATGGTTTTTTCCACGTCGATGACATCCAAAAGCGCAAGCATACGTTCGGGGTCTACGTTGTCCTCAACGTAGAATTTTACGCCGCGTTTTTTTGCGTCGAGGTCGTTGTATCTGAAATGGCAAAGCGCGTTGAACACAGCCATAGGACCAAGTGCGCTGCCGCCGATGCCCAAAACCACGAAATTGTCGTAATGCGCTCTCACTTCCGCCGCCGTGTAGATGATATCTCTCACGATTTCTTCTTGATTGTACGGAAGTTCCGACCAACCCATCCAGCCGGTGCCGCGATTCTTTTCGAAATAAGCGTAGCTGTCGCCTGCCTTGTCAAGCACGGCTTCTATTTCTTTTTCGGTGATGCCTTGCTCGCCGATCGAGGATTCCATCATATTGTTGAAATCAAACTTGATTTGCATATCTTTATGCCTCCAAAATGTTTTTAAGGTATTCAACCGATTCCTTGACTTCGTCAATAGAATCGTAATTTCCGGCGTATTGTTCGATGATGAGCGGTCCGTCGTAGCCGACGTCTTTGAGCCTTGCCACAAGCTCCTTAAAGGGAAACTCGCCTTTGCCGACCATCACTATTTTGCCGTCCTTGACGTCGCTGACGTGCACGTTTGTAAGCGTGCCGCCCATCACGTCTATATACTCCCGCCAATCGTAGCCCGAAAGCCTTGCTTGCTTTATGTCGAGCACCGTGCCGATATTTTGCGCGTACGGTTTCATTTGTCTGAAAAATTCGGGCGAATCGAAAGTTGCCCAATGCACGTTTTCAAGGCAAAGTTTTATGCCGTATTCGCTTGCGATATCTCCGAGTTTGCTCATCCTGTCGCCCACGAATTTCGGGTCGATATACACGCTTTGTTTCAGCCTTGCCTGAGCGTGAAAAGTGTACGCCCTCGCGCCTATCGTTTTGCCCACGTCAAGCACCGAGCGAAATATGCTTTCGGCATCGGAGTACGTCCTTGGCACTTTGTTGAAAAGTTGCGGCTCGAACTGCGTGTTGAGCGAATGGACGGAATATACGTCAAAATCGCCCTTGCGTTGTTTTAGCAATTGCGCAAAGGCGGACGTATACTCATAAAAAGTGGTAAGGAACACCTCGCAGGTGTCCCCTCCACAGCGTTGAATGACCGAGAACGAGTCCTCGGTCAATACTTTTGAAAAAAACGTTGCTGTCGAAATGCCGACTTTCATTTATTCTTCTTCGCCCTCTACTTCTTCTTCGTAGACGTTGGGCGTGCCTTTTTTGTCTTTGCCCCAAATGTCTTTTTGCTTTCTCATCTGTCCGAGAAGTCTGGGAATAACCTCGTCGAGATTGTCGAACGGAGAGTCGCTCATTGCGCTTGCACGGTAGGAAATACCTTTGCTTGTGACGACCATATCGGTGGTGTAATCACCGTTTTCATACGTCACGGTGAATTTCACTTCCGCATTCTCGTCCTCGAAACGTCTTTCGAGTTTCGCGCACTTTTTCTCGGTGATTGCCTTGAGTGAATCACTTGGATTGTAGTTCTTGCCAAAAATTTCGATTCTCATAAAGTAACCTCCAAAGTTCTTTGTGCCTTTATTATAGCAAATACAAAAATAAATTTCAATACTTGGCTATTATTTTAATTGATATTTAATCGTATCTTGTAGCGGCAGAAGTTTATTTGTTGCTTTCAAACACCAGGTTGTTTCCGTCGAAGTCTATTTTCACTTTGTCGCCCGACGAGATTTCCGCTCTGATAAGTTTTTCACTGAGCTTGTCCTCGACAAGTCTTTGGAGCGTTCTTCTCAACGGTCTTGCGCCGTATTCGGCGTCGTAGCCTTCGCTTACGATATAATCCTTTGCGCTTTGCGTTATCGTCACCGATATATCCTTGCTTTCCAAGCGTTTTTCAAGAGACGCAAACATCAAATCGGCAATTTTGAGAAGACTTGCCTTGTCGAGTTTTTTGAACACGACGATTTCGTCTATACGATTGATGATTTCGGGTTTCATTGCGCCTTTGAGTGCTTGCACGTGGCTTTGACGCACTCTTTCGCTTTCGTTTTCAACCGCTTTTTCGCTTGCGAATCCCAACGTGCGTTGCGGTGCAGACGCTTCTTTTGCGCCGATGTTGGAAGTAAGAATCACCACCGTGTTTTTGAAACTTACAGTGCGGCCGTGACTGTCCGTGAGTATGCCGTCCTCCAAAATTTGCAACAAGATGTTGAAAATGTCGGGATGTCCTTTTTCGATTTCATCGAAAAGCACAACCGAATACGGCTTTCTGCGCACCTTTTCGGTGAGCTGTCCGCCCTCTTCGAAGCCTACCAGTCCCGGTGCGGAGCCTATGAGCCTCGACACGCTGTCCTTTTCCATATACTCGCTCATATCCACGCGGATAAGCAAATCTTCGTCGCCGAAAAGCGCACTAGCGAGTGCCTTTGCAAGTTCGGTTTTACCGACGCCTGTCGGGCCGAGGAAAATGAACGAACCTATGGGGCGTTTGGGGTCTTTCAACCCCGCTCTTGCTCTCTTCACCGCCTTTGCAACGGCAGAGCAAGCCTCGTCTTGTCCGATAACTTTGGATTGCAATGTTTTTTCGAGATTGACGAGTTTTTCGCTCTCGCCCTCTGTTATTCGCCTTACGGGGATGCCCGTCCAATTGCCCACGACTTCGGCAATTTCGTCCTCTCCTATGGACAAATCGGTATTTTTACATTTCTCTTTCCACTCGATTTCGGCTTTTTCTTTTTGCTCGATATAATCGTCGCGGAGTGCCTTGTATTTTCCGCAAAGTTCGTAGTTTTCTCTGCGTTTTGCCTCGCTCAAATCGAGTTCGGCTTGCTTGATTTTGTTTTCCAAATCGCGAATTTCGCCGGGAGTGGTAAAGGAAAAAATCTTCTTTCTCGACGCCGCCTCGTCGATAAGGTCTATCGCCTTGTCTGGAAGGAATCTGTCCGCAACGTATCTGTCCGACAAAATCGCCGCCGAAGATATCGCTTCGTCTGTTATCGTAACGCCGTGATGCGCCTCGTATTTCGGCTTCAATCCCTGCAAAATTTCAATGGTGTCGCTCACGCTGGGCTCTTCCACCAAAACAGGCTGAAATCGGCGTTCTAACGCACTGTCTTGCTCAAATTGTTTGCGATATTCTTCAAGCGTGGTCGCGCCTATCGTCTGCAATTCGCCCCTTGCGAGCATGGGCTTCAATATGTTTGCTATGTCCAGACCGCCCTCGCTCGAACCCGCCTTGAGTATGGTGTGAATTTCGTCTATGAAAAGAAGCACGTTGCCCCTTTGCTTTATGCCGTTGAGAGTGGCTTTGAGTCTTTCTTCGAAGTCGCCTCTGTATCGCGTGCCGGCAACGAGCGAGGTAAGGTCGAGCGAAAACACGATTTTGCCCCTCAACGCGTCGGGAACGTCGCCTGCCACTATTCGTTGAGCAAGTCCGTCTATAACCGCGCTTTTGCCCACGCCCGGCTCGCCTATGAGCACGGGATTGTTTTTCGTCCTGCGACAAAGCACCTGAATGACTCTTTCGGTTTCCTTGCCCCTTCCGATGACGGGATCGAGCTTGCCGTCGCGCGCTTTTTGCGTCAAATCCGTGCCGAATTTAGACAAGTCGAAATCGTCCTCGTTTTTGCGTGAATTTTCGTAATAATTATCGTTGTTTTTAGCGATGTTTTCGCTGTTTTCAAACGCTGCGCCGCCGTTTTTGTGCGTATTTTGTTCGCTTTCGCCGAAGAAATCGGACACGTAACCGCTCAAAACGTCCTTTATGCTTTCCTCATTTCCGTTTGCAAGGCACATTGTCGCTCTGCCGCCGCCGCTTGAAACTATCGCATTGTACGTCAGGCGTTGCAAATATTCGGGATCAACGCCCTTCGCGCGCAAAACGTTGCTTGCAACCGAGGACGTTTCGTCCAAAATCGTATATAAAATATGCTCCGTGCCCACCACTTGCGAACCAAGGCGCGCCGCGACCTCTTTTGCGTTTTGCACCGCCCTTGATGCTCTTGCGGACATCTCCACCACGGGACGAGTGGGCATTGGCGAAAACACGGGTATCACGTCTTCTTCGTACACTCCGCAACCGTTCAAAAGTCTTTGCGCCGCCGAGCCGTCCACGTCCAAAAGACCGAACAAAATGTGTTCGGTGCAAACAAGTCCGCCCGTGCGTACGGCAAGTTCGTTGGCTCTTTGAAGCACGAGTCGAGCATTGTCCGAATACGTTATCATTCTTCCTCCGTCAAAAGTTTGCGAACGATGCGAGCGCGCGCTTTGTCACGCTCCTCTTCGCTGCTTCCGTTTGTGATAATCTGCAAGGACGAGGCGGAACACGCCCATATCATTTCGTCCGTTATCGCAGTTGATTTTATAGGCAAAATGCCCAATATTACGCCGATTTTTACGTCGACGAGCAATTTCATAAGTTCTTGCGCGGTGAGTGCATACGCACCTTTCAGCACGGCGTAACTGCGCGATATGCCGTCCAAAAGCTCGGTTTGCTTTTCTTTGACGAGTTTTTCGAGCGCAACCCTTTCGCAATAGCACATACGCGCCACGGCTTGCTCGACGTGAGATATAATTTCACCCTCGCTCACTCCCAGCGTGCGAGAGTTGGAAATCTGGTACATATCGTATGCGGCGTCGCTTCCTTCGCCGTACACTCCGCGTATCGTCAAGCCGAATTCGCTCTTGAATGTTTTGAGCGTGTCCTCGATTGCTCCCGCCCTCTTCAATGCCGGCAAAAACAGCATACACGACGCTCTCATTCCCGTGCCGAGATTGGTTGGACACGCCGTCAAAAACCCGAGTTGAGCGTCGTAGGCAATCGGCAAAGCATGCAACAACCTTTCGTCGTATGCGCGCAATCTTTCGTACGCGCCCTTGAGGTTGAATCCCTCCTCCACGCACTGCTCTCTTATATGGTCCTCTTCGTTGAGCATAACCGAGATGCCGAATTTCTTGTCGCCCTCGACTATAACCGCTCCGTTTTGAGTGTTGTTGGCAAGCGCAAGCGAGATGAGATGCCTTTCAATAAGAGCTTTTTTCCGTTCTTTGTCAAGTTTGTTCATAGGCAACAATCTTGCCTCGAACACGCCCTGCGCCGCAGAATACGCGCCGTTTATGAGATTGACGACTCTTTCGTCCGTAACCTTCAAATTGCGAGGAAATTCAAGCCCCACGACGTTGCGCGCAAGCCTTATTCTCGACGATACGACGTTGTTTTTGACAAGCTCGTTTACCGTGCAATCCTTTGCGGATTTGAGAGTGTTCAAACCGCTTTGTTGCAATCTCAATCCGTTTTCGCTTTCAAGTTCGCAAACGCTGTGAACGACGTTTTGCGGCGGACGAGCTTGCAAAAGTTCGGTGTTTACGCCTTGCGATTTGCTTGCCGCGTCGAGTGCGATTTTTCGCATTTGAGAATAACAATTCGCACAACCGAAAAGGAAATTCTTTTCAAAATCCTCAACCGTATATCCGCAATATTTGCACTCTTTGGTGCGTCTTGAAAGCCTATAATCCGCCTCTTCGTGCGGACTTTTGCCGCATTTCAAAGCGTTTTCGTAGCAACTTTGACAATACGCGTATTCGACGGGGTTGTTGTCAACAACCACGCTTTCGAAAAGCGTTGCGCTTTTTTCTCCGCATATGTCGCAAATTCTTCCGTTCACCGTTTTATAATTCTTTTGTTATATTTCTCAAATACTCTTTGAATTCGCAGTCGAGATCCTTGTCTCGCAGAGCGTACTCGACGGTTGCTTCGAGATAACCTTCTTTGTTGCCTATATCGTAGCGTCTTGCGCTAAATTCGTAGGCGCATACGTCTTTTTCTTTGGCAAGAATGCTTATCGAATCCGTCAAATATGCCTCGCCGTGAGTGTACGGCGTGCGCTCGATTGCGTCGAATATCGAAGGGGCAAGCACAAATCTTCCGAGAGATACCAATGTGCCGGGAAGTTCGCCTTGCGGTTTTTCGATTATGCCGTCGATAAGCGTGGTTTTGTCGTCTATTGCCGACTTCGTTATCATCACGCCGCAACGTCTTGCAACCTCTTCGCTCGTGCGCTGACACCCCACTATAGACGCGCCGTTCGTGGCGTAATATGCGTCGATAAGTTGCTTGGTAACGGGCTTTTCACCCTCTTTTACGTACATCACGTCGTCGCCGAAAAGCACGGCGAACGGCTCGCCGTTCACAAAGTCTTTGCAAAGTTTTATTGCGTTTGCGTTGCCGTCCATCGTCTTTTGCGTGACAAAAGACACCTTTGCCCCGATTTCTGCGTTGGCAAGCTCGTACGCTTCCTTTTCGCCTTGCGACAAAAGATGCTCGTTGAGCCGAACGTTCGGCTCGAAAAGGCGTTTTATACTTTCTTTTTGCGGAGATATGACGATCATAATCTCCTCTATGCCACTCTTCACCGCCTCGTCGACGATGTAGCACAGCGCAGGCGTATCCACGATGGGCAACAATTCTTTGGGCAAAACTTTGGTGACGGGCAGGAATCTCGTTCCGAACCCCGCACAAGGTATTATTGCTTTTCTGACTTGCATAAGCACCCCCTCTTTTCAAGCGTCGAATTTGTCCTAAGCCGTCAAATTCCGACGACGGATTTTTTTATGCGACGTTTTCGTCGCATAATCGTTTGTACAATATATTCGTAAGTCGCAACGCGATATTCTCGTTGCGACTTCGATTGCGATTTTCAAAAAGTCATTTCTATGAAATGAAAATCACTTTTCATAGCCGTGCGGATGCGTCGAGTGCCACTTCCATGCGGACGAAACGATGCTTTCGAGGCTGTCGTATCGAGGCTTCCAGCCAAGCTCTCTCTTTATCTTCTCGCTGGATGCGACAAGGGTTGCCGGATCGCCGGGACGACGGCCTTCGATTGTCCTTTCGATATGGCGTCCCGTCACTTTTTCGGTCACGTCGATAACCTCTTTGACGCTGAATCCGTTGCCGTTGCCGAGGTTGTAGTAGGTGGATTTTCCGCCGTGTTTGAGATAGTCGAGAGCACGGATATGAGCGTCGGCAAGGTCGGTGATGTGAATATAGTCCCTCACGCAAGTGCCGTCGGGTGTGGGATAATCGTCGCCGAAAATGCCGATGTGATCTCTCGTGCCGTTTGCCACTTGCAAAATGATGGGGATAAGGTGGGATTCGGGCTTGTGCGCCTCGCCGATTTCACCGCTCTTGTGTGCGCCCGCCGCATTGAAGTAGCGCAAAGCAACGTATTTGAGTCCGTACGCCTTGTCGTAATCTTGCATAAACTGCTCCATCATGAGCTTGGTTTGACCGTACACGCTGGTGGGATGCTGCGGACTTTCCTCGGTGATAAGACCGTCGCCGCAATCTCCGTAAGTCGCCGCCGAGGACGAGAACACGAGATATTTGACGTTTTCGGCAATCATAGCGTCCAAAAGCGCAAGCGTGCCGGCAACGTTGTTGTGATAATACTTTGCAGGATTGACCATACTTTCTCCGACAAGAGAGTACGCCGCAAAGTGAATGACGGAATCTACACCGTACTTTCTGAACGTTTCACGCAAAAGTTCGACATCAAAGATGTCGCCTTTGACAAACGGCACGTCCGACGGCACGGATTCGATATGTCCCGTGACAAGATTGTCGTAAACTACGACGTCCATGTTTCTTTCTTTGAGTTCTCTCACGCAATGGGAGCCGATGTAGCCTGCTCCGCCCGTAACCAAAATCATATATCACTCCTCGCACGTCCTCGCACGTCGGGCGCGCTGAATTTTATTCTATGAAATATTATAAACTAGAACCGCTTGTTTTGCAAGGCAAAATTGTGTATAATCAAATTGTGGGAAAAACAATTTTGCATTGCGACCTAAACAATTTCTACGCATCGGTGGAACAAAAGCTGCATCCCGAATACGACGGGATGCCTCTTGCCGTGTGCGGAAATCCCGAAGCAAGACACGGCATAGTGCTTGCAAAAAATCAACTCGCAAAAAAAGCGGGCGTTCAAACGGGCGAAACGTTGTGGTCGGCAAGGCAAAAATGCCCGGATATTATTTTCGTTCCTCCGCATTTCGACGAGTACGTCAAGCATTCAAAGCAAGTGTTTGAAATCTACACTCGATTCACCGACCGCGTGGAGAGTTTCGGCATAGACGAGTGTTGGCTCGACGTGACGGGCAGCGAAAAACTTTTCGGCGACGGCGTGACCATCGCAAACAAATTGCGCGAGCTCGTCAAAGAAAAAACGGGACTGACCATATCCGTGGGCGTGTCTTTCACCAAAACGCTCGCAAAACTCGGCAGCGACCTCAAAAAGCCCGACGCGACGACCGTACTCGACAAAGAGCATTATATGGACGTCATCGGCGATATGTCGCCCTCCGAGATGATTATGATAGGCAAACAGACGTCCGAAAAGCTGACGAAACTCAACGTCCGCACCATACGGCAACTGGCAAACGCCGACCGTGACGCTTTGCGTCACATTTTCGGAGTGGTTGCCGACAATATGATAAACGCCGCGCAAGGCGTCGAAACGGAAGAAGTCAAACACTACTACGATATTCGCATCCCCAAAAGCGTGTCGAACGGCACGACCACTCCGCGCGATATAAAAACTCTCGACGAAGCCAAAATCGTAATTTACGCTCTTGCGGATATGGTTGCGTTGAGATTGAGAAGCTACAACCTCGTTGCAAACGGCATCGGACTTTCAATCAAAAATCCAGCTTTACAATGGACGTCAAAACAAATTCCGCTTTCACCGGCAAGCGCAAATTCGGGCGCAATCGCAAAATCCGCGATAAGTCTGATTGAAAAAATACACAATTTCAACGATCCCCTTCGCGCAATCACCGTGTCTGCAATCAGGCTGGAAAATAAAGACGGCGTGCAAATCAGCCTTTTCGACGAGCCGAACGACAAAGCCGACAAACTTGAAAAAACAATCGACGATATACGCGCAAAGTACGGCTACCGCTCGGTGCAGCGCGGTATCTTGCTTGAAAACGATCTCACGGGCAACTTGCACGAGGACGACGATTTCAGACCTTTTCATCAAAGCAAAACAACCTGAAACCCAACTCGAACACAATTTGCATAATTTCCATAAAACCACAAGGCACGAACACGATTTACAACACATATCGTGTTTTGTTTTGCTAAAAATCAACGTTTTTAGCCTCATATCGCCATTTTTCGGACGTACAATTTTATATCAATACACTTATCGTGTTGTATAATTGCATAACACTTTTCGTGCTTTTAGGCATTTTTGTCGAAAAAAGGAGCAAGTTTTCGTTTCCGTTTTACAATCGCGTCAAATTACCTTATAATTGATATCAAGTGATAATTGGGATTGTCACAAGCCTATGGAGCATCCGCTCCTCGCGCACGTACGGGCGTGCAAAAACAATCAGTATGACACCGGTCCAAATCGCAACGGCAGTTTTATCTCTCATCGCCGGTATAGGCATATTCCTTATTGCCTGCACGATGATGAGTTCAAATCTCGAATCTGTCAGTTCAAACAAACTCAAACAACTTTTTGCAAGAACATCAAAAAGCAAACTCGTCGGAGTAGGCATAGGCGCAGTCGCAACGGCGGCAATTCAATCGTCGGGCGCAACCACGGTTATGGTCATCGGTTTCGTCAATGCGGGCATTATGTCGCTCATGCAAGCCGCAACCATTATCTACGGCGCAAACATCGGCACGACAATTACAGGTCAGATTACCGCACTCGGTATGTTCGACAACGCAATCTCGACAGGTATAGTGTTTGCAACGTTTGCGGGTATCGGCGCATTTATAATGGCTTTTGCAAAAAAAGACTTGGTAAAAAAGATTGGCGGCATCTTGGCAGGCTTCGGCATGCTGTTTGTCGGTCTTGACATGATGAGCGCGTCGATGGAAACTTTTGCGGCTCTGGATTCCGTCAAAAATTTCCTTGCGTCGATAACCAATCCTATTTTGCTTGTTCTTATAGGCACAATTCTTACCGCCATAATTCAAAGTTCGTCGGTGATGACGTCCGTTGCGATAACCATGGTTTTTACCGGGCTTATAAATCTCGACCAAGGCATTTATCTTACAATGGGTTCCAATATCGGATCGTGCGTGGTTGCGATTATTGCAGGACTTACTTCCAGCACCAACGCAAAACGCACCGCTCTCCTTCACCTTCTTTTCAACGTTTCGGGCGTTGTGATTTTTATGCTCGTAGCAATGATGATGCGCGAAATCTCAAAGGCGGTAAACCCCACAAAGATTATAACTTTCGGCTACCTTTTCGGAAAAATGTTCCCCGGCGTTCCGCAAACTCAACTTGCAATGTTCCACACGATATTCAACGTCATTACGGTTATCATAATGTTACCGCTCACCAATTTGTCGGTTAAGCTTGTATGTAAAATCCTTCCCGACAAAAAGAAGAAAGACGAACAACCGGCAGAACATTTTTACTACATCGACGAGCATATGCTCTCAACTCCGCCTATCGCAGTGCAACAAACCAAAAACGAAATCGTCAATATGGCGGAAATCGCATTGCACAACTACGACCTCGCTTGCGACGTGATTTGCACTCTCGACTATTCTCAAATCGAAAAATTCCGTCAGAACGAAAACGAGCTGAACTTCCTCAACAAAGAAATCGCAAGATTCGTCGTCAAACTTTCAAAGCTCGAAATGAACGACGCCGACCACAACTATCTTGCAACCACGTTCCACACGATCACCGATCTCGAACGCGTCGGCGACTATGCGGAAAACATCATCGAATACGCCGACAAACTCAAAGAATCCGACCAAAAGTTTTCGGACGTCGCAATCTCGGAAGTGCGCAACTTGCAAAGTCGCATAAACGATTTGTTTCAAAAGGTCATGAAAGCATACGTAAACAGCGACGCGGCTTCGCTTGACGAGGCAAACGTAATCGAAGACGAAATCGACGACATCACAGAAACAATGGGCGCAAACCATATAGAAAGATTGCGCGCAGGCGATTGTACTCCCGACGTCGGAGCACAGTATCTCTCGCTTGCGTCCAACTCCGAGCGTGTTGCGGACCACTTCATAAACGTCGGCAAATCCATAAACGGCACAACCAAGAAAAAGGACTAATTTATGAAACTTGCAATCGCAACCAACAATCAGCATAAACTCACCGAAATCAAAGCTATCCTCGGCAACTCGTTCGAGGAGCTTTTGTCGTTGAAAGACCTCGGCATCGACGTTGACGTCGAAGAAACGGGCACTACGCTCGAAGAAAACTCTCTTCTTAAAGCACGCACGATTTGCGAGCTTTGCAACATGCCCACGCTTGCAGACGATACAGGGCTTATGGTTGACTCGCTTGACGGTGCGCCCGGCGTTTATTCCGCGCGTTACGCAGGCGAAGCTCACAACGATAAAGCCAACCGACAACTGCTTCTAAAAAACCTCGAAGGCGTGCAAAATCGTCGCGCCCATTTTGCGACGGTTATAACAATTTGTTATCCGAACGGCGACTTTATCACCGCAAAAGGACGTGTCGAAGGCTCGATTTTGCACGAAGAACGGGGTACGGAAGGCTTCGGATACGACTCTTTGTTTTTCAGCGACGAGCTTCAAAAAACCTTTGCGGAAGCGTCCGCAGACGAAAAGAATTCCGTAAGCCACCGCGGCAGAGCTTTGCATGCGATGCTTGAAAAACTCAACTCGAAAAACTAACGATATGAACACTATCGTCGCATTTTCGGACAGCCATAATTATCCTCTTCCGAATCGTCTTGTCGAAGTCGCAAACGAAAGTAAATTCGTGTTTTTTTTGGGCGACGGCATAAGTGCGCTCGGCGACCTTTTGTGCCATAAAGGCTTTCACGGAGTAAAAGGAAATTGCGACAATTTCGCTTTTCAGGACGAGGAAGTCATCGAAATCGACAAGGTGAAAATTCTCATCACGCACGGAGATAAATACCACGTCAAACGCGGGCTTTTGGAACTGTATTTGCGCGCGCAAGAACTCGGTTGCAGCCTCGTTTTCTACGGACATACGCACTTTGCGCAAATCGACGAACGCGACGGAGTTACCCTCGTATGTCCCGGAGCGGTCTGCTCTTCGTCATGCGGCACGCCCTCATACGCCTACGCAGTCGTGCACGACGGAAAATTTACCGTCAAAATCGTAAATCTAGCCCAAATTTGTTGACATCAAACCTTTGATGTGATAATATTGTCAAGCATTGAATCGTAGATTGCTCTTTCACAGCGTAATTTGAGTCCGTGCGGGTGTAGTTCAATGGTAGAATGTCAGCCTTCCAAGCTGATTGCGTGGGTCCGATTCCCATCACCCGCTCCACAACTCAAAGAGCGTTTAAAAAGCGTCTTGACGATGCAATGAGCCTGTAGCTCAGCAGGATAGAGCAACGGCCTTCTAAGCCGTGTGTCGGGAGTTCGAATCTCTTCAGGCTCGCCATTATGGTGGATATAGCGCAGTTGGTTAGCGTGCCAGGTTGTGGCCCTGGAGGTCGTGGGTTCGAATCCCACTATTCACCCCACTTTGATACAAAGCTCCTAACGGAGTTGTATGAGTTCGAATTCATCACAAAATCGTATGGATTCGAACGGGCAGAAAATCAAACAATCCGGTGAATTGTTTGGCTGCCCCGGCGTGATAGTGCAGACCTTCGCAAAGTCGTACGAATCGCATAAAAATGTGCGCCTGTGTAGCGCGAGTCGCTCGGCACAGGTCAAACGGCGCGAATCCCACTATTCACCCCACATTGATATAAAGCTCCGAACGGAGTTGTATAAGTTCGAGTCCATCACAAAATCGTATGGATTCGAACGATCAAATGTAAAAAAGTTTTACATTTGCCGAAAAAGTGCAGTATATTTGTTGCAAAAACTTTGTTTTGGTGATAATATAGACTGCGTTGTAGGGGTATCGCCAAGCGGTAAGGCACCAGATTTTGATTCTGGCATTCGTTGGTTCAAATCCAGCTACCCCTGCCAATGACTCACTAGCTCAGCCGGTAGAGCACCGCACTTTTAATGCGATGGTCCGGAGTTCGAATCTCCGGTGGGTCACCACGAATAACCTAACTTGAATTTCCAAGTTAGGTTATTATTTTTTTGTCTTTTTCAGGGTTTTTTGCGCTATTCCACCCTTATCTCAACCATTATTTTGCGCTTTGTGGACCAGCGTCTTGAAATTATTGTTTTTGGTTGTTTTATTCCCTTATAAATTAAAAATCCCCGATCTTCGTCGGGGACGGTGTTTATCGGGGATTTGAATATTATTTGTATTTTATCATCATACATTATCACTTCTTTTACCAAATATTCAATAAGCATTCGCGGTTCCATTTCGAGCGCATCCGAATAAAACCCTTTTATCTGCGCTCTTGTCAGTGGCGTTGCCTGTTTGCTTTGTTCTATCAGTATTTCTCGCTCAAGTTTCTCCTGCTGTTCTTCTAGGTCTTGCAATCGTTTTGCAGTTGTTTTCGACACAATTCCGTTTTGTATGGCGTTGGCGATGTTTTCGAGTTGTTTGTCTATCTTCGTTTTCTCTTTCAAAAGTGCGTTCACTGTCGAATTGTTCTTTATGCTTTCTTCCTGCGCTGCGAGAAGTTTCTTTGTTATATACTCTATTGCGCCCGAGCGATTCAACTCATCTATGATTGCGTTGACGACAATATCTTCTAGATACTCTTTGCGCACTTGACTTTTCGTGCAACCGTTGTGATATTTCTTTTTGCCGGCGCATTTATAGTATCTGTTTGTTTCGCCGTTTGATGCCGTTCCTGTCTCCGAATACATCGGCATTCCGCAGTATCCGCATTTCGCTTTGAATTTCAGCAAATACGTCGCTTCAAAACTACGTTTGCCGTATCTGTTCTTTTCAAGCCTTGCTCCGACCTTTTGGAATAACTCGACGGGTATGATTGGCGGATATATATTGTCCACGACTTCATCTCTGCATTTATATGAGCCTGTGTATTTTTCATTGCGCAAAACGTGGTATAAAAGATTTCTCGGGAAAGGCTTGCCCTTGTACAACAATCCTTTCTTGTGCAACGTATCTATAATTTCCAATACGAATGCGCCTTTTGAGTATTCCTGAAAAGCATATCTCACAATCTCTGCGGCACTCTCGTCTATAACGACTTTGCGACCTTCAACTTTATACCCGAACGGCACGCCACCGCCTTGATACAAGCCTTTTAGTCTTGTTTCTCGCATGCCCCTTTTCACTTTCTGTGCCAACTCTTCCGAGAAGTATTGGTTGAATCCTTCGAGTATGGTTTCCATCATATGCCCTTCGGGCGTATCCGTAATGCGTTCCATTGCGGATAAGAGTGACACTCCGTTGTCTTGCAAGGTCTTTTTATTGATAACGGATTCGACTTTGTTGCGTGCGAATCGGTCTAATTTGTAAACGATTACAAACTGAAATTGCTTTTTGCTGCTGTCTTTTAGCATTTGTTGGAATGCCGCACGATTGTCGTTCGTACCCGACATCGCTCTGTCTATGTAAGTTTCAACGATGAGTATACCAAGGCTTGCGGCGTATTCCTGACACACTCTCAACTGTCCTTCAATGGACTGCTCCGTTTGATTCTCGCAAGAGTATCTTGCATATATTGCTGCTGTTTTCATATTGTTTTTCTTTCTCCTTTTACGATTGATTTGTCTTTCGACAAGAGAGAGAAAAACGAAAACGATATTGTCTATATCATGGTGGTTTTATAGGTTTGTCAAGGGTGCTTTAAGCATACATTTTACCCTTGACAAACCGCAGTTTTCGTTTACGCTCCCGATGCGAAAGACGATAAATGATTTTTGTTTTCATAGTATTCTTATTGAATTTTGCGCCGGTTGATGACGCAGTTTAATGTGAACACAATTTTACACAACACAAAGTTAATATGACTGTTTTGCATATATCAACTTGCTGTTTTGCAATTATATTCATTTGTGGAGTGTTCTTCCAGTTGCTGACGGCGTTTATCCAAAATCCGCATGAGCATAGAAACGTAGAACGCCTTTTGTTCGCTCTCGCTTAGCTTGCAGATGTCCGGCTCGCCGACGGTTGTTACTTTGAGTTGGACTTGTTTTCTCTTCAATGGCATTACCTCCTTTTTAGTATTTTTTTGCAAGGACGGAAAAAGGAAGTAAAGACGAAGATTTGGCTTTCACGGACTTGGTTGCTACATAGGCTTTACCTCTTTTCTCGGTCTTGCGGTTTTATTCATAACACACTTGAAATGGCGTTGTACACAGACTAAACCGGTCATCTTCCTAGACAATGCTGCCCAATTTCAAGACTCAGCCGTACTTTGCCAAGACTTGCCCGTACTCAGTCTAGACTTATTCGTACTCGCTACATCTTTACGTGTTGTGAACAATACACATCGTAAATGTGTCCGAACGAACAAACAAGAACATCGTTGTGCGTGATTTGGACATTTTTGAAACAATAACTGAACGTGATTTGAACACAATTTTGATAATAAAAATATGATTGCGGAACAATGGCGCAACGCCTATGCAACACAAAAGACCGAAAACGGTAAACGAAATTTTGCAATACAAAAACACCAAGGATTTCCGCAAGAAAAGCGACGGCAACGGCATGACGGATAAGCGAGGATTTCGCCAAGCGGGTTAGCGCGAAACCTCGCTCCGCTCCGTGCCGCCTTTTGCGGAATTGGGTTTGTTTTTATGCAAAGACGTGCCGTAGTCTTGCGCGCGCGTACGCGCGTGCACTTGTATCAAAGACTACGGCACGTCTAATCGTCAAATTGAGAAAATCGGGGTAAAATTAGGTCGTTTTTAGCCCATAGTTTTCCAATGTTTACGAATCAATTTTATTGTGAATTTTGATGTGTTTTTATAATTTGTGTTGAACTGATTTTGTATTATTTTTTGTTAAAAGGCGTATGCTTGTCTCGGCGAGCGCAGCGAGCCGACTTGTTCAAGACAAGCATACGCCTTAGTGCCATTCGTTAAAAAAATGATTTACTTTTTAAATCTATTGAGAAAGTCTTTTATGCTTTCACACAAACCAACGCCTGTGGTTTTGTTTTGTGCTAAAATAACGTTCTTCCCATCCGTCTTTCTTTGGAAATCCTCACCACGCAAAGTCCATCTAAATAAAACCACCATGCTCAATGCATCCATTCCGACTTCAACCGCCGCTTTAGTGTGAGGATGATGTTTGATAACACGCATACACAGTTCGGCATAATCATTGATAGATTTTGAAATGTTCGTTTGAATTTCGACCGATAATCTGCCCTGCGCACAAGCGCTGTCTATAATACGACAGATGTCATAATCAGTCTTCGCGATTAAATCGTGTTCAATATAATAACTTCTGCCGCCGGTGCACGTCGGTATATCTCCAAGTTTCCAACTATGAGTTTTGATTGCATTTTTATCTGAAAGGCAAAAATATGCGTGTGATATTGCATTTGGAAAAGATCTATTGACATCCCATGTCAAATCAATATGATACGGCACTCCTTCTATTTTCACAATATTCCAAGCATGTTTAACATTTTTATTGGTATTCTCATTGGTATCTCCGATCACAATCAAACACTTCACGTCTAGCATATTTAGAAGCAACTTGAATGTTTTTGAGATTCCCTCGCAAATAGCAGTCTTAAAGAACAATACACCTAAAATCGTGTTGCTTTTCAAATAGTATTTATCTATATCATCTGCGGCATTATCGTCATACAATATGTTTTCAGCCAAAACGTCGTGCAAAGACAGGACTTTTTCATATGCTGTCGCTCCCAGCACTCTTTTCAGTATGTTATTTGTGGTTTTGTGTATTTTGGGTTGTATTTGAGTCACTTCGCTTTGATTGTAAAAATATGTCACAGTCACCACAACCATGCCAAGCAAATTTTTGATTTTAATATTGCCAAAATTGACATAAAACATATGCGGATTGTCCAAATCGATAGCATAAACGATATTCCAAACATCTTCAACGGGCAACATGCCGCAATTCAAAAAGATCTCTTTTTCGAATCGCTCAAAAGCGGCATATATTGTTTTATATCCCGTTTTTTGAGCATTGTTTAACTTTGAGTAATAATATCTATCGTATGTCATAGCAATTCCGATTAATCATAATCATCGTAATCCATTGAAGTATCACCCGAATCAATTAATCCATCATAGTCTTCAAAGTCCTCTAAATCATCAAAATGGACGACACGTCCTGCATCATATACATCGCCATCATAGTCAAACATTGAATTAAATCTTTCAATGTATTTGTCATCATTGTCTATATCGCGCTGTTGCTTTTGCATTTCTCTTGGTTGATAAGTATCTGGTAATTTGTATTCTTCCGGCATGTATTCTACAGGCGGTATACAATCAAACGTAAACAAATATTTTCCTAAACTTAAAGAGCTGGCAAATGTTTTCTCGACATCGCCAAACAATAGCGTGACATATGTTTCATTTGCTTCTTTTTTCACGTTTAACACATTTCCTATACCATAAAAATTATGCCATAGAGTCATCCCTATCCTTATATTGTCGATCTCAGTTGAACGAAAATCTCTACATTTTGGCGCCCCATTCATCGCGATATCAATCTTTACTCCGTAATTGTAATTATTTCCGCCACCTACAATAGATGTTACGATTACAGAATATGTTTTTCCTCTTTTTATGTTCAGACAAATATCTTTACTAAGTTCTTTAGGAATATAGCCCAAGTCATCCCTGTTTCTTGTCATAACCTTTACGGCAAACATATCATATTGGTTTTGTGCATCAAGTTCAAGAAGTAATCTTGTGCCTTGTTTCAGTCTATTTGCGCAAACCAAATTATGTATCAATCGTTGCCGTCCATCATAAGTAACTCCAACGATGTTCGTTGAATATGTATCATACTGCCCGAATAAATCGAAACAACTACATATTATACTTTCAGAAAAGCCATAATCGTCTTCAAGTCGCCTCTTCCATCGAGATTTATCAAACGCAGTAACACGGTTCGTCGAACAAATCTCTTCGCAAATTCCACAGTCTGCCATTGAAACCAATATATTCACGACAGCCTTAGAACAACCTGGATATAGATCATTGAGAATTGCCCTCAACCTTGCTCCGTTGGTTTTGCAAGTAGGATACAGGTTAAATATTTGATGCAAATCGATTTCATCCATAATGCTTTACCTTAGTCAATATTCTCCATCGCCATGTATTTCAGTAATGTAAGAATCTAAGTCGCTTTCAAATCCGCAATGCGGGCATATCACATGGTTGTTTTCACCATCCCAACACGCGAGCTTTTTGCAATTACCGCACATAAAAAACATTGTGTTTCCACAGTGGGGACACCCAGGATACTCATCACCGATTTCAAACATTCCTTTTATCGTTGATGAAAATCCACTTTCACGCTTATCTGCGCCTTCTTTCATAGGAAAAGCCCAAGCGCATTCCCATGCGTTTCTTCCTTCTTTATCAAAGCGCATTCCGAACAGTTTTTTAGTTTTAGAGCAGCGACACATCACCGCAATCATTTCTTTGGTCATTGTTCCGGCTTATATTGGCACTTCCCTAAATCGCAATAGTTTGCCTTATCGCATGTTATGGAAAAGGTTGAAGGCAGAATGTTTTGTAATGATTTTGGTTGTTTTTGCTGTAATGCGACTTCCTCCTTACCTGAATGTGGACATATTATTTTGATTTTTGTTGTTATCCTTGGAATTTGTGTTCTCATAATCTATATTCTCCTTTCTTGCTATAATCCTTAATTACCGTCACAACTTAAATAAACTTTATGTGAAATCACATATATGCTATTAATTCTTCACGCCCCACACAACTGGCCTATTATCATTATTCCAACATGAACCTTTCCACGATTCAGGTTCGCGTTCCCTTTCGCAATAGATAATCAAATTATCGCATCCGCGGAATGCATCATCTCCTATATAATCGACGCTATTTGGAATGGTTATTTTCTTTAAATCTTCGCAGCCATAAAATGCAACTTCTCCAATATTACGTACACCATCAGGAATAATAATACTTTCTAACCCTTTACAATCTGCAAATGCATAGCCCGCAATGCCACGGGTATTTTCTCTGATGTTTATTGTTGTATTACTAGGCATAGTTCCTTTATATTTATATGCAATATTACCGATATACAAAAGACCGTTTGGTTGCCTTCTATACCATTCCGTATTATCAAAAGCATAACCACCTATATATGTCGCATTATCGCCAATTGAGATGACTGACAAATTGGTACAATCATAAAATGTGTATTCTTCGATTGACAAAACACTGTTGGGGATTATTGCTCTTTTTAATTCGCTACACTCGCGGAACGCATCCCGACCGATGTGCGTTATACCTTGTGGCAAGACAATCCTTTTCAACGATTCACACCCGTAAAATGCGCCATCCTCTATACTCTCTAAACCTTCTGGAAACTCGATTTTTTCTAAACTAGTGCAATAATAAAAGGCGCCCTCACCAATGGTTTTTACACCATTTGGAATGACAATACTTGTAAATTCGCACTCTGAAAACGCATATTCTCCAATTCTTGATACTCCATGCGGAATCACAACTGATTCTCTTTGATCATCATCGCACCAATTGTATTTTAACAACACTCCATTTTCAATTTCAAAAATATTCGAATCATACTCTTGTTCATCGAATGGTGTTTGCCTGCTATCATTTGAATATTCATCTCTTATTGCAATCGTAGTGTCAATTGATTCCATGCCATCGATTACGATTATTTCGAAACATTTTTCAATAATCTGTTCAGACAATCCATAATCATCGACGAGAGTCTTTTTTAATCTTGACAAAAGCACTGCTGATTGTCCGTTTTTTTGCATTTGTGAAATAATGCCGTCATCCGCCATAGTCATTAATGTGTTCATAATGGCTTTGGGAGTATCGGGATATAAGTCTTTTATATAAGATTTTAGTTTCTTCCCATTCGATACGCAATCGGGATATTTATTCAACAACAATTCAAAATCTTTTCTATCCATTTTTACTTTTGCTTCTCCACAATTATTGCGATTGACAGGTCATCACCGCTTCCTTTTTTTGATAATTCCGGCAGAAAATCTACGAGTTCTTGTTTTGCATCTCCGAGTTTTTGCTCTTTGAACCCCTTGAACACATTCTCAACAAAAGCAACGAATGCTTCTTCCGTAGAAAAGCTGTTTATTACGCCATCCGATGAAAGCAAAACTGCGTTTATTTTATTGGTTTTATTTGAAGGGATCATGCAATGTTTGAACGACTTTGCCGCATCGCTGTTGCACAACGACGTCGTAAGATTAAACTGCAATTGGTCGTCTGCCAATTCACGACGGATTTTATCCAACAAACAAACTTTATATTGCCCGTTTAATACGCAAACGTTTCCGTCTCCGAGTTTCAAGACGAGCAAATACTTGTCCGTCAACACAGCGGCGATAAACGTTGATCCATACGCCTTAACGTATGAAGAACGCAACGACCTTTTGTCGTCTTCTCCCAAAGACTCAAAACGTGTGTCGGATTCAAACGGATTATCTAAAAAGTGACGTTTAACAAGCTCATTCCATTCGTTGATAATAGATATTTCCAATTGTGAAAGCAACGTATCCCAACTTGTTCTCATCTCGTCGTTGTTTAAGACATAATCCATAAACGAGGAGATCATTTTCTTCCCTGCTTCGCATGCGAAACGAGACCCGATGGCACTTCTGAAATACTTGTCGCCACCGTGTCCGTCGCAAACGATAACAGCATCATATTGTTTTTCTTGCCAACTTATCGAATTATCCTGACATTCTTTCTCGGCTAAAATATGCGAATACCCTCGGATAGATATGTTGGCAACTTTGTTGTCTTTCATAAATTCACCTGATTAGATGTTCGATTTACCACTGACTATCATCAATATCGGGGATATTGACCACAATCGGTTGATCATTATCGATATCGGCAATTGCTTCATTAACGACCGTTTGTGCGTCTTTGCCCGTCGAACTTGTAGTTCCCGTCTTTGACACGGTAGCGGTAACGAATTTTATATATTGTCTGATCTTCTCGGGATCGTCTATTGCAACAACTGCTTCGGGTGTTCCGCAAACTTTTGCAAGGACATCACGATCTGCGTCTTCACCTACTGCAAACGCAACTTTTATTGCAGATTTGAACCAATTGTTCTTTTTAAGTTCTTCTAACGGTCTTTCCCAATCATCAGTCGGTTCGCCGTCACTCAAAAAGATGAGACCGGGGGCAAGATATCCCATTGGGTTTTCCCCGAGAAAACCTTTTCTTGACATCTTGTTGTTAAGTGCTTTGAGTGCTGCGCCCAACGACGTAAGACCGCCTGCATTTATAGGTTGCCAAGTGTTGATAAACTCTTCGGGGGTTTGTGGCGTCGGTGTAATCCATTCAACGTCATTTGAGAAAGACGCCGCCACAACCTCGATTTTTGCATTAGGTGCACCATCCGCCACATCTTTTATGATTTGCGGAATATCACGCATCGCGTTATTGACTTGTGCGATTTTTGTCCCCGACATGCTTCCCGACTTGTCGAAAAGATAGAACAAAGTCATTGTTCTGGTTGCCACACTTTCAAGATTATCTCCGTATCTGTTGCTCATAAAATTCTCCTTCGTTAGTTTTCATAATCATATTTCATCTCTCTCATAATGAAAGAGTTGAGTCCCTGTCCTTGTTTCGCAAGTCCTTTTGCTTTTTCAACGTTCTCTCTGCCGGCAGAATAGTAACTATATGTATAAGTTCTCCATGTACCGAAAAACTTTACCGTTATATGATCTTCACCTATTTCGTAGGCTTCAACGTTGGAATTTCCACTTAAATTCATATACTTTGTCATCTTTTATCTCCTCATCTACGTCATTCTTCTACGTGTATCGTTTTGTTTCCTATCGTAATCTTCGTTTGCGGAATCAACGTAACAGTTTTTCCGGGCTCATACGATACTATCGGTTTTTCGGGATATTCAACCGCCCAAATGAACGACGATTCGTTTCTCAATCCATACACTCCTTTCGTTTTTTTGCTTTCCACAACAGTTCCCATCGTTATGTCTCTACTTCCGTGTGCCACGTGGAATTGTGTAAGCGTTTTCCCGTTTTGTGCCACTAAGCGCGCATGTTCCGAAACTATTGAATACGGTAAAACTTGTTTTTTATTGCATTCGGTGCATACGATTTCTTTTCCGTTTGATTTGCTTGCAAAATTGATTTCGCCACAACAAGGGCACACAACGGCATCGTCAAGAAGGCGATATAATATATCTCTCCAAAACATTTCAGTTTTACGTTTTCTACCATCGTGCAATGCTTCTTCCGAAAATGCCGTTTGAAATGCGTCATGAATATAATCGGGATATATCGGCCACAACGACATGAGGTTTGAGCAAATCCCGCGCACGGGTCCGTTGGATCTATCCGTTGTACTACAAACGAATACAGGATGCTCCGCGTAGAGTTCCTTCTCTATTTGCGGTGTCAAACACGGGTACTTGCAACAGTTAGCCCCTTCAAGCGGATGCGCCAAAAATAACAATTCAAAAAGAATCACCGACAACGAGAATAAGTCTGTGTTTGTGCTCGGCTTTTCTTTGCCTAAAATCACTTCCGGTGCCATATATCCCGGGGTTCCGCCTACGCCCAAATTGCTACCGTCGGGCGCAACGTTGTCGTTGTCGCAAATCAGCACGTCTCCATTCTTTTTGTCTATAAAAAAGTTTCCTGGGCTCAAATCTTGATAACTGTACCCTTTTCTGTGCAACGCTTGAAAAGCTTCGACGATGTTAATTGCCGCATTTATAACCGCTTGCGTATTTGCAAAGTGTTCTTTTGCTTTTATAAATTTTGTAAACTCAGCATAATTTGTCGGCCTTAAATCCATTATGTATCCGAAACCTTCGCTATTCTTTCCCGTAGCGGCAACCGCTTTCATCCACAAAAAATGAGAAGACGGACTTCCGCTTTTTACGTTGTTCGAAAGGTTTTCATAGAACTTCTTGCAATTCGGTTTCAGCGATTTCAGATAATTGGGCAAATACCATTTAAGTGCATATTCTGCGCCATTATATGTCACTTTATAGACACTTCCTTGCCCGCCTTCACCTATCTTGGCTTTGACTATGATTGGATCCCCATTGGTTAATAAAAGTTTTTTTCCAGGCTTAAAATCTGTCATTTCGGCCTCCGTCATTGGTATTTATGTCAAACAAGCTACAAGAACTATTATCGCTACAAAAACAATTATTCCCGTGATGCTTGTTATCAAAATCGTCTTTTTCTTTGTCTTTTCACGCTGCTTTATCGAAAGCAATGACTGTACGTTTTTCAGGTTGTTTTTGGCTATTTCACTTCCACACGAAACTGCTTGTTCGTAATACTTTTTAGCGACATCATAATTCGCAACGCCTAATTCGCCCGTCTCATACATTTTCCCCAAATTATTCAATGCTGTCGGATGTTTTTTCTTTGCTGCCAATTGATACCATTTTATTGCTTCCGTAAGATTCTTACCCACGCCGGTTCCTGTGTGATACATCCAACCTACCCAAAACATAGCACTGACATTACCGAGTTCGGCGGCATACATGTATGATTGAAAAGCTTGTTGATTGCTGTTCCAAGTGTTCTTTTTCTTCAATTCTTCCGCTTGTTCACAATAAAACTTGCTTTTTTCTACTTTCTCTGTCTTCCCGCACCTATCGCAATCTCGGACAAAACTATTGCCGTCTTGTCTCCATTCCGAAAAACTATGACCGATGGCCTTTATTATTCGTTTCTCTTTTTTACCACATCTTTTGCATTGTCTGAGTGCAAACCCATTCTTTTCACACGACGGTTTAACTTGTTCAATCCATGCCCCGAACACATGCCCTTTTGCTTTTTGAACAATTTCTTTTTCTTCACCGCATCTAGTACATTTATACAATTCTCTACCATTCTTTTCGCATGTAGGTTCTATGTATTCTACAAGGACAAAATCATGTTTCGCATTGACAAAATTATCCTTATATTCATATCCGCAATCACACCTATGTAGCGTGTATCCCTTTTCGGTGCATGTTGGTTCTACTTGAATGGTTTTGAACTTATGCGAATGTATCGTTGTATCGATTTCTTTTTCTTTTTTGTTTGGTTTCTTTATAGGCACAATTTTGGGAAGTTCTTGCCCCGCTATAATCTTTATTCCAAACGCATTGGCCCAAATACTTAAGCATCCGTCTATATATTTTTGTGCATATCCGTGTTTTGCTTCTATCTGAGAACTCAAATTGGTAAAAGTCAATTTATCAATTATTTCTCTACCTTTTATTTCATCAACAATGCCATCGTCAAGCATAGAGCATAATATACTCGCATATAGACTTTCCGATGGGTATAAATCTGACAATAACGATTTCAGTTTCTTGCCGTCTTGCACATATTCGGGGTATTGGTTAATAACACTCTTTAAATCAATCATTTCCTTTTCCCTTTGTTTCTTTGCCAAACGTTTTAAACCAATACTATTTTCTAAGATAAGCTATAAGCTGTTTTGCACTATTCACAATAGGTTCTATTGAAGTCGTGTATTTTTCGAGCATACCATCTTCATTGAATCTAACCAAAGCAACAGAATCCGAATTGCTTTCACATTCAACACATTGTTCGAGGTATTCCAGTGCGTATTGATAGTTTTGAGGTACCCCCATTCCTTTTACATATGTCACTGCCATAAGATAGCACAAATACCTTTTACTATTTCCCTCCAAAAAACCGGTATTGAACAAATAATTCAATATACCAAAAACGTGGTCTTTTAGTTCACCACCACTCATAATCGCATTGGATACATTGCACATTAACAATGCCGAGTAAACTTTTTCAGGTGGACCTTCAAACACTTGATTAAACAACCCTGGATTCTCATCCTTGCATTCATTTATAAATTTAATAGTCTTTTCAATATAAGATGTTGCATATTCGTCTTCAATAACGTTGATTCCATTAATTGCATTAAAAACCATTGTCGTCGCTACGTGTCCCATAGGCGCACATAATGAACAGTAATCCATTTGCGGTTTTTTAAACACAAAATCGCCATTTGTACGAATCACCTCATAAGATACTATCTCGCAAAAGTTATAAGACACAAGCGTTATCTGAATTCCCTCTCTTTTTTGACTAAACAAACCACGTTTTCCATTTTCATCCGAAAACCAGGCTTCAGACACAATAGCTGCGGCTGCGGCATCAGGTATATTTTTTATATTCTTTTCAATCAATTCTTTTAGGCTTTTCTCAAATCCGTCGTTTGCTATTTGAAAAAGATCTGTGCTTAATAACTCACATGAGGGTGAATACACTTCCAGCATAGGTGAAATTGACGTTTCCCCCATGCCTAGCATCGTTTTGTAAAGTTTTTTGACACGATCCAAGATACTCGACATGAGATAATCGAATATTGTCTTGTTATTTTCCCAAGTAGTCTTATCATAATCGTTCAGTGTCATTATATTTGCACCGCAAAAAATACAATGATTTACTTTATCGCTTATCAATTGACCACATTTCACACATTTTATCAATGCCATAATTAACTCCCGTTGCCATTACACGATAAGTTTCAACGCCCTTTCTGCCAATGCCCCGTCCGGAAGCATTAAAGTATATGTTTTACTTCCGAACTGCAATGTAATTGCGTCAGCATAGGGTGTAATCGCAGACAATTTTTCAATTTTCTGCTCAAATCCGTTTTTTGAAGCATGAAAAACAACCCTCTTGTTTGTAAAGAACAAAACACCCTTGGTATATTCGGTTTCAAACACCGGTTCGCTTTTTGATTCCCCCGTATGATAATAGCATCCGTCAAAAAGCCTAAAACTCGCACCGTCTCTCTTGCTTTCAAAATGTTTCTTTTCAGTGACAATTGCGGCAACTTCGACATAGTGGCAAGTCTCGCCTTTTGAAAGCACGATTTTGTCTGCCGAAATAAACGGCAAAACTCCCGCTTCGATTTTTAACACTGCTTGATACGGAAGTATCGATGTCAGCGTAGGCGGTAATGCTGGTGATTTTGGAAAAAACAAGTCTTTTATCAATCCCATTTTAGTAATGGACAATGCCATTTCTCCCGTTTTTAGTGGTGTCACATAATAAAAAAGTGACATCCCAAACGAGATGCCACTACAGAGTTCACATCTCGCATAGTTGTCACACTATATGTAATAAGGATTTTTCCAATCGATTATCTTGCGATTTGTGGTTCTGCCGAGAATATTCGATTGGAAATAAATACGCAAACAGAGAGCAGTTTACCACTCTCTTTTCTATTTACATATAATGTGACAAGTGCAGTTTATCATATAAACTGCTTTTTTTCAATATATTCTCTATATTTTGTCTATTTGATTATAATAACGATTAAAGCAACACTCCATAAACTTTCGGTTAAATAATTGACCTGTGGTTTATAATTATTAGTGTCACAACAGCAAAAATCATATGCCTTTTCTTCTACAATATTTAACCATGCCGTTGCTAGTCGGCAATTGTGCAACTTCGAGATAACTTCCCCAGATGCTAAGCGCAGAATACTTAATTAGTTTTGTTTATCCATAAACCGCGGCATATAGTTGTCGCATTTTGATGAAGTATTCAAACACGGTGGATTGCGCTCTCTCAAGAATGGCGGCAATTTCGGGATAACTCAATCCGTTTTGCCTGCATTCGAGCGCAATTCTCATATTGTCCGTCAGATTTAGGCTCTCAACGATTGAATCATAGGCGGTATAATCTTTGACAATATCTTCTTCAATCTCACAAGACGGCTCATTGACGGGCGTTAAAGCGTCAAGACTCACGGAGCGGTAATTATCGCTTGTTTTTCGTGTTATAAGTTTAGACATCGTTCTAACGCACGCAATCTTGACTGTTATTGCCTTACCCTTTTTATCGTATGCCAAAACGTCGTTTAAGTGCTTCCCATAATGATTACAAAGGAATAGCGCGCATTCTTGCACCAAATCATAACTGTCGCTGTAAGTGTGGTTAATATCGTTTTTACGCTTTATATCAACGCATAGCTCTGCATACATCTTTTGCATTCTGCTGCCCATATATCCTATAAGGAATCGTGTTTCGTACATAGCCAGTTGTTCCGCCATTGCAAGAACGTTATTTTCTGAGATTGTTTCTTTGAAAACGTCATAATCTTTGATATGTTTTTTCATTTGTGGATACGCTCCGAGTTTTATTTGCCTTTCGGCAACAAGACGGCGCAACACCGAGAAAACTCAAAAACGTATCGCTTCAAATCACAAGATGCCTATGTCAACGAATCGCATAAAAATGTTGTGTAAAAAGTGCATCAAACCAATCCCCTCGCGCACACGCGTGCGCACTTGTATCAAAGACTACGGCACGTCTAATCGTCACACTTGTATCAAAACTACGGCTCGTCTAACAGGCAAACGACTAAAAAGCATATAAAATGCGCATTAGATTTGAGATAATTTTTGAAGCAATATTACAAGATTTTTATGCCGTTGACAAAGGCTTTTCTCTGTGCTAAACCGCCACGCCGAAAGGCAATGGAAAACTCAGAACAATTAGGCAAGATATCATATATTTGGTTGCGCACATAATTTGTGCGCAACCTCTTTTCCCTAAGATTAATCAAATTATCTTATATTATGTTTTATTTCGCAATTTTTGCGTTTGACAAATTTTGCGAAATACTGCAAAAATGAGAATAGAAAACATTGCTATAAAATCAATAATTGATGCCATGTTGAAAATAGGCGAACGCGAAGAAATTATTGAAAATGGCCACATCAAATTACGTGCTACGCATCAAGATTTTTAGCTTTTTAGAAAGGTGCACGCAGCATCTATTCGCACTGAATATTTAGGCTATCAAGAGCATAGAAATTCAAATCAATTGATGCATTTTTTTGCTCACCAAATGACAATAATACGAACTCAGATAACGGGTTCGTATTATTTTTTCTTCGAGAATTTTTTGCTACTAAACTATGCCTATAAATTCAAAGAATTTATAAAAAACTCATATTGCTGATTTTGTGCAATTAAAACACCGCACTATTTATCTATACATCTGCTTACGCACAAATCTTGTGCGCAACCTTTTTTATACTCCTTGAAGCGCCATATTCCGTTAGCGATTCAATTAGATTATAAAAAAATAACCGCTCCAAGTTTCATTGCCTTTCGGCACGGCGTTTTAGCACCGACAAAAGCCCCTGTCAACGGCATAAAAATCTTGTTTTAGCACTCTCAAAAATTATCTCAAATTTAATGTGCATTTTATGTGATTTTTAGTCGTTTGCCTGTTAGACGTGCCGTAGTCTTGATACAAGTAGATGGATTTTCACACAACATTTTTATGCGGTTCGTTGACATAGGCATCTTGTGATTTGAATTAATGTGTTTTTGAATTTTCTCGGTGCTGCGCCGTCTTGTTGCCGAAAGGCAATGTAAAACTCAGAGCAATTAGGCAAGATATCATACATTTTGGTTGCGCACATAATTTGGGCGCAACCACTTATTTACTATTGTGTTGTTTTCATTTTTGCATCTCCATAAAAATATTGCTAAGCAATAATATCTGTTGCTAAGCTATTCTTTTACTTATTTAAATGCTTTTAGATACTTTGAATT
>ENA-OYXX01000029-OYXX01000029.1-human-gut-metagenome-genome-assembly--contig:-NODE-29-length-59096-cov-10.305093_pt1 | contig 59096 bp, 44 predicted proteins | sample MGYA00243976_ERZ653434 | MGnify/ENA primary metagenome ERZ653434 (study PRJEB26926, sample SAMN06165112) | human gut metagenome | biome: ENVO:00009003; feature: ENVO:2100002; material: ENVO:00002003...
CTACACGTAAGGAGTCGTCGGCAGCGTCAGATGTGTATAAGAGACAGATTAAAAATTCTTTTTATATTTTGTTCTGTACTCGATTTGCTGTAACTTTGCGAGAAATTTCGGAACGAGAAATATCGGAATAATGGAAAAGATTTTCAAAAGAGCAAAGGCTGCCGGCAGAACGCTTGCCGCCATAAGCGACGAGAAACGCAACGAAGTGCTGACAGCCGTGGCTGAGGCGATAACGGCAAACAAGGAACGGCTACTGAGCGCAAATGCCAAGGACCTGGCGAGGATGGACAGGGAGAACCCGCTATATGACCGTCTGCAGCTGACCGATGCGCGATTAGAGGGGATTGCCGCCGACATGCGCAATGTGGCTTCGCTGCCCTCACCATTGGGACTGGTGACAAAGGAAAGGACATTAGCCAACGGGCTGCGGCTGAAACGGATGAGCGTGCCGTTTGGAGTGATAGGCATGATTTACGAGGCACGCCCCAATGTTACGTTCGATGTGTTCTCGCTGTGCTTCAAGAGCGGCAACGCCTGTGTGCTGAAAGGCGGCAAGGATGCCGACGACAGCAACCGCGAGGCTGTGGCGCTGATACACGAAGTGCTGAACCGCTACAGCATAGACACGGCAGCCGTGGAGCTGATGCCTGCCACTCACGAGGCAACAGGCGCAATGCTCAATGCCGTGGGATATATTGACCTGTGCATTCCGCGTGGCGGCAGACGGCTGATAGACTTTGTGAGAGACAACGCCCGAGTACCCGTGATTGAGACGGGTGCCGGAGTGGTGAACACCTATTTCGACAAGGACGGAGACACAACTATGGGAGCGGCGATTATCAACAACGCAAAGACCCGCAGAGTGAGCGTTTGCAATGCGCTCGACTGTCTGATAATAAACAGGGAAAGAGTGGCAGACCTGCCGCAGCTGTGCGCGCCATTAGCAGAGAAGAACGTGGAGATATTTGCCGATGAAATGGCGAAAAACGCCTTAAAAGGGCATTATCCCGACAACCTGTTGAAGTCGGCAGATGGAGAAAGCTTCGGCACGGAGTTCATGGACTATAAGATGGCGATAAAGACCGTGGAGACCTTCGACGAGGCAATTGAGCACATCAACCGCTACGGTTCGGGACACAGCGAGTGCATAATCACCGACAACAAGGACACGACAAGGAAGTTCCAGCAAATGGTAGACGCAGCCTGCGTTTACTGGAACGCGCCCACCAGCTTCACCGACGGAGCACAGTTCGGACTGGGAGCTGAAATAGGAATATCCACACAGAAACTTGGACCACGCGGCCCGATGGCTTTGGAGGAAATTACCACCTACAAGTGGATTATCGAAGGTGAAGGGCAAACCAGAGCGTAAAGAAAAGCACGGCTCCGCTCACCCAGCCGCCAATCACATCGATGGCATAATGTGCCTGAATATACACTGTACTGAAGCACAGCAGGACATACAGCGGCAGCAGACAATAGAGTAGTCGGCGCGAGCCTGTCTTCCATGCAAGAAGCATAACAATGGTGCTCACACCCACATGGCTGCTGGGGAAGGCTGCCGTAGGACGCTCGCCGGCATCATGTGCGCTCTGCACCATATCGTAGAAAAATCCCCCATTCCATCCGGGCAGAGGCAGGCTTTCGCAGTGTGTCAGGAAATAGTTGTTTACATCGGGAAACACTCCTGCGGCAATGTTATCCATACCTGCTGCAAGAAAATAATACTGCGGTCCTGCCACGGGAATGGCTATATAAATAATGTAATAGACGAAAAACGAAGTCATGATGACCGTGGCGGCACGCTCCATCATGTCGTACTTGCACAGCAGGCAGTAGAGCACCACCGCACCAATCATGGGGTAATAGGCACTATAGCCCAAGTGCATCAGCTCACTGAACACCTTCCACGAAAAGACGCTGTGGAAATGCAGCGCCGGCTGACATCCAAACAGACTCTGCTCCCATGTGGCAAAGAGATGGTCGAGATTGGGAAAGAGGCGGTTGAACTCGTAGGTATCGGGATACCACCAGCTGAGCAAAGCCATCTGCACGGCTATGCGCGCAAAGGTAGTGAGACGGCACGGCACAAGACGATAGACGCCCCACATGGCGATAGTGATAAAGAGAATGCGCACGCGCCCCCAGAGCATCGACTCGGGATTCTGCAGTTTGGTGTACATGAAAAACATGAGCAGAGTGGTGAGTGCCATGTATGCCAGCATCACCCACTCTAAGGTCATCAGTCCGCGGCGCGGCGAGCGCTCTATCTTTAAAAGGGATGTCATCTGTTTTTTTCTTTAGGAGTTGTAGGAAGAGTAGGAGTTGTAAGAGGAGTAAGAGTTGTAAGAGGAGCGGGAAATTAACTTTTTACAATCTTAAACAACTTGTCGCTCGGACGCACTTTTTCGGGCACAGGTATCGACACGCGCTGTCCCTTGAGAGCTGTGTCAACTGGCTTGAGGTCGTAGCGAATCTCGGCGCAATCGAGATAAATCACTCCTGTGGTGGGACCGGTGATGAGCAGCTTGTCGCCCACGCTGAACTCCGATGCCTCAACCTGAAACTCTGCCACGCCAAGCTTTGAGAAGTACTTTATTCCCTTGGCACAATATACCTTTCGCTCTGTGGCTGCCGAACCGTAGTTCTTATTCCACTCGCCAAAAGTCTGTCCCTGATAGTAACCGTCCCAGAAACCGCGGTTGAACACCGTGACAAGCCGCTCGTCCCATGCGTCTTTCTTTTCTTCGGTGAAAGTGCCGTCGAGCACCGACTGAATAGCCTCGCGGTAACATTTCACCACAGTGTAGACATATTCTGGTCCGCGTGCCCTGCCCTCAATCTTGAAAACCCTTACGCCGCTTTTCATCATACGGTCGATGAAACGGACTGTTTTCAGGTCCTTGGGGCTCATTATGTATTTATTGTCTATCTCCAGTTCGTTGCCTGTCTCCATGTCGGTCACGCGATAAGAGCGGCGGCAAATCTGCACACACTCACCACGGTTGGCGGAGCGGTTGGCATTTTGCAGACTGAGATAGCACTTGCCGCTGATTGCCATGCACAGGGCACCGTGGCAGAACATCTCTATACGGATTTGCTCACCCGACGGACCGCAGATGTGCTGCTCCTCTATCTGGCGGTATATTTCTGCCACCTGATCGAGGTTCAGCTCGCGCGCCAGCACCACCACGTCGGCAAACTGAGCATAGAACTTCAGTGCCTCAATGTTGCTGATATTGAGCTGCGTGGACAGATGCACCTCCTGCCCGATGGAGTTGCAGTAGGTCATCACTGCCACGTCGCTTGCTATCACGGCAGATATTCCGGCAGCCTTGGCTGCATCCACAATCTCGCGCATCAGCGGTATGTCCTCGCCATAAATTATGGTGTTTACCGTAAGATAAGTCTTTATTCCACGGGAGTTGCAAGTTTCCGCAATCTCGCGCAGGTCGCTGATTGTGAATGTAGATGCCGAATGGGCACGCATGTTAAGTTTCTCTATGCCGAAATACACACTGCCGGCACCAGCCTGGATGGCGGCCGCCAGACTCTCACGCGAGCCCACCGGAGCCATTATCTCATAATCGTTTATCATTTCAATAATTCTACTATTCTTTTTTCAATCTCGTTGTTCTCAATTACTCCAGCAAAGCGATTTGCCCCCATTCCAACGGCGAATACAGGCACAAAACCGCTGGTATGACCTCCTGTGGTCCAGCCCACCACAGCCTTGCGGTTGAGAATTTTTATGGCTGCCGTTGCCATGAGATTGTCTACATAATATTCGCTCTTCACTCCCTCAGCCTTGCCCTGCATTGTCCTGTCGTAGGCTTTTCTCATCTCAGCCTCGTCCTTCTCGTCCATTTTCACACTGGTCCAAAGTCCAGTATGTTCAGCCACCATCTGCTTCATCACGTCAAAGGTGAAGGCATCCTTGTTCTCCTCCAGCTTTGCCAGCAGTTTTTTAGTGAGTGTGTTCTGCGAGCACTTCTGATTCCCAAGCACATCAAGATGAAGGTCGTAGTTGTTGTCACGCCCAACGGTGATTCCGCCGGTCTCATGGTCGGCAGAGATTACAATCAAGGTTTCATCGGGATGCTGTTTGTAGAAATTGTATGCCACGGCAATGGCATTGTCGAAATCCACAACCTCGTGAATGGCTGCCGCAGCATCGTTGCCATGACAGGCATAGTCAATCTGTCCGCCCTCCACCATGAGGAAGAATCCCTTTTCTTTACCTTTATTATACAAGAAGTCAACGGCAGCCTCAGTAATCTGCGGCAATTGCAGGTCGGTGGCGTTGCGGTCGAGGGCGCAAGGCAACTGGTTGCGGAACAGTTCTTCCCTGTCGTCAGTCTGAGTGAGTATCACCTTCTTCTGCTTCCTGCCCTTTCTGAGATATTCGTCATAGCCCTTCAGCGTGGTGTAGCCTGCTTTTGTCACAATGTCCTCAAGTGCCGGCTGCTTGCCGTCATCGCCCTTCGGCTTGTGGAACCATGCTCCGCCAAAGAAATCGAAACCAGATGTGGCAAGCTGCTTACCTATCTCATAATACATGCCACGCTCAGGCACATGGGCATAGAACACTGCCGGAGTGGCGTGGTCGATGCTCACGCTTGTGGTGACGCCAACAGCCATACCACGTTTCTTTGCCAGCTCGGCAACAGTCTCAATGGGATTCGCCTTAGCCGAATCCATGGCTATTGTTCCGTTTGTGGTCTTTTCTCCTGCGCTCAGTGCCGTTCCCCCAGCCGCACTGTCAGTGGTGCCGTGACTCTTGGAATAAGTGTACGACAATCCCGTAACAGGAAACGATGTCATACACAGCGGCACACGGCAATTACTGCCATTCATCGCAGCTCTGTAACGCTCGGTCAGGTTGATTTGGTTTACCCCCATTCCATCGCCAATCATAAGAAACACATACTTTGCCTTCTGTGCCACCGACCCGATAGACACACATAGGCACAACAATAAAACATAAATTCTTGCCATGATTCAAATTTTCTTAATAAAACACAAAATTAATACTTTTTCTTGGGAATGGCAATAATTCTTTCCTTTTTTTAATTTTTTTTAGGAGGAGGTGGTAGGAAGATGGTAGGAAAAGTAGGAGGAGTAAGAATGGTAGGAGGAGTAGGAATGCAGGAGGGGTAGGAATGGTAGGAGTGATAAGAGAAACCTTATGGAAACGCAATCGGGGGATGCGCCATAGGCAGGCACATCCCCCGAATCATAAAAACTACTTTTTATCTATCAGTTGTTAGCGAATATCCGTCATTCGTTGGTAAATCCGTAGCCATTGGTAAATCCACCTGTAGCCATTGTGTTAGGAGTGAACGGGAACAGATAGATAGGAGCCTTGCTGTAGTCGAAGTTATAGAACAAGTATGTGTAATACTCGTCATAGTTGTCAACCAGAGCAGCACCCCACTTTGTTTCTTTATAACCGTCGGCTTTCAAAGCCTCAATCTCGTCAGCGCTCAGTTTGGTGAACAGTCCCTTGATGGCAAGGTTGGTGTTGGTGTTGCCCTTATAGTCGAGACCATAGGCACTCCAGTCATTCTTCACGCCACGCCAACCGGGAGCGAGCACAGGGTCGTCCTCCTTACCGGCAGGAGTCTGCTCGGTGAGACGGTGACCTATCAACGCATTGGCATCAACCATCTTTGTATAGATATTGGCAGAGATGGTGTTGCCATTGTCGAAGGTATAGAAGCCATCAGCTTTCAAACCGTCGAGCATCTTCTTTGTAAGATCCTTGATTTCCTTAATCTTCTCGTGCAGGAGACCGGTGCGGATGAGAGTCCAGCGGCGGTCGCCCTCACCGGCGAACTCAAAGCCGCGCTCATCGATGACAGCCTTGAGCACTGAGCCTTCCTTGGCGATGAAAGCGTCGACATTGCCGTTGCCGCCAAACGCGCGGTCGCGGATAGTCTTCAGATACTGCTTGGCTGTTGCCTCGTCGCCAAGGGCGGCAGACGCCTCAGCCAGTCCGAGATAAACCTCAGCCAGGCGCATATAAGGAGCATTGATGCCCGAGCGGCGCTGGTTCTTCGTCCATGTGGTTGTCTGACGGTTTTCGTCAAACTTGTTGCAGGCGATACCGCCACCCTTAGCCTGTGAACCGGGAGCAAAAGGCAACAGAACCTCCAAGCCTTTGCTACTGCCAGTTACGGTGCAGCTCATGTCGCGACGCAAATCCTTAGGATCGAACACGCCATAGTAGAAAGCAGGATTGATACGTCCCTGTCCGTAGCTCTTGCAAGGATAATCATTGCTGCTTCCTCCCGATGCAGGACGTCCGAGTGAATAAGGGCGCGGGTCGTTGCCGCTGGCACCCTGCTGGAACGGCTCCTCATAGATGCTCTCATCGGCAAACCCGGCATCATCGCCATGCAGCTGAACGAAGAAGTCAGAATAGTTTGCCGACAGAGATGCAGCACCCTTGTGGTCGAGAGCCAGCAGGAAATACTGCTTGGCTGTGGCATAGAGTGTCTGCCAGTCGGAACGTCTGCCGTAGCTTGCGCCATTGGTCTCGGTACCCTTTGTCTCGAATGTCAGCGCCTTGCCAGTACCGTCAACATACTTAATGTCGCCGCGGCGTGTCTGATAGCCGCCAGCCTCCAATGCCATGCGTCCAATCAGGGCATCGACATAGGTCTGCGACAGGTAGTTCTTCTTCTTTGCGTCAACAGGCTTCATGAGAGGCTCAACACTCTTAAGCTGCTCAATGACAACATCGTAGATGGAGTCACGGCAGGAAAGACCTGTGGCAGCCTCACCCATCTTGGTCTGGAAAGGAACGTCGCCGTAATACTTGATAAGCTCGCGGTAAGCAGTGGCACGCAGGGCTACAGCCTCACCGTAGAGCTGGCTCATTTCCGTCGGTTCCGTCTGCTTCATCATCTCCTCATAGCCGCTTGTGCTCTCAAGCGCCGAGGTGATGGCGTTACACTTTCCGATTACAGAGAACAGCACACTGTACGTACTGCTCGGCGCTTCCTTACCGTAGGTCACGGGGTTATAGCTGGCAGCCTCCGTGCCGTTGATATAGAAAGCCTCGGGGATGTGGCGGGCAGGCTGCGCCGCATATTTCTCCGGGTGGCGCATGATGTCCGAACCGGCGATGTCAAAAGCGTAGAACAGTCCGTCGCCGAATATCTGTGCACTGATGGCACCGTGCCACTCACTATAGGCACCGTCCATGGCGGCACGTGCCGTCGTCATGTTGGAGAACACGAAGTCGGCATTTGCCTCTGAATATGACTTTGTGTCCAAAAAATCGCCGCAGGCAGTCATGCCGAAGGCTCCTGTTGCACAAAGCGCGATAGATAATATCTTATTTTTCATTGTTATACTTCTTTAGAATAGTGATGAATTAGAATGCAACATTAAGACCGAAGGTGAAAGTGCGCGACTTCGGATAAGAACGGTAGTCGTATGCCGGGGTCGGGAATCCGCTGTAAGAGCTGTCAGCCGAAGGACTTACGTTGACATCGGGGTCGAGTCCGCTGTACTTCTTGAGGCAGAACAGGTTGCCGCCGGTGAAGTAGATGCGGGCATTGCTGATGCCAATCTTCTTTGTCCACACCTTCGGGAAGGTGTAGCCCACGGTGAGAGTCTGCAGGCGCAGGAACGAAGCATCCTCGATGAACTCAGATGCACACACGCCATACTCCGGCAGGAAGCCATACTTGGCATTGGCATTGAGGGCGCGCACGGCGTCAGGCTCGGTAACAGCCACGAGGTCGCCCTTGCTGTCAACATCGTAGAAACGCCATGTGTCGCTGATTTCAGCCAGACGGTTGTAGCCGAGGCTAGTATCCTTGTCACCCTTCATGTCCGACATTATGTTGGCGTTGTACACATCACCGCCAATCTGATAGGTGAAGTTGGCAGTGAAGTCAAGGCTCTTCCAGCGACCCGACAGGTTGAAACCGCCAGTGTGCTTCGGCATGGTGTGACCGATGATAGTCACGTCGTTGGCGTCCACCGTGCCGTTTTCATCGGTGTCCTCGTATTTCACCATACCCGGGAACGCCTTCTGTCCTTCAGCCAGTGTGTACGGGCTTGAGTAGATACCCAGACCAATGGCATTGTCGGGCACACCCTCCTTCAGAGTCCACACACCGTTCACCACGTTGAAGTCGTCAACAGTATAGAAGCCGGCACTCTTCATACCCTGCACCAAACCTACAGGCTCGCCTTCCTTCACGATGTAGTCGTAGGTAGGAACACGCATTGTGGAGCCCCAGTTGGTGTGGGCGCTTGCCAACACGCCTTCCTGCAGCTTGTCAACATTGTTCTTGTTGAAGTTGTATGTCATGCCGAAGCTCAGGTTCCAGTCCTTCTTGCGCACAATCTCATAGCTCAGCGCCAGCTCTATACCTTTATTAGATGTCTGAGCGATGTTCTGCATCTGGAAGCTGAAGCCCGATGTGGGGTCGCAGGGCACGAGCATCAGAACGTCCTTGGTGGTGTTCCAGTAGTAGTCGATGCTACCGCGCAGCTTACCATTCCAGAAACTGAAGTCGAGACCGAGGTTACGGCTCACGGTAGTCTCCCATTTCAGGTCGGGATTACCCAGAGTCGATGCCGGCTTATAGGTGGTGATGCTCTCACCGTTGACAGTGGCAGAGCCTGTGGTCCACAAAGTCTCTGTAAGACCTGAGGCAATCTGGTCGTTACCCGATGTACCGAACGAGAGGCGCAGCTTCAGGTTGTCGAGCCACGGCTGTGCGTTCTTCATAAACGGCTCGTCGCTGATGCGCCATGCGGCTGCGGCTGCGGGGAAGTAGCCCCAGCGGTTGTCGCCCATGAACTTAGAGCTGCCGTCGGCACGCATGGTGGCGGTGAGCATATAGCGGCCCTTGAACGAATAGTTGGCACGGCCGAACCATGACAGCGAGTGTGTGGGGTGTCCGTCAGTATAAGTGTACTGGTCGTTACCCTTGAAGTTGGTGGCGCCGATATTGCCGAAAGCCCAGTTGAAGTCCCATTCGTCGGGATATGTTGTACCAAGAATCTTGGCAGAGTTTGAACGGCTTGTGAGAACCTCATTACCAGCCATCACTGTCAGCGAGTGGTCTTCGCCCAGCCCCTGCAGCTCGTAGCTCAGAGTGGTGTCCCAACGGGTGTTATAACCGTCACCTTCAGTTAATGTTGCCTGATTATAGCTCTGGTTGTTGGTCTTGCCGCCTGCCCATTCCTGACTCTTGCTCCAGTGGCGGCTCAGGTAAAGCTCTGTCTTTGCAGTCAATCCTTTTATCACCTGCCATGTCAGACCAGTGTTTACACCTATGCGGTAGCGATTGCGCAGGTTCTCATAGTCGTTTACGATGTTCACAGGGTTGTAGTCGTCCTGTGCGCTGGCACTTCCCATACCAAAGTCAGAAGCCTCGCCACTGCCCAGCGGATTGTCGATTGGGCGATAACGGTAAGCCTGCGTGGCAAACTCGTAGCGGTTGCCCTTAAACTGCATTTCGCTGTAACGGGCATCTATGTCGAGTCTCAGGTTCTTGGTGATGTCCTGAGTCAGCTTCAGGTTGGCGCTCCAGCGTCTGAATCCCGAATTAATCAGCGCTCCCTCGTGGTCGGAGTGGTTCACAGAGGCATAATACTTTGTGGTTTTCGAGCCTCCGCTCACCGAAACGTCATGGTTCCATGCGTGAGTGCCGCGCAGCACGTCATCCATATAGTTGTGGGCGCTCTGGTTCTTATATTCATTAAGGTGGTTGCCGTATGCGCTGCCCAGTCCATAATATCTTGCCACGCCGTCGGCATAGGTGTCGCCCAGCGACTTGGCATAGCTCCAGGTGTGGAGCACATGGTCGTAGGCATCCATCACGTCAAGCTTGCTCGGCTCAGCCTTTATCTGATAGTACATGTTGTACTTCACCTTCACCTGACCTTCCTTGCCGCCCTTTGTGGTGATGAGGATTACACCGTTGGCACCGCGGGCACCGTAGATGGCGGTAGATGCGGCATCCTTCAGCACGTCGATGCTCTCGATGTTGTCGGCTGAAATATCGTCGATGCTGCTCACCTGCACTCCGTCAACCACGTAAAGAGGCTCGTTGCTCTGAGTGATAGAACCACCGCCGCGCACGCGGATTGACATAGAGCCACCGGGACGGCCGTCCTGAGAGATAACGTTCACGCCGGGGAGCTGTCCCTGCAGCGCCTCTGCTATGTTCGACACGGGGTTGGCGGCAATCTTGTCACCGCTCACCGATGCCACCGAGCCAGTGAGGTCGCGGCGCTTCATGGTTCCGTAACCAATCACCACCACGTCGTTCAGAGTGGTGTTGTCGTCCTCAAGAACCACGTTCACCGGTTTGTTACCTGCAACGCTCACGGTCTTTGTCTTCATACCGATGTACGAAATCACAACCTGGTTGCCTTTTACTTTCAGCGAGAAGTTGCCGTTGAGGTCTGTCACTGTGGCGTTCTTCACATTGCCCTTCTCGGCAACGGTGGCGCCGATGACGCCCTCGCCAGTACCGTCCTTAACGTTTCCGCTGATTGTTGTCTGTGCATGGAGTGCCATTGCAAATACTGCAAACAGTGACACAAGCACCAATCTAAGGTTTGTTTTAATAGACATAAAATTTTAAAATAATTAGTTGTTTATAATTTAATTCTTATCGCAGTTTGTATTTTGTAGTTTTTATCCGACGTTTTTAAAGTCATTCTGCACACCTCGTCACGCGAGGTGCGACTACTTTGTGCCTTGTATATTCCAATTTATAAGCGTTTGCTTTGTACGTTTTTAAGTTTATTTGCCACAAAAGTAGTACTTTTTAAGAAAAACAGCAAATTAAAAGCCGATTAATTTTATCCAAAGCAATATTTTTAATAAATTAAAACGTAAATTAACACATCTCTCCAGTTATTTCTACAAAGCTGAACACCTCGCGTGACGAGGTGTATTTATTTTACACTTGCATAAAGGGAGTAAAAATTTACGTCATTTTATCAGACGTTGGCTATTTTAGCTTATTTTGCTCTATTTCACTGACAGTAAGGTAAATGTAAGATTTATCAGATAGGGCACCTAAAGAGTTTCCACCATTTCCGCAACTTCCGCAAGGTTGGTGGTTTTGGTGGAAACACATTTAAATAGTCTGAATAATATTGACATTTTATTTTTTCAACAGTAATGACCATAAATAAACCATAAATGTTCATAAATAATAATGTTTGCTGAAGCAAATAATGGCAAAAAATTTATGTTCATTAGTGGCATCGCCACAAAAATATTATTTTATTGGTCATTTATGGTTTATTTATGGACATTACTGTTCAAGATATCACTATTGCGAGTAGTTACTATCCTTTACCTGTGAAAGGAATTTTGATGGCTGGCGCAGGATTATTCGACAACAGGCGAAAGATTATTTGGTAGCAGGCAAAAGATTATTTGAAAGATGACGGAATACATCCAAGACATTAATACAAAATGTCAATATTATTCTGCGTATTCAAATATGTTTCCACCAAAACCACCAACCTTGCGGAAGTTGCGGAAATGGTGGAAACTCTTTAAGGGTACTTCTACACGAATCATGTATCTTCCTTATTTTCAAAAGAATAAAGAGAACACACCAAATACAAACAATGTCCAAAGATAGTAAAATAAAAATCACACTATCAGAATGATGTAAAATAAATTCTAAAATTATTCAATCATTCCCTGCGACCTCAATTCCTCTACAGCCGTTTCGAGCGCTGCGTACCAGTCCTCACCGAAACGCCGCGTAAGCGGTCCCTGCAGAAACTTATATACGGGGAGATTAAGCTCCTGCCCTTTCCTTCGGGCATCGGCGCACACAGCCCAGCGGTGATAATGCAGGGCAATGTCGCCCGAGCGCAGTGTTTTCTCCCTTATGGGATAGAGCGCGCAGCTTATGGGTTTGCAGAACCACGCCTTTCCGCTGCGGTAAGCCTTCTCAAGGGCACACAGGCAGCAGCCGTTGTCATAGCAGGTGAACACGCAATCCTTGCCGCCGACGATGCTGGTCACAAGCTCGCCGTCAACATCGGTGTAAGCCACGCCCTGCCTGTCGATGACCGCCTGCGCCGAGGCGCTCAGACCGCTCCACACCACGTCGAGCGAATCCTCAATCGCGCTTATCTCATCCAAGGTCACGGGGGCACCGGCATCGCCCTCAACACAGCAGATGCCCTTGCAGGCATCAAGGTCGCAGCAAAAGCGCTCGGTGATGATGTCGAGCGGTATCAGTACATTGTCTATTTGTATTATCGGCAGGTGTTGCATTTCTATAACTTTTTATTCATATTTCGGGAGGTATCCTTCCACCAAACACCATCCTGTTGATGTTTTCGGGTGCAAAAGTAACGTTTTTTTTCTTTTCCACCAAATTTTTTTGGCATCATGATATTTTTTTCGTACTTTTGCAACATTAATTTACCTGTACACAAACATACAGTAATCAAAACGGAATGTCAAACAGCATGCAGAAAGAACATCGGCTCATGGGGCGTATGGAACAGCTATACAAACAGTTTCATACGCGGCTTTATCTGTATGCGCTGACAATCCTCGACAATGAAGACGATGCCAAAGACACCGTGAGCGACGTGATGCAGCAAATATGGGAACAATGGCATGCCGACGGCACTGAGACAGGCATGCCTGGAGCAGCATTCCTTTACACCGCCGTGCGCAACCGCAGCTTGGACAGGCTGCGCCACAGCAAGGTGACGGGGCGATATGCCGAGGCAATGCGCGCCACCGAGGCATTTGACGATGACGGGCAGGCTGAGGAATACGAGACACGGGTGGAGCGAATCAGGCATGCTATAAGCCAGCTGCCCGAACCGGGACAGACGGTGCTGCGCCACACCTACTTCAAAAACCTCACCTACAAACAGACCGCTGAAATATTGGGAATGAGCGAAAACATGGTGCACAAGCACATGATACGCATGTTCAGGCTATTAAGGGAAATAATGGCAAGATAACGGCACAGGCAACATGCCATGCACGTATAAACAAAGTTAAAAAAGATTATAGGTAGCGCACAAAAAGCGCTATTCGGACGTAATAAAGAAAAAATAAACGACTAATGGAATCAACCAATCATACCACCAAGCCACAACTGCCATACGATGATGAGCAGCTTGCCTTTGAAATACGCAGAGCATTGCTCGATGAGACTGCCGCCCCCGATGCCGGCGAGGCATTTGCGGAATTCAAGCGCCGCAACAGCCACACGCGCCGCAGGCTCAGACTTGCCGTAAGCCTGACAGCAGCCATAGCGGCTGCATGCATCGCCACATTAATAATAATAAGGAGCACGACAGCCGGCGCCCCCTCTGCCGCAACCTCAACGGCAAAGGCACTGGTCCCGGCGGGCACAATAGTATATGAGGCACAGCCTGCCACAGACAACCGGATAACCATGAACACCGGCAACGGTGAGGAAATAAAAGTGGGCAGCAGCGAGGCACGCGAAGCAGGAATAGACGTAAACAGCGAAGGAGAGATAATAATCACAGACCATACGCCGGCAAGCGAAAGCCACGAAATCGAGACACTGACCCTGACCATCCCGCAGGGGAAACTGGCAAAGCTTATGCTCGACGACGGCACCACCGTGTGGCTCAGCGCCTACAGCAGGCTGATATTTCCCCAGCATTTCGCCCCCGGCATGCCGCGCGAGGTGATACTCCACGGCGAGGCATACTTCAAGGTGGCACACGATGAGGCACGCCCGTTCACGGTAAAGGCAGGAAGCATCAGCACACACGTATTGGGCACGCAATTCACCATACGCAACTTTGACGGCGAGCAGCCACAGGTGACACTGATAGAGGGCAAGGTGGAGGTAAGTGCCGGCAGCGACCGCAACATCACCCTCAGTCCCGACCAGACAGCATGGCTTGACGGCAACGGCACACTCAACATGGAAGCCGCCGACATGGACGTGGCTACAAGCTGGATGAGCGGGAACTTCTATTACGACGGTCAGACGCTGAAACACATAATGACAGACATCGGGCGATGGTACAACATGAGTGTAGTGTTTGAGAACAGTGCCCTCATTGGCACACAGCTGCATTTCAATGCCTGCAGAAACTGGAGCATAAAGCAGGTACTGGAGCAGCTGCAGCTAATTTGCACGGCGAAATTCGTCATAAAAGACAATGTTTTAATTGTAAAGTGAAAGATAAAACAACGTTTTTCTTTTATTCTGTATTGATTTTAACTTTTATTAAAGGCACAATGTAGACACCGAGCACGTTATCACTAAGTAAACGTTGGAAAAAATTAATAAAACTTAGTGATATTATGCAAATATTCAACACACGAAAGCATTTTACCGTGACCGCCGGCAAACGCTTAGGCGCCTTAGCCGTAATGCTGATTTTGTCATTGGCTGTAATAGCGCAGTCAAAGGGGCACATCACTGTGGCATTCAACAACGAGAAAGCCACGACAGCACTGCGAAAGGTGGAAAAGCTGTCAGGCAGAAAAATCCAGTACAATTATGACGATGTGAACTTCAAGGTTACACTGTCGCTGAAAAACAAAACGCCCGAGGATGTAATCAGGGCAATAGTGAAAGGACACCGCCTGAGAGTGCAGTCGAACGGCGAGTTTATTGTGATAATAAGGACCGACAACATCCCGACAGAGACAACCGACGGCAAAACCGTGCAAGGCATCGTGATGGACATGCACGGCGAGCCTGTCATTGGAGCGGTGGTACGTGACCGAACACACAAGCAGAACACCGTGACAGACGTTGAGGGAAAATTCGCACTGGAGGCACAGTCTGACCGCATATCGCTCAACGCATCATACCTCGGCATGAAGGCTGCCACATGGAACGGCAACCGCGGCGACTACGCCGTGATTGTGATGGAAGACGCCACCAACACTCTTGAGGACGTGGTGGTGACAGGATACCAGCAGCTTGACAGGCGCAACCTCACATCGTCCGTGACATCAAAGGACATGGACGAGCTGAAGATTGCCGGAGTGAGCGACCTGTCGAAAATGCTTGAGGGACAGATTCCCGACCTTATAAGCACGGCTGCCAGCGGCGAGATCAATGCCACCAACCGCATAAGGATTAGAGGTACAAGTACACTTATCGGCAACCGCGAGCCGCTGTGGGTTCTCGACGGGATAATCCTGACCGACCCCATCAGCCTTACGAGCGACGTGCTCAACGACCCCGACTACGTGAACCGAATAGGTAACGCCATAGCAGGAATAAACCCTCAGGACATAAAGCGCATAGACGTGCTGAAGGATGCTGCCGCAACGGCGCTCTACGGCACACGTGCCGCCAACGGCGTGATTGTAATCACCACCAAGAGCGGCCGCGAGGGAAAGCCCATCATCTCATACGACACACAGCTCACACTGCGCAAGCGCCCTTACTACACCGACGGCAAGATAAACCTCATGAACTCGGCTGAGCGCATACAGTTTTCAAAATATCTTGCCGACCAGCACTACAAATATCCCAGCAGCATGGCATGGGTGGGATATGAATATGCCCTGTCGCAGTACTACGCAGGCAAGCTCACCGAACAGGAGTTCAAGCAGGAGGTGAGAAACATGGAGCTCCGCAACACCGACTGGTTTGACGTGCTGTGCCACAACTCGTTCTCCCACGACCATTCGGTAAGCATATCAGGAGGTTCGGAGCGTGTGAGGTATTACACCTCTGTGGGATACACCGACCAGGACGATGTCATCGACAACACCACAAACCGCCGCTACACCACCATGGCAAAGATTGACATGACGCTGAGCAGCAAGTTTCAGCTGCAGGTAAACCTCAACGGATATCTCAACAACCGCGAATATACCGCAGGAGAAGTGAACCCAATCGACTATGCCTACAACACAAGCCGCACGATAGCCGCCTACAATCCCGACGGCAGCCTGCACTACTACCAGCGGCCTGCAACCACCAGCTACAGCTACGGCTACAACATCTTGGGCGAGATGGAAAACAGCGGCACCACCCAGCAGACCAGTTCGGTGACCGCTACCGCCAACCTGCGCTACCAGCCCACGAACAACCTGTTCTTCAACGCCATCTTCTCGGCAAACGTGAACAACGGAAGCATCGAGACCTATTACGGAGAAAACACATTCCACTCAAAACTGCTGCGAAGGGCTGGTTCCGACGGAACAGTATCCAGCGACAGCTACATGCCATACGGCGGTGAATACACAAGCCAAAAAAACAAAAACGTGGGATGGACGGCACGACTGCAGGGAAACTACAACAAATACATAGGATGGAAACACAACATCAACGTGGCGCTGGGATTCGAGGCTTCGTCGGCACACGTCACCGGCGACAGCTACACACAGCGCGGATACTACAAGGACCGTGGACGCTCGTTTGCCGTCAATATTCCTGAATCGTTCACAAACTACTGGTCGTGGATGAGGTCCAATGTGCCCACAATCACCGACTCAAAGACCAATATGGTGAGCGCATACGCCACATTTTCCTATTCCTACGGCGGGCTGTTCACCGTGAATGCCAACGGCCGTTTCGACGGCAGCAACCAGTTTGGCAGCCGCAGCAACGAGAAACTGCTGCCCATCTGGAGCGTATCGGGAAATGCCAACCTGCGCGACATCATGAAGATAAAGGCGAAATGGCTCGACGACCTGCGACTGAAGGCATCCTACGGCGAGCAGGGCAACATGCTCGACAACCAGACATCGGAGCTCATAATAAAAAAGGGCGGAATGAACTCGTTCTATAACGAAATGGAATCTACCGTGGCATATTTTGCCAACCCTGACCTGAAATGGGAAAAGACACGCTCAATAAACACGGGCTTGGAGGCAAGCCTGTTTGACAGCCGCCTGCAGCTTGAGGTGGAATACTACAACAAGCACACCACCGATGCCTTTATGAGCAAAACCATCAGCGACGTAAACGGATATACTTCATACATCATCAACTCGGGAACAATCACCAACAGCGGTTTCAACTTCACACTGACGGCAACTCCCGTAAAACTGAAAGACTTCTACTGGATATTCTCAGGAAACCTGTCGAAGATATATAATAAGGTGAAAACCGCTCCGGGTGCCGAGACGTATCAGCGAAATGACTTTCTCACAGGAAACGCCGTTATCGAGGGACAGCCCGTGGGAACATTCTATTCGTTTAAGTTCTTGGGACTGAGCCCCACAGACGGCGGACCGCTCATTGACGACATGGAGGAGCGTCAGGAGGAAATCAACAACGTGAGCAACTATGAGCTCTACACCCGCGTGCTGACTCCCTCGGGCCGCCGCGAGCCGGACATCACGGGCAGCATCAACAACACATTCACATACAAGCAATGGCGGCTCAGCTCCTCGCTTGTCTACAACCTGGGAGCAAAGACACGGTTGTTCCGCCTGTTCGACGGCTTCGCAACAACGGGCTCGGCATTTATGGCAGACCACAACATCAACCGCGACTTTCTCAACCGCTGGCAAAAGCCCGGTGACGAGCTGAAGACAAACATACCGGCGGTGATTGGCAACGGCAACAAAGACTACTGGTACTATAGCAGCCACTGGAACTCGCGTCTTGCCAACAATGCCTGGGAAATGTATGATTACAGCACGGCGAGAGTGGTAAGCGCCAATTATCTGAAACTATCCAACCTGTCGCTCACCTACGAGTTCAGCCGCAAACAGCTCGACCGCATGAAGCTTGACCGTCTGGCAATCATCCTGAGCGGATATAACCTGCACACATGGTGTGACAAATCACTGCGCGGACAAACCCCTACCCAAGGCGGTTTCACAGAGATACAGCTCTCCGACACCCCAAGCTACACTCTTGGCGTATCAATTAATTTCTAAAACAAAAGACGTATGAAACTAAGATATATTATACTTGCTGTCTCGGCAATGACCATGAGCAGTTGCGGGGACTTTCTTGAGGAGTCGTCCCAAGACCATGACTATGTACGCTCATGGAACGACCTTAACGAACTGCTTATAGGCGACTGCTACATGCCGTCGAACAACAGCAACACTTTCAATACCTTCGCAAATCCGGGAATGTTCCTACATCTTCTTGCCGACGAGCTGCAGGAGGTGACAGAAGGCGCGGGCATTGGCGGCGCAAGTTTCGACCAACACGAGCCGCAATACGGATACATAGGCTGGCAACAGCGCTATGGAGTGGACGAGAACTACACAAAGTATTTTCAGGAAAACACTGCATGGACCACAATGTATAAATACATCAATGTGGCAAACAACATACTGGAAGCTGCCAAGGAACTGCCCACGGCACAGGATGAGGAGAAAGCAGGAGTTAGCTACGTGAACGGGCAGGCACACTTTCTGAGAGCATTCTATCTGTTCTGGCTCACAAACACCTACGGTCAGCCCTACAGTCCACAGACAGCAGGCACCGAGCTTGGCGTGCCTGTAAAGACAACAAAGGAAGTGGAGGACATTATCTTCCAGCGCGCCACCGTGCAGGAGTGCTACGACCAGATTGTCGCCGACCTCCACTCTGCCGAGCAGGAGTTTGAGGCATCAACGATGATTCCACGCAAGAGCGTATTCCGTGCCGACATCACATCGGTGCAAATGCTTCTCAGCCGCGTGTATCTCTATATGCAAGACTGGGACAAGGCTGCAGAATATGCCCAAAAAGTAATAACAGCCAAACCCGCACTGCAGGATTTAAACAACACCACCGGCGATTTCGCCACGAAAGACAACCCCGAGACCATATTCAGCATGGGCGGCGATGACTTGCCCGCATTTCAGTGCAACTGTGTACAATGCCTGAAAGTGAGCGACGGCTTGTTCAATTCCTATAGCATCAACGATGCACGCCGCAACCAGTGGTTTTGGGAATACGGCGCATTCCACGGACTGACAAAACAACCCTTTCCTTACGCACTCTACGGCTCAAAGGATATGACTGACAGAACTTCCTACTGGAAATACTGGCAATATCCATCACTGCGGCGCGAAATATCATCGCTGTTCTGGCTGCGCACAGGCGAGGCATACCTCATACTTGCCGAAGCCGAAGCTTACCGCGGCAACGAGGAGCCGGCACGCACAGCCCTGAACACGCTGCGCCGCGCACGCTTCTACAAAGGTGCAGCCGACTGTGATGTAAAGTCAGAAGGAAGCCAACTGATAAGCGACATACGCAACGAGCGCCGCATAGAGCTGATGGGCGAAGGACACCGCTGGTTTGACCTGCGCCGCTACCGTGTGTGCAGCGTGCAGCCGGAGAAGGTGGAGCTTACCCACACTTACACGTGCTACAAGGAACGCGGCTCACAGGAAATAGTGGAAACCCGGCTGTTCGTTCTTGAAAAAGACGACCCGGCATGGACTTGCCCAATACCACAGGATGTGATAGACTTCAACGTGGGAATGCCTAACAACGGCAACAGGCACAAGGAATATACAGTAGTAAAATAATCAAGGGAAAAAGACAAACAGCATGAAAAAGATAAAACTTCTGCAACTCATGGCACTTATTGCTGCCATGGCAGGCATTTCAACAGCATGCAGCGAGGAAGACGAACCCGTTGCCGGTGAATATGACATAGCTTCAAATTACATGCCTGCAGCCGACGACAACAGCGAGACAGCACAGATGCGCCGTGCCTTCACCGAAAAATACGGTTCGTTTCTGCTCTTCAACGACACTCTGCAGCATGTGTTCTTAGGCAAAGACATAAACGGTGACGACCGCTACTTTACGGAGCACATCGACATAGAATATCACATAGGACAGACATCAACATCTTATGACAAGAACTACAGCTACACACTCATCACAGATGTCAGCACACAGCGTATGGCTGTGGAGTTTCTTGAAGAATACATACTGCCGCATCTCGGCACGAAGCTCAAGCCGTTCTCATGGCTGCTCGCGGCTACCATCACTCACCAGACAGACATAAACGCCATAGTACGTCCATACGCAGTGACAGGACAGAGATGCTATGCCTTGAAAATGAACGACCTGAAACCGTCAAGTACGGAAAGAGTGAAGCAACAGCTTGCAAACCGCCAGCTAACGGTTGTTGTGGCTGGACTTGTAAATACCTACAGCGAGGAGTTCAGTGATTTCATTGCTGTGAGTGAATCTAAATACGGGCAAAACATGGGCACTACAGTTACCGAGGAGCAGCTTCAGCTATTGCGCAGTAACGGCTTCATTGGTTTCGGTGCCAGCAGCAAATCCAGCTATCCCAAACGCAACGAGGACATAAACGCATTCGTAACAACGGTGGTGAACTACAACGATGAAGCATTAGAGCGTATGTATGGAAGCTATCCGCAAGTGATGCGCAAGATACAGATTCTGAAAAACGAACTTACGAGATTAGGCTACAAATTTGACATATAAAAAGTAAATATTGTAAATATGATACGACACACTTTTTCTCTATTGTCGGCAGTTGCATTGGCGGTGCTTTGTCTCACTGCATGCGGCGATGACGAATATTCATCAGAAAGCATCGACTTTACGCCTGTAAAAGCAACGGCACAAGGTACATTTACCGACTCACGCGACGGCGAGACATATAATTGGGTGCGCTACGGCAACACCGACTGGATGGCAGAGAACTTCAGACTGGAGATGAACGATGTAAACAAATGCCGCCTTTACAATCTTCAGGAGGGAGAAGCCGAAAGCGACAAGCGACCACCGGTAGACCCTAACCGTTACGGCAGACTGTACACATATTATGGAGCCGTGGAAGCATGCCCTGAAGGATGGCGGTTGCCCGCAGATGACGACTGGAAACAGTTGGAAATTGCCATGGGCATGAGCCACGGAGATGCAGACCGGCGTGAGTGGCGCGGCAACGTTGCAGGCAAGATGCTCTCATGCTATGACCGCACTACAGACCTGAACCTGCTGCTTGGCGGCTACTATACCTACCATACGATAATGTCTACTCCCGGATTCCGCTTCCTTGGGTCGCAGGCATTCTACTGGACTGCCACTCAAGATACAGAAAAGGAAACAGGATATTATTTCTACCGTAAAATGGTGTATAACCGCGGCAGTGTGTACCGCGAAAGCATGGAAACAGGTCAGTACCTCAGTGTAAGATATGTACGCGATGCCAAGTGAGTGCCCTCAAAGGATGAACATCCCCGGCAGACTGAGCCGGTTGCTGGCTGCAGCTGTGCTGATGCTCACGGCTGCCACAGCCGTGGCACAGAGTTCCGACATACATGCCTATCTGTTGAACATAGGCAAAGGCAACAAAGTCTATACTGCCTTCGGACACACAGCCTTGCGCATGACCTGCCCCGAGCGCAGTCTCGACTACTGTTTCACCTTTGAGATGGACATGCACCAAAGCAACTATGCAGATGTGTTGCTCCGCAAGGCAAAAGCAGGATTTGCAGTGGTGCCTACAACGAAATTCCTGCATGAATACAGCACTGAAGGGCGTGGAGTGGCTGAATCGGAACTGAATCTCACCACAGAGCAGAAACAGGAAATGTGGCGGTTGCTTGACACTGAAGTGAGACGTGGAGCTGCATGGACGTTCGATTTTATCGACAACAACTGCACCACAATGGTGCTATACATCATTGAAAAGGCAATTGCTCCAGCCACAATAGAATTTACCCAAATGCCAGAGTGCATGCACGGCACACAAGCCGATGTGCTCAATCAGATATCGCAGGAATCGCCATGGGTGAGACTGGCGCTTGGAGCAGTGCTACACGGAGAGCTAAGCCAGCCGGCGCATCCCATGCAGATGGCTGCGCCGGAAATCATTGCGGAGATGCTGCCCACGGCAGTCATTGCCGACAGTGCACACAAACACAGGCTGCCGTTGGTAACAGGCTGCCGGACTTTGCTCAAAAATACAGTCGTGGCACGTCCTTGTTCCTTCAGACCATGGATGGCAGCTGTCCTGACAGTCGTTGCGACAGTAACAGCGCTTGGCACAGTGATGATTAGAAAGAGAAAGAAACGTAGAGCCTGACAATAACAGACAATACAAAAAGTTTAACAACAATAAAAAATTAAGTTTATGAAAAAGATTTTTACTAAAGCTATGCGCGCAACCCGGTTGATGACCACAATGATTGCGCTGGTAGCATCAACAAGTGCGGCATTTGCCGGCGGTGACGGCTATTTTTCTTACTTTGCCGACCTCATTGCCTATCCTACAGGTGCAGGTACGGTGTATGCAGATGCATCATCCTCCACTGTGCCTGAATTTGACGGCGTGGAGTTCAAGGACTTCACCGTACCGTCAGAACAGGTGGAGGTGAAGTATGTCACACAAGGTTCCGTAATGGGCTATAACGCAACAGCCATACCTGCCAAAGGATGGATATTTGCAGGATTCAGCGGAGCAAAGAAGAATGCTGAAGGTGATCCTGTGTTCAGCGACAGCATCTGTGTAACGGGTAATCCGGGATATCTAAGTGTGACAGCGACAATGAAGAGCGATGATGAAGCGTCGGCACTCGCAAACTTCCCGCTTGTGTCGGACACTACCCACTATGCCCTTTTCACCCATATAGCAGTGAGCGTGGCAGAGGGACAGGAAGACTTCGGAACAGCAAAGATAAGCAAAGTGTGCAATGAGATAGGCGACAAGGTGACGCTGACAGCCACTCCATCGGAAAAAGATGCAACGGCTAAGTTTGAATACTGGCTTAATGCCACAACTGGCGAGAAGACCACTCAAAACCCGTTGGAGCTGACCGTTGCCGATACCGCACGTTATCAGGCTTTCTTCACCAGCGACAACGGTATAAGAATCAACTTCCCCGAAGAGGGCGGAAAGATTGCATTCCACGCCGACTGTGGATACAGCATGCCATACAGTATGCAAGCACTTAAATTTGAAAACCGCTCTGATCACGAGGAATGGGGAAGTGTAGTGGCTGGCGACTCATTGGAATATGATGCGACATCGGGAAAATGCTATCAGGAACCCGACACAATAAGATATACACTCTACAAAGGAGAGACTTATATCCTGTATGGCAAAGGCATAAAGACACTCACAAAATATGAGAGCGCGATACTGGAGCAGAGCTACAACCAGTTGGCTTGGAGCGGAGAAGAAGGAAAGAAAGTAAGCGAGCTGGCTGTAACAAGCCATTACTACAGCGTGGATATAGACAAGAATGAATTCAATCTCTTAGCTGCAGATGCCACAATAGCTCCCAACACCGCATATCTGGCTCTCACCAATGCAAGCTATGAGAAATATGGACTGAAAGAGGCTCCTGGCACCATCTACTGGATTAACCCGCAGACATCCACAAGCATAGACGAGATTACCGTAAACGGGGGGGGTATCAAAGAAAGGCATATACACCATTGACGGCAAGAAACTTGACCGCATAACAAAGACTGGTCTTTACATTGTGGACGGTGAGAAACGCTTCTACATGAAGAAATAAACTCTCTATGAAAAAATCATTTATAACGTTCTTTCTAATATCTGGGCTGATTACGGTTTCAACCGCCGTAACAGCCCAGACTGAAGGATTCACGGTAAGAGGCACAGTAAATTTGCCCGACGGCTATGAGGCTGGCATCTGCTGCCATACCGATACGATGTACTCTGTGGAGGTTGCCCACGGAACGATAAAGAACGGACAGTTTACGCTGCATGGCAGACACATGGACCAACCGCAGCCCGGCACTCTAATGACCAACAACATGAAACTGGTAAGTGCCAAGGGATGGCCCGTAGACTCCATAAGATGGACATACACTGACATATTTCTGTCGAACGGCGAAATCACCGTAGACAAGGATTTCACCATTACCGGCGGGCAGGTGCAGACTGACTTCAATGAATGGCAGAAACTGAAAGCCGCACATACCGACAAAGCTGTATCGGCAGAAGAGGCATTTATCGCCGCACATCCGCAGAGCGTGATATCTGTGTGGCTTGCCAACGACATGCTGAAACGTGGATACAACCTGACGAAAGAGCAGGTGGAGCAATTGGAGAGGACCATAACATCCGTACCTCAGGACACTGCACGCATGTCGGAATTCAAGAAGCGCATTGCCTTTGCCAAGAAGACCACCAAAGGCGGCAATCTTGTAGACTTGGAACTGGAAGACATCAACGGCAACATCTGCCATCTCACCGACATTGTGCCTAAGAACAAATATGTGCTTGTCGACTTCTGGGCGTCGTGGTGCGGCATCTGCATCGCCGCCATGCCTGAGATACAGCGCATAGCCGAACAGTACAAGGACAAGTTTGCAGTGATAGCCGTGTCAATCGACACTAAGCGTGAGGCATGGAAAGCCGCAATGGAGAAACATCCGGAGCCTTGGCCGCAATATGTCACCACAAAGAACGGCTATCAGGACTTGTTTCACAAATATCAGGTGGGCAACGGCGTACCTTATTATATTATGATAACTCCTGACGGCAAGGTGCTCAACTCACCTTCGCATCCTAAGGCTGTGAAGGAAATACTTGACAAATATAACTAAAATTTTACCTATAAACAAAAACAAAAAGATGAAAAAATTTTTTCTTTCAATGGCTGCTGTATTATCAATGACTGCAGCAACAGCACAGAACGGGTACAGAATAACCGGTACGGTGGACGACTGTGTAGTGCCTGGCGACACAATATACCTGTGCAACGTGCAGGGATTCTTCAGCTTTGTGCCTGAGGACACAACAATAGTGCAGGCTGGCAACAAATTTGAATTTACGGGCAACTTCGACGGTCTGACCACTCGCTATGTACTGCCAATCCATAACGGTACTTCCGCCACATTCGCAGAGGTGATGCTTGAGAATGCCGACATCGAGATGCAGATTTTCAAGGATGAAAAGAAAAACGTGATGAAGGGTGGTCCAGCCTACAAGCTCTACAAGGAATATGAAGCAGGTAAGGAAGTGTATGAACGCCAAATAGAAAAGCCATGGGCTATTGTGATGGACAGCACTACCACAAAAGAGGCAAAGGCTGTGGCACAAGCCACCGTAGACTCTCTCTCCGCACTGCGCGATGCCTATACAAAGAAGTACATCGTTGAGAATATCCCATCGCCTGTGTGCGACATGCTGTTCATCTATCATCAGAAGCTCTTCACCGAGGCTGAGCAGGAAGATGTGCTGAAAAGAATGGGCGAAGGTCATCACTATTATTACTACAATCTGCTTATGGCAGAGCGTGCAGCAACAGCAAGAACAGCCGTTGGACAGCAGTACACCGACCTGGCTATGCCTGGACCCGACGGAAAGACTGTAAAGGCAAGCGACTATGTGGGCAAAAACCGCTATACCCTCATAGACTTCTGGGCTTCATGGTGCGGTCCGTGCCGTGCCGAAATGCCTAATGTGGTGAAGGCATACGACCTGTATCATGCAAAGGGATTTGAGGTTGTGGGCGTATCGTTCGACAACAACAAGGATGCATGGGTGAAGGCTCTCACTCAGCTCAAGATGCCATGGCCGCAGATGAGCGACCTCAAGGGTTGGGACTGCGCTGCCGCACCGCTCTACAACGTAAAGGGCATACCTGCCAACGTACTCGTTGACCAGAGCGGAAAGATTGTAGCAAAGAACCTGCGCGACAAAGACCTTCTTGACACGCTGGAGAAACTGATGAAATAAACATAATAATTCTCCGTATGCAAATTTGTTTTCTGCATACGGAGAATTATTTTTTGTTATTTGCCGTTATTTACTTATCAGCACCACGGCGTATGCCGAGATTCCTTCCTCACGACCGGTGAAACCGAGCTTTTCGGTGGTGGTTGCCTTTATGGATATGTCGTCAACATCACAGCCTATAACCCCGGCAAGACACTCCTTCATGGCGGGGATGTGGGGATTCATCTTGGGACGCTCGGCGCAGATGGTGGCATCGATGTTCACAAGACTGTAACCCTTGGTGGCTATCAGCTCAATGGTCTTACGGAGGATTATCTTGCTGTCCATACCGTCTGTCTCAGCCGAGGTGTCGGGAAAATGATAGCCAATATCACGCATGTTAGCAGCACCGAGCAGTGCGTCGCAAATGGCATGAATGAGAACGTCGGCATCGCTGTGCCCCAGCAGTCCCTTTGAATGTTCTATCCTTATGCCGCCCATCCACAAGTCGCGGTTTTCCACCAGCTGGTGGACGTCGTATCCCATACCTACACGTATTTTCATGTCTGCTTAATATATTATATAATTTATATAACTTATATATTTCTATATATTCTATTTTTATATCCTTATCGTTTAAACAAATCCTTTATTCCGTCCATGTCGAAAGCCAGCGAGAAACGCAGTGTCTGGTCAAGAGGATTGCTTTTGGCTGTGGCAATGACATATCCCACATCGAGCGAGAACACATTCATGCGGAATCCTCCGCCAACGGTGAAATACGTCTGGTTACCCTTGTTTTCGTTCTGATGATGGTAGCCGGCGCGCAGCGAGAACTGGTCGTGATACACATATTCGGCACCCACGCTCCACTGAATCTCCTGCAGCTCCTCCTTGAATCCGCCTGGAGCATCGCTGAAGCTCTTGAACATTCCCGAGATGGCGCTCACATCGCTATATTCTCTCACCACGCGGTCCTGATATTCCGACGCGCTCTCGCCTTCCTCCTGCACGGGCACGGTGGGCACGAGCAGCTTGTTGGCGTCGGCGGCAATGGTGAAGCGGTTGTACTCGTCCACAGGAATCATAAGCGAAGCTCCTATACGCAGATTGGCAGGCAGAAACTGGCTGCGGTCGTCGCCGAAATAGGATATCTTGCTGCCAATGTTGCTGATGTTCATTCCGAGACCTAACTGGCACTCTCGCGGACCGATATTTATATAGTTGTTGTAATACATGGAGAGGTCGGCGGCAAAAGCTGATGCTGGCGATGAATCCTCGCTGTAGTCGTAGCGCAGGTCGGAATAGATCCAGCGTATGCCTGCGGCAAGAGAGAACTTCTCGCTGAGCATGAGCGAGTATGCCACGTCAAGAGACATTTCGTATGGATTTACGGTCATGGCGTTATCATCATCAGAAGTCATTACCTCACCGAGCGAGAAATAACGGATGGAGCCCGAGATGGCACTGTAGTCGCCGATGCGGTAATAGCCCGAGACGTATGCCAGGTCGATGTCGTTCACCAGCTGGCGCAGCCACGGAGTGTAGTTGAGCGACAGTCCGGCGCGGCTGATGCAGAACGGATACTTTGCGGGATTCCAATACTGTGAATAGACATCGGGGTCGGTGGCAACGCCCACGTCGCCCATACCTGCGGCACGGGCGTCGGGGGCAATGATCTGCGATATCACTGCATGGTCTACAGGATTAAACTTCGTAAGTTTGCCGTCCTGTGCCTTGGCGGCTATGCCAACAAGCATGAGCAGGGCTATTGCCGCTATTCTGTTTGTAATTGTCATATTTCGTTGTTATTGTATTATTATCAGTTTCTTTGCCTTCGACACATACGAACTGCCTTCAGCCCTCACCCTCACACGGTAGAGATATACTCCTGTGGACAGCCGTCCTCCGCCGCTCATCGACAGGTCCCAGTCCACAAACACTCCTCCGCGGTCGGGAGTTGCCGTGGCGGCATGGCTCCACAGATGTCTGCCAGCCATGTCGAACACATCCACCACAAAGTCAATACTGGTACTGATGCGGTCGCTCACGATGCAGAACTGCGTGCTGGTGGTGGCTGGATTGCGCGTACAGCTTATGTCTATCAGTTTCGGCTGGATGCCATGTTCCACACGGAAGTCGAGCTGCGCCGTTGTAGAATTGTTCAGCACATCCCATGCACGGAATGTCAGCGTGTGCCTGCCAGCCTCAAGCGCCGGAATGCTGAACCCAACCGTGCCGCTCTGGTAGCTGCCGAAGTCGTATGTGAAGTAATCGTTTAGATTATACGTCCTGTTCATGTCGCCGTCGATTACGAGCTGTATGTTGTGACCTATGCCGCTGCCCGAGGCGTTGATGCCGTCCTCATCGTACAGCTGCGCCACAAAATAGGGAGTGGCATTCACCACGTCGCCGTTGGCAAACCTCTCCTCATTGAGATAGCAGAACACCGATGGACCGAGCGAGTCGGTCTTTGCCTCATCGTAGCCGTTGAATGCTATCATTGCGTTCCACCCGGCAGCGGTCACGGCATTGTCGTCGCTCACTGCATAGAGTATAATCTTTCCTGTCTCATCGCTGTAGCTGATGTCCTTCGGCACGGCAAACGAAAAACTGAAGCGACCGTTGCGCACATTGTCCGTACCCTTGAAGATGTTGTTCTGACGCATGTCAAACTCAAACGGCGTGTCAAGCTTCGTATCACCTACAGCCGAGGGATTAAGATTGCACACCACATGCTGGACAATATCCTGCACCACAGGTGTTACGCTGCCGTTGAACGTTTCGCTCAGCGCGCCGTTGTTCTCAATATGTCCGGCAATGGTAACCACCTCGCCCGCCCTCAACTTTTGCAAGCCTTCCTCAACAGACTTGCCGGCTATGCTGTCTACCACAGCCGTGGCTGTAGGCGAGGCAAGACACAGCGCCGGGTCGCCAAGCAGGGCATACTGCAACTTGTTCAGCGTTGCATCCTGATAGGATCCACTTTCCGAAGGTCTTTCCACCAAACGGTTCTTGCTCCTGCGCACAGCCTCACCCATTGCCACCTTGCCGCCAGCGGTGCTAAGCACTTCCTGCATAAAGTTATAGTTGATGTGCTGATTCTGCGAAGCATACACAGTACGTGCCGCACCGAAAAACGCCACGGCTCCACCGTCTTTATTGAACAACGCACCCTCGCCAAAGTTATCTTCCTGACCGTCATACGGCATAATGTCGCACGATGCGGCAACCCACAGCGGCAGGTGCTTGTTCTTTGCATTTATAAGATAAGAGGCAAGGATGGCTTTCTCATGCGACATGGAGTATGGCGCGCCGTGACCGGTGTAGTTCATTATCAGCGCACCGTCGGCAATATAATTCTTAACCAAGTCCGTCACTTCAGGATAGCTGTTGCCCGTCGACGATGCCTCCATCCTGTAGGCGTCCCACATTATCCGCTTTAAGTCGTAGGAAGGATGTGCGCTCTCAATGTGTCTGGCTATATTCTCCGCCTGCTGCATGTGACTGTTGCCATCACCGTCGTCACCCATAATAACAATGGTGTTCTGCCATGTACCCGGATTTTCGTTGTTGGCATACGCCACTATCTTGTCTACGGCAATCTTTGCATCGTCGGCATTGCGCGCCGGTATTCTTCCCACAGCCACATCCATCTTCCCCAAGAATCTGTAGCCGTTGGAAGTGGGATTGATAATCTCTATAGCCTCCTCGTCGTCAAGCAGGCAGAAGAAATCATCGGAAACATAATTATCTGTGCTGCTCACCGAGTTCTCACTCTCATACGACAACAGGAAGTTATCGGGTGAACAGTTGCGCCACTCGCCGCTGTTCATTCGGTTATCCCATGCGCAGTCGCCCAGGAGCAACAGATATTTCGGAGCTTCTTCGGGCGTGGCGGCACGGTCGTAGAGCATCTTCATATAGCGCTTATAGGCTGTGGCATCGGGGGTTCCGCTCGAAAACTCGTTGTAAATCTCGTCGGCAGGCACAATCCTCACCGTCATTCCGTCGCGCTGTTCGTGGAGTGCCTTCAGACGTTCAGCCTGCGCTCTTGTGTTCTGGCTCGCCGGAATGATGATAATCATGTCGGCAGTGGTGTGCGAATGTAAATCCTGTGCGGTAGTGCCATACACATACTCCGGTGTGGGGAATGTTCCGGCTGCAATATCGGGCAACGGCATGGCATCGTCTCTGTACACCCAGATGTAGTCGAGACGTATGTTGCCGCCCGCTTTGTTGACAATGGTAAAGTCGAGCTTTTCCGCACTGCTGTTTACTGCCGTGACACTTGTCGCAACAGATGCCGACGAATATTTAGCCGGAGTGTATATTGTCATGTCGCACAGATGCTCGCCGTTGAGCAGCACCTCTGCCGACGATGCAACGTCGGCGGTAAGCACCACTTTTATCTTCATACGGGTTTCCTTGCCCTGGTTGTCTGCCGTTTTCGGCATATCCATGCTGTATGTAGTCCGGTTGCCGGAAGTTATTGCCTGCGAGTTGAAAAGATGTCTGCCCCCATGAAACCAGGCATAGTTGTCCACCTCATAAAGAGCGTTGTTATAATAGCTGTCAGCCTTGACCGTAGCTAAAAGTTCTTCGCCGCTGATATGTGCTGGTTCTTCCTCACCCTCGGTTATAAGATAATAGCCATAGTCAGAATAGGTGTTTCTCACACGGTTACCATTGCCGGTTCCAGTAGTACTCAGCGGCTCACCGTTGAAATATACCGGTCCCTTTGCCCAAAACAGGCGCTTGCCGCCCTCAACACAGGTTGGCACTTCCTGCAGGTCATCGGTGGCAGAAAGATAGTCGGCTGTGAGAACCTCTGGCTGCAGATTGCCGCCATAGCCATAAATCCTAACTTTATCGGGATTACTAAAACCGGCACGGCGTATCACCTCGTTGGTAAGATTGTAAACACCCGTGGCTGGCACACGTATCTTTGCCCATTTTCCAGTGCTCATCACCGAGTGACCGGCATATCGCTGCAAGGTTCTTGCTGCAGCCTTCGCAGAACGTGTTCCTGCCTTTGCGGCACTGCCCCACTCCTCCGTGGCTTGTGCCTGCGCAGACTTTGCCGTAATGTCGAGCTTAAAACTTACCAGCTTCTTATATTTTCCTCCCTGTTTTACCAATGGCACAAACGCCACGTCGAGCACACCCTGCTTGCGGTCCACCAACACATAGCTGTGTACTTCGGGCAATTTTGGCAACGGCTTATTGCTTATACGCTTACATCGTTCAATGTCGGCTTTCGACATCGGAATATATTCGGGATAGGCAATGCGCACCTCATACACCGAGTCGGCAAAGTTGGAGCCAAGCTGTTTGGTATATGTAAAAACCGGCAACACAGAGTCTATCCTCACCTCATTGGCTGTGAGGTTGAAGAAATCCTGCGCATTACCCTTGACGGCAACGGATGCCATTACGGCAAACATTATTGCTCTTATTTTACACATACACCTTATTATATATTATTAGCCCTATTGGCCCTATATGCCTTATTAGCCCAATATACCCTATCAGCCCTACTATAGCCCTATCAGCAAGTCCTTAATCCCTACTTGCAGTTGAACTCCAGCACCTTGTAGTCCTCAAGATAGCCTTCCAGATGGTCGTCTATTTTCACCGGTCCCACTCCCACTGGCGTTCCGGTATAGATAATATCACCGGTCTTTAGCGTAAAGTAACGGCTGATATATGCTATCAGTTCGTCAACCTTAAACAGCATATCGCCACTGAACCCCTGCTGCACAGTGTTTCCGTTGATGTCGAGGCGGAAACGTATGCTCTGTATGTCGCGGAACTTCTCCACGCTCATCCAGTCGCCTATTGCCGCAGCACCGTCAAATCCCTTACACAGGTCCCATGGCTGTCCTGCCTCTCTCAGTTTGCGCTGCAGCTCGCGTGCTGTAAAGTCTATACCCACAGTCACCGCATCATAATATCTGTGGGCGAAGCGTTGCGGAATGCTTTTGCCCAAACGGCATATCCTCACCACCAGTTCGGTCTCGTAGTCTATCTGTCCGAGATCATCGGGGATAAAAAACGGTTTCTTGTCTTTAAGCAGCGATGAGTCTGCCTTGGTGAAAATCACGGGAGACTCTGGTTTATATAACGTACCATCAAGCTCTTTATTGTGCATGATGTAGTTCATTCCTACAGCAAATATCTTCATTTTACACCTTTTTAAGAAAAAAGGGAGTAAAGGCATGAAACCTAAACTCCCAATATATTTATTTGTTTTGCGGCAAAGACAACTTATATCCCTGCCTTTTCACACTGTCTTTGTAACAAATTACTCAGCAGCCAAGGTGAAACGCTTGTAGTTCTTGATTGCAAGCTCCTTGTCAAGGCTCTTCAGATAAGCGTCTACGCTAATCTTATCGCTGCCATCATGGAACTGGAACTCCTGGTCAACAAGACAGTTGTCCTTGAAGAACTTAGCCATACGGCCCTTGGCGATGTTCTGAATCATCTGCTCATTGAGGTTGGCAGCCTTGGCGGCAGCAGTCTCCTCCTTGATAGCGATAGCCTTGTCAGCCTCCTCACGAGTGAGCCATCCCTTGTTGATGTTCGACTCGATGTGGTCCTCGCTGTCTACGAGGTTAGGATTCAGACCAGCCTTCTTCAGGGCAGCCTCAACGGCTCTTGAAACCTGCTCCTCCTTAGTCTTCTGGATAGCCACCTGAAGCTCGTTGTCCTTAACTTCCTGTGGAACCGACTCCTCGTTGAGAGCCACTGGCTTCATGGCAGCCACCTGCATGGCGATTTTGTGACCGGCATCGGCGTTGTCCTGTGTCAGCTGTACCATGGTGCAGAGAGTGTGCTTGCCCATGTGGTCGTAAACCTCAACGTTCTCGCCCTCAAGCACATTGTAGCCATCGAGCTCCATCTTCTCACCGGTGATACCAGAGCGCTGTGTGACAGCCTCCTGAGCAGTCTGACCGTCAGCAAGCTTCAGCTCCTTAACCTCCTCAATGGTCTGAGCCTTTGCTGCGATGGCAGCATCGAGGATGCTCTGTGTCAGCGCGATGAAGTCAGCACCGTTAGCCACGAAGTCGGTCTCACACTTCAGTGCGAGGATAGCGGCGAAGTTGCCTTCCTTCTTCACGAGCACACAACCGTTTGAAGTCTCACGGTCAGAACGCTTGGCTGCAATGGCGAGACCACGCTCACGGAGCAGGTCCTTAGCCTTGTCGAAATCACCCTCAGCCTCAGTAAGAGCCTTCTTTACATCGGCAAGACCGGCGCCGGTCATGGCACGCAGTTTCTTTATATCGTCAATTGAAATTGCCATTTTATTCTTTATAATTTTAAGAGTTTAACAATAGTTTTATGGATTTCCGCTTTCGGGAGTGACTTTGTTCCCGAAAGCGGAATAATAATTCCTTAGATGTTGTGGTTTTACTCGGCAGCAGCCTCAGTCTCCTCAGCCTTTGGCTCGTCCTTGCGTGCCTTGCGAACACGCTTGCCGTCACCCTGAGCGGCAGCAGCAGTCTCGTCAGCCTTCTCCACCTTGCGCTCCTCAAGACCCTCGGCAATAGCGCCGCAGCATGCGTTGAGGATAATCTCCACGCTGTCCTTAGCGTCGTCGTTGGCTGGGATTACAAAGTCGATATCCTTAGGATTGCTGTTGGTATCAACGATACCGAACACAGGAATACCAAGACGGCAAGCCTCCTTAACGGCGTTCTGCTCCTTAACTACGTCAACAACGAAGAGTGCAGAAGGCAGACGGGTAAGGTCTGCGATAGAACCGAGGTTCTTCTCCAGCTTTGCACGCTGACGTGTAACCTGAAGCAACTCACGCTTAGAGAGGTTGCTGTATGTACCGTCGTTCATGAGCTTGTCGATGTTCGCCATCTTCTTCACAGCCTTGCGGATGGTTGGGAAGTTGGTGAGCATACCGCCTGGCCAGCGCTCTGTAACATACGGCATGTTTACGCTTGCTGCTTTCTCGGCAATCACGTCCTTGGTCTGTTTTTTAGTAGCTACGAACAAGATCTTCTTGCCCGATTTTGCAATCTGCTTCAAGGCGTCTGCGGCCTCGTCGATCTTGGCCACTGTCTTGTGCAGGTCTATGATGTGAATACCGTTACGCTCTGTGTAGATGTATGGAGCCATTGCAGGACACCATTTGCGCTTGAGGTGACCGAAGTGGCAACCTGCCTGAAGCAGCGCGTCAAAATTTGTTCTTGACATTTTTCTTAATGTTTTAATTTGTTGTTTACTTTCTTTTTAAATTCTTTATCGTGCCGGCCTTTTCAATTTGTTACTAAATGATTCAAGAGCGGCACTTTGTTCAGAATCAGCCAAGGAGTAGTCGCCAACAGCGTTGGGAGTCTCCCCGGTTTAGATACTAAACTTTTTTCAGTGTTTAGTGTTTGGTGTTTAATTTGCGGTGTTAGGCGTTGAGTATCATGCAATCCTAAGTTCCAAAACAGAACACTGAACCATAAACACTGAACACTGGATTTAACGCTTGCTGAACTGGAAGCGGCGGCGTGCCTTTGGACGACCTGGCTTCTTACGCTCAACGGCACGTGAGTCACGTGTCATGAAGCCCTGCTTCTTCAGAGCAGTCTTGTCCTCTGCGTTAATCTTCACCAGTGCGCGGGCGATAGCGAGGCGGAGAGCCTGGCTCTGGCCGGTGAAGCCACCACCGTCAAGGTTAACCTTGATGTCATACTTCTCAGCAACGTCGAGCAATGCCAGAGGCTGCTTAACAACGTACTGCAGGATTGGTGATGGGAAATATTCTGTCAAATCCTTCTTATTGATAGTGATCTTGCCTGTACCCTCTGTCACATAAACACGGGCAACAGCCTCCTTACGGCGACCAACTGCATTAATCATTTCCATATCTTCTCAATTATTTATACTGGTTAATATCAATTGTCTTTGGCTTCTGTGCCTCCTGCTTGTGCTCTGTACCCTCATAGATATAGAGGTTGTTCATCAAGCTGCGTCCAAGAGGACCCTTTGGAAGCATACCCTTAACGGCATGGCGGAGGATACGCTCTGCACCGCCCTCGCGCTTGCGAAGCTCGGCAGGAGTATTGAAACGCTGACCACCAGGATAACCTGTATAACGAGTGTAGACCTTGTCTGTCTCCTTCTTTCCTGTGAATACCACCTTTGAAGCGTTGATGATAATTACGTTGTCACCACAGTCTACGTGTGGAGTGAAAGTTGGCTTGTACTTGCCACGGAGCAACTTTGCTACCTTTGAGCAGAGGCGGCCTACAACCTGATCGGTTGCATCGATAACCACCCACTCCTTCTTTGCTGTTTCCTTGTTTACGGAAATAGTCTTGTAACTTAAAGTGTTCATCTTTAATTTTTAAATTTTACTACTAAAAAACATTTTTTTTTCACCAAATATTGTGCTGCTGGAACAGCACGCGAACGCCGATTCACTAACCGTCACGCCCGGCCAAAGGCTATGACTATTAACACGACATTCAACGGGGATTCTAAGTCTCTCCCCTAATAATCGGACTGCAAAGGTACATATTTTAATTTATACAACAAGCATTTTATATTACAGATTAGCAAAATTTAACCGTTTTATCTATTTTTAACCAAGTTATTACATAATTGTGTCCGACTTTCATCTACAATAAATTTGTTTATTTCATATTTATTATGTAATTTTGCACACAAAATAATACGCTATTTACATCTACGACACACCAAAACTACAATACATTATGATAAGAATCTTCAAAGTATTGCTTGCCATTATGGCATTTCCAGTATATATGGCTGCACAGAATCCAATAATCAACCACATGTACTCGGCTGACCCTTCGGCGCGTGTTTTCGGTGACCGCCTGTGGCTATACCCGAGCCATGACAAGGATGACGCACTGAAGTTTTCAATGGAGGACTATCATGCCTACAGCACCAGCGACATGCGTGTGTGGCAGGACCACGGCACTGTGTTCAGTCCCATTGCTCAGACCACATGGGCAAAGGAGGCGGCATGGGCTCCCGACTGCATTGAGCGCAACGGTAAGTATTATCTGTATTATCCCACCGACAAGAAGCATATCGGCGTAGCTGTGGGCGACTCGCCGGCAGGACCTTTCCACGACCCGCTCGGTCATCCTCTCATCTCAATAGATTCTCCAGAAGTGGTGTGCGACCGCGACTTCATAGACCCATGCGTGTTTATTGACGACGACGGGCAGGCGTATTTGTTCATGGGACAGAACACCGTATGCGCAATAAAGCTTAACGACGACATGATTTCATACGACGGCAAAGTGTACATAGTGGAGGGTGTCAGGGATTTCTTCGAGGCTGTATGGGTGCATAAGCGCAACGGCATATATTACATGTCATATTCCGACGGACCTTTTCACGGACATGAGCCGCGCATAGCCTATTGCACGGCAAAGTCGCCGCTTGGCCCGTATGAATACCGAGGTGTGGTGCTTGGCGCGGTGAACAGCGGCACCAACCATCACTCCATCGTGAACTACAAGGGACAGGACTATCTTTTCTATCATACTGCCGACATCAGCACACGGCTTCATCCCGGCTATCATTGCGGAGTGCGGCGCTCTGTGTGCTGCGACTCACTTTTCTACAACGCCGACGGCACCATACGTCAGGTAAATCCCACGCTCGACGAGGCAAGGGCTTCACTGAAAGGAGTGAACGGCGACAGGCGCATGCAGCTTGTGGCGGGAAGCGTGGCAGCACCGGTGATAAAGGGCGGCATGGTTACGTTCTGCAGTCATGGAACAGACAATGCACGCAGCATTTTGCAACACCTGATAGACAGTTGCTCGGCGCATGGAGGCGGAACAGTAATTGTGGAAAGCGGAACACATTTCATGGACGGTCCTATTGAGATGAAGAGCGATGTGCACCTGCATCTGCGTGACGGTGTTACACTGCTGTTCAGCGACAATCCTGACGACTACCTGCCTGCGGTATTGTCGCGATGGGAAGGTACGGAACTCTACAACCGATGCTCAATGATTCATGCTCACGGACAAAAGAATTTTGCAATAACCGGTGAGGGCACGGCTGTGATAAATGCCAACGGAGGAAAGATGGCACGATGGGGAATGCCCGGCGGAGACCCGAACTTTAAGGAAAACATACACGGCACTCACGGCGTTACGCCGGAAAAAGCTGACGTCGACCGTCTGCGCACAATGGGCGATGAGCTTATCCCCGTGGAGCAGCGTCAGTTTGGCAAGGAGGCAAGGCTGCGCCCGTGTGCAGTGGAGCTAAATGCCTGCCGGCAAATACTCATAGACGGCATAACTCTGAAGGACAGTCCTTTCTGGTGCATACACCCTCTGTATTGCGAGGACGTTACAGTAAGAAATGTCACCATCGACTCACATTTTCCAAACAACGACGGTTGCGACCCGGAGTCGAGCAACAGGGTGCTGATAGAAAACTGCATCTTCCGCACCGGCGACGATGCAATTGCAGTGAAGGCTGGACGCGATGCCGACGGACGCAGGGTGAACCGTCCTTCGGAGAACATCGTTATCCGTAACTGTAAGTTCTACAGCAAGTGCAACGGACTGTGCATAGGTTCCGAGATGTCGGGCGGAGTAAGGAATGTGTATATGAAAAACATTGAGATTGGTGACGTGAAAAATGCCTTGCTCTTCAAGTCAAACCTCGACCGCGGAGGATATATAGAAAATGTATATATCGACTCTGTCGACATAAAGAGTGCGGCAGGAGCGGTGTTGCGGTTTGAGACCAACTATTTCGGTTATCGCGGCGGCAATTTCCCTGCCCGCTATTCCGATTTTGAAATCAGCAACATAACGGCTGGATCCGCCGATGCCTACGCCATATATTACGACGGCAACACGGAGAAGCCAATCAGCAATATCTCAGTGAAGAACTTCACTGTGACCCGTGCCACACATACACATTATTTATATAAGACCCGCAACTGCTCTTTTGTAAATTGCAGCGTAAACGGCAAGCAACTGCCCGAGCACCCCGAGGAGAGCAGCGAGCGCAAACAGTGTGACGTGTGGTAAACAAACTATAAAAACTATCAAAACACTACGACAATGAAAAAACTATTCACTTTAAGTGCCATCATTCTGAGCACGCTTACCGCCACAGCGCAAGCCGCTGCCGACAACACATTATCCACATTCAGCGAACTGTGCAAGAAACATATCTATACTGATTTCAAGCAAATGTACAAACCTCCCATCGGAGGTGTGCTGAAATATCCATTCATCACTCCCGGCAGTCAGGGCTACGCCAACGTGCTTTGGGACTGGGACTCATGGCTGAGCGATGTGGCGCTGCAACAGATTCTGCAGGACAGGGGAACAGCATCCGACAAGGCAGAGGCACTGCCCTACGAACAGGGCTGCATACTGAATTATCTTCATTACACCGGCGACGACGGCTATATGCCAATCTGCATCGACGCCAACACTGACCCATTGAAGATAAAGCCACAAGACATATATGCCACCAACATGCACAAGCCGATTATCGCGCAGCACGCCGCTTTCCTCATACGGCAGAACAACGGAGATGCTGGATGGCTGAAAGACAAGTTCGGCAGCATGAGGGCATTCATCTCAAACTACAAGAGCCACCACAGGCACAAAGCCACAGGACTCTTCTTCTGGCAAGACGACTTAGCCATTGGTGTGGACAACGACCCTTCCACATTCTTCCGCCCCAAACGCAGTTCTGCGTCCATCTATCTGAATTGCCTTATGCACAAGGAACTGAAGGCAATGGCATACATTGCCGAACGGCTTGACATGAAAGATGTTGCAGAGGGCTACAGGCAAGATGCCGCCGACCTTGCAAATGCCGTGAGACAGTATTGCTGGGATGAAAAGGACGGTTTCTATTATTCCGTAGACCTTAACCTGCTGCCTGTCACCAACAAACCTTCAATCGTCTTCGGACATGAGTTTATACTGCACGAGGGAGCACCGCGTGAATATCCGTGTCTGATACAGCGCATAGGTGTATGGTCGGGCTTCATGGCAATGTGGGCGGGCATAGCCACACCTCAGCAGGCTGAGCGAATGGTTAGGGAGAACCTGCTCGACAGCCGCACCTTTAATTCTCCATACGGTGTCCGCACTCTCTCCAAGCTGGAGAAGATGTACAGCACAAAGCCTACCCACAATCCTTCCAACTGGTGCGGTCCGATATGGGGCATATCCAACTACATGACTTTCAGAGGACTTGTAGATTACGGTTTCACAGAAGAAGCCCGCATGCTTGCCGAGAAAACCGTAACGCTATTCGGCAGCGACTTCCAGAAAGAGGGCGCGCTGCATGAGTATTACAACCCGGAAACAGGCGAACCGATAATGAACAAGGGATTCCAAAACTGGAACTTCCTTGTACTTAACATGATAGCATGGCTGGAAGGACGTAAAGCCGTCGTAGAATTTTAGAGGCAGGGCTGTCATGTTGTGTCAGGGAGGCAGCATGTAAATATTATTCTGAAAAATAACCGTTCTAAAAATTCTTGAAATAGAAAATGGAATGGCAATATAATGGCATTTCACACAAAAAACAAATGAAATTTTTCATGAACATAACTGACTTTGCCAACGAAGTTAACTGACTTTGGCAACGGAGTTAACTTACTTTGCCCAAGAACATAGGTTCATTTTGCTTCAGAAACAAGCAAAAAAGCCCGTTTTTTAATGTCATTTTCATAAAGCAAGAGACATGTATATTATTAACACTCTGATTAACAACACAATACAAATATTTAAAATTTCAAGTATTTGCAACCAATGTACAGTTGAATGATTTTAAGCGATTCTCAGAGGACTCTTTGTTATAATATTTTACCCATCCAATATCCATCTGCAATTTACACGAGGGTGTGTCATAAATCTACGGCATATTTCAAAATAATCCGTAGATTTTTGCCGCTTTTCGGATTTTTATTTGTATTCTTACACACTCAAAAGTATTAATATGAATAGAATATCTCAGAAAATAATACCATAATAAAACTTGGATCACCATATATAAGTATTTGGAATAACAAGAAAATATTTTGCAATAAGTTCTTTTTTTACTTTTTTCTTGCCGTTCTGCAAAAAATATATTACCTTTGCAGACGGATTAAGGGCATCCTTATCCAAAAGACATATTGGAAAAGAAGAAGCGTTATGCTTATCTCTTGCGAATGAAAACCTAGGAAATTTTCAAAGCGAACAAGAATGGCATAGTGGTTCTCACGCGTAGCGTGGGCTGCTATTACTACATCTGTTCGCATAGGTTTTCCTAGGACCTTCATTCAAAGATGTGACACATGCAGTTCCCACGCTTCACCGTATAATAAAAAGGCTGAGAAGGGACTGGTAAGCCGTGAAAAAACTATGAGATACAAACCTATAATCGGATTTTTGTTTGTTGCCGTTACACTTGCATCATGTACTTTGTTTAAAACATCGTGTAGGCAAAATACAGCTAAGAAACAAACAAATGTAGACTCTACATCTATTATCTACAATGATTCTGTAGACAATATTTTGCTTAATGCCAGTGAAGTGCGCCTATACGACATGGCGAACTTTGTGAACAAACATGACTCATTGGAAAAGCATGACAGCATTTTCAATTATGAGATAAAGAAAGACATGGGCATTATTAGGCAAAAGGAGAAAGAAGTGCTGACGTTCATAATTTCAGACAGAAAGTTGTACATAAAAAGGTATGAGCCAATAAAACACCCGTTCCACCCCAACATTACTTTGGAATTCACAAATAAACAATCGAAAGCATATATGTTTATTTCTTTTGCTACAGGGGAAATTGCAATATCAACAATCAACCAGCCTTTAAGATTTTATCTTATGAGCACAATACGTCCCATGGCAAGATGGGCTTATATGCTTTTCCCAGAAGAAAAATATTACAAAGAACTTATAAAATTATAGAATCATGAAGAAATACCTTTTGTTTGCATTTGTCCTATTGGGACTTATGCCAATCACTGTTTGCGGACAGACATTCCACGCTATCATATTTGCCAACACAAAAAATTCATCAATAGGAGAGTCGGTAGAAGTGGACTTCAATCGCATGGAAGTAGAAATGACAACAATCGCAAAATCTATAGGATATAATCTTAAGAAATCCTATTATTACGGGACTTCAGAGAGTTTTAGCCGCAACAGCTTAGAACAAATGATAAATGGCCTTTCATGTTCTCCTGATGACATCGTTTTCTTCTATTATTCTGGACACGGAGGACGTGCAGAGAACGAAAATACCATATTCCCAGAGATGTGTCTTTTTGTCAATGATGCTGATTTGGTAAGCAAATCTCAATTATATCCTCTTCACGATGTCTATTCGCGTATAAAGGCAAAAAATCCCCGTTTGACGATTGTCATGGGCGACTTGTGTAATTCTGTAATGGAAGGATTTTATAGAGATGTCAGCAAAGCATCGAAAGGAGCTACTATTTTATCAAAAGGAACATGCAATGTATATAAGAATCTGTTTTTGAACGCAAAAGGAGGCATTATAGTAGCATCAAGTGAGCCCAATTATACCTCAAGCTGTTATGTATACCAAGAAAACGGGAAATGGTATACTGCAGGCAGTTACCTTACTCATTCTTTTCTTTGCGTATTGAAATATTTTGTAGATAAAGGAGAGGATATCAGTTGGGAAAATCTTTTTGATAATACTATAGCGTTAACTAAAGATTATACAAAAAATAAAGAACACCCTCAAACTCCAATATATAAATCTGAGATAAGTAAAGTTGAAATACCTGTGAACAACAATATCAATTCTACTCCCCAACCGCCAACACCATCCAACGATGAGGTGACAAATCAAAAGGACAATATAGCCTATGCGTTGACTACAGTATGCAATCAGAGCATAAACAAACTTGAAAGAATACATAATATTCCCACAGCAAAGAACTATTTTGCAAACGCTCAGGTACGTGTGCAGGTAGTAGGCATTGACAACAAAACTATTGTCAATACCTGTTCTGTGGAAAGCTATTTAAACTATCTCAGCATGGCAACAAAGATGGATCAGGTGGTTGTACTTAATATCCAACAAAACTGTACGGGAAAAGTTACCTATATGAAAGTTCACGAAATACATTATCAATAAAAAAGAAAACAACTATGAGAAAATTATCATTATCAGTACTGCTTCTATTTTGCATTTCGTTGGGAAGTTTTGCCCAAGAGGAACGCAAAACATTCAAACTGACAGAAGAGGAGCGCAAAGCATTTGAAATACAGTGTCAAGAGCGTATAGACGCATTTCAGATGGGCTTGGAAATTATTGCCGACAAGCAACAAAGCGGAGAGTTGAAGAACCACTACATCACAACAATTCTTGACATGTTCATGGGTAAGGGGGAGCCTTGGAAAGACGTAAATGGAGGACAACACCGTGCTGTGAAAATGCAAGTGTCATCAGTTAATAATGGTACAACCAATGACGTTTTGTTAAAAAACTATCTGCCAGCCCTACGTGATTTGAAACAGTACACCTATGTGGAAATTAAGAAAGCAAAAACATGTGTCCTTAGCAATTTTCACCCAATCAGTGACAATATGTATATGGCAACATGTGCCTTCTTCCAATATTTTACAGGAAAGAAAGGAGAAGTGCTTGTTTACAAAGACTATACACAAAAGGATGTAGATGTCTATATACAACGCATTGAAGACGGTTCACTCGGTGCCTATTGGGACATGAAGTTTGGAGATATCAATGTTACAGAAACCAGAAAACAATAAATATATGAGACGAATGCTATTTTTTGCAATATTGTTTGTTACTACAGCAATAAGCAGCACAAATGCCCAAATTGTCTCAACTTATATTGACGAGACGGAACTGGAGTTCAAAGTGAAACTGATAGACGAGTTTTTCCGACGTTTCAATTATGAAACTGACTATAAGGGAACTTATATGGAAACACTGGCAGACAGTATGCGAAATGATACTGTTATGAAACGCAAAAACTTGATAACGCTTTTCAATAGAGAAACTTTTGAAAACAAAAACAAAGAGCTGGACTCTATTTCATCAAACTTCTTGGATTATGTGATAAAAAACAATAAGAAAATACACTATGAAGATTCCACTTGGTATGCAGAGGCTAAATCATCATATTTAATGAACGGGAAAAGTTATCCTATACGATTTTTCCTGAAAACTGAACATGTAAGAAATGACATCTACAAATGGGTTATTACTGATGTAAAAGCTGATTTATTCTCACATCTGACAGATTCCATCAACTCAAAGATTTCAATCTTGTCAGGGGCACATGGAACATCATTCATCACATTACCTGAAACCATCAATCTCAATGCAAAAAATGTAAGGGCTTTCTTTTGCAAGGATTACAAGGCAAGTCCATTATCCCTGTTTGAGTATTTGGTTACTACCGGTAAGATAAAGATACGGGATATAACAAAAGTCATCTATCATTTCCAGCTTGACGACTACAATTTCACAGTTGAACGGTTCGAGCGAGAAAAGACTTATAATAAAGGTTGGTTAATAAGTAAAATAACTAAAAACAATAAGCTATGAAACATCTATTTATTTTATTATTGAGCTGCATTCCAATGTTCTCAACAGCACAAACATTAACTGAGACGCAGAAACAAGAAGCCTTGCAGAGCGCCAATAATTTTTGTAACCTGCTAAAAAGATTTTGTGAGGGAGAAAGAACGCTTGACACACAAATCTATGGTTTGTGTTCGGGAAGTGACATTTCTGCCTATGACGAAATTAAAACGAATAGTGAGAAGACTATCAAAAATTATTTATTGGCTATTCAGACGAAACACCCAAGAGGACTAACAACTTCAATAAGTTCCCCTGCTCTTAGTAGCAGTAAAACATATATAGAACCTGTTGTAGGTTTATCTGTGGGATGGGGTGATGTTAATGGAGCCGATATGTCTACAACACAAATGTTATCTGTTACCCAAGAAAATGTAGCTAACATATATGTTGTTTTTGATATCACACAAGGTTTTCCATCATTAGGAAAGAATATAAATAAAAAATTAATATACAGTTTAAAAACAAAAAAAATTGTTGCATTCATTACCAGTAATGGTTCTTATATTAATTTTCTCAATGGTACTATGGCGGTGATTAGCAAAGACTACAAGAATGCCTTACATTATTTTGAAGCCGCAACAGGAAATGCGAGGTCATCATTGTCGAAAAAAAGCTATGGATTAGCACTATATTGTTGTATAATGTTGCAAGATTATGAAAAAGCTGTCATTTATGCAGAGAAGTATAATGACCCACTATATTTGTCTTTTATGAAAACGATGTATTTTTCTCTGAATGAAAAGATAGAAGAAGCCCATACCCATGCAATTCAATTAGAAAACATATTGTCACAAAGGAACGACATACCTAATGTGTCAAGAACAAATATGTATAAAGCGTTAGCTACAGTATTTTTAACGCCATCATCATATCAAAATCTCATGAAAGGGTTGTCTTATCTTAAGAAAGCTGATGTATTAGGCGACGCTGGAGCAGGATACCAGATTTTTGTTTACTGGACCATTTTTCATGATGATTTTATTCCTATAGAAGATGCATTTACATATCTTGAAAAATCTGCAAATGGAGGCTTTCCTCCTGCCTTCTATCAAATGGGAAGAATTGCAGAATATGGAACAGAAGACAAAGAAAAGGCTCTTTCTTGGTATTTGAAAGCAGCACAAGCCGGCAACCATATCGGTATGGCTGGTGCAGGGAAACTTCTTATTGAAAAAGGTGAGAAACAAAGAGGTATAGATCTACTTAAGAAAGCATTAAATGGTGATACATTAGAAAAACAATTGTATGATTGTGAAATGACAACCGGAGGATTACCACCATGGCCTAAGTCGCGCACAGATGTGCAGACATTGATGAACAAGTACAACGCGGAAAGCAGCAATACTCATACAAATACAACAACCACAAACGTGTCAACATTTGTCAATACGCCCATAAATAGCAACACTATTAATAACGGCAATACTAATGTCCATAACACCAGCAGCAGTTATTCAAATCGCCGAAAATATCGCAGGCCTTTCAACTGTCCTTATGAAAATTATCATCAAGCTGGTTTTTCTATTGGATATGTGCAGAAACAATGGGCTTACGAAACAGAAGACGGAACTGAGAAATATGGATATTGGGAAGACTCAAAAGCAATCCACGGCATACAGGCGGGCTTTCGCATAGAACCATTATTCAAATATGGATTTGGATTAGACACAGGATTATACTATGAGTTCTATTATTCAAAAAGTAAAGCGTTAGATTATGAAGGTGAAGAATATAAGCCATCCCTTGAAGAACATGTCCTATATTTGCCTGTGCATTTGGAATACAGACTAAACTTCTCAAAAAACTTCCAACTGTTCTTTTACGGAGGCGTTGGTTTAGATTACGGACTGTCTGCAAAAATTAAAACAAACAATGATAATCTTGATTATGACGAAAATAATGCTTATAAAAATTCCGAATGGAAAAGGTTCAATGCTTCACTTGAATATGGCGGTGGTATGAGAATTTGTAATATTCAGATAAATTTCACCATGGCTAACGGATTGATTAACATGAGTGAAGATTCAGATTACAAGGTAAAACAGAATAAAAATCTGATGTGCATCCTATCTGCGATGTTCTAAACACTAATAGACATGAGGATTCTGTGGAGTGTGACCTTGGCATAAAGGTCATACTCACATATCCAAATCATGCTTTCATCATACTTCAAATAAAAATATACCGAGAATCTTGAGTTCGTCCACTATGTGGAAGCGTTTGATTCCACTTAGCGATAGCACCCTAAAAAACAGCGTGTTGACACTACAAAACTTCTGCATTTTTTTTGTACGGTCCGTACACCACAGTTGTACTGAGGCTACACCGTTGCTGCAGTGCGACTACATCACTGCTGTAGTGCGCCTACAACGCTACTGTACGGATGCTACACCACTTTTGTACTGAGCCTTCATGTGCGATGTATTATTAGCATTTACAAAAAGTAAATCAACAGTCAATTAATTTTAAGAATTCTTGCGATTATTATAGAAAACTGCACTTCTGCAGCTCAAAAAGTATAAATAACGAACAAATTAACAAGAAATAACTCGAATTTTGAAGAAAAATGATAATGAATAGTTGTAAAGTCCAAGAAAATTTGTAATTTTGCAAACGATATGACCTCCCACGCTTCCCGTAGACCAGCGCACCCGGGGAGGTCTTCGAGTTTTTATAGGTTTATGTCTAAAAACACATATAACAAGAGACCTTTCAGTTTGTCAGAACAAGTGGATAAACTTGAAAGCAAAGGACTGCTTTTTGATGACAAGAAAAAAGCGGAACAATTTCTCTTTGACGTAAGCTATTATAGACTCCGTGCATACACTTATCCATTTCAAGACAACAGTGATGACGGTGAGCACTTGTTTGTAAGGGATGACATCCATTTTTCAGAAGTCATAGACCTTTACAAATTTGACCGTGACTTACGTTTCTTGCTTTTCAATGCTATTGCAAGAATTGAAGTCTCCATTCGTGCCCGTATGACACAAATCTATTCAGAGGAAACAAGTGACAGCCATTGGTTCCTAAATAAAGAGTTGTATCGTTGTGATTTTGACAAACTTATAGAAGATATTGCCGCTGATGTAAACCGAAGCTATGAGGAATTTATAAAGCATTATTATAATAAATATGATGAGCCTGAATTGCCTCCATGCTGGATGTCCCTTGAAGTGGTTTCGTTTGGAACACTCAGCCGCCTTTATCAATCATTAAAGAAGGATGATAATAAGAAACGGTTAGCCCAATCATATGGTATAGCGGACATAAGTGTGTTTGAAAATTGGCTTCATGCCATCTCTAATCTTCGTAACAGCTGTGCACATCATGGCAGAATATGGAACCGCCGTTTTATGGTCAATATGGTACTGCCCTACAATACATCACGACTGTTTATGGACAGAGAAAGTTTGAATACAATAAAGCGCAACAAACTTTTTCCATTACTATCAGCCATTAAATACCTTTTGGATTCCATAGATGAGTCCAACAACTTCAAAGATATTCTGTTATCACTACTGAGTAAAAATTTCTGCTTGTTGTCTTTGCGTGATATGGGGTTCCCAAGCAATTGGAAACAGCTACCAGTATGGAGATAGCTTATCCCAAATAAAAATCTACTTATTTCGCATAAGAAATTAACTTCTCTTTAGAGAATGCCGTCATTCGTAAACTCATTGATGACGTCCTGCGGCAGAAACACATTGTCGTGGGGACCGTCAGCAGGAGCGTTCTTCAGGAAAAGGGCATAATACACTTTGTGATTTTGTGCATACGGGAACCTTGCAGCCCTGCGCCGAAGGTCGTCCAGCAAAACTTCAGCGTTTTCCTGACGTGTCCATTTACACTCGCCTATCAAGAGGCATTGCTTGTCAAACGACTCTGCCACGAGGTCAAACTCCACCTGAGTGTTCCTGTCCACACTGCCCCACCATCTCGAAGCCACATTCCACGTCACACCCAAAAGTCGGTTACCACTTACAGCCCTTTGGCATAATGTCTCCCACCGCTTTGCAACAAAGTCGGCATAGTTGTCGGTGATATATTTCTCAACTATGGCTCTGCGCCCTAAACTAATCAATGAACGCTGGGGAATGACAAAACGGTAATAGAAACTCATGAACGGGTCAGCAATCTTATAAATACCCTTCTTACTGTTCTTGGGACTGTCGCCAAACGGTATCTCGCGCTCAACATATCCGAGGTCGGAAAGGCGTGCAAGAGGACCGCTAAGGTCCGTGGCCTTTTTGCCAAGCCGCGATGCTATCTCCGACAAACGGCTGACACCGTTTCCAACGAGCGAAAGGATTGAAGATGCCATGCCAGTAGAAGATATGTCGTCAGCAAAAAGGCGGTCGGGCTCATCATACAGCAGGCCGTTGACATTTGCCACCTGACTGAATATGGTCTCCATAAATCCGCCTGCTGCTTCGCGTATCTCCCAATAACGCGGCACACCTCCCCACACAGCATACTCCTCTACAGTGGAAGCCGCATCAATTTGCAGAGCCTGCTGCAGATACCTGATACCTATTGGATAGAGTTTCACAATCTGGTCGGCACGACCATAGAGCGGTGCTGTGGCATCGAGCACCAGCCCGTGCATCAGATGTTGTGACGAACCGCATATCACAATGTTATATTTGAGACACTTTGAGTCAATGAGCCTCTGCAGCGTTGACGGCAATGAGGGACATGACTTGACAAGATACGGAAACTCGTCAAGACAAACGGTGAACTTGTCTGATGCGCGATGGTTTAGTTCAGTCAACAGCGTTTCCCAGTCAGGATACCCCAATTTGTCGAAGTCCGCAAATTTTCTTGCCACCACCTTTGCCAGCAGTTCCATCTGCTGGGTCCTGTCGCTGTTGTCTGCCATGAAATAGATGTCAGACTCAGACAACACATGAGCCATGAGTGTGGACTTGCCCAATCTTCTGCGCCCATACATCACTATAAATGAAGGCTTTTCGCTTGCGAGAGCCTTACTTAGTCTTTCCGTTTCGTCTGTTCCATCCAAGAATCTCATACCGTGCAAAAATTATAGATTGCAAAAATAATGTTTTTATTCCATAATTACAAGCATACAATTCGCATTTTATGTTTTTTTATAAAAAACTATTGACATATCATGCGGAGATAGCGCTCTGTGCCGGTCCGTATGCTGTTGAGCCCCATCTGTGAGGTGTCAATGTCCTCAGGACGCATCCAGCGGCATTCGGCGGCATCGTCGGCAGCAGTGACTTCGGGACAGCCGTCCACACGGCACTCGAAGAAACAGTCGATGGTGGGAATCTCCATACCGCTGTAAAGATAGAGGTTAGGCAGGCTGAAGAGGTAACGGCATGAGGAAATCTCAAGACCGGTCTCCTCGCGGAGTTCACGGAAAAGACACTGCTCGATGGTCTCATTCATATCCATAAAGCCGCCGGGGAGGTCGAGCGTTCCCTTTGCGGGGTTCTTGGCACGGCGGTTGATGAGAATCTCGCCGCGGCTGTTGACAATAAACACGGCAGTGGCGCCACTGGGATTGAGATAGTATTCAAAGCCGCAGTCGTCGCAGCACTTGCTCTTCTCATTCTGTATTCTAAAATGTCTGCTGCCGCAACTCGGGCAGCAGACAAATTTGTCAAGAGGATGCATTTTTTTTAAATTCGTAACTCGTAATTCAAAAACTCTCACCAGCTATCAGTGCGGAACGGGAACAGCGGCAGTCCGCCCTGATTGCCGAGATTACCTATCTGGAAATTCTTGAAACAGTAGCGCACAGCCACAGGGTTCTTCACCTCGGGAGAGCTTACGGCAATACGCTCGTTGCGCGGGTCGTTGCCCTCAGCCCAGAACTTCGTTGCAGTGGCTTTGTGGAACACCTTGTCCTCGCCAGCCACCTCAAAGCCCTCGATGTCACCCCAACGGCTGTAGCCATCGGCAAGATTGTCGAAACTGAGGTAAGCGGCACCGTCCTGCACAATCATGTCCTTATAGCGAGGCGACTCACATATCAAAGTCTTTATGCCGTAGGTCTTGTTGAGGGCATGGAAAGCCAGACGCTCGCCCACCTTCTGCTTCTGTGCGGGATGAATCTGCTGTGCCTCGTAGGGATAAACCGCATCGTTGGTGCACACAAGTGCACTGTTAGGAATGATGTCAGAGGCACGCACCTGCTGCTCGCGGAGCAATGCGCCGCTGATGCCGTCCAAGCCGTCGCCATAGCAGTAAGGTGCTATCTGCACGAAGTAGAACGGCAACTCACCCTGTTTGAAGTCTCTGCGCCACTGCTCAACAAGCAGCTTCAAGCGCTCGCTGTACTGGTTGCCCGGGTCGCCCACGTTGGAACAGCCCTGATAATAAAGGATTCCCTTCACGGTGTAGTTGAGGATTGGATGGAAAGTGCCGTTGCCCCACAGAAGCGGATAGTGGAAGTCCCACTTGAAGTTCTTGGTCATCTTCACCGAGTCCTTGATTTCCTCTTTGGTGTATTTCTTCAGGTTGTCCTCGTCAAGCCAACTCTCCACACGTGAGCCGCCCTTGTTAGCCTCGATGAGTCCCACGGGAATATCAAGGGCGCGGCTTACCATGCGGGCGAAGAAATAGCCTGTGGCACTGAATTCACCTACAGTGCCCATGTTGCACTGGCGCCACTCACACTGCGCATCGTCCAACGGGCGCATGCTCATGACACTCGGCACCTTTACAGAGCGCACACCCTTGCTGTTTGCAGCATCGAGTATCTCCTTGTTCACGTCCTTAACGGGACAGTTGCCAAATCCCTTAACCGGCATCTCCATGTTCGACTGTCCGGCACACACCCATACCTCGCCCGACAATACATTGTTGATGGTGGTAGAACCGTCGCTGTCAGAAAATGTAATCGACAGCGGAGTGTACGAGGCTGCCGGCGACTTCACCGTGAGCAGCCATTTGCCGTCCTTACCCACCTTGGCTGTAGCGGTCTCACCGCTCCACGAGGTTTTAACCGTTACGGTCTCGCCAGCCTTGTCCCAGCCCCAGAGCCTTACATCGCTCTGCTGCTGTATCACCATGTTGTCGCCAATGAGGTGAGGCAGTCTCACCTTGGCTTCACTCACACTTGCCGTGAGAATAAGTGCCACGGCAGTAATCAGTTGTTTTTTCATAATCTTTTAAACTACAGAATAATTGATAAATTTTTATTTTTTAAGGGAGTTATGATTTTAACTTCCCTACATTATTATATATGTACTTCCAGCCTTTGTGTTCAAGTCGTAAAGCCATGTGGGCGCTATGCCCTTAGCCTCCTTCGCCTTGTTGCCCTTGGCCTTCGATGCCTTCAGTCCCCTACCCTTCATCGGAGCTGTGGTGCGCAGACGGCACACTCCGCCATTCTGCGAATGAATCTTCAGACGGCAAATCTTGCCGCCCTTCCATGCCATGTCGATGGTGAAGCCGCCGCGAGCCTTCAGACCGCTAATCTCGCCGTCAGTCCAACGTGCAGGCAGCGCAGGCAACAGATAGATGAAACCGTCGTGGCTCTGCATGAGCATCTCGGCGATTCCTGCCGTACAGCCGAAGTTACCGTCAATCTGGAACGGCGGATGAGCGTCGAACAGATTAGGATAGGTGCCTCCGCGCTGCTTCGTGGTACCATACACAAGGAAGGTGTCGGGCGACAGCGTGAGCTGGTCGGTGATGAGCTTCAGGGCATGGTCGCCGTCAAGCAGACGCGCCCACAGACACACCTTCCATCCCATGCTCCATCCTGTGCTCACGTCACCACGTGCCACAAGCGATGTGCGGGCGGCATCGAACAGCTCAGGTGTGCAGTAAGGAGAAATCTGATGTGCGGGATATAGCGCATAGAGATGCGACACATGGCGGTGATTGTCCTTGGGGTCATCGAGGTCCCAGAGCCATTCCTGCAGCTGCCCCCATTTGCCCACCTTCAGCGGAGCAATCTGCGGCAGCAGTTCTTTAACCTTTGCCACAAGGGCATTGTCACTGTCGTTACCGCCAACAATCTTAGACGCCTCAACCACAGTGTTGAACAGCTCTGTAACAATCTCATTGTCCATCATCACACCGTAGTTTATAGGTGTGCCGTAGCCCTTAGGAGTATTCTCAGGACTCTCGCCCGGTGCTATCACCATATAGCCAGTCTTCGGGTCCTTCACCATTATGTCGACTATAAACTGCGCCGCTCCGAGTATTGTTGGATATACCCTTGCAAGGAAATCCTTGTCGCCAGTGTACAGATAATGCTCCCACAAGTGGCGGCACATCCATGCTCCACCCACGCTCCAGAGTCCTGTGCCCGAACGGTCAACAGGCCATGTGCAGCGCCACAGGTCGGTGTTGTGATGGAGCACCCATCCGCCTGCACCATACATATCCTTCGCCGTGCGCGCCCCGCTCACGGTAAGCTCGTCAATCATCTTAAACAACGGCTCGTTAAGCTCGGTGAGGTTGGTCACCTCGGCAGGCCAGTAGTTCATCTCGGTGTTGATGTTGGTGGTGTACTTGCTGTCCCACGACGGGAACATCTTGTCACACCATATTCCCTGCAGGTTGCCGGGCTGTGTGCCCGGCTGCGACGAGCAGATGAGCAGATAACGTCCGAACTTGAAATATGTAGACACGAGATAATCGTCCTGGTTCTTTGCAAACTGCTCCACACGCTTGCCTGTGGTGAGGTGGGCAAACTTGTCCTTGCCCAACGAGAAGCTGACACGGTTCATGTATTTCAGGAACACTTTTTCATGAGCAGCCTTCAGAGCCTCATACCCCTTAGCCTTGGCATTGTTTATGGCGGCACGTGTGAGCGCCACCTCATCGCCGCTTATGTCCTGCCAATTCACCACGTTTGTGGCAATGCTGACATATACCGTTGCCTCATCGGCACCATTCACAGCCAACACTCCTCCTGCGCACGATGTCGCACCGCCCTTTGCGGCAACAGCCAGACGTCCCTGAAATCTCACCTTTCCCTTCACGCCCTCATGGGTGGACGACACACCCGTGAGTGTGACCTCATTGCCGTCACTTACAATTATCACGTCGTTGTGAGGCGATGTAAGGTTGGCATTGAATGTTATGGCTCCAGGCTTATCAGCCGTTATGTGTACAGCCACCACATTGTCGCCCTCGCCAAGAGTGGCTATCGTCTCACGGCGGAAGCTAACACCGTTGGCACGGAACGTCACCACCTGCAATGCAGAGTCGAGACTCAGCGTGCGCTGGAAATTGGTGTAGCCGCCCGTGCCCACCATTGAAATATACAGGTCGCCGAATGTCTGATAAGGCATTCCGCTGTTCTTATTGTCGCCTGCGGGCATTATTTTTTGATTGGCAAGCGCCTCCGCCTCCTTAAACTTTCCTGCGAGCACCAGTTGCTGAGCCTCCTTATAGCCCTGCTTGGCATTACGGTTCAGATTATAGTTGGGCTGTCCTGCCCATATTTTCTCCTCGTTAAGCTGTATGCGTTCCACGGTGGGATTGCCAAACACCATGGCACCCAACCGTCCGTTGCCCACGGGCAGTGCCTGCGTCCATGTCATTGCCGGGCGGTCGTAACGCAATATATGCTGCGCCTTAGCCTCAACTATAAATACAGTTTGCAGTGCTATTAAACAAGTTGCGAATAATATCTTTCTCATATCAATTAATAATGGTTTGCATTTTTTCCTTTGGCTCAATCGTTACTTTATCCTCATCAAGCATCGAGGCGTCAAGTCCAAACACCTTAATGAAGAAATCATAGACTGCCTTGCGCTTGTTAGGACCGAAATCATGGCGTTCTTTCTCCAGATGAACGTTCATCACCTTGTCCTGCGCACCATAAAAGCCATATACTCTCTGTAAGTAAGGAAACTCCAGCTCAGGCACGCTGGCTGTCCAGTCGCCTCCGTCGCTTATCACCATCATAGGTTTCGGAGCGAAGGTTGCGGCAATCTCGGCATTGCATGTGCCTCCAAGAGAAAGCTGTATGGGTTTGCCGCTCTCACAGGGACAACCGCCGTCGAAGTGGCTGGCAAGATTCACTGTGGGACATGCCGCGGTGAAACGGTCGTCGATGGCAGCAAGGAGCACCGTGTGTGTGCCACCGCCGCTTCCGCCGTTCACACCTATACGTTGCGTGTCGATATCCTTACGGTTGGCAAGCATATAGTCGAGCAGACGAAGCCCAAACGCTGCCTGCATCACATGGGCACGGCTGGTGTGGTGTGCCTCTACTCCCACCTCGTTTTCCGACTGTCCCCAGCCATACAGGTCGAAGTCAACACAGATGGCGCCCATCCTTGCCAATGTTCCCATGCGCTGCTGCTGGTCCTTGCGGTAGCGTCCGTCGTAGAAGTGTCCGCCGGGACATATTATCAGTGCATGCTTGCCCTTCTTGGCAGGTGTATATATCGACCCGAACACATGCTGGCCAGGTGTCATCTCCAAAGCAATATTTTGTACAGTATAGCCGTCATACTTGCGTATCTTGCCCAATATCGGCTTTGCATTCTTCACGATGCTGTCCATCAGCCGGTCGATGCCAAGCCTGCGGCGCACCTCACTGCGCAACTGTGTGCGGCGTGCTTCCCACTGTGCCCTGTCATTGTAAAGCGAGCTGAGATAATTGAGCATCAGCTCCCCCTCTTCGGTGTGGCGGCGCGGATACTCGTATGGCTTTATCTTATAAGTATTGTCGCTCTGCTTCCACCAGTTCCAGTCGAAATGCTTGCAGATATTGTCAAGCGTTGCCTCAATCGAATAAGGGCGTATGCGGAAATCGGCGTATGTGAGTTTCACCCCGGCAGTGTCGACATTATATTTGAATTTCACGCCAAACTGCTTCTGCACGTCTGCCATCACATCGCTGATGCTGCGTGTGTACTGTGTCTCGTAGGTCTGCGCCCCCGCTGTTGTCCAACAGCCTAATAAAGACATAACTGCAATAAAGATTTGTTTTTTCATTTGTTTTTATTTCCGAATATTATAGATTAGTTCATTTAATTTGCTTGCAAAGTTACGAAAAAGCGGGCAAAACCCAAAATATTTTCACTTTTTATTTTGTTATTCACCCAAATTGCACTACTTTTGTATATTATTTGCTGAATACAGCCATATTAAGGATAAAAAGACAACAATGAAATAAAGTTTCAAGATAATGAGACCAGACAATACAGCCACAGTGAAATATAATATAGCCACACTCGCAAACGGACTGCGGGTGATACACCTTCCGTCGGCATCGCCGGTGGTGTTCTGCGGCTACAGCATAGGAGCAGGCACACGCCACGAGCATAACGACGAGGAGGGACTGGCACACTTTTGCGAGCACGCCACATTCAAAGGCACAGTGCGCCGCTCATCGGTGCAGATCATCAATGCCCTTGAGCGTTTGGGCGGCGACCTGAATGCCTATACCAACAAAGAGGAGACAGTGTATTACGCTGCCATCACCCGCGAGCATATCGCCAACGCCGTCGACGTGCTTACCGACATAGTGTTCAACAGCACATATCCTGACACCGAGCTGAAAAAGGAGATTGAGGTGGTGTGCGATGAGATTGAAAGCTATAACGACTCACCCGCAGAGCTTATCTACGATGAGTTCGAGAATATGGTGTTTGCAGGACATCCTTTAGGGCACAGCATCCTCGGCACTGCAAAGCATCTGCGCACATACACCCACGATAACGTGGCTGACTTTGCACGCCGGATGTACACACCCAACCGCATGGTGTTTTTTGCCTATGGAGACATTGAGTTTGCCAAACTGCTTCGCCTGTTAGAAAAGTGTTCAGTGTTGAGTGAGGAGTGTGAAGTTAATGAATGCGCAGAAAGTCAACACTCCTCAGGCACTCCACACTCCTCACTCAACACTGAACACTACGTAGTCAAGTCCATTGACAGTCACCAGGCTCATGTGATGATTGGCAGCCGCTCATACAGTCTGCACGATGAGCGCCGTCTGGCTCTGTGTCTGCTCAACAACATTCTCGGAGGTCCCGGCATGAACAGCCGTCTGAACCTTGCCCTACGTGAACGCTGCGGACTGGTTTACACCGTGGAGAGTTCGGCTGTGAGCTACACCGACACTGGAGTATGGAGCATATATTTCGGCTGCGACCCTAAAGATGTAAAACGCTGCATGAGGATTGTGCGCCGCGAACTTGACAAGATGATGCGCCGGCCGCTCAGCAATACACAGCTCGCCAACGCCAAACGGCAGATAAAGGGTCAGATGGCTATTGCCTGCGACAACCGCGAAAGTTTCGCCCTCGACTTCGGCAAGAACTTCCTGCACTTCGGCTGCGGCAAAGACCAGGCGGAACTAAACCGCAAAATAGATGCGCTCACTTCCGAACAACTGCAAGCCGTAGCCTGTGACCTATTCAGCAGCGACAAGCTCTATACATTAATATATAAGTAAAAATCAACCCGCGGCATTATTCCTTACCGTGAGCGACAGCAGGCAACTGCCCACACCGTTGCCCACCACCATAGTAGCCACGCGGAGACAGAGGTCAGCGGAAACCGGCGTATGCGCCATTGCAAAATAACCTACGTTTGCCACACAGTGCTCAAAGCCGCAGAGAATGAAGAACATGATTGGCATGATGACAATAAGCGGATGGCTGTTTTTCTTGTAGTTATCCACTGCAAGATACATCATGGCACCGCAACCTATTGACAGAAGGAAGATGGAAAAATAGTTGTCGGCAAGCTTGGTCTCGACAATAGAGTAAACCTTTGAAATGTCAAGACGAGTGAGCGATGCCAGCCAGCAGGTTACGCCTATGCCCACGGCATTGATGAGGAACATGGGTATCAGCATGGGCGCTGTCTTACGTGAGATATATCCCACTTTTCCCGTGTACAGGTTATGCTGCTGAAGTATAACCGACAGCAGTCCGAGCGAGAAAAGGAAAGCTCCTATAAACTTGTTGTCACAAACCACATTAACCAAACAGCCGAGTCCAATCATGAATCCGGCTAAAAGTGCTTTTACAATAAATTGCCTGTCCATTTATATAAGTTGTTTTGCTATTTTCCTTCAGTATATCTTTCAGCAACGACGTCTGCCCTCTCCAAAACCTTCTCTACACGCTCCACAATACTCTCAGGAGCGATGTTGTTCATGCAGGCATAGTCGCCACGGTAACACGGCTTCTGTCCAAACACACTGCACGGACGGCACGGCAGGTCAAGCTGCACGGCATTGTCGGCACTCTGTCCGTAACCCATAAAGCCTGCATAAGGATGGGTCGCTCCCCACACGCTCACCACAGGCACATCCACCAGCGATGCTAAGTGCATATTGGCACTGTCCATGCTCACCATAACGTCGAGGAACGACATCGTAACAAGTTCCTCACGCATCGACTCCGCATACCGATAGACAGCCTCGCACTGCCGATACATTTCGCACCAGCGTGTGAAATATTTTGTCTCGTCAGCCCCTCTGCCAAAGAGGAACAGGCGGCACTGCGGATACTGTTTTATCAGCGACTCAATCACCTGTGCCATGAGCCGCGGAGGATATACCTTACCCTGATGAGCAGCAAACGGAGCAATACCTATCCACTGCTCGCCGTCACGCTTAGGAGCAACCGAAGCTGGCAATTCACTTATGCTGCCTCCTTCAGGAAAAATGCTCTTAAAGCATAGCGTCACAGGATAGCCCAGCCTTGCAAACACATCGGCATAATTCTTGAACGATGTGGGCTGCTGCTCCATCCGTTTGTTGCCTGTACTTGTAAGACGCTGCTTGCCCTTGCGGTGCTTGTCGATATGCGCCACTTTATAACGGTCAAGGCTGAAACGCATACGCAGGAACTGTGAGCGCAGCACCCCATGGAGATCGGCTACGGCGGTGAACTGTTTTGCCACCAACCGGCGATAAAGAGCATTCAGCCCTTTAATGCCCCTATATTCTTTCTTCACGTCGGCAGCCATAAACGACACGTTTGGAGCCAGCGACTCGAAAAAGGTGCGCGCAAACGGACTGCTCAACACCGTAATGCGCAAATCGGGATATGCAGTAGCCAACGAATAGACCACAGGCACCATCATTGCCACATCGCCCATTGCCGAAAAACGCATTATCAGTATATGTTCGTGCTTCACTTGTCTACTCGTCAACTTTATTTCTTATATAGCACCGGATTAGTTGACGGATCGTTATACATCTTCATCTGACGGTACACCTTCATATACTTCCTGCCCTGCTCGATGTCTTCAAGCAGTTGGTCGATGGCTGTAGACAAATCCACCTGCTGTTCCAACAGCACAGCCAGTTTGGCGGCGCACTTGTTGCGGTGCTCCTCCGATGCCTCAGTACGGTCAGCCTGCTCCTTCATGTGATAAATCTTAAGGGCAAGTATGCTCAGGCGGTCAACCGCCCACGCGGGGCTCTCGGTGTTGAGACGCGCCTCAGGCTGCACCTTCACATTTGAATAAACATTGCGGAAGTGACTGTCGATATTCTCCACAAGGTCCGTACGGTCCTGATTGCTGCTGTCGATGCGGCGCTTCAGCTGCAAGGCAGCAAGCGGGTCGATGGCAGGGTCGCGGATAATATCCTCAAGATGCCACTGCACGGTGTCAATCCAGCACTTGGTGTAGAGCTGATGCTCTATACTGTCACGCTTGTAAGGATTGTTTATTGGCGTGTCAATATTGTCGGTGAGATGATAATCGGCTATCGCCTGATTGAAAATCTCATTGGCTCGTTTTGTAAATGTCATAATTTGTTTGTTTTATATTTTGCAAAAGTAGACATTTTTTTCGGATTGTGCAACAAAAAAGAAGAAAAAATGCCGATTGGCGGGTATTATCGCACTGTTTTTGAATTATTTTTTGTAATTTTGCCCTTTGAAATGAAAATAGTTGTTGACGATAAAATACCTTATATCCGCGAGGCGCTTGCAAGTCTCGGCGCTGAGACGGTATATAAAAAAGGCAGCGACATTTGCCGCGACGACGTGGTGGATGCCGACGCCCTGATAGTGCGCACCCGCACCATCTGCAACCGTGAGCTGCTCGAAGGCACCTCCGTGCGCTTCATTGCCACAGCCACAATCGGTTATGACCATATTGACCAGGACTATCTGCGCAAGGCGGGCATACACTGGGTGAGCTGTCCCGGCTGCAACTCCGCCTCGGTGGCACAGTATGTGGAGTGCAGCCTGCTGTCGCTGCAGCGCGACATGGGCTTGTCCCTGAAAAGCCTTACCTTGGGCATTGTGGGATGCGGTCACGTGGGCAGCAAGGTTAGGGACATGGCTATTAGTCACGGCATGACTGTGCTGGTGAACGACCCTCTTATCAGCAGTGCCGACCATGTGACACATGACGGCAAAGTAGACTATGTGACGCTCAGCGAGATAGAGCGCCGCGCCGACATCATCACCTTCCACGTCCCGATGGAGCGCAACGGCAAATACGCCACATGGCACCTTGCCGACGAGGCTTTCTTCAACAGACTGGAGCACCGCCCCGTGATAATCAACAGCAGCCGCGGCGCGGTGGTCGACAACAAGGCACTGCTCAAGGCTCTTGACAGCGGACTGGTGCGCCAGGCTGTCATCGACACATGGGAGAACGAGCCAGCCATCGATCCTGTATTATTTAATAAGGTGTATATAGGCACTCCCCACATTGCGGGATACTCTGCCGACGGCAAGGTCAACGCCGACAACATGGTGATAGATGCGCTGTGTGGATTTTTTGGTCTGGAGCGTCCGGCAGCCATTGCTCCGCCACCGCTGCCAGCCGGTTTTGTATATACCGGCGACCCGCTCCAACTTTACAACCCCGTGGCCTGTCTCTTATACACATCTCCGAGCCCACGAGACCGTACTAGATCTCGT
>ENA-OYXX01000033-OYXX01000033.1-human-gut-metagenome-genome-assembly--contig:-NODE-33-length-56838-cov-8.182185_pt1 | contig 56838 bp, 32 predicted proteins | sample MGYA00243976_ERZ653434 | MGnify/ENA primary metagenome ERZ653434 (study PRJEB26926, sample SAMN06165112) | human gut metagenome | biome: ENVO:00009003; feature: ENVO:2100002; material: ENVO:00002003...
TTTTGCGGACAAATACAAGACGTGTTGTTGAGCATAGCGAAAAATATGTCCCTACCAAATACCATATAGCCATTTTGATACACCCTCATTTAAAACTCGCTCGTGAAGTGGAACCTTATCTTCTTGAAGTCCTCCTGCGCCATGCTCAGCACGTAGCCGCTGTCGGCGAGGAACACGTCGCGGCCCTCCTTGTCCTTGGCCATGTACTGATACTTGCGCTTTTTGAAGTTCTCAAGCTCGGCGGCATCGTCGCTCTCTATCCAGCAAGCCTTGTAAAGGTGTACCGGCTCCCATCGGCATTTGGCGTTGTACTCGTTCTCCAGACGATACTGTATCACCTCAAACTGCAGCTGTCCCACCGTTCCGATAATCTTGCGGCCGTTGAACTGGTTGACAAACAACTGCGCCACGCCCTCGTCCATCAACTGGTCTATGCCCTTCTGCAGCTGCTTTGCCTTCATCGGGTCGGCGTTCTCGATATACTTGAACATCTCCGGCGAGAAGCTCGGCAGGCCGCGGAAGTGCAGCTGTTCGCCGTCGGTCAGCGTGTCGCCAATCTTGAATATGCCGTTGTCCGGCAGTCCCACGATGTCGCCGGGGTACGCCTCCTCGATGGTGCTCTTGCGCTGCGCCATGAACTGCGTGGGCGAAGAGAAGCGCACCGTCTTGCCCAACCGCACGTGCAGATAGGGCTGGTTGCGCACAAAGCGGCCGCTGCACACCTTGCAGAAGGCTATGCACGAGCGGTGGTTGGGGTCGATGTTGGCCGTTATCTTGAATATGAAACCCGTAAACTTGGGCTCCTCCGGACTGACATCGCGCTCCTCCGCCTTTGTGGGGCGCGGGCTCGGGGCAATCTCCACGAAGCAGTCGAGCAGCTCCTGCACGCCGAAGTTGTTGAGTGCCGAGCCGAAAAACACGGGCGCCACATCGGCCGAACGGTAGTCGTCAACGTTGAATTCGGGGTATACGCCGTCTACAAGCTCGAGATCTTCGCGCAGTTTTGCGGCGTCGTCACCGCCCACGCGGCTGTCCAGTTCGGCGCTGTCGATGTCCACCTCCACCTTCTCCGTCACCCTCTGCTTGTCGGGCGTAAAGAGATTGAGCTTGTTCTCGTAAATGTTGTACACGCCCTTGAACTTCACACCCTGGTTTACCGGCCAGCTCAGCGGGCGCACCTTTATCTCCAGTTCCTGCTCCAGCTCGTCGAGAAGGTCGAAGGGGTCGCGTCCCTCGCGGTCCATCTTGTTTATGAATATTATCACCGGCGTCTTGCGCATGCGGCACACCGTCATCAGCTTCCGCGTCTGCGTCTCCACACCCTTGGCGCTGTCCACCACTATTATGGCCGAGTCGACAGCCGTCAGCGTGCGGAACGTGTCTTCGGCAAAGTCCTGGTGACCGGGCGTGTCGAGTATGTTCACCTTGTAACCGCCGTAGTCGAACTCCATAACCGATGTCGACACGGATATTCCGCGCTGCTTTTCAATGTCCATCCAGTCGGATGTCGCCGTCTTCTTTATCTTGTTGCTCTTCACCGCTCCGGCCACCTGTATCTGGCCGCCGAAGAGCAGAAACTTCTCGGTAAGCGTCGTCTTACCGGCATCGGGATGCGATATTATCGCAAACGTCCTTCTTCTTTCTATTTCGTTGTTCATATACCTATTGGAGAATCTATTCAAATTCGAGCGGTGTCTCCCTGTCTTTCATATAATAGTCGTTGAGCATTCCCACCAGAGTGGTTATCTCCTTTACGGCGTGCGCCGTGTCGGGGCTTATCTCCTTCTTCTGCAAACGGAGCATCATAGTGCCGTAAAGCGAGTTGAAGCACGTCTCCACCTCGCTCTCCTCTCTGTCGGCCCCGCGGTTGCGCAGCTCTACAATGAAGGGCAGCACCTTGTAATATTCGGCCGTGTAGAAGGGGAACTTGGTGCTGGCGAGCAGCTTCGAGTGCAGTTCGTCGAGCTGCATCATCGTCACCTTGTTTATCTGCAGGTGTCCGCTTTCGCGGCATCCCTCTTCGTTCATCATGCGTATCAGGTAGCCGTACCAGTCTGTCAGCTCCTCCTTCTGTTCGTCGGTATAGTCGAAACGCGACACATACTCGCCGGCAATCCTCGACAGCGAGCATCCGAAGGCGCGTATCGTGTCCTCCACCTGCCACATGTACAGAATATACTCTGCAATGTTCTTCTTTCTCAATTCCTGTGCTATGTACATAAATCTTTTATCAGAAAAACCTGTATAAGTTGGTTACCGTGCCGAAAAGCATTATCACCGAGCACGTCATCACCACCCATCCTATAATCTGGTTGATGAGCCGTATGCCGTTGTAGTCGAACTTGCCGCGTATCTTGTCCACGAGCCACGTCAGCCCGAACCACCACAACAGCGCGCCCGCCACAATGCTCATGAAGCCCACGCACATCTCGAACGGATGGTTGGGCAGCACGAAGGCGAACTGCGCATAGCAGGCGAGGAAGAGGAAGATGATGAGCGGATTTGACAGCGTGACGAGAAAAGCCGTCACGAAGTTGTGCACGAGCGTGCCCTTGTTCGGGCCCGAATTGCGCAGGTTGCGCGTGGGGTCGCTGCGGTAGGTGTATACACCGAATGCCAAAAGCAGGAAACTGCCGATAATCTGCAGGTAGAACCTGTTCTGCTGATTGCTCACGAAGTCGACGATGAGACTCATTCCGAGACCCGTCACACCGGCATAGATGATATCGCTCACGGCCGCCCCCACTCCCGTGACGAACCCGTACCAGCGCCCCTTGTTCAGCGTTCGCTGCACACAGAGCACCCCCACGGGTCCCATCGGGGCTGACGCGATGACACCGATAAGGATTCCCTTGAATATGAAATCCAAAATGTTTATATGTATCGGAAACGGCATAATGGATGCAAAATTGCTAAATTTATACGAAATATACAAGTTTTTAACGCTAAATCTTTCGTCTGTTTCTTTTTTTGTTTAACTTTGCGGCACAATTATTCATTCATTTATCAATAATTAATAACGTATAAGTATTATGAACGAACAACCGGCAATTAAGCCTTATGTGATAGGATTGGACCTCGGCGGTACCAACTCTGTATTCGGAATCGTAGACAGTCGTGGAGAAATCAAAGCCACCACGGCCATCAAGACACAGGGCTTTGACAATGTGGAAGACTATGTGAAGGCCGCCGTAGAGGCACTTCACATCATCATAGACCAGGTGGGCGGAATAGGCAACATAAAGTCTATGGGCATAGGAGCGCCCAACGCCAACTACTACCGCGGCACCATCGAGCACGCACCCAACATCGTCTGGGGCAAGGGCATCGTGCCGCTGGCCGACATGTTCAGCAAGGCGCTGGGCATACCCGTGGCCATGACCAACGACGCCAACGCGGCTGCAATAGGCGAGATGGCCTACGGCGTGGCGCGCGGCATGAAGAACTTCATCGTCATCACGCTCGGAACGGGAGTGGGCTCGGGCATCGTCGTCAACGGGCAGCTGCTCTACGGCCACGACGGATTCGCCGGCGAGCTGGGCCACGTCACCATGGTGCGCGAGGGCGGACGCACATGCGGATGCGGCCGCACGGGATGTCTCGAGACGTATTGCTCGGCCACGGGCGTGGCACGCACGGCCCGCGAGATTCTGGCCAAGAGCGAAAAGCCGTCGCTGCTGCGCGAGCTCGACCCCGAGAAGATAACATCGCTCGACGTGAGCATAGCCGCAGAGAAGGGTGACGAGGTGGCCAACGAGATATTCCGCTTCACGGGCAAGATGCTCGGAGAGGCCTGCGCCGACTTCGCAGCGTTCTCCAGTCCGGAGGCTTTCATCTTCTTCGGCGGTCTGACAAAGGCCGGAGAGCTGATAATGAAGCCCATCCGCGAGGCTTACGACGCCCACGTGCTCAACATCATGAAGGGCAAGGCGCAGTTCCTCGTGAGCGGTCTCGACGGCTCGTCGGCCGCAGTGCTCGGCGCCAGCGCCATAGGATGGGACGTCAACCCCAACGAATAATACCTGCCGCCCGCGGCTGATGGGAAACCCCGGGGCGGGCAGAGTGTTCCGCATCGGAATACAAATGACAACGGATATGGGTACACCCCGTTCTATATCAGAGTACAAATGATAACGGATATGGGTACGCCACGTTCTATATCAGAGTACAAATGATAACAGATATGGGTACGCCACGAAAGGCAGGGTGTTCAAAACCGTAAAAAGAATGATGCCGGTTACGTGTACGCCCCGCAGGGGCAGCAAGCCCATAGCCCGGGGCAGAGCGAAGCGGCACCCCGGGGTTTGACATTCCGAACACCATCATCGCCCTGAAAGGGCAAAAGCATATACGTACTTAATGCAAGTAGTTGATATTTAATGCTTTTGCCCTTTCAGGGCGATTGCATACACCCGTGTATACCCGGGGTGCCGCTTCGCTCTGCCCCGGGCTATGGGCTTGCTGCCCCTGCGGGGCGTACACGTAACCGGCATCATTCTTTTTCGATTTTGAACACCCTACCCGACGGGGCGTATCTGGCACCTTGCAAAACACAAAACAACGCTTTACAAAATAAAAACGGCGGCGGCGCAAAACACAAAACAACACTTCACAAAATACAAAACGGCGGCGGCGCGTTGCCGGCAGATGCGGGACAATGCTTAAATATGTTTACAAAACACCTCAAAAACAGGGCATATTTTAAAATAAAAACATCCGTGCCGAAAATAACGCCTATTTTCGTGTGCATCATTTAATACGCTGACAAACAGCGACATACCATCATCTACACTACCGTTGTGCAACAAAAGAACGCCCAATGTGCCGTTTCCGATTGCCAAAATACCCTTTTGGCATAGTCAAAATACCCATTTTGAAGTTCCAAAGTACCCTTTTGGCATACCTAAAGTACCTCTTTAGCACTCCCAAAGTACCCAAATGGGTACTTTGGCCATCAGACGGCGGCAGGACGTTTTTCCCGTTTTCTATTTCCCACTTTTCCGGATGCCGTTTTTTGTGATATATTACTTACACAACCCGTTGGCGGAGCTATTCATAAACGCCCGGTTTACCGTAGGGGCGGACCCCTTTCTACTCCTTAACTCCATTCAACTCCCCGCGCCGGGCACTTGCAAAACTTCTGTTATTTTTTCCCGAAATAATTTTTCCGTCTCGCACAAAACAGCTAACTTTGCACCCGCAATGGTTCGCTCAACAAAGCGATGAAAAGGGAAAGGGGTGAGAGTCCCCTACTGTCCCGCAGCTGTGAGCCGTCCTTTCAGCAGTCAAGCAAATGCCACTGAAGTTGTTTTTTCGGGAAGGCGCTTGATTTATTTGGACGGCAAGTCAGAAGACCTGCCTTGCGCGGCCACACACAATGTGCCGGCCGCCCAGTCATTTGCAGCACCCGAGGGATGGGCTGCAAGAGAAATCATTTTAGAAAAAGTATGAGAAGAAGATTGGTCATTGCCCTTCTGGGGGTGGCTGTCTCTTCGGTTTACGGACAGAACGGCGGCGGAACGGCTGGTTCCCCGGTGCCGCACATGCCCGCAAACCGCACTGACAGCACACTCAGTTTGCGTGAAGTGGTGGTGCTTGGCGAGAGGCAGCAGGACGTCATTCCGGCGCAGCAGCTGAAAGGTGAGGAGCTCAGGAGGCTCAATTCACTCAGCGTTGCCGACGCGCTGCGGTTCTTTGCGGGCGTGCAGCTGAAAGACTATGGAGGCGTGGGCGGCATAAAGACCGTCAACATACGCTCCATGGGCACAAACCATGTAGGCGTGTTTTACGACGGCATACAGCTGTCAAACGCGCAGAACGGACAGGTGGATCTGGGCATGTTCTCGCTTGACAACATGCAGACGATATCGCTCTACAACGGTCAGAAGAGCCAGATATACCAGTCGGCAAAGGACTTCAACTCCGCCGGCTCCATCTACATGTGGACCCGCCGCCCCGTGTGGGACGACGGACAGGCCATGCACCTGAGGGCAACGGTGAAGACGGGGTCGTTCGACCTCGTCAATCCCGCCCTGTCGGTAGAGCTGAAACTGTCTGACAAGGTATCGGCGGCGTTCGGCGGCGAGTGGGTCAGCAGCAGCGGAAAGTACAAGTTCCGCTACCGCCGCAAGGCCGTGATGACCGACGAGATAATGTACGACACCACGGCCACACGGCAGAACGGCGACATACGCGCCACGCGTATGGAGGGCGCACTCTTCGGCGACATCGGCCAAGGAAAGTGGATGCTGAAGGCATACAACTACACCTCGGAGCGCGGCGTGCCAGGAGCCATCGTCAACAACGTGTGGCGCCGCGGCGAGCGGATATGGGACAACAACTCGTTCGTGCAGGGTTTCATCGAGAAAGACGTAACCCCGCGCTACCACGCGAGGCTGATGGCCAAGTACGCCTACTACCTTACGAAGTACGTGAACAAGGACACCACGGTGATGATGATAGACAATGTGTACAGGCAGAAGGAGCTTTACCTCTCCACGACACACCTCTACAACATCACCGACAGGTGGGATGCGTCGGTGGCATACGACGTCCAATGGAACGACATGGACGCCGACATGTACGGCTTTGTGTACCCCACGCGGTGGCACCACTTCGTTTCCGCCGCCACCTCGCTCGACCTCGGGGCGCTGAAAGTGCAGGGAAGCGCGGTGTTCAACTATGTAGACGACAGGGTGAGACTGGCCGAAGCGCCGGGCTGCAAGACGGTGTGGACACCCGCAGTATTCGTGTCCTGCACACCGTTCCGGCGCGTGGGGCTGTCGCTGCGCGCCTTTGCCAAGCGCAGCTTCCGCATGCCCACGTTCAATGACCTGTACTACGCGGAGATGGGCAACTCGAAGCTGCGGCCCGAATACGTCACGCAATACAACGTGGGCGTGGCCTACAAGTCAGCCAACCGTCCGCGCGGAGTGCTCACGCAGTGGAGCCTCAGCGCCGACGCCTACCGCAACTTCGTCACCGACAAGATAGTGGCCTACCCCAAAGGGGCGCAGTTCCGCTGGACTATGCTCAACCTGGGGCGCGTGCACATCACGGGAGTTGACGCCACGGCGGGGCTTACACTGCAGCCCTGCCACGGACTCTTCGTCACCGGAAAACTGCAGTATACGTATCAGGAGGCGTACGACGTGACCAACCCGGCCGACACCTATTACCGCGACCAGATACCCTACATACCGTGGCACAGCGGCTCCGCCGTGGTGCAGATGCAGTGGCGCGGGTGGAGCATGAACTACAGTTTCATCTACACGGGCGAGCGTTACAACCAGCAGGAGAACATAGTCTACAACCATACGCAGCCGTGGTATACGAGCGACCTGTCGGTGGCGCGCATGATGCGCTGCGGCAAATACACCCTGAACGCGCAGCTTGAGGTGAACAACCTGTTCAGTCAGGACTACGACGTGATACTGAACTACCCCATGCCCAAGCGCAACTGGAGACTGACAATAAGCATCGAGCTATGAGACACACGGCAAGACAAACGGCAATATGCGCGGCCATGGCCGCAATGATGCTCGCGGGCTGCCGCGAAGACGAGGTGGTGGTGCCCACAGAGTACGACATCCTGCCGGAACATGCGGCGGGAGGCATACGCGGAATGTACATCGTGAACGAGGGAAACATGGGCAGCAACAAGTGCACGCTCGACTATGTGGACTACGTGCAGGGCTACTACGTGCGCAACCTCTACGCCGAACGCAACCCCACCGTGGTGAAGGAGCTGGGCGACGTGGGCAACGACATACAGATATACGGCTCGAAACTGTACGTGGTGGTCAACTGCTCGAACAAGGTTGAGGTGCTCGACGCACGCACGGCAAGGCGCATCGGACAGATAGACATACCCAACTGCCGCTACATCCGCTTCCACCGCGGCAAGGCATACGTAAGCTCCTACGTGGGGCCGGTGCAGCTGAACAACCCCGATGCCGTGAAGGGGGCGGTGTTCCGCGTGGACACTCTCACGCTCAATGTCACGGGAAAGGTTACCGTGGGCTACCAGCCCGAGGAGATGGAGGTGGTTGACGACTACATGTACGTGGCCAATTCGGGCGGCTACCGCGCGCCCGCCTACGACAATACGGTGTCGGTAATACAGACGGTAGACTTCAAACAGGTGGAGCAGATACCCGTGGGCATCAACCTGCACCGCCTGAAGAAGGACAGGTACAACAAGCTGTGGGTGACGTCGCGCGGCGACTACCAAACGCGTCCCTCGCGGCTTTACGTGCTCGAGAAGAAGCGGGGCTACAACCGCATGGCCGTCACCGACACCATACCAGTGGCCTGCAGCAACATGGCCATACACGGCGACTCGCTCTATTACTACGCCACGGAGTGGAACAACTACACATCCCGCAACACCATCACCTACGGCATCATCGACATACGCACCAGGCGTGTGGTATCGACGGGCTTCATAACAGACGGCACGGAGAAGGACATAACCATACCATACGGCATAAACATACACCCCGAAACGGGCGACATATACGTGACGGACGCCAAGAACTACGTGTCGTCGGGCGTGCTGCACTGCTACGACAGGTACGGCAAACGGAAATGGAGCGTGCGCACGGGCGACATTCCGGCTCACATGGTTTTCTTAAAATAGCATGACATGAGACACTACACCTTATTATATATGGCGGCTGCCGCAATGGCACTGGGCGCGTGCGGCAACGATGTGGAGAACGTTTCGTCGAGCATCGGCGACTACTACTACATCGAACGCATGAAGAAACTGAAGATTTCGCCGGCCTACGAGGGCAGCGGCTACCGCTGGACCATGCGCACGGCCGCCGGCACCGACTCGCTGCTGGGCACGGAAAAAGACTATATCTTCCTTGCGGAAAAGGAGGGGACATACCACATCACCTTCACCCTCGACGACGGCATGCGGGGCTACAGGCATTCGTTTCCCGTCACCGTGCTGCACGAGGAGGTGGAGTATTCGCCATACATCACCCGCGTATACGACTACCGTCCCGCCCCCGGACAGTTCATAAACGAGATGCCCAGGTATGAGGAGGGCGACACTTACGGCGACATTCTCAAGAAGGCGGAGGAGGCAATATCGGGAACCAACGACGAAATGATATCGCTCGGAGGATGGGGAGGCTACGTTACGTTCGGCTTCGACCACACCGTCATCAACGTTCCGGGGCAGCGCGACTTCCGCATATGGGGCAACGCCTTCTACGAACTCGTCAACCCCGAGAAGAAGGGAGGCTCGGCCGAGCCGGGCATCGTATGCGTGTCGTACGACGAAAACTGCAACGGCATACCCGACGACCCGTGGTATGAGCTGGCGGGAAGCGAATACCATGCGCCGCAGACGCTGCACAACTACAGCATGACATACCACCGCCCCGACCCCTACCGCCGTGTGGTGGCCGACGAGGACAACTCCATCGACGACCTTTACTATATAGCATGGACCGACAACAGGGGCGCGTCGGGGTTCATGCCGAAGAACATTTTCCACAATCAGGAGTATTTTCCGAAGTGGGTGGAGGCCGACACGGTCACCTTCACGGGCTCGCGCCTTGCGCCAAACGCCGCAGACCTGAGCGGCACGGGCACCTACTACGTACTGTACAGCTACCCGTGGGGCTACGTGGACAACCATCCCAACGAGTATGAAGACCTCAACTCGTTCGACATTTCGTGGGCCGTCGATGACAGAGGAAACCCCGTTAACCTGCCGGGAGCCGACTTTGTAAGGGTGTACACCGGCCTCAACCAATACTGCGGATGGATAGGAGAAACCTCGACCGAACTGTGCCGCGCGCAGGATCTGCACATACCCGCCGCGCCATACGCGCCCGTGCCGTGAGCCTAAGCCATACGACATCAGGCTTGTGGCGGGCGACGGACATATCAATCATACACGGAACATCAAACAACAAATCAATAACAACAAAACTTTTAGTAAGATGAAAAGACTGAGTTTACTGATCGCACTCTTCTGCACGCTCGCCATCGGCGCGACAATAGTCACGTCAGAGACGAAGCAGAAGAAGATTCCGAAGACGGTGCAGGGCATCGACTATCTGTCGACGCTCTCCGAAAGCGGGCGAAGGGCCGTACCGTCAAGTGATTACCCGGAAGATCCGGATGACCTGACAACACCCGAAGGCGACTTCACCTTCGACAAAATCGAGAGCTGGACGGGCGAAGGCGAGAATCAGGCCGCCCTCGTAATACAGTGGAACGACCCGAAAGAGACCGCGGCACTGGTGTTCGGCTACCGCTGGAACGGCACGGCCACCGGCGCAGACATGATTCGCGCCGTCGTGGCGGCCAACCCGCAGCTCTACGGACTCATACAATACACCAACGTAAGCTCGCCCACCGACCCCGACGGAGGCTACACCATCAACGGTTTCGGATGGGATAACGACAACGACGCCGACATCGCCCTCATCGACACGGGGCACGACAACGAGGAATATACGTCGGAAACAGGACTGTTCATCCACCCGCGCGGCTACGTGCCGGGGCAGGGCGGCAGTTCCGACTACGACTATGACAACTGGAAAGCACGCGACGCCGACGACTTCTGGGGCGCGGGATGGTATATCAGTTACTGGAGTTATTGGGTGAAAGACACTCAGGAGGCCAACTTCAGCTATTCGAGTTGGGGTGCCTCCGGCCGTGTGCTGCAGAACGGAAGCTGGGACGGATGGAACTTCTCCCTCAACATGATGCCCAGCGACTGGAAGAACTTCAAGGCGGCACCATCGCCAATGCCCGATGACGCGAAGAAGGAATTCAAGGCCGGCGGCATATATTACGCCCTGCTCGACTTCAACAAGAAGACGGTGGCCGTAAGCGCTCCGCACGAAATGGAGGGTGAGACGCTGACGGCATATACCGGCGACATCGAAGTGCCCGCAACGTTTGAAGACGGCGGCATGACGTACATCGTAACCGCCATCGGCAACGAAGCATTCATGAACAGCAGCATCACGGCAGTGACACTGCCCGAAACGGTGGTGAAGATAGGGAAAAGCGCTTTCGAGAACTCCACGCTCCGCACGCTGTCAAGGAGGCCGGCCGACGCCACGGTGGCATCAACCGGAACCGACCGCTTCGACAATATCACCGCCATAAGCACCGCCGCCTTCAAGAATTGCAGCCTGTTCAAGGACATATTCTATCCCGCAAGCGTCAAGAAGCTGGAATCCTCTGTCTTCGAGGGAACTGCCATTGAAGAGGCAATCATTCCGCAGCACATCGAGGCTATATGCGAAAGCGCGTTCGCTTCATGCCCGCAGCTCGCAAGAATTGTACTGCCAAAGACGCTGAAGACCATCGGCGACAGGGCGTTTGCCGGCTGCGATGCCATCGGTGACATAAAGTGTGAGAGCACAATTCCCATTGCCATAACCGAAGAAACGTTCGGAACGACGGCATATCAGAACGCAAACCTGCAGGTGCCTAACGGTTATGCCGACACATACAAGGCTGCTGCCGGCTGGAAGAACTTCGCAAAATACAGCGAATTCATCCTTCCCGTCAACACCGGCGACCGCTTCATCGTGAACGGAATATCATACCGCGTCACTTCGGTATCGGAAACGGCAAACAACGTATGCGTGACCTACATGCCCATAGAGGGCCGCTCGAACAGGGAAAACCTGAAAGCGGCCAACGCCGCATACGGGGGTGACATCGTTGTTCCGGCGCAAGTGGAATACCAGAACGTGAAGTTCGACGTGACGGAGGTTAACGACAGCGCCTTCTTCGAGGCCGCCGCCATCACCTCACTCACCTTCCCCGACAGGATAACACGCATAGGCAACAACGTATGCTACGACTGCACGGGCATTGAAAGCCTCACACTGCCCGCCGCACTGAAGGAGATTGGCGACTACGCCTTCGCCTACAACAGCAAGCTGACGGGTGTAACACTGCCCGAAGGACTTGAAACTCTCGGCCTGCGGGCGTTCATGTCGTGCGCCGCACTCAAGCAGGCTGTCCTGCCCGCTACCATAAAGAAGATGGACAACTACGCCTTCTACGGCTGCGGCCTCGAAACGATAGCGCTGCCCGACGGCGTTGATACGATAGGAACCAATGTCTTCCAAAGCTGCCGGTCGCTCGTGTCGGCCAAGCTGCCCGCCACACTCAAGGCCGTACCGGACTATATGTTCTCTTCCTGTCCGGCTCTTACCACTGTCAGCAACATGGAAAACATAACCGAAATAGGGGCCTCCGCCTTCGAGGGATGCACATCGCTGAAAACGGACATACCGTCGGGCGTAACCGATCTCGGCACCTCTGCCTTCAAGAACTGCAAGGCCATAGAGACCATAACCATCCCCTCGGCCATAAAATCAATACCGAACTCGCTGCTGAGCGGCTGCACGGCACTGAAAACGGTGACGATGGCCGCCGACGTGGAGACATTCGGCAGCTCTCTCTTTGAAGGATGCACAAACCTCACATCGCTGGTTTACGCCGGCGGCGAGACCGCTGATGAGACAACCGACGGCAGCGATGGCAACGTAATCACCCTGCCGGCATCTCTGACAACGATAGGCAACAACTGCTTCAGCAAATGTACCGCCGTAACGGGCTACAGACTCAACGATGGTCTTGACAAGATTGGCAACTATGCTTTCGCCGACAATCCCAACCTGAAGAGCATCCGTCTGCCCGAAACGGTGACGTCGATAGGCAACTACGCCTTCAGGGCTACGGGACTCACAGAGCTTGTCCTGCCCGCCGGCGTGACGTATCTGGGCAATTACATCGCACAGAATTGCACGGGAATCGTCTTCTACACATGCAATCCCGAGCCCGTATCATGTTCCGGCACCACCTTCAGCCCGTCGGGTTACAACGGCACTTCGACCATCGTCGTGCCCACCGGCTCAAAGGAAGCCTATGAAGCGGCCAGCTACTGGAAGAAGAACACCATACTCTCGCCCGCCGCAAACTCGCTGACCATCGGCGGAGACATCGTGACGAAGCTGGAGAACGGCAAGACCAACGCCGCCCTGCCTTTCTCGTTCGGCTACGACATGGACAACCTGCCCACACAGTTTGCCGGGGCAAACGACGGTGTTGTGGCCGGAACATCGACATTCGTGCTGAACTACAAGGACGGCGGGCGCGAGGCCGAGACGGTGGTGCCCGCCTGCAAGGACGGCCTGCTGCTCATCACGGGACTGGAGCTTGAAAAAGGCAAAGAGTACACCGCCGCACTCACCGCCACAATGGCCGACGGCGTGACAACGCTCACGTCAAACGACTTCACGCTGACCGGCGGCAAGGAAGACTCTTCCGTTACCCGGATAGACATCGTCACGGGCAATGCCGTACGCGCAACGGGAGCACTGAGAGCCGACGGCAACCGTATAGTGATAAGCGGCTGCAAGGGCACCACATTCACCGTATGCAATGCTGCCGGTGCTGTGATGACGCAGTTTACGGCCGACAGCGACGAGTTTGTGGCCCGGTTCAACTTCCGGAGCGGAGTATACATCATCTCGGGCAACGGCACATCTGTAAAATTCACAGTGAAATGAGACGATTCATATTATCGCTTCTGATATCCGCAACAATCCCTGCGGCCCTGACAAGGGCCGCAGGGGACGCGGACTACACCAACGGCATCATCATCGTCAACGAAGACTGGTACGGACATCAGAACTCCACGGTCAACTTTCTGTGCCCTGATGCCGCCGACGGCAACTACTGGCAGTACCGCATCATACAGGCCGAAAACCCGGGCGTGGAGCTGGGATGTACCAACCAGTACGGTGCCATTTGGTACGGACGGCTGTATCTGATAGCCAAACAGGCCAAAGACCCGGGGGCGGACATCACCGGCGGACGCATAACCGTGGTGGACGCAAAGACGATGAAGCTGATTCACCAGCAGGAACTCATCGACCCCTCCGGCGCGCAATGCGACGGACGCGGATTCGTGGGCGTGGACAGTCACAAGGGCTACATCTCTACAAGCAACGGAATATGGGTGTTCAATCTCGACACCTTCACCGTGACGGGACAGGTGGAGGGTTCGGCCAACCCTAACGCCGGAGGCGACAGTGACAAGCCCGCCACCGACCCCACCGGCTCGCTCTACCACGGACAGTCGGGCATGATGGTGAGTGCCGCGGGACGCATATTCGCAGCACACCAGCAGTACGGACTACTGGTAATCGACCCCGCCACCGACAAGGTGACCGATGTCATCGCGCTCGACTTCGTTCAGGAGAAGGCCGCGATAGGCTCAGTGGTAAAGTCGAAAGACGGCATGCTGTGGCTCTCGGTGGCCAAGACCAGCAACGGCAACGGCGCAGCCCTCAACTGTCTTGTGCGCGTAGATCCGAAGAGCCTCGCCACGACGGTGGTGAACTGCCCCGAAGGGATATACGGCCCGGCCAATTCGTGGTACGCGTGGACCCCCGACGCCTTTGTGGCCTCGCAACGCACCAACAGTCTCTACTGGAAGGGAGGAGCCAACAGCTGGTTCAGCGGCACGAAAATATTCCGCTACGACATCGACAGCGGCACCATGACTCTCTTTGCCGACCTCGACAAAGACGGGGAAAACTGGAAACTGTACGGATGCTCGCTCGGCGTGGACCCCGCGAACGATGACGTGTACATGTCACTCTACCACGAGTTCGCCACGCCCACGTACATAACACGCCGCTACTCGTCGGCGGGCGTAAAGATACGCGACTATGAGATGATTCAGAACTACTGGTTTCCGTCGAACATGATATTCGTGAGCACCTCGACAGCCGGCATCTCCATCCCGAAAACCCGCAATACGAAAGTGTTCTGGCAAGACGGCGCCCTGCACATCTGCTCCGACAAGGCCGTGACGGCCACTGTATACACCACCGACGGGCGGCAGGCGGCGCGGATAAGCGCACCGGCCGGACAAACGGCAAATGCCCTGCCACTCCGCGCGGGCATGTATATAGTGAAAACGGGGACGGAAACACAGAAGATAATCGTTAGATGAGAGCCGCAAAAAAATAACCGTACGTGTATTATTATGTAAGTTTATTTATGGGCAATACCCGGCCGTGAGGTCGGGTGTTGTCTTTTTTATGAATATGAAAAGAGGTTGGCGCAGGACGCTGCCAACCTCAGATACTAATTGAACTGATAAGCAATCCACAATAGCTGATACAACTTATCGAGGGCAAATATAACGGTTTTATTGATAAAAAACAAATATTTTATGTTAATTTTTTGCCACAAAACAATACATTCTTAAATAAAATGCGTATCTTTACATCGCAAATCCTTTGCAAAAGGACACGAATCAACTACTAATCCTTACATGATGACAAGAATATCCAAACTTTATATTGCCGCCATGCTCGTCTGTCTGACGGTATGCGGATGTGAAAAACAGATAGCCGGTGAAGACAACAACGGCGACACGCCCGACATTGATGACAACAACGGATGGGTGGGCGGCGTCACACCCGACACCATTTACAGTGATTTCGTAACCGTAGAGGAAGCCCAAAGATACGATGTGGGCGAACTGATAAACGTGCGCGGATATATCGTCGGCTCAGCCTCGAGAACGATTTACAACATCATCGTCATTCCGCCTTTCGAGAGCAAGACGTCGCTCGTGCTCGCCGACCACAAGCTCGAAGACTTTGAGAACGTCAGCGAAGATGACCTTTTCCCCGTGCGCATAACCGACTTCAAGGATGTCCAGCGCTATCTCAATCTGGTAGACCATCCCGAACACTGGAACAAACAGATATACCTGTTCGGTCGCAGATGCACATACATGGGCGTACCGGGCTTGGAACTGATCATGAAATACGAGTTGATAGAATAAACTCCTTTACTACATTTAACTCTTTATCAAGGGAATGATACTTTATGTCACGAATTTCTGAAAATATCGCGCAAAATGTTTGTTGTTTCAAAATTATTGTGTAATTTTGCAACCGTGAACATAAAAACATCTATAATATATATGCAGGCAATGAACAATACATGGTGGTGGCGTCGCTCGAGATTTAAATAAGTCGCGGGGTACGCAGCCATGTCTTGTCATTAAAAAGAATATGAAGAGGCTCGTCGTTTTACTGCGGCGGGCCTCTTTTTTATATTATAAACATAACAACGGATATAACAACAAAAAGACATATGGACAACAAAAAGACATTTCATGTAGACGAGAGAGGATTCTACGGCGAGTTCGGCGGAGCCTACATCCCCGAAATTCTCTACGGCACGGTGGAGAATCTGAAAAACCGTTATCTGGAGATATTGGAGTCGGAAGAGTTTCAGAGTGAATACATGGCGCTGCTGCGCGACTACGTGGGCCGTCCCTCGCCGCTCTATCACGCCCGACGCATGAGCGAGAAGTACGGCTGCCGCCTGTATCTGAAGCGCGAAGACCTGAACCACACCGGCGCACACAAGATAAACAACACCATCGGACAGATTCTCCTGGCCAAGAAAATGGGCAAGCGGCGCATCATAGCCGAGACGGGAGCCGGACAGCACGGCGTGGCCACGGCCACGGTGTGCGCGCTGATGGACATGCCGTGCGTGGTATATCAGGGCGCGCTCGACGTGGAGCGACAGCACACCAACGTGGAGCGCATGAAGATGCTCGGCGCGGAGGTACGCCCCGTGCACAGCGGCAACAAGACTCTGAAGGACGCCACCAACGAGGCCATACGCGACTGGTGCTGCCATCCGCAGGACACCTTTTATATAATAGGCTCCACCGTCGGGCCGCATCCCTACCCCGACATGGTGGCGCGCCTGCAGAGCATAATATCGAAGGAGATAAAGGAGCAGCTGGCCGAAAAGACCGGACGCGACTATCCCGACGTGCTCATGGCGTGCGTGGGCGGCGGCTCCAACGCCGCGGGCACCATCTACCATTACATCGACGACGAGCGCGTGAAGATAATACTGGCCGAGGCCGGCGGACAGGGAGCCGACACAGGGCACACGGCGGCCACGATACACGCCGGACGGCTGGGCATACTGCACGGCTCGCGCACGCTCGTAATGCAGACACCCGACGGGCAGATAATGGAGGCCGAGAGCATCTCGGCGGGACTGGACTATCCGGGCATAGGCCCCATGCACGCCAACCTGGCCTCGTGCCACCGCGCCACCGTGTACAGCATAAACGACGACGAGGCCGTGCGCGCCGCCTATGAACTGACACGCATGGAGGGCATCATCCCCGCACTGGAGAGCGCACACGCCGTGGCGGCACTGCAGAAGGCGGAGTTCCGCCCCGACGATGTGGTGGTGCTCACCGTCAGCGGGCGTGGAGACAAGGATGTGGAGACGTATCTTAACAACAAACACATGGCAGGAGAATATGGAAACTTCTAAATTCAGATACACAACGGCATCGCGCACCATCCTCGCCGACCTATACACGCCGGTGGGGGCGTACATGCGCCTGCGCGACATCCATCCGCAAAGCGCGCTGATGGAGAGTTCCGACTATCACGACCCCAACAACAGCCGCTCGTTCATAGGCATCAACCCGCTGGCGAGCGTGTCGATAGGCCACGGCGAGGCGGTGTGCTCGTATCCCGACGGCACCACCGAGCGCCACGCCATAGACCGTGACTACGGTGTCGACAGCGCCATCAACGACTTCACCGCACGCTTCGACGTGCGCGGCAACCACTCTGAGGTGTGCGGACTGTACGGCTACACATCGTTCAACGCCGTGCGCTACTTCGAGAACATCGGGGTGAAGGACGAGACCATGGAACGCAACGACGCTCCCGACATGATGTACATCCTCTACCGCGACATCATCATGTTCGACCACTTCAACAACAGCATGGTGATAGTGAGCATGAGCCGCGACGCGGATGCCATCGACAGCATCATCCGCCGGCTCAACCGCAACAACGTAAGTGCCTACGGCTTCCATCCCGTGGGCGACACAATGTCGACACTCACCGACGAGGAGCACAAGGCCAACATACGCCGCGGCATAGCCCACTGCCTGCGCGGCGACGTGTTCCAGATTGTACTGTCGCGACGATTCGTGCAGCGCTACGAGGGCGATGACTTCAAGCTCTACCGCGCCCTGCGCTCAATCAACCCGTCGCCCTATCTCTTCTATTTCGACTTCGGCGGCTTCCGCATCTTCGGCTCGTCGCCCGAGACGCACTGCCGCATAGAGGGACGGCGGGCATACATCGACCCGATAGCCGGAACGACACGCCGTACGGGCGACGCCGAGGCCGACCGCCGCGGGGCGGAATACCTGCGCAACGATCCCAAGGAGAACGCCGAGCACGTGATGCTGGTCGACCTGGCACGCAACGACCTCAGCCGCAACTGCCACGACGTGAAGGTAGACTTCTACAAAGACCTTCAATACTACTCACACGTGATACACCTCGTGTCGCGGGTGAGCGGAAAGCTCGACGACGGGGCCGACCCTATACGTGCGTTCATCGACACCTTCCCCGCCGGCACACTCTCGGGAGCACCCAAAGTGAAGGCCATGCAACTGATCAGCAAATACGAGCCGCACAACCGCGGGGCGTACGGCGGGTGCATAGGTTACATCGGGCTTGACGGCTCACTCAACCAGGCCATCACCATACGCACGTTCGTGTCACGCAACGGCGAACTGTGGTTTCAGGCCGGAGGCGGCATCGTGGCAAAGAGTGACGAAGAATATGAGTTGCAGGAGGTGAACAACAAACTCGGCGCACTGCGCAAGGCAATAATGATGGCCGAAGACATGTAGTGAACCTCCCATAAAAAATCACATCCACCAAGAATACGATATGAAGACAGTTATAATAGACAATTACGACTCGTTCACCTACAACCTGAGCCATCTCGTGAAAGAGCTGGGCGCCGACGTCACCGTGCTGCGCAACGACCGTTTCGAACTCGGCGAGCTGGAACGTTTCGACAAAATAATCCTCAGCCCCGGCCCGGGCATACCCTCTGAGGCCGGGCTCCTGCCGGACGTAATACGCACCTACGCCGGACGCAAGCCCATGCTCGGCGTATGCCTCGGCCATCAGGCTATAGGCGAGGTGTTCGGTGCCAAGCTCGAAAACCTCAGCGACGTGTTCCACGGTGTGGCCACCGAGGGCACGCAGTTTGCCACCGACTACATCTTCGACGGTCTGCCGCGCCGCATAACCATGGGCCGCTACCACTCGTGGGTGGTGAGCAAGGACAACCTGCCCGCATGCCTCGAGGTAACCGCCGAGAGCGACGAGGGGCAGATTATGGCACTGCGCCACCGCATCCACGACATCCACGGCATACAGTTTCACCCCGAGAGCGTGCTCACGCCCGACGGCCGCACCATCGTGGACAACTGGCTAAAAGGTTGAAAGAACCTTCCCCCAACTCCCATAAACTCCCATAAAACTCCCATAAACTCCCATAAACTCCCATAAACTCCCATACCCCCACAAACTCCCACAAAAAAACTTAAAAAGAAAAGACTATGAAAGAAATACTCAACAGAATACTCAACCACGAGGAGCTTACCCGTGAAGAGACAAAGAACATACTTATAGGCATCACCCGAAACGCCTATCCCGCCGAACAGATAACGGCACTGCTCACCGGACTGCAGATGCGCGGCATCACCGTCGACGAGCTGCTCGGATTCCGCGACGGCATACTGGAGACCGGAGTGCCCGTGCCGCTCGACTGCGAACGCTATATCGACGTGGTGGGCACCGGCGGCGACCGCAAGAACACGTTCAACATATCCACCACGGCATGCTTCGTCATAGCCGGAGCGGGCTACAAAGTGGCCAAGCACGGAAACTATTCGGCCACGAGCACCAGCGGCGCGTCGAACGTCATTGCCAACCACGGCGTGAAGTTCACCGACGACATTGACCGCCTGAACAGGTGTCTCAACGAGTGCGGCATCGTCTATCTGCACGCACAACTCTTCGCCCGCGCCATGAAATTCGTCGGCCCCATACGCAAGTCGCTGCAGTTTCCCACGTGCTTCAATCTGCTCGGCCCCATCGTCAACCCCTCGAAGCCACAGTGCCAGCTGCTCGGCGTGGCCAATCTCGACCAAATGCGCCTATATAATAATGTGTACCAGCGCATAGGCACCGACTACGCCATTGTGAACAGCATCGACGGCTACGACGAGATTTCGCTCACGGGCGACTTCAAGGTTACGACAAACAGCTACGAACGCATATTCAGCCCCACCGACCTCGGTTTCGCCGCCGCACGCCCCGACGAGCTCATGGCCGGAGCCACCGAAGAGGAGGCCATGAAGATATTCGACAACGTTCTGGCCAACACGGCCTTGCCCGCACAGAAGAACATCGTGCTGGCCAACGCCGCCTTCGGCATACAGGTGCTGGAACGCGGTACTAAGGACATTGCGGAATGTATCGATATTGCCCGTGAATCCATCGACAGCGGAAAGGCACAGGCCACATTCCGCAAATTCGCAGAACTTAACTCATGACACGGCGATGAAGGACGTACTTGAAGAGATTGTTGCATGGAAGCGTGTGGAGGTGGCCGGACAGAAGAGGGAACTTCCCGAACGGGAAATCCACCGGCTCGCCGAACGGATGATATACCGGGAGCAGGCGGAAGGCAGGGGCGTGGCGTCGATGCGACGCGCCATAAAGGAGTCCCGGACGGGCATAATAGCCGAGTTCAAACGCATGTCGCCGTCGAAAGGCTGGATAAGGCAGGCGGGGCGCGCCACGGAGATACCCTTAGACTATCAGCATAACGGCGCGGCTGCCGTGAGCATACTCACGGACGAGAGATATTTCGGCGGACACGACGACTTCATCCGCGACGCGCGCCGCAGCGGTGTCACCATACCCGTATTATACAAGAATTTCGTCATCGACGAGTATCAAATATTCCGTGCACGCCTTTGCGGTGCCTCGGCCGTACTGCTGATTGCAGCCGCCCTGCGCAAAGACGAGTGCCGCAGCCTCACCGCCACGGCGCACGGGCTGGGTCTTGAGGTGCTTCTCGAGATGCACGGCGAGGAGGAACTGGAATACGCAGATCTGGAACCTGACATGTGCGGCATAAACAACCGCAACCTCGGGTCGTTTGTCACCGATGTCAGCAACTCGTTCCGCATGGCCCGCCTGCTGCCCGCCGATGCCGTGAAAGTGAGCGAGAGCGGCATATCGTCGCCCGAGACAATATGCCGCCTGCGCGCGGAAGGCTTCCACGGATTCCTCATAGGTGAGAATTTCATGCGTGCCGAAAACCCGGGAACGGCTCTGAAGGAGTTCATCCACACGGCGCAGGACATCATGCAACCGGCGGATGACACGCAGAAGCCCCACGGGCATAATGATTCATTATAAACAACACACAAATATATGATAATAAAGGTATGCGGCATGCGTGACGCCAAAAACATACGCGACGTGGAGGCACTCGGCATCGACTGGCTCGGCATGATATTCTGGGACAAGTCTCCCCGCAGCATAACTCTGACAACATCCGGCTCGGGCATCAATCCCGACCGGATTACACCGGGTAACGAATGTAACACCAGTAAAGTGAAACGTGTGGGCGTGTTTGTCGATGCCACCGCACAGCACATTATAACAATGGCCGTCAACTACAAGCTTGACATCATACAAATGCACGGCAACGAGACGCCCATACTGATAGACAATCTCCGCGCCACGCTCGACCCGGACATTCGCCACGGCATAAAATTCATCAAGGCCATAAGCGTGACATCGACAGAAGACATCGACAGATATCATGAATATGAAGCATGCGCCGACTATTTCCTCTTCGACACGCGATGCAAGACTGTAGGCGGAAGCGGACAACAGTTCGACTGGGACATACTCGATGCCTACCACGGCTGTCGCCCGTTCCTGCTAAGCGGAGGGATTGGTCCCGACGATGCAGAAAGGATAAAGACATTGCGCCACCCCATGTTTGCCGGCATCGACCTCAACTCGCGCTTCGAGACGGCACCGGGAGTGAAAGATGTAGAGGCACTGCGGAGGTTTGTGGATTCTTTGAGGAGTTAAGGAGAATCTTTGAGGAGTTAAGGAGTAAAGGAGTTAAAGGGAGTTAAGCCAAATGCGACATAAAGGAGGCTGTATCAAAATAAGGTTCACGCATATTGTAGGGACATATTCTTGTATTTGTCCGCATGTTACGTATTGATAATCAACGTTTATCAAGCGGACAAATACAAGACGTGTTGTTGAGCATAGCGAAAAATCTGTCCCTACAAGTCACTCCCTTTGCATTTTGATACACCACTTAACTCTGAATAAACAAAAAAACAATTACGAAATATGAACAAGATAAACAGACTATTCTCAGAGAGCAAGGACAGCAAGCTGCTGTCGCTCTATTTTTGCGCCGGATGCCCCACCCTCGACGGCACGGCCGATGTGATACGCGCCATGCAGCGTCACGGCATTGACATGGTTGAAGTGGGAATACCATTCAGCGACCCCATGGCCGACGGCCCCGTAATCCAGGGAGCCACGACCACCGCCCTGCGCAACGGCATGAACCTGCGCCTGCTCTTCAGCCAGCTCAGGGAGATAAAGGACGAAGTGAGCATACCGCTAATACTCATGGGCTACCTCAACCCCATCATGCAGTATGGCATAGAGGAGTTCTGCCGCAGCTGCGTGGAGAGCGGCGTTTCGGGAGCCATCATCCCCGACCTGCCGTTCAAGGACTATCTTGAAGAGGTGAAACCGGTGGCCGACCGCTACGACCTGCGCATAATAATGATGATAACTCCCGAGACGAGCGAGGAGCGCATACGCTTCATCGACGAGCACACCGACGGTTTCATCTACATGGTGTCTTCCGCCGCCATCACCGGGGCACAGAAAAACTTCGACGAGGCAAAACGTGAATACTTCCGCCGCATCGATGCCATGCAACTGCGCAACCCGCGCATGATAGGTTTCGGCATCTCCAACCGCCAAACCTTCGAAAGCGCACGGCAGAACGCCGCCGGAGCAATCATAGGCAGCAAGTTTGTCACACTGCTCAGCGAAAGCGGCAATGCCGACGAGGCACTTGACAAGCTGTTTGAAGCACTGGAAAATTAGGTCAGAGTGAAGAGGGCGTGCCAAAATGGTTACGTTGTGCTTGGTAGGGACATATTCTTGTATTTGTCCGCAAAATAAGCATTGAATATCAATGCGTTACGAACGGACAAATACAAGAATATGTCCCTACTATGTGCTTCCTTATACATTTTGATACACCCTCTTCACTCATAACTCTGCACTCTTACCTTAATATCCTTCACCCTCCTGCTTATGTTCGGCAGCGGGACGGCAAAGACGAGATACGTCCTGCCACAGATGTCGACTGTCTTAAACTTCTGTTCGGGCATGTCGTACACATCACCCTTGTACATCAGGAAACGTTTGTAGAACGGTATTGTGTCAGGATTTTCCCCGCGCAACACAAAACCAAGAGACCTTACCTTGTGCCCCTGCGGCAGACGCAGTACGGCTATGTCGCCGCGGCTGTCGGTTGCCAAACGCGAAAAGGCCGAAGAGTCTGCCGCCATCTTATCCACGATGTCTTCTGGCAGATATATCACACTCTTTTTTCCGTAGAGCACGGCTGCGCTGCGAAGATTGATGTCATCAGCATCGAATCCCTGATAACAGGTGTTGAAACCGAACACCACCGACGGCAACACATACCTGTCGACGAGAGCATCGAAGAGCTGCGAACCGGTTTTGCCTACCTGCCGCACCTTCACCACATCCACCGACGCATCACGTTGCTGCGCCATCTGAAAATCGTAGTTGTGGCCGTTCTCCCATGCAAAGCCGGCCACGGATATTGTCACGGCCGTCATAATGGCCACGGCGCAGACAGCGAGTGTGCGCCCTTTGCGCCACGGGGCGAGCCTCAGGAGCAGACTCACAAGCAGCAGCGAAGCGAGAAAATCTACATGGAAACACACACGGGCGGACGATTGTCCGCAGGCAAAGACAAGGCAGACGGCGGGCACAAGGGCGCAATATATGACACGATGACGCCGCAGTTCGTCCGAGAGGACAGTCTTTCTCCTCAACCGCGCCACTACAACCACGACAATCAACAGCCACGTGATGTGCATGTTCAGCACGAGATTCATGCCGCCTACAACAGTACGCAGCACCACAGGCATGCCACCTACGGCCGCCCTGCCTATTGTGGCTGGCGAAAAGGCGCACAGCAACGAACCGGCGACAAAGCAAATGGCGGCAGGCAGAGCCGCCGAAGAGCGTGCGCGGTATCGCCCGGTCACCATCCAGACACATAGTCCGAAAGCCAACGGCAGCGTCAGAGCCTCGTGGGTCCAGCCGGCCAACAATGCGAGCGGACATGCCAGATAAGCGGTTGCGGTGCGCTGCCGCCGTTCAGACTTGTAAAAATACATCAGGAAAAGCAGCACCGCCACGGCCGTCCAAAGGTAGTTGACACAGCCCAATGTCCACAGGAACACGTCGCGGAAACCGGGTATGAAGATATAAAAAAGAAAGACAAAAAGGAATACGGCCACATCAATGTCCGGCAGATGCGACTGCCGGAATGTGGTACGGGGCTTGTCACGCCGGTATGAAGACATGGTGACAAACTTTGCACTGAGCCAGACGAGCAGACAGAAGAGCAGGGTGTTGAGCACGTCGGAAACATTTTCGCCGACGAAAGCCAGTATGGCCTGCGCCACGGCGTGCACCACGATGCGGCCGTTGGTGACAAAATAATGGACTTCCTGCGATTCTACAATGTCGGCAAGCGTCGTTATCGGGCGGCGGGCCAGCGTAAGGTCGTTCTCGTCCTCCACCCACACGCACCGGTAAATGACATCGTCCATCAACGTGAGCGGTGCCATACGGTTGAGAAAAAACATCACCGCCGCCGTCACGGCAAGCAAAATCCATATCCGCCTTGTCATCATACGCCATCCTTTTCAGTGATTATATATACCGGACGGTGCTTCGCCTCGTTGAATATACGGCCGAGATACTCGCCGATAATGCCAAGCGAGAAGAGCTGCATACCGCCAAGGAAGAGAATCACGATAATGAGCGTCGGGAAGCCCTGCACGGGGTCACCGTAGACAAGTGTCTTGAAGAAAAAGTAGATACTGTAGGCAATGGCCGCCAACGACACCGCCAGCCCCAGCATGGTGGATATGCGCAACGGCGCCACCGTGAAAGAGGTTATCCCCTCCACGGCCAGATTGAACAGCTTAAAAAGATTCCACGATGACTTACCCGCGGCACGGTCTCTCTGCTCGAAGGTTATCTCCTTTTTCCTGAACCCCATCCAGCAGAACATGCCTTTCGTATAACGCTGCGTCTCACGCATGGTGCGCAGAGCCTCAACACACTTCCGGTCAAGCAGACGGAAGTCGCCAACGTTCTCCAATATCTCCACATCGGTCACACGCTGCAGCAGTTTGTAGTAGGCCAAAGACAACCGGCGGCGCCACCACGGTTCGCGTCCGCGCGTCACCCGCCGTGCATACACATCTTCGTAACCTTCTTCCCAAAGGCGCAGCATGTCGGGAATGAGTGAAGGCGGATGCTGCAGGTCGGCGTCTATTATTACGAGACAGTCGCCGCCGGCATTGTCGAAGCCGGCCAGCATGGCACTCTCCTTGCCGAAATTCCTCGACAGACTGACATAGCACACCCGGTCGTCCGTCTGCCGCAGGCTGCGCATCAGCCGCAGCGTACCGTCGCTACTGCCGTCATCAATCATGAGCACCTGCCACGCATATCCGGTCTGCGAGTCCATCAGCCGGCGCAGTTCGTCGTAAAGCAGCGGCAGCGATGCCTCTTCGTTGTGGCATGGCACGAGTATGGTTACTTTCTTCTTCATCGTTCGTTATTGTTCAGTGGATATGTAATGTGGTAGATTCTTCCCTCTTCGTTTTAAAAACCAGTCGCACAAGCACGAAATTGACCGGTATGGCTATGGCGTATACCGGCACCGGAACAAGCCATTCCGGCACACCCACCCACTTCCATACATGGAAAAGGGATATATGAAGAAGATAGTTGACGGCATGTGCGGCACAAAATCCGGCGCCGTTTCTTACCGATGTCCGGCTGCGGAAAGTGTATCGTGATGACAACACGTAGTTGAAGACAAAACTGATGACATAGCCGGCCGTATATGCCACGCCGTCAGCCAGATGTCCCAACAGTGCCAGATAGACGCCATAGTGTATCAGTGTGGCCAATGTTCCCACCACCACAAAGCGTACCATTTCTCCTCTTATTTCCTTGCGTATCATATATTGTATGTCATGACAACAATGACATTGTCGTGCAAATGTACGCATAATATCCGAGTAAGAGGCAGATAATACAAAGAAATCTGCGCCAAATCAAAAAGTAATATAAGTTATATTGGGTCTTCACAAACAGCGTAACTTTCATTCTGCCTTTGTTACAAGGTTCGAGTAACGGTGTTACATGGCTCAGGTAACAGTGTTACAAGGCTCAAGTAACAATGTTACAAGGCTCAAGTAACAGTGTTACATAGCCCGTATAACAATTTCGCCGCCTTTTTGTTCGCTCATTAGTGCCGGTATATCACGTTTTTTATGTAATTTTGCGAAATCGGACATCAATATGGCTTATATCAAGAAACTATTACATAACTAACAATAAAATAACAAGACAAACGACATGATGAAAAAGAGCATCCTTTCCATCGCCATGCTGCTAACGGCATCGGGCGTCATGGGGCAGAAACAGAGCTACGGTTACCCGTATACTCCGGTAGCGTTCACATCGGTGAAGATTGCCCCGAACACTTTCTGGGGCGACCGCATCAAGGCTGCACGCGAAACGACCATACCACTGGCCTTCAGCAAATGCGAGAGCGAGGGGCGATACAGCAACTTCGTGAAGGCGGCACACCCGAGCGACGACTACGACGTGAAGACCTTCATGGGTTTCTCGTTCGACGATACCGACGTATACAAGACCATCGAGGGTGCGAGTTACCTGCTCCAGACTTATCCCGACAAGCGGATGGAGCAATACATAGACAGCGTGCTCGACATCGTGGCCGCCGCCCAGGAAAAAGACGGTTACCTCTACACCGCACGCACCATAAACCCCCAAAAGCCGCATCCGTGGGCAGGCACGCGCCGCTGGGAGGCCGTGGAGAACCTCAGCCACGAGCTCTACAACCTCGGACACATGGTTGACGCCGCCTGCGCACACTATCAGGCCACGGGCAGCACCAAGTTTCTCGACATAGCCAAACGCTACGCCGACTGCGTGATACGCGAGGTGGGAGCGGGCGAAGGTCAGGCACACGTGGTTCCGGGACACCAGATAGCCGAGATGGCCCTGGCCCGCATGTACGTGCTCACGGGCGACAAACGCTATCTCGACGAGGCCAGATTCTTCCTCGACATGCGCGGCAAAACCGAACGCAAGAACTCTTACAGCCAGAGCCACAAGCCGGTGACGGAACAGGACGAGGCCGTGGGCCACGCCGTGCGAGCGGGGTATATGTACTCCGGCATGGCCGACGTGGCGGCACTCACGGGCGACAGTTCGTACATAAAGGCCATCGACCGCATCTGCGACAACATCATAGGCAAGAAGTATTACCTGACTGGAGGTGTTGGCGCACGCCATGCCGGAGAGGCTTTCGGTTCAAACTACGAGCTGCCCAACCTCACGGCCTACAACGAGACGTGCGCAGCCATCTCGATGGTATACCTCTTTCAGCGCATGTTCCTCTTCCGCGGCGAGAGCAAGTACATCGACTGCCTCGAACGCACACTATATAATGGTGTGATAAGTGGCATGTCGGTCGACGGCGGACGCTTCTTCTACCCCAACCCTCTGGCCTCCGACGGCAAATATGCCTTCAACGCCGACGGCAACACCACACGCCAGCCGTGGTTCGGCTGTGCCTGCTGTCCGAGCAACCTCAGCCGTTTCATCCCCTCGCTGCCGGGATATGTATATGCAGTGAAGGATGACAACCTTTACGTAAACCTCTTCGCCGCCAACACAGCCACGATAAAAGTGGCCGGCAAGGATGTCACCCTGAGTCAGGACACACGCTATCCGTGGGACGGCGACATTGCCATCAGCATATTGAAGAACAAGGGCAAGACGTTCACCATGAAGGTGCGCATACCGGGATGGGTACGCGGACAGGTAGTGCCAAGCGACCTGTACAGTTATGCCGACGGCGTGAAGACGGAATATACCGTAACGGTGAACGGAGAAAAGACAGACGGCAGGCTCACCCCCGACGGCTATCTAACCATCGCACGCCAATGGAAAAAGGGCGACGTGGTGCGCGTGCACTTCGACATGCTGCCGCGTGTTGTTACAGCCAACGCCAAGGTGACCGACGACCGCGGAAAGATTGCCGTAGAGCGCGGACCGCTGGTTTACTGTGCCGAACAGGCCGACAACACGGGCTTCAACAGCCACCACATACTGCTGAGCCGCAAGCCGCAGTTCACCGTCTCTGCCGACTACGGAATAAAGAACACCGAAAATGGCGGACAGACGTTCAACGTGACAAGCATCACCGTTGACAATGCACAGTGCGCCACAATAGACGGCGACGGCACACTGACAGCCAAGAACGTCAAGCTCACGCTCATACCCTACTACGCATGGAACCACCGTGGCGCGGGACGCATGGACGTATGGATGGCCCGCAATCTTGACGGACTGGGCGAATAACCACAGAACGGTTTACAGGGAGACACAGAAAATTTTAAACGCAAAGACGCTGAGGCGCAAAGGTTTTTAATTTTTCTCTGTGTCTCTGCAATCAAAAAATAATCTTTGCGTCTCTGCGTCTTTGCGTTTAAAAATATTTCTCTGTATCCAAAACATACGTCCTGCTTATCACTCCAAATGTCGGATGAGCCAGAATTTTACCTTTTACATGGTGTATAATGCCGTTATGGAATGAATTTTTGCTGCAAAATAATCAAATTTTCTTCCTTTTTTATTTATATAATGCTTATCTTTGCACCGATAAGCTACGGATTTCATTCTACTAAAACAAACTACGGATTCCGGACATACATGATACCCGTTGCTGATAATCTGAAGAAACCCAAAACAATAAAATAATTTATGAAATACTTACATTTACTGCTCCTGTGCCTGCTTTTCCCCGCAACGGCAATGGCCGACGGATGGGACACGACCTACAAGCAGATAGAACAGAGCATCAGACAACCGCAGTTTGCCGACCGCGAGTTCAACATCACCAAGTATGGCGCCAGCACAACCGCCAAGGCCGCCGTTAACCAAAAAGCCATCAACAAGGCCATAGCCGCATGCTCCAAGGCCGGCGGCGGACGTGTGATCGTTCCGGCCGGAACATTCAACACGGCGGCCATCACCATGCTCAGCCACGTCAATCTCGTGGTGGAGAAGGGTGCCGTGCTGCAGTTTGCGTTCGAGCCGGAGCTGTACCCCGTGGTTCTCACCCGCTGGGAGGGTCTCGACTGCTGGAACATATCACCCTGCATCTACGCCTACAAGCAGACAGACGTGGCCATCACCGGCGAAGGAACAATCGACGGCGGCGGCACACGCGAGACATGGTGGCCGTGGTGCGGAGCAGCCAAATACGGATGGAAGGAAGGCATGATAAGCCAGCGCAACGGAGCACGCCCGCGCCTGCTGAAGATGGCAGAGGACGGAGTGGACATGAACGAGCGCCGCTTCGGACCGACCGACGGTCTGCGCCCGCAGCTCATCAACTTCAACACCTGCGACGGCATACTCATCGAGAACGTGACGCTGCTGCGCTCGCCGTTCTGGGTTATCCACCCGCTGCTGTCGAAGAACATCACCGTGCGCGGCGTACACATCAACAACGACGGTCCCAACGGCGACGGCTGCGACCCTGAGTCGTGCGACGGCGTGCTGATAGAGAACTGCTTCTTCAACACCGGCGATGACTGCATAGCCATCAAGAGCGGACGCAACAACGACGGGCGCCTGTGGAACAAGCCCAGCGAGAACATCATCATCCGCAACTGCCGGATGGAGAACGGCCACGGCGGCGTGGTGATAGGAAGTGAGATTTCGGGCGGCTGCCGCAATGTCTATGCCGAAAACAACGTGATGGACAGCCCCAACCTCGACCGCGTCATCCGCATCAAGACGAACACCTGCCGCGGAGGTGTAATCGAAAACATATACGCACGCAATATCAAGGTTGGTCAGTGCGGCGAGTCGGTGCTGAAGATCAACCTCGACTACGAGCACAACGAAATCTGCTGCCGCGGATTCCTGCCTACGGTGCGCAACGTCAATCTCGACAACGTCACCTGCGAGAAGAGCAAGTACGGCGTACAGATTATCGCGCTTGACACCTGCACCAACGTATACGACATCAACGTGAAGAACTGCCGCTTCAACGGCGTGGCCGAAGGAAACACCATAAAGGGGCAGACACACAACATCAACTTCGACAATCTCTACATCAACGGCGGACTGAGCCTCATCAACAAGCCGTACAAGACATACAGTCAGTGGATGACGGCATCGGAAATGAAGCGCGTGCCGCAGTCGTACATGCTCGACTTCTCCAACCGGCCGAAGTGGAGCTATGTGATGGGCATTGAACTGGAGGCAATGCTCGACACCTATCTTAAATATGGCGGCGACAACATAAAGCGTTACTGCCAGCAGTACACCGACACGATGATCAACGCCAAGGGTGACATCCGCGGTTACAGACTTGAAGACTACAATTTGGACCAGATACGTACAGGTCATTTCGTGGCCCGCATGTATCAGCTCTATCCCGAGAAAAAGAATCTCATCGCGCTGCAGACTCTCATGAAACAGCTGAAAAACCAGCCGCGCACTGACGACGGAGTATTCTGGCATAAGGCCATCTACTCGTATCAGGTGTGGCTCGACGGCATCTTCATGGGCCTGCCCTACTACACCATGACGGCCAATATGCTCCTCAAGGACAAGAAGGCTCAGGCCATCTACGACGATGCGGTTGACCAGATAAAGAAGACTTACGAACGCACGCTCGACAAGAAGACGGGCCTCAACCGCCACGCATGGGACGAAACTCACGAGATGTTCTGGGCCGACAAGGAGACCGGACTGTCGCAGCACTGCTGGGGACGCGCCCAGGGATGGTATACGATGGCGCTCATCGAACTGCTCGATGCGCTGCCCGAGAACTACAGCCGCCGCGGCGAGGTAATAGAATTGCTGAAAAAAGACCTCGATGCCGTAATCAAATGGCAGGACAAGCAGACTGGCGTATGGTATCAGGTGATGGACAGCCCCGCACGCGAAGGCAACTATCTTGAGTCGACCTGCTCGTCGATGTTCACCTACGCCCTGCTGAAGGCTTATCGCAAGGGATATGTAGGCTCCAAGTACCGCGACGCCGGCATCAAGGCTTACCGCGGACTCATCAACAACTTCATCAAGGTCAACCCCGACCTGACCATCTCGCTGACCGGCTGCTGCAAGGTGGCCGGACTGGGCCCGGGCATGAGCGAAAAGGTGAAGGCCGCCACTGACAAGTACGGTATGAAACTGAAGGAGAACAAGCGCCGCGACGGTTCTTACGCATACTATCTGAGCGAGGAAGTGCGCGACAACGACGCCAAGGGTGTCGGTCCGTTCATCTGGGCTTCGCTCGAAATGGAGGCATTGGGTTACAACACCGACAACGCCACCGCAACAATCAACCGCCAGGCCGTTGTAACACGCAACAACCCGATAGTGACCGAGGCTGACCCGCTGGCATCGCTCACGGTGGGCAACGGCCACTTTGCCACCACCGTCGACGTAACGGGTCTGCAGAGCTACCCTTTTGACTACGAGGCAGGTGTGCCTCTGAACACCATGTCCGACTGGGGATGGCACTCATTCAAAAACACCAAGGGGCTTACTCCTGCCGAAACGGAAAGAAAGATGAATCTGGGTCACGGACGTGACGAGGTGTTCGCCGTAGAATATAAGACCGACGGACGCAACAAGGAGGCCACGGAATATTTCCGCGCCAATCCACACCGCCTGAACCTCGGAACAATCGGACTGATGATGACCGACAAGGACGGCAAGCAGATACCCCTTAAGGAACTCAAAAACATCCGTCAGGAGCAGGCTCTGTGGGACGGAACGATTGAGTCGCGCTTCACCGCCGACGGCACTCCCGTAGAGGTGACCACGGCCTGTATGTCCGACAAGGACGCCGTCTTCGCACGCATCAAGTCGCCGCTGCTCCACGAGGGCCGCGCCGCCGTGACTTTCCGCTTCTCGTATCCTTCGGGCAAGCACGCCGATGATGCCAACGACTGGACAAAACCGGAGAGACACAGTTCGAAGATTGTCAGCTCCGACAGTTGTTCGGCCATAATAGAACGCATCATCGACGGCACACGCTACTACGTGACCGTGACATGGGAGGGCAACGCCTCCATCAAGGAAACTGAAACGCCCCACTGCTTCGCACTCGTGAGCAAGGAAGACGTGCTGTCGTTCTGCGCCGAATATACGCCGAAGCAGAACCGCATGCGCCCGGGTGCGTTTGAATACGATCAGGCTTTGAAGGGCGTGATGAAGTACTGGCCGAGATTCTGGAACGGCGGTGCCATCGTCGACTTCTCCGATTGCACCGACCCGCGCGCCAAGGAACTGGAGCGCCGCACGGTGCTCTCACAGTATCTGACGGCCATCAACTGCGCCAACACCACGCCTCCGCAGGAGACGGGCCTGACATATAACTCATGGTACGGGCGCCCCCATCTAGAGATGACATGGTGGCACGCCGTAGATTTCGCACTGTGGAACCGCCCCGAGGTCGTTGCGACGATGCTCGACTGGTACAATGAGACGGCCTATCCCGTGGCAAAGAAGATTGCCGAGCGCCAGGGATTCAAGGGTGTGCGCTGGATGAAGATGACCGACCCGTGGGCCGGCGAGTCTCCGTCGAACGTGGGTTCGTTCCTCACATGGCAGCAGCCACATTATATATATATGGCCGAGGAGATGTACCGCGCCAAGCCCAACGGCGAGACACTGAAGAAATACGCCAAGCAGGTGGAGGAGACGGCAGAGTTCATGGCCGACTTCGCAAAGGCCTGCGCACCGAAGAAGGGCGACATCAAGCTCTTCGGACAGACGGCCATGCAGGAATCCATGTCGAAGGACTTCTCGTTCAACCATCCGTTCGAACAGGTTTATTGGGTCTACGGCCTCAACGTTGCACAGAAGTGGCGCGAGCGTCAGGGACTGGAGCGCAATGCCGAATGGGACGAGATAATCAACCGCATGGGCAGTCTGGCCGAGAAAGATGGCATATATACCGCCGGCGAGCCTTCACAGGCATTTGATCCGAAAGCAAAGTCGGCCGGCTTCGACCCGTTCAACACCGGCGGCCAGAACACAGCCAAGCAGATTTCGGCCGAAGACTTCGCCCTGAAGTCACGCTCAGACCACCCCGCCGTGCTGGGTGCCTGCGGCCTGCTACCCGCCACGGGCCAGTATGACAAGGCCAAGATGAAGGCCACGCTCGACTGGGTGATGAAGAACTGGAACTGGGACACCACCTGGGGATGGGACTACGGCATGATAGCCATGTGTGCCGCCCGCCTCGGCGAACCCGCAACCGCTCTCGAAGCTCTGCTCATCAACAAGGGCAAGAACACATATCTGAAGAGCGGGCACAACTATCAGGAGCCCAAGCGCCTGCGCCTCTATCTTCCGGGCAACGGTTCGCTGCTCGACGCCGTGGCCATGATGTGCGCCGGATGGGACGGCTGCAAGGATGTGCTCAACCCCGGCTTCCCCAAGGACGGCACATGGAACGTGCGTTGGGAGGGACTCAACAGGATGCAGTAATAACATACCTAACGGAATAGATCCGTAAAGGACCCCATACACAAGTAGAGACATATTCTTGTATTTGTCCGTTTCAGACATACACCGAAAATGTCAGCACATGACAAGCAGACAAATACAAGGATGTGTCCCTACTACATGAACCTGATGCGAATACTGTTTCTTTCACATTCCTCCAATTATTCCCAAAACTCCAATTATTCCCATAACTCTCCCAAAACTCTCCCATAAAAAGAAATGAAGACCATCCTCACCATCTCCCTCTGCGCCCTCGCCGCCTCTGCCACAGCCCAGTCTCCGGCAAAGACACCGGCCTTCCCCGGCGCCGAAGGCCACGGACGCTACGTCACCGGAGGCCGTGGCGGCAAGGTTATTCACGTGACCAACCTCAACGACAGCGGTGCCGGTTCGCTGCGCACTGCCGTGAAAGGCAACGAAAAGAAGATTGTCGTGTTCGATGTTGCCGGCGTAATACCATTGGAGTCGCCCCTCAACATCGGTGCCAACACCACCATCGCCGGACAGACGGCACCCTACCCCGGCATAACGCTGCGCTACAACACCCTGCGCTGCGACGATAACATAATCATGCGCTTCATCCGCTCGCGCCGCGGACAGGAGAAAGACATCAACGACGGTGCCGACGCCATCTACGACAACGGCAAGACTGGCATCATAATCGACCACTGCTCCTTCAGCTGGAGCATAGACGAGGTGGCGTCGTTCTACGACAACAACAACTTCACAATGCAGTGGTGCACCATCGCCGAAAGCCTATCCAATCCCGGACACAGCAAGGGAGCCCACGGCTACGGCGGAATATGGGGCGGCAAACTGGCCAGTTTCCACCACAACATGATTGCCCATGTCACCAACCGCGGCCCGCGCTTCAACGGTGCACGCTACGGATGGACGGGCTATACCGACAACTACGACTATGCCACATACCGGTGGGAGAACCCCGTGCAGGCCGAGAACGTCGACTTCCGCAACTGCGTGATGTACAACTGTCAGGGCTCGTGCTACGGCGGGCCCGGCGGCGGCCAGATAAACATCGTCAACAACTACTTCAAGGCCGGCCCGCGTGACAAGAGCAATCAGGAGCGCATAACCCTCGTAACCGTATCGACCGCCGGCAACTCCCGAAAGAATCATCCGGAATACTACGGAATGACGAGCCGCTACTACATAGCCGGCAACACCACCGAGACCGTCACGGGAACAAAGAAGAAGAACCGCGACTGGGACGGAGTGAAATACGACAAAGGCGTCTTTACCATCAACGGCGAAGCATGTTCGAAAGACCCAAACAACTTCTACGGCCCCAACGTGGCACACGTGAAGAACACCAACGGCGAGCCGTGCGTGAGGATAAAGATGGACGAACCGGCCCCCACAGGCTACGTCACCACCCATACTGCTGAAAAGGCGTTCGACAAGGTGCTTGCTTTCGGCGGAGCGTCGCTCTACCGCGACACTGTTGACGCGCGCTACATGACAGAGGCACGAGAAGGCAAGGCAACATATAAAGGTTCCATTACAGGAAAATGGGGACTCATCGACCTCGTTTCCGATGTCAATGGCTATACCGAGAAGACTTTCCCAACGGGGAAACGCCCCGACGGCTTCGACACCGACGGCGACGGGATGCCCGATGCGTGGGAAAAGGCGAATGGGTTGAATCCCGCCGACGCCTCGGATGCTAACAAGACAACACTTGACCCGAAAGGCGGCTACACAAACATAGAGGTATACTGCAACAGCATCGTGCAAGACATCATGACCGGCGGCAACACCGACGTCATATCAACACCAAACGAATACTATCCGTGCTATGTCCGTGAAGACGGGACCGTGGTCGAAGCCCTCGGCAGCGCGATATAATACATAATATTAATGTAAGGTGAAACCATTATATATAAGGTGCAACCCAACAGACCACGACAACAAGACAAATCAATAAAGACAAAACAACAGATATATGAAAAGACAGATACTAACATTATCCATTGCAGCCCTGACCATAGCAGCCACGGCACAGACATCGTCAAAGGTGCCGGCCTTCCCCGGAGCCGAAGGCCACGGACGCTACGTAACGGGCGGACGCGGCGGCAAAGTTGTACACGTGACCAACCTCAACGACAGCGGCACAGGCTCGTTCCGCGAGGCCGTGAAAGGCAACACGAAGAAGATTGTTGTCTTCGATGTGGCCGGCGTGATAGCACTTAATTCCGACTTGTCCATCGGCGCCAACACCACCATCGAAGGGCAGACAGCCCCCTACCCGGGCATCACACTCAGATACTACACCCTGCGCTGCGCCGACAACGTCATCATACGCTTCATACGCAGCCGGCGCGGCGAAGAACGTGATGTCAACGACGGTGCCGACGCCATCTGGGACCGCCAACGCACCGGCATAATGATTGACCACTGCTCGTTCAGCTGGAGCATAGACGAGGTGGCATCGTTCTACGACAACAACAACTTCACCATGCAGTGGTGCACCATCGCCGAAAGCCTCTCGAACCCCGGCCACAGCAAGGGAGCCCACGGCTACGGCGGTATATGGGGCGGCAAGCTCGCCAGTTTCCACCACAACATGATAGCCAGCGTGACCAACCGCGGTCCGCGCTTCAACGGCGCACGCTACGGATGGACAGGCTACACCAGCAACTACGACTACAACACGTACAAATGGGAGACCCCCGCGCAGGCCGAGAACGTCGACTTCCGCAACTGCGTGATGTACAACTGCCCCGGCGCATGCTACGGCGGACCCGGCGGCGGACAGATAAACATCGTTAACAACTACTATAAGGCAGGCAACTCTGGCAACGGCAATCAGGAGCGCATCACCCTCGTCACCGTCTCAACGAGCGGCAACTCCGACAGCAAGCATCCCGAATACTACGGCATGACAAGCCGCTACTACATCTCGGGCAACACCACTGAGACCTCAACCGGAACAAAGAAGCAGAACCGCGACTGGGCCGGCGTGAGCTACGACAGCGGTGTATTCAACATCGATGGCGAAAAATACTCGAAAGATGCCAACAACCTGTATGGGGATGCCGTGCCGCACAAAAACAACAGCGCCGGACAGCCATGCGTGAGAATAAGGATGGACGAACCGGCACCTACAGGAGAGGTGACCACACACACGGCTGACAACGCTTTCAGCAAAGTGCTCAAATATTGTGGCTCAGCGCTGCACCGCGACGAGGTGGACACACGCTACATGCAGGAAGCATTGCTCGGACAATCGAAATATCAAGGCTCGGTGACAGGCAAATGGGGGCTCATTGACGTTGTGGCTGACGTCAACGGATATAACGAATACACGTTTGAAACAGGAACCCGCCCCAGCGGATTCGACTCCGACGGTGACGGCATACCCGACGAATGGGAAACAGCCAACGGATTGGATCCCTACTATCAGTATGACGCCCTGCGAAAAACGCTCGACCCCAAAGGCTGGTACACCAACATCGAGGTTTACTGCAACAGTCTGGTGCAGGACATCATGATTGGCGGAAACTGCGATGCGGAGACATCGGTCAACGAATATTACCCCCGCTTCGTAAGGGAAGACGGCACTGTGTCGGAAGCTATCGAAGGTGACGTAAACGGGATAACCGCCGTCAACGCTGACAATGTGGTGAAGACCGAGCACTTCAATCTGCAGGGCATCCACGTTTCGCCCGACACAAAAGGCGCCATGATACGCGTGACAACGTTCAACAACGGCAAGCGCACAAGCAAAATAATGATAAACAAGTAACGGGCAAGCACTAACGCCCGCTGAAAGTTGGTTGCAAGAAACATGCTGAGCCTTAAGACATCAAAGGTGGCAACATGATTCCTGCAACCATTTTCTTTTTCCAAAAGCATATTCCATACCAGCAAATGCCGCATGGCACAATATATCTCAAAATTTCGGACAGAACATAATTATTGCCCCATAAAGAGCAAATAATGCACCCGTCTCTTACCTACATTTGATAATTTTGCAACGAAATAACAAAGTTAAAACACAGACAAATGACGGTCGCTGACTATTCAGTCTGCCATCCGACAAATATAAGTTCAACAAAAAAAGCAAAAAAACATCAATTTTTTAAATACTTTTTCGTACATTTGCAAAATGGATGCTACTGACAATAACAAACCACAGGTACGCGGACATGAATATTGCATCATAAAACAATGCAAGTGAAAAAACCGCGACATTACTAACTAAGAACAAAACAATTAAAATAAAATAGCAGAATATGAAAAAACAACGACTCATGAAAAAAGCGATGGGCATACTGTTGCTTTCTTCGTTGACGTTACCGTCTTGTTCTGACCTTGATGAGTATTTTGAGACGCCCGGATGGATAAGCGGCTCAATCTATCAGGAATTACAAAGCAGCGGCAACTACAGTGTTTTCTTAAAAGGAGTTGATTTGGCCGGTTATCAACCGATAGTGAACGGCAAATCAATACTCACCGTCATGGCACCCGATGACAACGCCATGAAAGAATATCTGAAAAACAATTATGGAACTGAACAAATTGAACAGGTTCCGGAAAGTGAATTAAAGAAACTTATAGGCTTTCATATTCTTTATTACTCGTTCGACAAAGACAAACTCACCAACTTCCGACCGGTGGAAGGTGACGGCGCTACGGAAGAGGATAAAAACAAGCTGGCCGGACTGTACTACAAATTCCGCACACGCAGCCAGGATCCGCTCAGCTACAAAAACGAAGAAACAAAAGATACGGCCATTTATCACTTTGAGCGTATGCTCCCCGTGTTCTCGTACCGCATGTTCCAGACAAAGAATATCGATGCAAAAACGAACTACGAATACTTTTATCCTGAAACCGGATGGAAAGATGATGCCGGATTCAACATTGCCAACGCCGGCGTGACCGAATACGCCGACATTGCCAACAACGGATATATATATAAAATAGACCGCGTGCTGAAACCAGCTGAAACAATATACAAAGAGTTGCAACAGGCCGGTACGTACACACGCTTCATCAACGAGTACAACAAATATGGCACATACAACGTTGATGAAGACCTGACACGCGAATATGGCAACGGCACAACCATCTACCAACACTCATTCTCGTCGGGCCTGCCAAACATCGACTGCGAATGGCCGGTAAACAGTTTCTTGAACATCGCCCAACTGGCTCTCAACTCTTACTCGGTGTTCGCACCATCCGACAAGGCTTGGGATGACTTTTTCAACGACTACTGGAAAGAGGGAGGATATGAAAGTATTGACGAAGTGGACTCGGTTGCCATACGCGACATTCTGTTCAACAGTGTGTGCAGCTCTTCGATAGTTTTCCCGGAAGAGATAAAGAACGGCACTGTCAAAAACGTAAGCAACGAGGTCATCTCGTTCAACACCGACGAGGTGAAGAACCGTGTGATATGCACCAACGGCGTGCTGTACGGCTGCGATGTGCTCACACCGCCCGCCAAATACATATCGGTGACAGGACCGGCATACCAAAGCAAGAGCTACGGCAATTTTGCCATCATGGTAAACAACTCAGGCATGGTCAACACGCTCGCTTCAAGCGCCGTAAGATACATAATGCTGTATGCCGACAACGAACAGATCGAAACGTACCGCAACATACGCCGCGAGGGCAGCAATCTTGTGGACATCAACGATAATGTTCTCAACTCGTCGGCAACAACACCTTATGTGTACGCACATGCCGCCGCTCCCGTAGACGGCGACACCGAACTGCCCATGACGGGAACAAAAGTTTACCGCACCATGTCGCCCGACTGGAAACTTTACTGGTATGTCAAGGACGGACGGATAACAAACAGCATCAAGCATAACCAACGCCTGAAATATACCGCCAACACTGTGACCGACGATGAGATTTGGGCACAATTTGAAAAACTGGCTTACCGCGGCGACGTGAACGGATGGTCAAACGGCAACGCATACAAATACGACCGAAACTTCTTTGAGGGAAGCTACACGTCTGACTATGCCTTCTCCTCGAGTTTCCTCAACCTGATGTGGGCACAACGCACCGACATATCAACCGAGTTTTACGGATTTATCAATCTTCTTGGCAAAGCCGGCATGCTGGCAAGCGGAGGTGGAACACTGAGTTTCACGGCCGACGCCTGCCTTACGTTCATTCCGGAGACACGTGTTCTCGAACAGGCCATCACTGACGGACGTGTACCCGGCATTGACGGATCGGCAGCTGCAGTGGGTTCAGAAGACTTCTTCACCAACTGCAACGTGACCGATGCCGATGCCCTGCAGTACTACCTGAAGCAGTATTTCATCCCCATGACAACAGCCGTAATCAACAACTATCCGTATTTGGGATGGGGCGAAAAGACCGAAGATTTGGGCGGTCTGATAACATGCCAGACCGACATCACGCCCAACCCTGACGGCTCTACGGAAATATTGGAGACAAAGATGAATATATACGATGAAGGAACGAAACTCACCATCGGAGTGGCTGACAGAAACACGGGGGCGGTAAGCCGGCGTGTCAACGTATCGTCCGCATACGATTATTTCCCGTTCATTTTCGCTGACGGATGTTTCCATTTCATCGAAGATGTATTATAAATCTTTAGAACTAAAAAGACATGAAAAGTTTAAGATACATATTAATAATGTTGTTTGTCACAACTGTGCAGGCTATCATGGCACAGAAGACGATAACGGGTGTTGTCACAGAAAAAATGGGCAACAATCTCGAACCCTGCATAGGCGTCAACGTGGCTTTTGTTAACAACCAGAACCGTATATTGACAGGTACGGTAACCGACTTTAACGGACAGTACTCGCTTAAAGTGCCTGACGGAAAAGAACAGCTGACACTGAAATTCTCATACGTCGGCATGAAAACGCAGAGCTTCAAATACAAAGGAGAGACACAGAAAAACGTGACCCTGAGCGCGGCAACACAAATCGAGGAGATTAAGGTAACCGGTAAACGCAGCCGCCGCAACGAAATGGGTGTAACGGAAAAACAGATGTCGTTCGCCACACAGAAAATAGACATGGCCGAGCTGACAGCCGTTTCGCCCGTGACCTCCATTGAGGAAGCCCTACAAGGACAACTCGGCGGTGTGGACATCATCGCAGCCGGTGACCCCGGTGCAAAAAGCCGCATCACCATACGCGGTACGGCTACACTTAACGGTAACGCCGACCCGCTCATCGTGGTTAACGGGGTGCCCTACTCTACCGACATTGACGACTCTTTCGACTTTAACACCGCCAATCAGGAAGATTTCGCCCAAATGCTCTCACTCAACCCCAACGACATTGAAAGCATCGAGGTGCTCAAAGACGCCGCCTCTACAGCAGTATACGGTACGGCCGGAGCTAACGGAGTACTGCTCATCACTACAAAACAGGGAGCCATGGGAAAAACCAAGTTCACCTTCTCAACAAAAAACTCCCTGAAGATAGAACCGAAATCGATGCCCATGCTTAACGGCGACCAATACAAGGCTTTCATTCAGGACGCCATCTGGAACACAGCCAACGCACGCGGTCTGCAGTCAAGCAGCGACCTGCTCGAATATTTGTTCGACACGCCCGAAATCAACTACAACCAGAACTGGCGCTACTTTGACGAGTACAACCAGAATGTGGACTGGCTGGACTATCTCACCCAAAACGCCTTTACCACCGACAACAGCTTCTCAATGTCGGGTGGTGGCGAACGTGCCACTTACCGCCTGTCGATGAGCTATCTGTCGGAAGGCGGTACGACAAAAGGCACCGGACTTACACGATTCAACACGTCAATCGACATCGGCTACCGCTTCAGCGAGAAACTGACGGTGCGAACCGAATATACCTATTCTGACTCAGATAAAAAGTCGCCGTGGACAGACGATGTGCGCTCTGAGGCAATGACAAAGATGCCTAACAAAAGTCCGTTCTACATTGATGATATCACCGGTATGATGACCGATACGTATTTCACACGCCAAAACGCGGAGGAGTTTCAGGGGGCTTTCACTACAAACTCAAACCTTGGAGGAGGCAACTCAAAGAATTTCCACCCGATACTGATGGCTGACGAAAGCTACCGTAACCTCAACACGAAGGAACAGAAAATGAACGTACGCGCCAACTGGTATATAACCCCGAAACTGACTTTCTACGGTTATGTATCAATGAAATACAAAACATCGAAGACGGAATCGTTCCTGCCGCAATCGGCCACCGGCGTGACTACAACAAGTAAATACGCCAACCTCTGCAGCGACTACTATTCGAACAATTTCTCGCTGCAGTCGGAGGGCAAGCTGATATACAGCAACAGCTGGCTCGACAAAAAGCACCAACTCACAGCGACAGGCTTGTGGCGTACATCGCAGTCGCGCAGCTCGTCAACTACATCCACACGATACAACGTGGCTTCGGCTGCCATTGCCGACCCGGGAACCGGCGGAGGTGTGCTGCTGTCGCAAGGCTCCGGTACATCGGAGGTCAGGTCGCTGTCGGGAATAGGCAGTGTGGTTTATACTTTCCTCGACCGCTACACCATCAACGGTACATTCAACTATGAAGGAAAATCAAGTCTCGGAAAAGACAACCGCTGGGGATTCTTCCCATCGGTGGGAGCCTCGTGGGTGCTGAGTGACGAACCTTTCATGAAATGGGCCGACAATACATTGTCGCAGGCCAAACTGCGCGCAAGTTTCGGTATGAGCGGAAACGCTCCTTCCGGAACATCACCTTACGTGGGAACATACGCCGCCGTAGGCAACTACATTGACAACAGCGCAGTGACCATGAACACCATGCAGCTGAACAAGCTGAAATGGGAGTCGACAAAAGAAACCAACATCGGTATCGACCTCAACTTTTGGGACGGCAAACTAACCGCCACTTTCGACTGGTACCGCAAGGACACTAAAGACCTGCTCCAGAAAAACGTTACGCTACCCACGTCTATCGGTATGCCCACACCGAAAATAGCATACTACAATTCCGGAAAGATAAAGAACGAAGGTTGGGAGTTCCGCATTGATTACGAAGTGTTCAAGACCAAAGACTGGAACCTCAAGGTGAACTACAACATAAACCGCAACAAGAACACCATCGTGGAACTGCCTGAGAACATCAACGAAGAGCAGTTCTCACTCGGCAACGGCAAATACGCACAGCGGCTGATAGCCGGAACTGCCGTAGGTTCGTTCTTCGGCTTCAAATATGCCGGTGTTTACCAGAATACGGAAGATACATACGCCAAAGATGCCGAAGGCAACACCATGACCGACATGAACGGCAGACCTATCGTGATGAAAAACGGTACATTTCCTTGTTACCCCGGAGACGCCAAATATGAAGACATCAACCACGACGGCAAGATAGACAAAAACGACATCGTGTACATCGGCAACAGCAACCCGATGCTCAGCGGCGGCGGCGGCTTCAACCTGAAATACAAGAACTTCGGGCTGACGGTTTTCCTGCACTACCGCCTGGGACAGAAGATTGTCAACGCGGCACGTATGAACGCCGAATCTATGTACAGCTCCGACAACCAAAGTACAGCCGTACTGCGCCGTTGGCGCAACGAGGGTGACCAGACGGACATCCCGCGCGCTTTGTGGCGCTATGGACTCAACTATCTCGGCAGCGACAGATTTGTGGAAGACTGCTCGTTCGTGCGCCTGAAAACATTGTCGCTCAACTACACACTGCCCAAGAAGTTTGTACAGAATCTCGGTCTGACCTCGGCCAACGTGTTTGTCACAGGCTACGACCTCTTCACTTTCTCCGACTACACCGGACAAGACCCTGAGGTGAATCTGCCGAGCAAACTGACAGACCTTGCCCAAGACAATTCGCAAACACCCCGTTCCAAGAGATTCTCTATGGGTGTGACCATTAATTTCTAACAAACACACAGAAAATATGAAAACAGCATGTAAATATATAATAGGTGTCCTTACGCTTTGCAGTATGACATCATGCAACGATTTTCTTGACATATATCCGGAGAACTCACTTCCGGCCGACAAGTTTTACCAAACCAAGGAGGATGTCGAGGCGCAGTTGATGAACGGATACTATGTACTGCGCAACTCTGTAGAGGGGCAGCTCATCCCCTGGGGTGAATTTCGCTCCGGATGCCTGACCAATAGCTCCGGCACCGGCACCAACCAGTTGCAGAAACTGGAGATAAAAGTGTCAAACTCCACTTTTTTCAACTGGGGCAACATGTATCAAATCATAAATACGGCCAATCTGGTGCTGCAAAACGCGGAAAAGGCCCAAAACAACGATGCCACATACCATATAGAGCAAATGAACTCACACTTGTGCGAGGCTTATTTCCTGCGCGCATTGGCCTACTTCTACATTGTGCGCAACTGGCGCGACGCACCGCTGGAACTCCAGGCCCACGAGACAGACAACATAGCGTTTTCAAACCCGAAATCAAGTGAAGCCGAACTGATAGCGCAAATCAAGAAAGACCTCTATGCGGCAGACAGCATCAATGCCGCCAAAGAGTATTTCAACACGACATGGGAAACCAAAGGACGCGGCACAAAATGGAGCATATATGCACTGATGGCTGATGTATGCCTGTGGAACTCCGATTTTGACGAAGCCATAAAATACGCCGACAGAATCCTTAACTCCACCTCCAACTATGCCCCGCGCTTCATGAGCACGAACACACGCAACAGCTGGTTCTCCATGTTCAATCCCGGCAACAGCAACGAGAGCATTTTCGAGATACAGTGGAATCACGAGAAATACGACAATGGTATCGCACAGACCAACAATCTGCCGTACATATTCAGCGATGTCACAAACTCAACCTACTCGCAATACAAGATGTGTCCCGTAATGCTTGAGGAATTCATTCAAGACTACACGGACATCAGCATGTCATACCCCAACCAGCCCGAAATGGCCGGACGTACTCTCAACGGAACATTCACCACGGGGGGATATATCTGGAAATACATCGGAGGAACATCAAGTACCGACAAACGCACCGAAACATATTATGACCCTAATTTCATAATATACCGTGTGGCTGACATCATGTTCATCAAGGCCGAAGCTCTCGTTATGAAGAATCTGGCGGGAAATGTGGCTGACTATCAGGAAGCCATTGATCTGGTCAACCAGATACGCAAACGCACCAACCTTGCTGCTGACGCCACCGTCAACGCCACAAGCGACGCGACAACCGTGCTTGAATACATACTCAACGAACGCCTGAAGGAATTTGCCGGCGAAGGAAAATCATGGTACGACATGCTACGCATGGGTCACTACGCTCCATCAAACGGCATTGACTTTAAGACAATATTCCTGATAAACAACGTCATCAAATACAACGGCAACGCCACCGACTCATGGATACGCTCAGTGCTGAGCAATGAGAACGCATGGTATCTGCCCATTATGGACAGCGAAATCAGGAACAACCGCTATTTGGAACAGAACCCCTATTACATTTAACAATAACATAACGACAATGAAAAAGATATTATTTGTTTTCACCATCCTGCTTGCCTCCATATCATCGTGCGATGATCCGAATGAAGGAGAACTTTTTGTCACTCCGCCCGAGACAGAAGCGGAGATGTCGATTATCGATGTCTTGGAGTCGCAGCCGGAGACCTATTCCATGTGGATAGATTTCTTGAAATACGCCAATTTCTATAACGCCATCAAGAATACGGATAAAGCCACTGTGTTCTGTCCCGACAACGATGCCATCAGGGCTTTTCTCAACGAGCGCGGAGCAAGCACCATTGAGGAGCTGGACAAGGAATACGCCAAAAACGTGGTACGCACACACATCATTAACAATGAGAGCATCACCGACTCCACGCTTGTACAACAGGCAAAGGCAAACACTGCGATACAGAATCAGACGCTCTTCAATTCATATCTCAGCGCAAGCTACGGTTACAAGATAACCGATGTGGATGACGCCGACCGCACGGACCTGACCTACTGCAACGATTCAATCTTCCTGAACAACCAGGCCCGAATAGACAAGTTCTCGGTAGTATGCAACAACGGTACGTTCTATACCATGGGCGATGTCATCATCCCGCTAACGGAGAACATCGTGGAAAAACTGGAAGAAGACGGAAGCTACGACATATTCGCGGCAGCCATCCGTGCCGACCACTATGCCGACTCTATAGCCACACTTGTCCGCGACACCACCGTCTCGCAAAACGGTGCATACGTAATAAACGAACACCGCATCACATGTTTTGCCGTACCCGACAATGTGTTCCGTGAAGCCGGCATAAACGATGTCAACGGCTTGAAACAATGGCTCGTGAACAACAGCGAATACAGCGACCCCGACGAGGCGCTTACCAGCTATCTGAAATACCATTTCCTCACCCGCGAGTATACAACGAGCGAAATATTCAATTTAACCGACGAGGACGAAACCCTCATCTACGACACTCAGCTCAGCGGTCAGGCCATCACTGCCAACATCGAAGGTGACGCAAAGATTGTGAACAAGAACATCCGCATACTGCGCAGCGACATCGAAGCCTGCAACGGTCATATCAACAAGGTGAACGACATTATGCCGATATATCACCCCGAACCCGTAACCGTACGCTGGGATTTTCTCAACAGCGCCGACATCATCGCTGCCGTAAACAGTTACGGAGCATCAAAAGGTATGGGAGCACTGTTCAGCAGTCCGCTGACAAGCAGCGAGCAGAAATTTGACCTCAGCGAAGACCAGCGTGACGGCGATTTCGGAGCGATAACCTCAATAACATACGAGGCCAACGAAAGCCGTGCGAGCTACGGTAACTACCGAAAGGTTGGATTCTACAAAGAACAGTACAAGAGCAATGCAGAATCGAACGTGCCGCGCCACAACGCCTATATGAACAACTACCTGTGCCTCAACCTCGGTTATGCAGGATGGTGCCAGATGAACACTCCGGTAATCATCGCCGGTAAATACAAGGTGGTGCTTCACTACATCAAAGACATCACCCTGGCAGCGCTGTTCACCACCGGAACAATGACGCGCTTTGACATTGATGACAACAAGTCTATCGTACAGCTGTATCAAGGTCTCCCCCGTGTACCCATGTACGACTGCGTGGAAGCCACACTATGGCACCAGATAGAATTTGAAGGCTCAACAAGCCACACATTCAAAGTGACGATGATGGACATCAACGCCAAAACCGCCAATTACTATCGCCAAATGCTCGATTACGTCGAGTTTATTCCAATTGACTAAATAAAGTTAGTAGACATGAAAAAGATTTTTATTATATCAATGCTTGCAGCGACAATGTTTGCCACATCATGCTCCGATTGGGACAACCACTTCGACGAGGCAGGCATCAGCAGCACTGAAAACGTTACCATTTACAATGGCGACATCGTCAGCTACATGAAAAATACTTCCGAATTAAGCAAGATGTCGGAGATATACACCACAAACGGAATATATCAGAATACAACCGCTGACAAAACGTACACATTCTTTGTGTGCACCGATGATGTGCTTGCCGACGGCGAGATAACGGATGCAGCCACATACGCCGCCTACAGCGTGTCTGACATAAAGCTGGCACCATCGACACTGAAAGACGGGATGAACATCATGACGCGTTCGGGCAAGCACATACTGGTACAGAACGACGGCGCCACGATAAAGGTGGATGACCGCACCATTACCAAGACGGTGAAAACAGACAACGGTTACGTCTACTATATGGACAATGTCCTCCCCGTCCGCATGTCGGTGTATGAATACCTGAAGAGTCTGGACGACACCAACTATTCCATGTTTAAAAAGCTCGTCACCGGCTACGACACAGTATGGTTCGACCGCGAGAACAGTACCATAGTGGGCATCGCCCCTGACGGAAGCACCGTTTACGACTCAGTGAAGGTGGTGCGCAACACCCTCATGGACCGTTACGATGAAAACGGACTGGCAACATGGAACATGCGTGACGAGAAATACCAGACCACGATGTTCATTCCCACCAACGCACAGATAACCAAGGCCATCAAAGACGCCTGCGACAACATTCCCGAGTGGCTCAACCGCAACGCCACGGCAGCCGACTCTGCAAAATTCTACGAATGGATAGTCAAGGCATGCTTTGTCGACCGCAAACTGTCGGCTAACGAGGTTTCTATCGGTGCCAACGACTTTGAATGTGTCGGCGACTACCAGCAAATCATCGATGAAAAGGCCGACCGCATCACATACAAGAGTGTCGACCCTACTTTCTGGAAGCCGAGCGTACAGCGCGCCAAAACATCCGATGCCGTGACGTTAAGCAACGGAAACGCATATTTCCTGGAGACATTGAAAATACCTAACCACATCGTCATCCACAGGGTCAAGGCACGCCTGTATGCAGTATGGAATGCGTTGGGAGGCCAAAAAGACCAATATTTCACATGGACCAACCTCACCAATCCAGATGTCATAATCGAGTGTCAAGGGTCGTTTTTCAGCAATACCACACAATTCGGCGGCTACCCCGACATCAAATATGACATGCTGACAGCCATCCCCACGCAGGAAGCCATCGACAACGAGCTGCCCGTCAGCGTTGAATATACCGGCCTGACATGCAGCGAAGATGAGTCGGAAGTGTATGAATGTAATCTTCCCGCCGGCGAATATTACCTGCGAATGGGATTTGTGCACAGCCTGACGTACACTCTGAACATATATTTCAACGATGAGGCTGTGGTGGAAAACCTCGTCATGCCCTCCACCGGTTCCAACTACCATTTTGACCGCGGAGGAGCGAGCGACATACCCAACTACGGCACAACCTTCAAGATTGGCTATCCCGAAGGTTTCGACCCCGATGACTGGTTGGAAATCAACGAGAACGCCTTCCTTTACGACACCGACGGATGGAATGTCGGCGTTGTAAAACTGAAAGAAAGCGGCACATTCAAGATAAAGGTTGAATCAAATGACGAAAGCAAGTTCTGGGCACTCAACGGCAATTTCGAGCGCAACAAGAACAACAAGAACCAGATTATGATGTATCACTGGTGCTTACGTCCCACACGTAATAATTACTAAGACACACATTGAATATATGAAAAGACTCAATATATTTCTCGTAGCTTGCAGTGTCGCAGCAGCAGTCTCGGCACAAGAGATAACTGTCAGCAGCCGTATAAAAGGTACCGACAATTCGCCGGTAACCGGAGCCATCATCACCGTGAAAGGACAAAAGAACACGGCGCTGAGCGACGAATCAGGTAAATTCAACCTGAAAAGCGACGGCGGCAACGGCGTGGTAACCATCAAAGCCGAAGGTTACTATGACGCTGAGTTTCCACTGTCATACATAATAAAAAACAGCAAAAGCAAGTCGTTTGCCATCACCCTCGTCCCCACCGGCGAAGCTCTCTACTCCCCCAATGCCTCCCGCATAGAAAACAAAGACTTCAGCGAGAAGCACAGCATAGGCTCGGCCATACGCGACGGTATCGCCGGCCTTCAGGTGATAGAGAAGAGCGGCATGCCCGGCGAAGGCACCTACATGAACATACGCGGTATTCACAGTCTCGCAGCTGAAAACAACCCGCTGATAGTAATCAACGGCATACCCTATTTCGGCAACGCCAACGTCAGCGATGTCATCGGCGCCTACAGCCGCGACCTCCTTTTCGGTTACGACCCCAAGGACATACGCAGCGTCACCGTACTCAAAGACGCCGAAGCCGCAGCATGGGGCTCACTCGGCAGCAACGGTGTAATATTGATTGAGACCCAGCAGGCCACATCCGACAATCTTGACACACGCATCAGCTTCAGCGGCAACTACGGCATGAACTACAAGCGCGGCGAGCTACCCGTGCTGAACTCATCACAATACCGCGGCTACATGTCAGACATAGGCATGACCCGCTATTCGTCGATAGCCCAGCTCACCAACGACTATCCTTTCCTTCAGAACGGCACGTCGCCCTACTCTTATCTGTTCACCGACAACACAGACTGGATGGACGAGATACAACGCACCGGATTCACCACCGAGAACCTGTTCAGAGTGGAAGGTGGCGACGAAATAGCAAAATATAACATATCCTTCGGTTACAGCCGCAACGAAGGTACGCTCAAAGAGACCAACAGCGACAAATACCACACTCTTATCAGCGCCAACGTTTTGGCCAGCCGCAAGGTGAACATCTTCGCCAACATCGGTCTGAGCTATGTCACGAGCAACCTCAACAACACCGGCATGCAGAGCGGCACCAACCCCATTCTTTCGGCCTATCACAACATGCCGCTCATAGGAGCCAACACCAAGCAGGAAGACGGCAGCGTGCTCAGCATACTGGCACCATACAATGCGTGGAACTCATGGAACTCACTGCCCGCATACACCTATGACAACGTGAGCAACCCCGTTGCCCTCGCCACAACCGTACTCGGGAGCGACAAGATTTACGATGTCAACATGCATGCCGGCATCAATTACAAATGGAACGACTATCTCACCCTCACCGGCATGGTCAACCTCTACTACAACTACACCGAAGAGACAATGTTCATCCCCGGCGTAACCAACAACACCATACTGCCCCAGGTGTACGGCATCGGTCTCAACAAGGTGGGCAACGGCGTAATCCACCAGTGGAACAACACCTTCCAGGTGCAGGGCAACTACAAACGCACGTTCAACGGCATACACGACCTCAACGCCACCGCATACTCGCGTGTGATACTGCGCAAACTCGAATCGGATGTTGCCGAAGGCTACAACACTGCCAGCGACTACTATCAGACACTCGGCAATACACAGAACGAAAAAAACAGCTGGGGCAACAACATCGAATGGAACTATCTCAGCTTCGGCCTCAACGCCGACTACACCTACAAAAAGATGTTGCGCGCCGCAGCCGGTCTGGCCGTTGACGGGACAAGCGTATCGGGTGCCGACGCCGCACGCTTCGGATTCTTCCCCTTCGCCAAAGCTACATGGATGGTAGCCAACACCGGCATATTGCCGTCGTGGATAGAAAAGTTCAACGTCAACATCGGCGCGAGCCTTTCAGGCAACAGCCGCTTCTCAAGCAACTACGGCAAAAACTACTATGAGAGCAACAACGTGTTCGACATTGGCTCCATCACTCGCTCCAACATGCCCAACACCAAACTCACATGGGAAAAGAAAAACCAAATAGACCTCGGCTTCGAGTTGGCCATGTTAAGCAACAGAATCCAGCTCGGCATTGACCTTTTCACCGGCAAAAGCTACGACCTGCTGCTCAACCGCGACATCTCCGAGGTGTACGGCTCACGCATATACTACGACAACACTGGCGAGATATCGGGCAAAGGTCTGGAACTGTCGCTCCGCCTCAATCCCGTACATACCAAAGACTTCGATTTTGTCATAGCCGCCAACATAGCAACAATGAAAAACGAGATAAAGAGCCTTGGAGGCGACCGCTCGTTCACCACCACCTACACAGGCTACAACGGTGATGATGCCATGACCATACTCGAAGTAGGCAGCAAGCCCTACGAGTTCTACGGCTACCGCACGGCCGGCATCTATGCCACATCGGAAGAAGCAACCGAGGCCGGACTTGTCAATGCCAACGGCAAAGCATATCAGGCCGGCGATGTGCGCTTTGTAGACATCAGCGGACCCGACGGCACCCCCGACGGCATCATCAACGAGTTTGACAAGGTGAAACTCGGCAGCAGCATGCCGACAATGTACGGAGGCGTAAACCTCATGCTCCGCTACAAGCAGTTCTGCCTCGATGCCAATTTCGGCTACTCCATAGGCGGACATATATACAACGCCACCCGCCGTCAGCTCGAGTCGATGAGCACATTCTACAACCAGTCGACCGCCGTGCTCAACCGCTGGCAGATAGAAGGACAGCAGGCCGCCCTGCCGCGTGCCGCCTACGGCGACCCCTCGGGCAACAACATCTTCTCCGACCGCTGGATTGAGAAAGGTGACTACCTCAAACTGCGCAGCGTGAAACTCTCATACAGCTTCACCAATCTCCTGTCGATAGTACGCAGCGGCGACATCTACGTCGAAGCCGACAATCTGTTCCGCCTTACCGACTACCTCGGCAGCGACCCCGAGTTCGCCTACTCTTACGACGAAAGCCTGCGCGGCTTCGACTACGCAAAATTAGCCATGCCCGTAACAGTAAAAATAGGTTTCAACTTAAACTTCTAAACCTCAATATAATATGAAAAGACTGAAATTTGCTTGGGTCTACCTGCTCATGGGCGCAATGTCCGTGGCCACGGTTTCATGCGACGATTTCTTTGAAACAGACCCTAAAGACATAATAAACGAAGATGAATACATCGATAAGGAAGACGAGATGTACAAAGGTTTTCTCGGCATCATAAGCCGCCTGCAGGAAGCCGGCGACCACAGCATCATCCTCACCGACACCCGTTGCAACGTGCTTGAGACAACCGAAAACGCTCCCATGGCACTGCAGAACATATACAACTTCGAAAATACCGAAAACAACGAGTACGCCGACCCCACATGCTATTACAGCATTATCGTGGCATGCAACGACTATTTCCACAAGATGAACGAGTACCACCGCAACATCGGCGGTATGAGCGAAATGGCCGAAACAAACTTCAAGGCACTGCTCAGCATGGCAATACGCCTGAAAGTGTGGTCATACCTCAAACTCGGCGGAATATACGGTCAGGCATATTGGTTTGACGACCCGCTCACCGAAAAGAAAGACCTAACCGACACCGATGTCTTCACCAAGTGCGACATGGGGCAACTGGCCACCAAGGCCATCGACCTGCTCAACAACGGCATCGACATCGACGGTGTGCACATCGACAGCGATGTCAATATGAACTGGGCCACATGGCTCGATGACGAGATACAGAACGAGACCCTTTACACAAAATGGTACTATTTCGTGCCGCCACGCATACTTCTCGAAGCAGAAATGCGTGCATGGCGCGCAAGCTACGAGAGCGAAGAAGCCGCGCAGTCAGACTGGCTGTGGGTGCGCGACAACCTGCTCCAATACATGCACAACATACACACCTGCAAGAAAGGCTTCTCACTCACGCCCGCTTTCAACTTCTCCGTCATCGGCGAACGTACCGGCGACTGGGCCATGGCTCCCAACATCTACCAGATGAACGCCTACCTGTCATCGGGAGTGCGCGACGAGTTCTATCCCTACCTGCACATATTCCCCATGGAAGAAGAAATCGGCAACAAGTTCCAGACCGTAAGCACCATCATGTACGACTACACCAACCACCAGCGCAACCGCATCGTACAGTATTTCTGTCCTGAATATCCTTCGGCCGACTCATATTATCTCCGTCCGTCGGAATACGGCAAGAGCATCTACAACGAGGATGACATACGCAGCTACACCCAGAAGATAGTAATGAACAACATCGGCGGCAAAGACTGCATCAGCAAATACTATTACTATTACGACCGCAACACCACCTCGTACAGGTATCTCAATCAGAACATCTTCGAGATAGAACCCGCCATACCCACATTCCGCGGCCACGATTTCCATTTCCTCATCGCCGAGGCGGAAAACCACCTGGGCAACTGGCAGCAGGCCAACGCCATACTCAACGACGGTTTGGCCACTGCCCTTAGCGACAAGATTGTGCCCGAAGACTGGAACAGCAACTACGACTCATGGCTCGGCAACACTGTCAACAGAGAAGAGAACGAGTCGGGCGCCACGACGTCACAGTCAGGCTACGCCAACATCGGCATCGCTGGAGCCATGCGCGGCACCCTGCACGACCTGCCCACAGTGAGCACCGATGAAAACGGCGTTGCCACCATCACCTACCAGGGACGCACCATCACCGAAAGCGAGCGACGCGAAATATTCGACTGGGCATTGGCCGACGAATACCTCAAGGAGTTTGTAGCCGAAGGCAAGAGCTACAGCTTCCTGTGCAAGATAGGCCAGCGCTATGCCCACCGCGGCGACGCAGCCAGCGCCCGCGCCAAATTCAGCGCCCGCATAGCCCCCAACCACAGCCGCAATGCCGGCAAGGTGACAGGCTATCAGGACGGAGTGAGCGATTTGGGTTACTTCATCAAATGGAATCTGAAAGACTGACGCCCGCCGCACATCGAACATACCGGCGGCACTTCTGCAAGATTTGCCTGCCGGCATGTTCGAACAACACTGCAAAGTGACACTACAAAATGACATAACATCATTAACCAATTAAAGTAATATTAACAACAAAACAACTTTTTATGAAAAAATTTTCCATGATTGCTTTGGCAGCAATGACACTGTTGCCAAGCGCGGCAAACGCCATCGAGCGCGTTGACACGGTAAAGACGAAAAGCGAATTCACCGCAGCCATCACCGCAGCCAACAGCGCAAAAGCAGGCGACGTGTTCAAGATCGTCTGCAAGTGGGATGCAAGCGAAGTTCTCAACATCGGTAATGTGAAGCCGACAATGGCAGCCGGCAAACTCATCATCACCAGCGACGAGACCGAATACGAGAAGATGCCCCAAATGCTTATCGGCTTCGACTGGGCCGGCGACCTGCTTGACGACGGCAACTTTGCCCTCGTTTTCGAGAACGTAGGTCTGCAGTACCGTTCGGGCAAAGAGGCTACATCCGGTCAGATTGTTTATTTCAACAAGCGCAACGCCCAGATGGACTCCATCATCTTCCGCAACTGCGACATCAACAACTATCCCCGTACACTCTATCGCGCAGTGCCAAAGAGCAATGCCGCCGAGGATATCCGCCAGATTGGCAAGATTGAAATGAGCAACTGCCGCGTACACGACTGCAATGTCCTTTCCGGCAACAACTGGGCTTGCATCTACCCTGGTCAGGGAGTGCAGGAAGTTATCATCAAAGACAATATCTTCTACAACATGCCCTATTGCCAGGCAATTTTCATGATGGGATATGCTTCTGAAGGCACAGGAACTGCACCTACTGTAACATTCGAAAACAACACCATTATGCAGGCTAAAATCAACGGCAACCGCTTCCAGGTGATTAACGTGGGCGAATATTTCGGCCTCGGCGCCACATACAACATCAACAACAACATATTCCTCGCCCCGCAGGCCGGCCAATATGTAGACATGATGAAGAACGGCACCGACGAAGACGGCAACCCCATAGCTGTCGACTACGATGGTGACGGCGTTATCCTCAACGCAAGCAGCGCAATCGTGTTCGCGTCAAACAACATCGTTGACCCGGCCGGCTTCAAGCCCATCACCGAGAATCAGCCAAACATTGAAACCAACCCCGACGCTGCATGGCTGATGGAAGACATCCAAAACAGCTACGCCCCCGCCGAGGCAGGCATCACGTCTTGGGAGGCAGGTGCAACATTCCAGGATCCCGCAAAGTCGTTCTACTACATGGAGAAGAGCAATCCCGCTTACACCATGGGCGTGAACGGTACATACCTCGGTTCGGCCAACACCTATGTTGACGCCTTCCCCGTAACGGCAGCCGTAAACATCACCATCAACGGTCCGAAGTATATCAGCTACACCGTTACACCCGAGAAGGGACAGTACTACGTAAACGACGAGATTACCGTAACACTCAACTCACACAACAACGCATACCGCAAGTTCAACACCTTCAAGGGTTGGAGCGACGGCGACCACAGCCTCACACGCACATTCACACTCACCGAGGATCTCAACCTCATCGCTTCGTTCGAGAACGACGAGAGTGTATTGTCTGCATTCGATTTCAGCACCATCACATCCAACAACAACAAGCTGGCTTCTTACGATGCCGACATCTACACCAACATGGATCCCGCCTACCGCGCCACAGTGAAGGCCGTTGTTTGCGACACAGCCACAGTAAAAGAGGCTCCGTTCCCCTATGTAGACGGTATCTTCCAGGCTCGTCCAGCCAAATTCGGCGAAGACGCCCCCGAACTTCAGATGCCTATCATCTCACGCCGCACAGCCAGCATAGCCAAGGCTACACAGCGCGACTACGCACAGATTGAGTTCACCACCAAGAACATCAAGAACGTGAAGATTTCCGCTTACGTGGGCAGCGACAACAACGCAGCCAAGATACAGGCTTTCGACTACTCTCTCGACGGCACCGAATGGACACGCCTGAGCGAGGTTGAAATAGAGAACGGCGCCTGGAGCGAGCTTGCAGGCACTCTTCCCGCAGCACTTGAAAATCAGGAGAAAGTGTATGTACGCGTAATCGGCGACATCGTCAAGGGCGGCTACATCTACACCTTCGACCCCAGCGGCGGTCTCGTTGACGAGAACGGCGTAGAGATACCCGGTGCATACGAGGCTGCCGATGCCTTCGAGTATATCGGCAACATCCTCATCACAGCCGACACTTCTGCCATCATCGACGGCATCTCTACCGTTACCGACAGTAACAAGAAATTCAACGCCGATGCTCCTTTCTACAACATCATGGGTATGAAGGTGGCCAAAGGCACCAAGGGTCTGCTCATTCAGAACGGCAAGAAGGTTATCGTAAAATAATCCGCATCTGTCCGACATAACGACAGATTAAAATTCAAAGAGGATGTGTCAAAATACGCCCATACAGGCGCTATGTATTGAATTTTGACACATCCTCTTTTCTTTTACCATTTCAGTACATAAACACATCCGGATTACCCTCCCAAAACTGCATAACCTAAATATTGGCCAATAATATAACATATATCACAACCTCGTCCTGTCTTTTCACTAAATAAATAACAAAAAAGACACCTCAAACTGATATATTATCATTAATTTTGCATAGGAAAGGCTGTCTAAGACTACCTGTCAGCTACAACAGAGCGGAAACAAAGATACAACTACAATAAAAATATTTACCAATTAATTCACTAACAAAAC
>ENA-OYXX01000041-OYXX01000041.1-human-gut-metagenome-genome-assembly--contig:-NODE-41-length-52632-cov-25.370637_pt1 | contig 52632 bp, 36 predicted proteins | sample MGYA00243976_ERZ653434 | MGnify/ENA primary metagenome ERZ653434 (study PRJEB26926, sample SAMN06165112) | human gut metagenome | biome: ENVO:00009003; feature: ENVO:2100002; material: ENVO:00002003...
CCTTCGAGGAGATGCCCGACGCCCCCAAATACCATCCCGACGTAAAGGTATATGAAGCCAAGGATGCCGAGGGCAATCACCTCGCCGTATTCATGACCGACTACTTCACCCGTCCCGAAAAGCGTCAGGGCGCATGGATGGAGGAACTAAAGACCTCCTGGATCAACCCCGACGGCTCGGTTGAGCGTCCCATCGTATATAATGTCGGCAACTTCTCTAAGCCCACCGCCGACGCACCCGCCCTGCTTTCTATCGACGAAATCCAGACGATGTTCCATGAATTCGGCCACGGCCTCCACGGCATGCTATCGAAGGTACGTCTCAAGAGCCAGAGCGGCACGAAGGTCGACCGCGATTTCGTGGAATTCCCCTCGCAGTTCCACGAACACTGGGCCTTCCAGCCCGAGTTGCTGAAGGAATATGCCCACCACTACAAGACCGGCGAACTGATTCCCGACTCGCTCGTGGCTCAGATCAATGCTGCCGCCAAACACAACATGGGCTTCATGACCGCCGAGCTCTCCGGAGCCGCCCTGCTCGACCTCGCATGGGGTAAACTCAATCCTGAGGGAGATATCGACGTGATGGCCTTTGAAAATGAATACGCCAAAACCATCGGAATGCCTGCCCAGCTAACCTTCCGCTACCGTTCACCCTACTTCAAGCATATCTTCGGCGACGACGGCTATGCCTCCGGCTACTATACCTACCTCTGGGCCGAAGTGCTCGACGCCGACGCTTTCGAAATGTTCAAGGAAAAAGGCGTCTTCGATGCAGAGAGCGCTGCGAAACTCAAAAAAGTGCTTGAAAGCGGCGCGTCGGAGGATCCGATGATACTCTTCGAGACCATGCGTGGTCACCGCCCGACCCCCGACGCCCTGCTGCGTCAGCGCGGACTCGCGAAATAACAAGTATCACTCTCAGGCATACCCACTGCCACATAATACCTCGGGTAAAGTCACAGGCCTATGGCCGGCGGCTTACCCGAGGTCTTTCTATGTCCAATCTCTCTACAAAACATGGAATTGCAGACTACAATCCGTAGCCCGGGTGTCCACAACACTTTTGTAAAATCAAGGTTGTGTATTTGTAACACTCAATTCCATAAATATGTAGCCAATTTGGCATCCGGGAAGCTTTATTCAACCATTTTATGTTAAAAGCATAATCTAATCGGAATTTAAAAATTTTCGCCAGGTGACCCGAAGAGGAAAAATCTTTTTCAAAGTGAATTTCGACTTACTAAAAAATTTAAATTGCATTTTGTTGGCAGCGGCAATTCAACGCATAGGCTTTAACACTGATTAAAAGCATTTTAACGCACAATCAAGATAACTTCGACGTTGTATAAACAGATGCAAATCCTTATTTTTGCATTGGAAAATCGAACCGGCAATAAAGGGCTCGAACTTCTATCGTTTGCGTCGACGGAGTTTGATCGGTTTTCCACATACAATCTCTTATTCCACTTCATCATCTCTTGTTTTAATCATGGAAGCAAAACCTGTTTTGACTCGAACCGAGGAATGTGGCATTCAGATTCACATCGGTTCACTGATCGGCAACGAACTGCGGCGCCAACGCCGTCCGGCAGCCTGGCTGGCCCAGGAGATTTGCTGTGACCGCACCAATGTTTACAAAATTTTACGCAAGAGCAGCATCGACACCGAGCTGCTGTGTCGGATTTCGGTGGCACTTGGCCACGACTTCTTCTCGGAACTCCAGACTGCCTGCGGATTCGCCCGCAACGATGAAGAAGAGCGACTCGACGCCTGAGACCGTTTTCCGGAATCACGGAAATAAAAAAGAATGCTCCGCATATCGGCATCACAGCCGTGCGGAGCATTCTTTTTATCTTATAACCGGCCTTTACTGGTAGAGGAAGCGACGGATGGAATGTTTGGGCGTCTTCTCGAACTCGTCGGCGTGGATTTCGAAGCGGGTTACACGCGCATAGGCCGGAAGTGAGGCGTTTAGCACAGGGAGGTTTTCCATGACGCGTGCATCGATTTCGGTGTCGGTAAGGCCCAGTTTATGCCCTGCCTCATAGTCGGGATGTACCAGGGCCACGATTTTACCTCCGCGGTCTACCACTACCGACTCACCCACCAAAGGCAGATTGTTGAGCCTTACCTCTATCTCCTCAGGATAGACGTTCTGCCCCGACGAACTCAGAATCATATTCTTCTTTCGGCCTCGCAGATAGAGATAGCCGTCAGAGTCGATGGTACATATGTCGCCGGTGTTGAGCCATCCGTCGGCACCGAGCACCTCGGCGGTGGCTTCCGGGTTCTTATAGTACCCCTTCATAACGTTGGCACCGCGCACGTAGAGGACACCGGGCGCATGGGTCGGATCCGGGCTGTCGGTGCGGGCCTCCATTCCGTCGACCATCCGGCCGCAGGAATGCGGACGCTGATCGGCCCACCAGCAATAGGTTACGAGCGGCGCACACTCCGTCATGCCGTAACCCACCGTAAATGGAAAACGAATCCGACGCAGGAAATCCTCCACTTCGGCATTCATGGCCGCACCACCGAGAATAAGCTGTTCCAGCTGCCCTCCGAAAGCCTGGAGCAACTGATCGCGCACCTTTCGGAGAATTATACGGCTGATACCCGGAATCTTAAGCAATACGCGCATCAACGGCTTCTCGAGACGCGGGAAAATCTTTCCCTTCACAATCTTCTCTATTACCAGAGGAACTGTAATAACCAGCTTCGGACGCACCTGTGCGAAGGCCTGCAATACGATTTTTGGCGAGGGCACGCGCCCGAGGAATGTGATGTGGCAGCCGCGGCAAAGCGGAAACAGAAATTCAAACACAAGGCCGTACATATGAGCCAGCGGAAGCATGCTGACCATTCCGTCGCCGGGATAAAGGAAGGATATATTCCCAAGCCCGAAACGTATGTTGCTCCAGAGGTTGGCGTAGCTGAGCATCACTCCTTTCGGATTGCCGGTGGAACCCGATGTGTAGTTGATCAGGGCAAGCCTGTCGGGCTCCACATGGGTGAACTGCAAGTCGTCGGGGCCGAAGCCCGAAGGATACAGCCGCTCGAATTCGGCGTCGAGATTGTCGAGCAATTCCTTAAGTTTCGCGCTGCGGCAAACCTGCGGAAGAAGACCCGGAATCAGGAGCACAGCTTCCAGACCGCCCAGTTTATCCTCGTCGAGATTGTCGAAAATCTGCTTCTCTGTTATCAGGATGGTGGCGTCGCAATGATTCACAAGATGCTCCACAGCATCCGGATGAAACTCATGAAGCAGAGGCACCACCACCGCTCCGTAGCTCAGTGCGCCCAGAAAAGAAGCGGCCCAGTGGGCCGAATTGCGTGCGCACAGCGCCACCTTGTCGCCGGGTTTAAGGCCGGCCGCACGGAAAATCAGGTGCATCTTCCCAATCTGGGCGGCCAGCGCGCCGTAGGTCAGTGTGGTTCCGTTGAGGTCAGAAAGCGCCGGGCGTTTCCAGTTTTTCCTTATGCTTTCGGCTATAGCCGGAAGTAGATTTGTCGACATAGTTGCAACGTTTTAGAATAGATGTAGCTGTATGCTTTCAATAAAATTAACGCAGAGTGTTTCTATTCTAACAAATTAATGCGTTACTTTGTAAGCAAAACGGCACAAAATTCCCCCATTTGTGCAAAATTAGGAATTAAAAACAACTTAAGCAACCCAAACCGCAACGCAGATGAAAACCAAACTGATTTCCCTGGCCATGGGTGCTCTCCTTGTGGGATGCACCGCTGCTTCAGCTACCGGAAACTACACCATAACCGCCGAAATTCCCACCGACGATTTCGAAGGGCTCACAGCCTACCTGGTAAACTTCGATACCGGCGAAAAAATCGACTCTACAATGATCGACAACGGCAAAGCGGTGTTCAAGGGGTCCATAGCCGCTCCCGCGCTTGCACGTATCATCGTCGACGGCAACCGTATGGGCTCGCTCGTAGTCGAAAACGCTGAGATTTCCACACAGCACACTCCCCAGGGCACCGCTGTATCAGGTTCCCCGCTCAACGACCTCAACACCTCAATTCAGAAACGCATCCGGGGCTTCGAGCAGCAGTTCCGCGCACTCCCCAACGACAGCACCGCCGAAGCCGCCGCACAGGCAATTCTCAACGCCTACGACGCCTACACCGACTCGGTTTTCAAAGCCAATACCGACAATCCCGTAGGCTACAGCCTATTCCTCGACAAGGCCTACCGCATGGATCTTGCCGAGCTGAAAGCGGCTCTCGAAAAATATCCGGTTCTCAAAAGCTATCAGCGTGTGAACAAACTCATCACGGCTGCCGTCAACAAGGAAGCCACATCGCCGGGCAAAAAATTCGTGGACTTCACCATAAAAAACGACTCCATCAGCCAGAGCCTAAGCGACTTTGTGGGCAAAGGAAAGCCGGTGCTCGTCGACTTCTGGGCAAGCTGGTGCGGTCCCTGCATCCGCGAGACGGCTGTAATAAAAGATTTGCTTAAAGAATACGGCCCCCAGGGACTGGAGGTACTCGGAGTGGCCGTATGGGACGACCCGGCCAACACCCGCCGCGCAATCGCGCAGCATCAGCTTCCATGGTCACAGATTATCAACGCACAGACTGTGCCCACCGACCTCTACGGAATATCAGGTATTCCGACCATCCTTATTATCGGACCTGACGGCACTATCCTCAGCCGCGACAAGCAGGACGAAGAACTCCGAGCCGACGTAAAGGCCGTGATGGAGGGAACACTCAGCGCCGCTACTTTCGCCGCCAAAACCACGGAAGGCGCCGAGAGCGTTGTGCCCGCAAAATAAACGCAAAATAAAGGCTCTATCATTTCAAGGCAAGCACCCAGCGCACTACCGGCGGAGATACCACGACCGCTACTGCCGCGCCGACAGCGTCGGCCAGCCAGTCGAGCCAGTCGGCTCCGCGCCCCATATGCATTGCCCCCTGGAGCAGTTCGATAGCTCCGCCGAAGGCAATCGAGGCCAGGGCTATCACTGCTGCCAGATGCCACCCTACAAGCGCCGCGTCTCCACGGAGATTGCGGCGCTTTATGCGCCAGCGGCTACAGTCCAGCTCGCCCACGAAAGTGAGGCCGCCGAACATACAGGCGTGCACCACCTTGTCGATGCCAGGGATATGGGGCATCTCCGTATCGCCGAAAGGCGCGCGGGCGAGCGTAAGCCAGAGAATGGCCAGCACCACGATGAGAGTGAAAAGACCCGTCGGCACGGCAAGAAATCCGACGGCGATGTTTCTGCGGAGTCTGTTCATACGATTTGGCGGCAAAGTTATCAAGAATCCCCAATTTCATAACCGAAAAAAATTGTAAATATTCTTTAACGGAGCTTCTTTTTACTGCAATAATTGGCTATATTTGCAATTGGCAATAAAGTGCCGGAAAAGGCACTTCTCTCTTCCATTGCCTGCAGTGGCCGGATTCCACATCCACCATTATGGCTTTCAGCATCTTGAATGCGACGACAAAGCCGCGGCTGCCAGCGCCGCCGACCTTCTCCTCCCCCTTTCTCCCATCTCTCCTCTCCAATTTCATCACCTCCCCTCTCCCTCCCACCTACCTCCGCCAATAAAAAAACAACATAAATGACAGGTAAATGGAACTATTTACCCCTGACACCCCAAGAGCAGAAGATCGAGACGGCACTTGCACGCCGCTACGCCTCATGCCCGCCCGTAAGCGAGCTGCTGGTGCAGCGTGGCGTCACGTCGGTCGAGGATGCCGAGCGATTCTTTAATCCCCGGCTGAAATATCTCCACGACCCCTTCCTTATGCCCGACATGCAGAAAGCGGTGGACAGGCTCAACCGAGCCATGGGGGCGAAAGAGAAGATAATGGTCTACGGCGACTACGACGTCGACGGCACTACAGCCGTTGCGCTGGTCTACAAGTATCTCAGCAACTTCTACTCCAACATCGACTATTTCATTCCCACCCGCTACGAAGAAGGGTATGGAATCTCGAGCGACATCATCGACGATTTCGCCGGTCAGGGCGTAAAACTCGTCATCATCCTCGACTGCGGCATCAAGGCCAACGAGGAGATAGCCCATGCCCGCGAGCATGGCATAGACTTCATAATCTGCGACCACCACGTGCCCGACCAGGAACTGCCCGAGGCCGTGGCAATCCTCAACCCCAAGATGCCGGGGTCCACTTATCCGTGCCCGCATCTTTCCGGGTGCGGAGTGGGCTACAAGCTCATGCAGGCGTTTGCCATCAGTAACGGCATCCAGCAGAACGAACTGGAGGGAATGCTCGACCTCGTGGCTGTATCCATCGCCGCCGACATTGTGCCGATGGTCGATGAGAACCGAATAATGGCCTTCTACGGCCTGCGCCGCCTCAACACCAACCCCAACATGGGGCTACGTGCCATAATCCGCATCTGCAACCTTTCGAACCGCGAGATCACCATCTCCGACGTAATCTTCAAGATCGGACCGCGTATCAACGCCTCCGGGCGCATGCAGAGCGGCAAGGAGGCCGTCGACCTGCTCGTATCGCGCGACGTGGCCGACGCCTACGAGCGCGCCAAGGCCATCGACCAGTACAACAAAGACCGTAAGGAACTCGACAAGCGCATCACCGAGGAAGCCAACGCCATCATCTCCAGCCGCCACGAATCGGAGCGCGACAAAAAGTCGATTGTAATCTTCAATAAGGACTGGCACAAGGGAATCATAGGCATTGTCGCCTCCCGTCTCACCGAGCTTTATTACAAACCCGCCGTAGTGCTTACGCTCGTCAACGGCCTCGCCACCGGCTCGTCGCGCTCGGTGCAGGGTTTCGACATCTACAGCGCCGTAGACTCCACCCGCGACCTTCTCGAAAACTTCGGCGGCCACACCTACGCCGTGGGGCTATCGCTCAAGGAGGAGAACATCCCCGAATTCACGCGCCGCTTCGAGCAGTATGTGGCCGACAACATCCTCCCCTCGCAGCTCTCGCCGCAATATGAAATCGACGCCTTCCTCTCATTCTCGGAGCTTACGCCAGAATTCCTGGCTACCCTGCGCCGCTTCAATCCGTTCGGACCGGGAAACCAGAAACCGGTGTTCTGCACGCGCGGCGTGATGGATTTCGGCACGAGCAAACTCGTCGGCCGCCAGCTGGAGCACATAAAGCTCGAGCTCGTGGACGACACATCGGGCAAGGTAATCAACGGCATCGCCTTCAACAAGGCCGAGCTGTTCGACCGCATCCATGCCGGCGCACGCTTCGACATCTGCTACACCATCGAGGACAGCAAGCACCGGGGAGGCAGCAATGTGAACAACATCCAGCTCCAGATTAAAGAGATTAAACTCGACTGAACGCGCCGACCGCGCGCCACGCATCCATACCCCTATGGCTACCTCTCCATCCATGCTCGATACGCTCCGGCGCCACTGGGGCTATACCGCCTTCCGCCCTCTGCAGGCCGACATCATCGGCTCCGTACTCGAGGGGCGCGACACGCTCGGTCTGATGGCCACAGGTGGCGGCAAGTCCATCACCTTTCAGGTGCCGGCGCTTATGCTGCCCGGACTTACATTAGTGGTCACTCCACTCATCTCGCTGATGAAGGACCAGGTCGACAACCTGCTCGCCCGCGGCATCCGCGCGTATTTCCTCCACGCGGGCCTGCGTCCGGCCGAGAGCCGCCTAATTTACGACAAATGCCGCCTCGGGAAAGCCCGCATCCTATATGTATCGCCGGAAAAACTTCAGAGCGAGAGCTTCCGCCAGCAGCTCTCACGCCTGCCGGTAAGCCTAATAGTGGTCGACGAGGCCCACTGCATATCGCAGTGGGGCTACGATTTCCGTCCCTCCTACCTGAAAATAAGCGAACTCCGCAAAAAGCTCCCCGATATCCCGGTGCTTGCGCTCACAGCCTCGGCCACGCCCGAGGTGGTGGAGGACATCTGCCGCCAGCTTGAATTCCGCGCCGACGCACGCGTGTTCCGTCTCTCGTTCAACCGCACGAACCTCAACTATATAGTGCGCCGCTGCGACCTGAAGGAAGAGCAGCTCATCCACATCGCCAGCCGTGTGGCGGGCTCGGGAATAGTCTACGTGCGCTCGCGCAAGCGCACGCGCCAGATTGCCGAGGCGCTCGCCGCAGCAGGAATCTCCGCCGACTTCTACCACGCCGGCCTCGCGCCCGAGGAAAAGGCCGTGCGCCAGAACCGATGGAAGACCGACGAGACCCGCATCATGGTGGCCACCACAGCCTTCGGCATGGGCATCGACAAGCCCGACGTACGCCTGGTGGTGCATTTCGACCCGCCCTCGTCGCTCGAAGAATACTATCAGGAAGCCGGCCGAGGCGCGCGCGACGGCAAGGATGCCTACGCCGTGTCGCTCGTGGCGCCATCCGACAAGGGTGTCCTTACGCGCCGCCTCAACGACGCATTTCCCCCAAAAGAATATATCCGCGAGGTATACAACCGCCTGTGCGTGTTTCTCAACATATATATGGGCGAGGGATTCGGCGAAATCTACGAGTTTAACCTCGAGGAATTCTGCCGCCGCAACAGCCTCCAGCCCGGCCAGGCATCCGCAGCACTGAAAATCCTCACCCAGAGCGGCTGGATTGAATATATCGAGGAAATCGCCACGCGGAGCCGGCTTATGGTAGTGATGACGCGCCGCGACCTCTACGACCTGCGGCTCGACCCGGAGGCCGAGCGTGTATTTCAGCACGTATTGCGCACCTCGACGGGCATTTTCGCCGACTACGAGCATATCGACGAGCCTTCGATGGCCTCCGCGCTTGGGCTTACGGAGCAGACCGTCTACGAAAACCTGCTCAAGCTGAGCCGGATGCACGTGATCAGCTACGTGCCGCGCAAGTCCACTCCCTACATCGTGATGAGCCGCTCGCGCCAGGAGGGACGCCATGTGCAGATTCCGCGCGAGGTCTACGAGGAGCGCCGCGAGCGCATGGCCCACCGCATCGAGGCGATGAAGCGCTTCCTCTTTGCCGACGACGAATGCCGCAACAACACTTTGCTGCGCTATTTCGGCGAGAAGCCGGAATGCGGCTGCGGCAAATGCGACGTATGCCGCTCACAACGCGCCACGCACCACGCGTCTCCGGCCGAAACCATCCGTCAGGCCGAACAGGCCGTAGTCTACGCACTGGGCCATTTCCCCGACGGTGTAACCGTCGACCGTCTGGCCTCCTATCTGGCCACCCCCATACAGTCGGTTATCGCCACGGTGCGCGCCCTTGCCGACCGCGGCGAGCTCCGCTTCGACACCGCCACCCTAACCGTCTACCCCCGATAGCCACCCTACCAGCCCATATCGGGCAAAAAACATGAAAAGGCCGCGCGTCGAGAAATTCGACACGCGGCCTTCACGTTTCAACTATTTATTTATGAGAGCCTCAGTATCCAGTATCACTACTCGATAAAAAGGACGAGGGATGTCTGAATAAAAAACGTTTTTCAAGTCGGGCCGGCCGACGTCCGGCGAGCGGACGCCGCGCCCTGAGAGCTGAAATCCCGGAGGCTTTCGTTAAATAGTCGAGTGGTCGGGAAATATATCCGTGTTTGTGTGAGTTTCATATACAGATGCCATAAGGGAGGAGCCTTTCCGTCTCTTTCGTTTATCTATATAACAAACGGGCTCCACGGTCGTTGCAGCCCGCATAGCTAAAAGAATTTAAATTGTGTTTACACCTGCCGAACCGCCGGAGGGCCGCTTGCTTGCGAACGGGAGAGCACCCTCGTCGAGGTCGCCGTTGGGGTTGAGCGGGAGTTTCTTCAGCCGGACGAAGAATTTAGGCATGCTCACTGCCGAGAGGTAGCGTCCGAGCTTCTTGCGCAGCCGTGCGAGCGAAAGCTTCAGCCCGTGGCGGGGTACGATGTAGGCCGTGAGGAAGGCCAGCCCCTGCGAATCGGTCGCCGGGCATACCACCCCGCTCTCCACCTCGGGAAGGCGCCGCAGGGCATCGGCCACGGCATCACACTCCACGCGTGTGCCTTCAATCACCACATTGCGCTCCTTGCGGCGCAGAAATACCACCGTACCGTCGGCGAGCGTATAGCCGATGTCGCCTGTGCAGAAGCAGCGGCGACCGTCGGGCATGTTTACAAAGTTTACATTCTCGGGATTGTCGCCGATGTAGCCGCGGGCCACTCCGTCGCCCATCACGCAGATTTCACCCTCAAGTCCGGGCACTACGGAGCGCAGACGGTCGTCGAGCACCTCGACTTCCGTGCCGTCGACCGCCCGACCCATCGGATATGCGCCGTCGGCGAGCACCTGCGAGCCGTTGCATCGGTAAAGCGTGGCGCCTGCCGCAGCCTCGGCCGGAGCATACGAATTGTATACCTCCACCTTGTCGACAAGATGGTCGACAAATCCGCTGAAAAGCACGTCGCCGCGGCTTTTGAGCAGCCGCAGCGAGCGCGGCAGCCGCCTGCCGGCAGCCACACAGCGGTTGATGTCGGAGAGCAATTGCGGAAAGCCCGTGATAACGGTTACGCCATGCTCGTCGGCAAACTCGAGCAGCCGCGCCGTGTCGTTGAGGATTCCTGCGGGGGGAATCAGCAGGGTGGCTCCGTTGAGCAAAGCGCCGAAAAGCTCCTCCTCAAAGAGGTCGAACGTAGCGACCGAAAGCTGCATCACCACGTCGGCACGCCCGATGCGGAATTCATGCTCGAAGGCATCGGCGAAGTGCATCACATTGGCCTGACTGACCACAACGCCGTTCGAGCGGCCCGAGCGGCCGGTGGTAAAAATCACATAGGCCGGAGCGTCGGCATGTACGGCTACCGGAGCAGGCGTGCGCCCGGCTTCGGTCTCGGCCATGCGCTCCGGAGCCAAAGGCCTCAGAGTCGCCGGAACCGTAATGGTGCGGAATCCTGCGAAACGATGGCGATAGGCATCCGTCGTGGCTACAAAATCCACACCCGCCTCGCTCATCATATACCGTATGCGCTCGGGAGGTAGCCCGGGCTCTGCGGCCACATAGGCCGCTCCGGCGCGGAGCACCGCCAATATCGTTGCCACGAGCTCCACGCCGTGGTCCATCACGATGCCCACGGTTCGAGGCCGTTCATCCGGGAAACGAGCCTGAATGGCGGCTGCCAGTGCGTCGAGACGGCTGTAGCCCACCGTCTGCGTGGCCGTGCGCAGCGCCGGAGCCTGCGGCTGACGCTGAACCATCTCCTTAAACCTGCTGTAGATACTTGCCATAATGTTTCTCCTTTCCGCGGAGCGGCCGGCGGCCACCCCGCTTTTAGATTAAGATACTTCCCCCGCTATTATAATAACCCCTCGCGAGGGGGTGTTTGTTCACGCCCCAAGCCTCCAAAAATCGGCAAGCGAAGTCGGCGCGAAAAAATCAGCGCGCCGGAAGCTCATCTTCCAGCGCGCCGTAAATTTTAATCTTTTTCGAGATTTATCGGGATTAATCGAGTTAAATCGGGCTAAATCTCGATTATTCGGGCGAAATCCCGCCTGAATCCCCGCCTCAGAGGGCGATTTTGCGCGAAATGCGGGTATTGGGAGCCTGCACGGTCAGCACGTATACGCCGCGACCGAGAGCCGAGCCGTCGAGTGTCAGCTCGTTGCCCGTCGCCGAGGCAGTAGCCACAGCCTGACCCTGCAGATTATGGAGCGTAGCGGTGAAACCCTCAACTCCGGCGAGGAACACGCTGTAGACACCTCCGCCTACCGGCTCGATAATGAGGCTGCTTTCCGGATCGTCGGAGGCGATACCGTCAACCCCACCCATTTCGTTGGCGAGAATGTACTTCAGACCGGCGAGAGCGTTGATTTTACCCATACCCCAGCGTTCGGGCTGCTGAGCGGTAAAATCATCCTTGTCGGCCGTAGCTGCGATTACCTTCTTGACGTCGTCCATCGAGAGGCGGACGCCCTTTTCAGCAGCTGCCTGCGACCACAGCGCCAGCACACCTGCCACAAACGGCGAGCTCATCGACGTTCCGCTCATCTCACACCAATAGTCGGCCGTCTTTTTGCTTGAATCGGTGTAGACAAGCGAGGTGATGTAGCCGGTCTGGCCTTCATCGTTGTAAGTATATTCTTCCTTACCCTTGTTGGCATTGATGAAGAATTTGCTGTAGGATGCTATCACGCCCTGCCCCGGGCCAACAACGTCCGGAAGCTGACGGCCCTGGAAAGTCTTGCCGCTCGACGAGAAAGCGGCAAGCGCGCCGCTGGTGGCATTCTGATAAGAAAGCGTGCGCACCGAGGTAACCCCGTTGCTGTTGAGGTTAAGCACAGGAACGGAAGCATTAGCCACATAAGCACCGACAACAAGGACATTCTCGCCACAGGCCATGCCGTTGATAGTGTTGACTCCTGTGCTACCGACAAAGCCAGGAACATTGTTGGATTGGAATGCAAGGTTACGGCAGTAAGCGTTCACTCCGTTGCCGCTCGATCCCTCGATAACGAGAGCTGCATAATAGCCGTTGTTGCCTCCGGCGAGGTGGGGATATAACGTAACATTGTAGCGGTTGTTTTTAGCATTCAGGTTTGTGCGATATCCGAAATAGCCGCTGTTACCGAAATATGGATTGAGTGCGGCATTTTTTTCGACATTGGAATACTGCACGCCGGAGCCACCCATATAACGGGTTGCCCCTGATGTCTCGGGAATCTCATAAGAGTAGGCGATTCTGCCAGAAGCGTCGACAGCCACGAGTCGGACTTTCAGACGTTCGGATTTGTCTCCCCATATATCAATTGAAGTATTGCTGGAAGTCGAAGCATTCGAAGAGAAGCATGTTTTCAACGAATTGTCGGCACCCGAGAACTGTTTCCCAGCCCAAAGACCGGAAGAGCCTTCATTACCGGCCGAAATGCAGATGAGCATCGACTTGCCGGCCTCAGCAAGAGCCTCGCTGGCATTGTCCGTGCCGTCGTGAGGGCCTACATTGTTGCCCAGCGAGAGGTTGAACACGGCGGGTTTGCCTACCTCGTTGGCATAGGCGAGCACGCTCTGTGCTGCGGTGATGATGCAGGGGTCGTGGAGGGTGCCACAGCAGGCTGCTATTTCAGCCTCCTTAGCCACTCCATAATAAGGCATCGCACCCGTCTGCGAAAGCGAAGTGCGCGTTCCGTCAAGGCTTGCGATATATCCGCCTCCGTAACCACGGCTTATACGGCTGTCGAAACTGCCGGCCATTATGCCGAGCACATGGGTGGCGTGGGTACCTTCGTCGGTATCGGCACCGCCGGTTGCACTCGAAATGAAGTTTTCGATTTCAGATTCAGATGTATAGCTGCGCATTGTGCCGATTTCCACGTTGCCCTCGCCATCGTCCTTCGTGCCTTGGAACACCCAGAGGCGCTTCATGCGGGTTTTCTTATCAGCATCGCGGAAATTGAGGTGGCCTACGTCGAGACCGGTATCCATCATGCCGACAACAACTCCCTTTCCGGTATATCCGTGTGAAAGTCCGGTACCACTATGTACATCGGCGACACCTGTCTGCGTGCGCGAAGATATCATCATAGGCTCGGCTCCGTAGCCAAGAGAGATTTCAACGGTCTCGTCCATGGCGGCAACAGCCTCCATCTCATCGGGAGTAAGCATCACCGTGGCTATACGGCCGAGCACCGACTGCACTTCGTAGCCCTCCTGCTCCAGGAGAGCCACATCAGAGGGAGTGCGCATGCAGACCATCGTGGCCACCCGACGCTCAGGGTCTACTTCGGGAGCCGTAGTGGCTACTTGCATGGCTCCGCGGCTCAGGGCTTTGCGTGCCACCACATTTTCCTGCGCCTGACTCATATAGAGCGAGGCTCCGGCATCAAACTTGCTCTGTGCGGCAACAGAAACCGAAACACCGAGAGCAACTGCAGCAAACGTAAAGAATCTGTTCATTACTTTCTCCTATATGTATATTGTTTCTAAAATCAAGAACTAACGGTAACGGTTCAAAATATCGACCAGTTACATAGCAAGAAGCAAATTTACACACTTTTTGAAAATTTCGGGCAAAAATGCTGTTAAATAACATATTTTAATCGCATTTTGATGATTAGACTGGTCCGCCACCGAGTTTAATGCAACTTCAGCCGACATTATGCAGAGAGCGGGATGCCCTTCGGTGGACATCCCGCTCACGCGTTTGTTGATTATTAATGAATCCTGCTTTTCGACTCAAAGAGCCGATATGCGGAATTTAATGCGTAATCAGAGTTTGTTGGGGAGAGTAGTACGACCTTTGAGAATAGTCTGGCCATCTACTTTCTTACCGCTGACATTGATGCGCTTAGCAGCTTTTGCCTTAGCGTGGCCGGGCATGCTGGCAACAGCTTTCTTGACGTTGCTGTCTTTTGTTCTCTTCACTACCGTCTTGCCGTGGTGAGTGTTGCGGGCAGCCTTAGTAGCGAGCGAGCGGTGAGCAGGTGCGCCGTAGATGGCATCATATACGTCAATCTTGAATAGGCCGTAACCATAGGCAAGGTTATCTACATTCTGGTTAAATACCTCCTCAGAAAGCAGACCGGCGTCAACCATATCCGAAGCCTCAAGATATGCCTCATTGAAGTTCGCGAGATAGAAATGGCCCTGGGCCAACTGAGACTCATAGCATCTGCCGAGCATGCTGGCACCGAACTGGAGGCAGCCGTCGTTGACACGACCGAAATACATCGAATACTGGGGAAAAGCCTGCGCAATCTGCTCTATGGTGTAGCCCTCCTCAAGAAGGCCACTCAGCATGCTGGTAGCATACCACATGCCATTCTGGTTGGCAACAATACCCAGGGCGCATGTTTCAATAAGACCCATGGTACCATCCTCCGACAGAACGAAGTTCAGATAGTAATCCCCGTCGGCAATGATTCCGAGGTCATAGTAGGGTGCATAGGGGTTAACAATGCGGTAGCGGTTGGTCTCGGTCTTATGGCGCTCGAGTTTCACGCTATATGTGTCACCGCCAACAAAAGTTCCGTCGGTATACTGGAGAGTACCCCAGAGGATACCATCGGTAAACTCGGCGTTTTCGGAAACGGTTTCCCAATCCGAAGCCTTCTGAACAGAAGAGTACTGGAATGCATATGCGGTGTTGCATACGGCCTTACCGGTGGAATCATAACCTACGCCGACAATAGTGTAGACGCCTTCGTCAAGCGAGAACTGGAGGTTGGTGACAGCGTCGAAGTAAAGCTCGGCATCGCTGTTAGCCTGGATGGCTGCGACTTCAGTCTCAATCTGGTCATCGGTGAGTTCACCTGCGCTTATTGTATATGCGAAGGAAGCGACGTCGTCGCTGCGGTGAGCCTCAACCATAGCATACTCATTGCCCTTGGTGTCAACAAAGTTACCGTTGTAGGAGAATTCGATGCTGTAGTCCTTGAAACCGGGAAGCTGGTAATACTCACGAGTATACTGAACCTTGGTGGTAGCCTCATCTATAGCAAACCACATAGTGTAGATGGTGAACAGACCGGTCTCGGAATCGTAGTAAGAGATGTTGCGGAGTTCCTCATCAGTGTTTGCGGGATAGATGCCCGGGTTGTACTCCATGCGGTAGGTATACACATCGGTTGTGTAGATCATACTGCCCCAGGAGTTGGCATCTCCGGAAATGAACGGCTCCATATGAGCGGGATAGAAGCGGTTGGCAATCTTGCCGGGAGCGTTGGCAGCTGGGATAGGATCTTTTTCGACAGTAAGGAAGAGATTACGGCCATTCACAAAGGAAACTTCCTCATCTTCCTGCTCTTCAGGAAGGCAGCCCCAGTCGCCGAAGCGATATTTGAAACCGGCTCCGATAAGCGACTTGGAGACATATACGGGCACTTCGCGATCGTCGATTCCGAAGAGAGTATATGTGCAGACAGCAGGCTCAGTACTCTTGTTATAGAGTTCGAAATCGCTCCAGGGAGCATATTTGAGCACATAAGTCTGGTTTACGCGGCCGTAGGGAGTGCTTTCCTCACCTTCGATGGCAAGATGTACGTAGTAGTTGAACTCAGGTTCTACGTCGGTGAAGACGTAGGAGATGGGGACCTGAATCTTGACAACACCTGCAGGGAAAGTTACCGTTGCAGGAATGTCGAAGGGATTGTTGGCAACAGCATTGCCGTCTTTGTCAGTAACAGACGACTTGAGGGGCACATTCAGCTGGGCCTCCCCGTTGGTGCGGAGAAGCTCAACGGTAACGCTCGATGTGTTCTGCTCAATAGCCACGTCGGTGCTCTCCAGCTCGGGGAAATACACACCATTGCCTGTGATGGCGTCGGCGCCGTTGTATTCCACCTCGTCGGTGCAGGAGGCAGCGCCCATAATGAGCGCGCCACCAAGCAGGAACGAGAATAATTTATTGATTTTCATAATCGAATACAAATTTTGAGAAAAGATAAATTACTGGATAGTCTGCATGACATCGCCGCAGGGCGGGTTGTTCCATTCAGCCATAGCACGGTTGTTGTTGCCCTCGATCTTTACGAACACATAGTTCATCCATGCGGGACGGCCGGAGGTGTTGTAAAGCTCGTCGGCGTTGTCAACATTCGAACCGGAATAGTAGCGGGTGATATCCATGTTGAGACGCTTATAGTCGAAGAAGATAAGACCTTCGCCCCAAAGCTCGATACGCTTCTGAAGAATCACTTCCTTGACAACGTCGTCGACAGAAGTGGCGTTGGTCTTGTAGGTCGGATAGCGATAGGTAGTCATGAAGTCGGTGAGCAGACGCTTGCCGTCGGCAGCGTTGTTGTGGGCGGTAGCCTCAGCCTCGATGAGATACATCTCCTCGACGCGCATCAGGGGCACACCAACAACCGAGCCTACGAGGTGGTCGTTCATATTGCCGTTGCCGGGACGGAACTTAAGCGAATAGTATTCTGCGAAGTTTTCGGCGGCATATTCGGGGTCGATAAAGCTTTCACGGCCTGCAAGAGGCGTACCTTCGGGAGCAACATAGGAAAGTTTGCGGAAGTCGCGGTCGCTCATGTTGCGGTAGAGGGCGGCGCTGACCTGAACGAACGGACCTGCGGCAGCATAACCGTAGTCGGCCTCGTTCGACATCCAGGAAGTCCAGTTGAAGAGAGCCGAAGTGATGGCGCGGTCTTCGTTGGAGTATTTCTGGCACCACATCCAGGAAGATACGGATTCGTCGTTGAAGCCATTGGTGGTGCTGAGCCATTCGCTCTGGGTAAGAGGAGTGGCTTTGGATGCGCTGATGGCGTTGCGGGCAGCCTCGGCGGCTTTCTGATAAAGCTCGGTGGCGGTGCCGTTGCCGGCGTACTTCAGACCCTGCTCGTGGTAGGTTGCATCCCAGAGATAGAGACGGGCCAGCAGGCCGTAGGCCACGCCGAGGCTGGGGATAGTCTTGTTGGGAAGTGCCGAACCTTTCGAAAGAAGAGCGATAGCTTCCTCAAGGTCTGTCTGGATGAATTTCACGAGCTGCTCGTGGGTTACGCGGGGGTTGTTGCGCGACTCGGCCTCAGTGGTCTTCTCGGTAACGATAGGTACGGTAAGACCGGCTACGTCGTTGCCGTTCTTGTTGATGGAGCTCTGGTATGCATTGGGAAGGAACTCATACATACGGCCCATGTCAAGATATGTGGCTGCACGGAAAGCGAGAGCTGCACCGCGGTAGGCCTGAAGCTCGCGGTCCTGAGTATCGGCGGGGATCGCCTTGATGGCGTTGTTGGTTGTAAGAACCTGCTCGGTGAGGAAGGTCCAGGTGAACTGGCAGGCCATATACTCTTCGTTAAGGGCATAGTTGGCGGTCGACCATGTCTGGAACCAGTTATAGCCGGAGTAGGCGATAACCATGTCGTCGGTCATTACGTCGCGGGCGTGCATGATCGAGGGATAGCCCCAGTCGTAAGCAGCGTCCTCGGTGATGGTGGGCACCTGGTTCATGTGCGAAGCCATACCCCATACGGTAGCTTCGGTAGCTTTGGCATTGCTCGCCAGCTGCTCCTGAACGACGCCGTTGGTGGGGAATACCTCTTCGATACAGCCGGTGGTGAGCAGCGCGGGAGCTACGAGCGCTGCGCCCATTAGTGCTTTATATGTTTTGTTCATTGTTGCTGTGTCTTAGAAATTAGAATTCAACAGTCAGACCGCCCGAGATAGTGCGGATGGGGGCATAGTAGGTATTGTTGTTGCCTCCGGTGAACGACTGACGGGGATCGAGACCCTGACGCTTCGACCATACCCATACGTTGTCGCATGCGAGGTAAACACGAACCTTCGAGAGGTATGCCTTGCGCACGAGCTTGGTGGGAAGGGTGTAACCGAAGTTGATATTCTCGAGCGAGAGATAGGAAGCGTCGGTTATGAAGCGGTCGCTGGTAGCGTTGTTGTACTGGTCGCCGTAAACGAAGCGGGGGATGTCGGAGTCGGGGTTGGAGGGGCTCCAGGCATTAAGGATATCAGCGTGGATGTTGTTACCCTTGCCGGCGCTGTAGGGAGAACCCATCAGGTTGGCATAGCCGCTGTCGTAAACCTTACCGCCGATCTGGTAGTTAAAGGCGAGCGAAAGGTCGAAGTCGCGATAGCTGAACGATGTGCTGAAACCGCCGTAGACGGGAGCGAGAGCGGTACCTACGTTGAACTGATCGGCACGCGAGTAGTCGTCGGTGGTAGCTACGATTTCATTACCGGCTTCGTCCTTGGTGCGGTAGTAGTAGAGGGGCTTACCAGTCTCCTTATCGACACCTGCATATTTCTTCATGTAGAAGGTATACATCGGGAGGCCTTCGGCATAGAAATAGTTCGACGAGCTGTAGCCTTCGTTATACTTGCCGGTGTAATCGTCCTCGAACTGGTAGATCTTCATACCCTTGCGTTCCTCGGGAAGCTTGGAAATCTTGTTCTTGTACCAGGTAAGATTGAAATTTACGTCCCATTTGAAGTTCTTGGTCTTGATGGGGGTGCCACCGAGTTCGATTTCGACACCGGTGTTGGTCATGTCGCCGATATTGTCGTAGTAGCCGCTGTAGCCGAACGAGGTCGGGAGCGGGAAGTACATCAGCATATCGGAGGTCTTGCGGTAGAAGGCCTCGACATTTCCGGTGAATCGGCCGTTGAACATCGAGAACTCAACGCCTGCGTTGAAGTTGCCGTTCTTTTCCCAGGTGATATCCTCGTTGCCGAGAGTAGCGGGAACAGCTGCGGGGTTGCCGCTGGCGTCTTCGATGTTGTAGGTGTTGGTGTAGCGGAAGTTACCGATGTTGTCGTTGCCCTGCTCACCGTAGGATGCCTTGATTTTCAGCATGTCGAGCCAGGTTACGTCCTGAAGGAACGACTCCTTGGAGATGATCCATGCGGCACCGAGGCTCCAGAAGTTACCCCAGCGGTGGTCGGGATGGAAGCGCGAGGAGGCATCGCGACGGAACGAGCCGGAAGCGAAGTATTTGCCGTCGTACTCATACTGACCGCGGAAAATCCAGCCTTCGTTGTTGTACTCGGTGGTATAGGAGGTTGCATTGCCCTTGGTGATGGCATTGGCGAGTTCGTCGTTCTCATAGTCGAACATGTTGCTCTTCGATGCGTAGAGCACATAGCTCTTGGTCTTATAGTATTCGTGACCTACGAGAGCATCGACGGTGTGCTTGCCGAAGCGGTGGTTCCAGGTGAGGAGCTGCTGGAAGGTATAGTCGGTGTTGCGGTTGTGCTGCTTGCTGACGATACCGTTCTGGTTCTTGTAAGCGCCGTAGTAGGGATTGGTTACGCTGGTGGAACGTACCTCCTGCAGGTTGAAGCTGTTGTTGGAAGTGAACTTGAAGTCCTTGAGGAAACGGACTTCAAAGAAACCTGTGCCGCTGAAGATGTTGCCCTCCGACTTGTTGGTGTCGAGGATCATGGCGTCGACAGCGTTGGAGTTGGTGAGGTACGGACGTTTCATGCCGCCGTTGAGGCCATCGCCGTAGTCGTAGCGGGTGTAGCCGTTCTTGTCGACCATAATGTTGCCGTTGCCGTCGCGCATGTAAAGAGGATAGATAGGAGCGATGCCGGTAGCTGCAGCGAAGATGTTGCCGGTGGAGTTGGAGGAACCTTCCTCGTCATCCATGGCGTTCATGGAGATGTGGCTGTAGTTGAAGTTACCGCCGACTTTCAACCAGGGTTTAGCCTGCACGTCAGCGCTCAAACGGCCGGTGAAGCGCTCGAAGTCGCTCTTACCGACGATGATACCGTCGTTTTTCAGATAGCCGACCGAAGCGTAGAAGTTGCTCTTGTCGTTGCCCTGGGTTACGCTTACGTTGTATTCCTGACGGAGGCTGTGCTTGTAGGTTTCGTCAAGCCAGTTGTCCGAAGTCATGAAATACTGTGCGCCGCCGTAGTTTACGAGACGGCCGAGAGTAGCCTGTGGGTTGAGCTTGCCGTTCTGACCAACGAGGAACTGACCTTCGGGAGTAGTATAAATGTTATAACCGAGACCGTAGGCGTTGCCGAGGGTCAGGTTCTGGTTAGCCCATACATAGGCGTCGTAGTGCGAAAGCTCCATGCCGCCGTAGTTCTCTTCCTTACCGCTGCTGGGGTTCACACGCATATCTTTATCCAGACGAGCATAGTTGTAGAGGGCGCCGTAGTAGGTTTCGTAATACTGTCCGGGATCCTTGATGTAGTCGTAGTCCTGGGTGGCGCGGGTATTGAGACCCCACTTGGCGTCGACTGTAACCTTGGCTTCGCCAAGTTTGGCACGCTTGGTGGTGATGAGGATCACACCATTGGCACCGCGGGCACCGTAAAGAGCATTCGATGCAGCGTCCTTAAGGACGGTCATCGACTCGATATCGTTGGTGTTAAGCGAATTGATGTCGTTGGTGTAGGGTGCGCCGTCGACGATTACGAGAGGCGAGTTGCCGGCGTTCATCGAGGAGAAACCGCGGATACGGATTGTGGGGCTGGAGGACCCGGGGGCACCCGAAGCATTGGAGAGTTGCAGACCGGCAACCTTACCGGAGAGAGCGTCGAGAACGTTGGTGACCTGGGTCTTCTCGATAGCGTCGTTGCTGATCACGGTTGCCGAACCGGTGAAGGCCGATTTCTTGGCGGTACCGTAAGCCACGACCATCACCTCGTCGAGACTATTCTCGGAGGATTCGAGCTTGATGGTCATCTTACCGGACGAAACAGCCACCTTGCGGGTGTTGAAGCCCACGTAAGATACGTTGAGTTCATTTACTTTGTCGGGGACGGTCAACGAGAAGTTACCGTCAATGTCGGTCGATGTTCCCTGACCGCCTCCGATGGGCATCACCGTGGCACCTGCCAGGGGCTCGTCGTCAGCTGCCGAAACAACCGTACCGCTGACCACCTTCGACTGCGCCATGGCGCAAGCTGCGGTAATCAGGACTGCCGTCAGTAATAGAAACAGCTTTTTCATACACAATAATTAATTAGACATAATGAGTTAAAAATTCTACGATCGGTTTGATTTTAACGAGCACTTTTTGCGCACATGGGTCGAGCCGGGGCTATTCTTGCTTACGGGTTCGGGATGATTCAACCTTTTTCTTTTCGGCCTCCCTGCGGAAGCTTTGGGCGAAATCGATTCGTAAAACCCCTAGGGCTTAAAAGCGTGGCCGCGCGTGAGAATCATCGCTGCCCGGTTTTTACATCTTTTTTAACCTTAGACGCACCGAAATTCACGGCTTTCACCATATACACTTAGCAAAGTTAATACAAAATGTCAAGAAAATAAACACTTCGAGAGCATTTTTGCTGCTCTTTAACATAATTCTTTGTCATGTTGACAAGTGGCTGTTTTGGTACAAATTACACATGTCATTAATTTACAGCCATTTACAATATGAATGACCGACATAAATATTCACATTGCATAAAACCTTAAAAAGCGTTAAAAAATTTAGCTTAATTAATTGTTAAAGACCACCGGGGAAAAATGGAGCAAACGGACAGAAAAATGGTAACTTCCGACAACCGCCCACTCCGCCAATCTCCCATATATAATAAGGCGTATAGGATTCGCAAACGCTATTGCCGGATTACCATAAAATTCGCTATCTTTGCATCAATATGGCGCATACCGAAATCCTGGAAGACCGACCGGAGGGAACACGCCCTCTGAAGACGCCCCGAAGCCGCACACTGCGTGCGGTATGGCTCGCCATGCTCCTGGCCGTAATCCTCGGGGCGGCTGCTCCGCAGGAGGCACGCGCCTTCAGCCTCGACCTCGACTCGATTGCGGCGTGGGGCAAATTTCCAAATTTCTGCATCAAGACCTACCGCTGGGGCGATAAATTCTTCAATTCCTACGACTCGCTCTATGTGGTCGGTTCGGGCAAACGATTCAACGTCAAAGCGAAAGTCGACTCATGGAGCGACGTCTACAACTTCCGCATCGACGACGGCTACTCGATGCAGATGCTTAGCGACCCCTCGTCGACTCTGGGTTTCTACCTCACCTACATGGCCGTGTCGGTGGGCTACGACATGAACATCGGCAAATATTTCAACGGCGGCCAGCGTGCGCGCAAGCGTTTCAACCTGCAGTTCAACTGCTCGCTCTTCGCATTCGAATACTACAACATAAGCAACGACATCGGAACGACCATACGCCGGATGGGGCCGGTGGGAGAAAGCCACCGCGTCGACATCCCGTTCAAGGGAATAAACACAAGCCAGTGGGGGATAGACCTCTATTACTTCTTCAACCACAAACGATACTCGCAGGCGGCGGCATTCTACTACAGCAAGCTGCAGGTTCGCAGCCAGGGGACGTTTTTCGCCGGCCTATCGTTCAACGGCTCGCAGTACAACTTCGACTTCTGGGATCTCGAGCCGGCCGACCGCCCTACCCTCCCCGCCTCGTGGGCGAATTTCTATATGGTGAAGAACAAGAATTATGCCCTGAAACTCGGCTACGGCTATAACTGGGTGTTCCACAAGGGATGGGTGCTGGGAGTGTCAGAGGCTCCTCTCATCGGCCTGCGCGTGGGTTACATCAACGACCCGTCGCAGCAGAAAACGTCGTTCGGCATGAGCAACCAGATGCGCCTGTCGCTGATCTACAACTACAAGACGAAATGGTTTTTCGGCGCTGTAGGCCGCTGGGACATGGCCCTGATCTACGACCGCGAACACACGCTGATGGCCAACAATCTCTCGCTCGAAGCCTCGGCAGGCTTCCGCTTCAATCTATGGTAAAAGAAGTCATTTAAACTTTTTCTTCAAATGGCTTCACAAGATGTATTCATCAAGAATGACACACAAAGAATTCCGGGGTTTCATCGGGTTAGGCATACTGCTTGTAATCCCACTTGCAATCAGTCTGGCAAAACAATGCACCAATACGCAAACCGAGACGCGCCTGCAGGAGGCAGTCGAGATAGCGCAGGAGGCCGATTCGATAGCTGACATATCGAAAGCCCGCGCCGACTCCGCATCGGTAGAGGCAGCATTCGGGCCGGCCGAATTAGATAACAATCAGACCAGTCGGGCCGGACGGCCCGAACGCACGGCACGCACTGGTCAGAGCAAGAAAAAGCCGGCGGGGCATAAAGCCCAGCCGGCCGATATGAGCAGTCCGCACGACCGCCCGGTGGAAATCGGACGGTAATCAGAGCTGATACAAGTTTAATATTTAAGTCTGACCATCAAAGACTTAAGTTCGAGAATCAGCGACGCTTCGAGGCGCGTTTCACGGTCTTTTTCGCGCCGCGCTTCCCTTCGGCAGGAGCCGATTTCGACGATTTTGCTTTTTCCTTTGCGGAGGCACGGGCGGCCGCCTTTGCTTTTTCATGACGCGACATCTTCCGGGCCTGCTCGGCGGCGAGTGCTTCGCTCCGCGCGGCCTTACGCTCGGCTTTCGCGGCGCTCCGGCTTCCGGGAGCAGCTTTCTTCGCCGATTTTCCAGCCTTAGACTTTTTGCCGGCAAGTGCCTGGGCCACACTGACCTTGGCGCCCATATCGTCCTGGTCCGCAACAACCATGCGCGGGTCGACGATTACGAAATCAAGCTGACGCTTGTCAAGGTCGGCGCGGGCTACGCGGATACGAACCTTGTCGCCGAGGCGGAACACGATGCCGCGGCGCCGGCCGCGCAGGCAGTAGTTCTTCTCGTCGAAATCGTAGAAATCGTCGGCAAGCTCGCGCATCGGCACGAGACCCTCGCATTTATTGTCGTCGAGCTCCACATAGAGGCCCCACTCGGTCACACCGGAAATCATGCCTTCGTATTCCTCGCCGAGATGGTCGCCCATATACTCCACCTGCTTGTATTTTATCGACGAGCGCTCGGCATTCGCGGCGAGCTGCTCCATAGCGGAGGAGTGTTTGCACTGGTCCTCGAGTTTTTCGACGTTGACGCTGCGGCCTCCGGCCAGATAGCGCTCGAGCAGACGGTGAACCATCATGTCGGGATAGCGGCGGATGGGCGAGGTAAAGTGGGTATAGTAGTCGAATCCGAGGCCGTAGTGACCTATATTCTCGGTTGTGTAGATGGCTTTGGCCATGGAGCGTATGGCGAGCACGGAGAGGAAATTTTCCTCACCCTTACCCTTTACGTCCCGCAGCATTTTGTTGAGCGAGCGGTTGATTTCGCCAGCCGAGCCGTGGGTCTTCAACCGGTAGCCGAAAGCGCGGGCGATATTGGCCAGATCGGTGAGCTTTGTCGCATCGGGCTGATCGTGCACGCGATATACGAAAGCCTTCTCCTTGCGGCGCTTATCGGGCTTGCCGATGGCGCCGGCCACCGTGCGGTTGGCCAGGAGCATGAACTCCTCGATAAGCTTATTGGCATCTTTCGACACCTTGAAATATACGCCCGTGGGATGGCCTTTCTCGTCGATATCGAAACGCACCTCCTCGCGGTCGAAGTCCACAGAGCCGTTTTCGAATCGCTGCGCGCGGAGCTGCTTGGCCAGACGGTCGAGCGTGGTTATCTCCTCCACAAGGTCGCCCTTGCCGGTTTCGATCACTTCCTGGGCCTCCTCGTAGGCGAAACGGCGGTCTGAGCGGATTACGGTGCGAACGATGCGGCTGTTGAGCACCTTTGCGTTGTCGTCAAGCTCGAAAACGGTGGAGAAAGCCAGCTTCTCCTCGTCGGGACGCAGCGAGCATATGCCGTTGCAGAGGCGCTCGGGAAGCATCGGCACCACGCGGTCCACAAGGTATACCGATGTTGCGCGCGTCATGGCCTCGCGATCGATTATGGAGTTGGGCTTCACATAGTGGGTTACGTCGGCGATATGCACGCCCACCTCCCAGTGGCCGTTGGGTAGGCGTCGTATCGAGAGCGCATCGTCGAAATCCTTGGCATCCTTGGGGTCGATTGTGAAGGTTGTCACGCCGCGGAAATCCTCGCGGCGGCTGATCTCCTCGGGAGTTATACCCGCGTCGATTTTGTCGGCAGCCTTTTCGACGGCGGCGGGATATTTATATGGGAGACCGTATTCGGCCAGAATGGCGTGGATTTCGGCATTGTTCTCGCCGGTTCGGCCGAGGATATCGACCACCTCGCCGCGCGGATTTTTCACCTCCTCGGGCCATTCGGTGATTTTAACGATGACCTTGTCGCCATCTTTGCCACCCTTGAGTTTGGTCTTCGGGATAAAGATGTCGCAGGCGAGAAATTTGGAATCGGTCTTCAGGAAAGCGAGATGGCCTTCGATCTGAAGTGTTCCGATAAACACCTGCTCCTTGGGCTCGACGATTTCCACCACCTGCGCCTCAGGCTCCTGGCCGCGGCGATGGGCCGCGATGGCAACTCTCACACAGTCGCCGTTGAGAGCGTGCATCGAATTGCGCTCGGCCACGAAGATTGCCTCCTGGTCGTCGTCGGTCACCACACTGTTCTTGCCGTTGGAGCGACGCACGAACGTGCCCATGGTAAAGTTGGAGCGCGCCGGAGCCTTGTATTTGCCCGGTGCGGTCTCCACCAGCTCGCCGTCGAAAGCCAGTTCGGCGAGCATCATGGCTACGCTCCGCTGCGCGGGGGCCGATTTCGCACCGATTGCGGCGGATACCTGCTTATAGTTGAAAGAATTGTTTTGTTGGCGCGAGATAAAATCCTGAATCTGCGCCCGCAGCTTTGTAGCGGCTGCTTTTGTCGTTGCGTTGGGCATGGTTGAATACGTGTGTTTGAACATCCCTTCCACCCCGAGGGGTGAGCATTATGCAACCGGAGGCAACTTGTCCTGCCGATCACTTGAAAAACAAACGAAAACGCCATGTGGTTCTGACGGCCCGAAAGCGACCGGCAATCCTCCCCACACGGCGTGTTCCCTTATTATCAGGCCGAACGGACAGGCCGTTCAGGCGTCGATATTCGCATAGTTGGCGTTAGCCTCGATAAACTCACGGCGCGGACCTACGTCCTCTCCCATAAGCATGGAGAAAATGCGGTCGGCAGCAGCGGCGTCGCTGATCTGCACCTGCTTGAGCAGGCGGTTTTCAGGCGACATGGTCGTATCCTTGAGCTCCTTGTCGCTCATCTCGCCGAGACCTTTGTAGCGCTGCACTTTGGTCTTCTCACCATGCTCGGCGATGAAGGCCTGAAGCTGGGCATCGGTCCAGCAATACTCCTCGACCTTACCCTTGGTACATTTATACAGCGGCGGAGTGGCCAGATAGAGGTAGCCTTCCTCGATGATGGGGCGCATGCGGCGGAAAAAGAGCGTCATCAGCAGCGTGGCGATGTGGGCTCCGTCAACGTCGGCATCGGTCATGATTATCACCTTATGGTAGGCCAGTTTCGAGAGATTCACCTTCTTGGGATCGTCTTCGGTACCGATGGTTACGCGCAGGGCGCGGAAAATATTGGTAATCTGCTCGGAGTCGAACACCTTGTGGTCCATTGCCTTCTCCACGTTGAGCACTTTGCCTCGGAGCGGAAGGATGGCCTGGGTGCGGCGGTCGCGGCCGCTCTTTGCCGTACCGCCTGCCGAGTCACCCTCGACGAGGAAAATCTCGCATTCCTGAGGATCGCGGCTGGAGCAGTCGGCGAGCTTACCGGGAAGTCCGCCACCGCAGAGTGGCGATTTGCGCTGTATCTTAACGCGGGCATTGTAGGCGGCATGGCGCGCCTGGGCCGCGAGGACGACCTTTTCAACGATGGTCTTGGCTTCCTTGGGATGCTCTTCGAGATAGGTGCGCAGAGCGTCGCTAACAGCCGTCTGCACGGCGCCGATCACCTCGTTGTTGCCGAGCTTGGTCTTCGTCTGACCCTCGAACTGAGGCTCCATCACTTTCACCGAGATCACAGCCGTCAGGCCCTCGCGGAAGTCGTCGCTGGCAATCTCGACCTTGCTCTTCTCGAGAAGCTTGTTGTCGTCGGCATATTTCTTGAGTGTCGACGTGAGGCCGCGGCGGAAACCGGTGAGGTGAGTGCCGCCCTCGATGGTGTTGATGTTGTTGACGAAAGAATAGATATTCTCGTTGAACGACGTGTTGTAAGTGAGGGCCACCTCTACGGGGATTCCCTGGCGCTCGGTATTGAGATGGATAACGTCGTTGATCAGGCTTTCCTTGTTGGAGTCTATATATTCCACGAACTGACTGAGGCCGTTCTCGGAAAAGAAGACTTCCCTGATGGGGTTCCCTTCCTGGTCGAGCGTACGCTTGTCGGTAAGCGTCAGCGTGATGCCCGCGTTGAGGAATGCGAGGTCGCGGAGGCGGTTTGCAAGCGTCTCGTAGTCGTAGACGTTTACGGTGAAAATCGTATCGTCGGGATGGAAGGTAATCGACGTACCGGTGGTATCGCTCTCGCCTATTACCGTAAGGTTGCTTGTAGGCTTGCCCTGGGAATATTCCTGCATGTAGATTTTCCCTCCGCGTCTAACCTCGGCGCGCAGATAGTCGGACAGGGCGTTGACGCAGCTCACACCGACGCCATGCAGACCGCCAGACACCTTATAGGAACCTTTGTCGAACTTACCGCCGGCATGGAGCACTGTGAGAACCACCTCAAGGGCACTCTTATGCTCCTTCTCGTGCATGTCCACGGGGATACCGCGGCCGTTGTCCACAACGGTGATGGAGTTATCCTCGTTGATTGTTACTTCAATATGAGTGCAGAATCCGGCGAGAGCCTCGTCGATTGAATTATCAACTACTTCATATACAAGATGATGCAGGCCTTTTACGCTTATGTCGCCGATATACATGGCAGGACGCTTGCGCACGGCCTCCAGCCCCTCGAGCACCTGGATGTTGCTGGCGCTGTATTCCTGAGGCTGCGGAGCATCAATTTCGAATTTTTCTTCCGACATAAATTGTTCTATAAGTCTATATTATTCAAAGTGTTATCCCTTCCACCGATATATCACGGCGAGGTCTCGGCCAATCGCCTTATACGTTACAAAGGTAGCAAATTTATTGCTAAAAAACAATATTTCCCACGCCGGTTTCACATCCGGAAATTCGCTAAAATTTACAAAAAACAGCCTGGCGGCGCATCATAAAAAAAATACAACTCGGCGATGTATCGGAACGGATAGTCCCGATACACCGCCGTCGAAAAAATTTATACAGATATTAAACCTCCCTTTACTCCGCCTCCTTGTTTTCGGATTCGACGCGCAGCGTTGCGGCAGCATTCATCACCGACGCGGGAAGGAACGTGCTGAACAGCGCAAACAGCTCCTCGTTCGACACACCATCCTTAAGGGCAACAAATACCGTATCGGCTCCGGGGATAGTGCCCAGCACAAGGCGTGATTCAAGCATGTCGATATCGTAGGCAAGACCGGAGGCGTATCCGTTGCGGGTCTTGATTACGGCAAGATTGCCGGTGCGGGCCACGGAAAGAACCGACGAATGGCTCGTAACCATAGCCGTTCCGCGGCGCGAGCGACGTCCGTAGCTCTGCCCGTCGGCCACCACATAGCGGTAGCCTCCGCGGTCGTCGGAAACCTTGTTGGCCTTAAGCATTTTCAAGTCGCGCGACAGAGTGGCCTGAGTGACGATGAAGCCGCGTACGGCAAGCTGTTTTGAAAGTTCTTCCTGCGAGGAGACTGACTTATGCGTAAGGATGTCGATAATCTCCGGAAGACGCATTTTACGACTGTTCATAATAGTTTTTGGATGTAAATTGGCGCCTTGGCGCCGTTGTTCATGTCTGTTTATTACTTCATTTTGATTCTATATCGCTTTGCATCCGCTTGTCGCCGAAAAGATCATTGTAAATCAAATCGGTGGCGCCCAGATGGTCGCGTATATATTTTCCGGCGGCATCGCCGGCAAGCTTCAGATCGGCCGGACTCCCATAGAGAATATCGATGATATGGCAGAACTCCTCGCGCGAAGCCACAGAAAATCCGCCCCCACACTCCACAAGATCGGCCGCCTCCTTGAACTTCACGTTGTTTGGTCCGAAAATCACCGGCATTCCGTAGACGGCCGCTTCATTGAGATTATGGATTCCGGCGCCGAATCCGCCTCCGATATAGGCAACGTCGGCAAAACGATAGAGCGACGACAGCTTGCCGAACGAATCGATGATCATGCCGCGCACACGCTTCAGATACTCGGGAATCTCTCCCGAGGGAAGTCCGGCGCGCTTTATCTCGCGCGTCCACTCCGACAGCAGAATCACATCGCCGTGGAAGCGGTTGCGGAGCTGTTCGAGCCGGGTCTCGTTGAATTCGTGAGGAGCGATGATAAACGACACCTCCGGGTGGGCGTTGAGCCACGGCACGTAGACGTCCTCATCGGCCTCCCACGAGCTGCCGGCTATAAACCGCAGTTTGGCTTCCTTGCCGAAGCCCGGAAAACCCGGAATCTCCACGGTGGAACGCATCACGTCCGTCACCCGGTCGAAGCGCGTATCGCCCGCAACGGTTACATTCTCTACGCCCACCAGCTTCAGAAGCCGGCGCGAACGCTCGTCCTGCACATAGAGGCGGTCAAAACACCGGAGCATCCGCCGGAACATTCCTCCAACCGACCGGAAGAACCTCTGGCCGGGGCGAAAAATACTCGATATGATGTAGGTAGGAATCCCCCGCCGACGCAACTCCTTGAGATAGTTGCCCCAGAATTCGTATTTTATGAAAATCGCCATCGAAGGCCTTGCAGCGTCAAGAAACTTTTTCACCCGGCTCGGAGTGTCGAAAGGCAGATATACTACGGCATCGACAAAAGGATAGTTCTTCCTCACCTCGAAACCCGAAGGAGAAAAGAAACTGAGCAGAATCGGTTTCTCCGGATGCTCGCGCCGCAGGCGTTCTATCATGGGGCGCCCCTGCTCGAACTCCCCGAGCGACGAGGCGTGAAACCATATGCATCCGGGGCGGCTGCCCAGACGGCGCCGCAGAGTATCGAGTGTGCGCTTCTGCCCCTGGATCATTTTTCTGACCTTAGGGCTTCGCAGCGCCGCCACCCGGGCGGCAAGACCATAGAGGCGGATGCCTGTGTTATATAGCGGATTCAAGGCTAAAACGGTAAGATAATCTACTATTCCATCGGAGCGATGCGGTCGATCGCCAGACGCAGACGCGCCACGGTCTCGTCCTTTCCGAGAAGCTCGGTGATGTCGAACATATGCGGACCCTTGCACTCGCCCACCACAGCCAGGCGGAAGGCGTTCATCACGTTGCCGAGATGGTATTCTTTCGAGGCGATCCAGCCGAGGATAACCTCTTCGGCCGGTTTCGACGAAAAATCGTCAAGGGCCTCCAGCTGGGCGATAAGCTCCTGCATCTGGCGAGGCGTCTCTTCTTTCCAGCGCTTCTTTATATCCTTTTCGGCATATTCCGTGGGAGCAACGAAGAAGAAGCGGCCCTGATCCCAAAGATCGTTTACGAAGTTGGCGCGACCTTTCACCATATCTATGGCCTTGACAATATATTCATCCGAGAAATCGGCCGGATTCACTCCATGAGCCTCAAGCACGGGCTTGAACAGGCGCAGAAGCTCCTCGCCGGGCATAGCCATAAGGTATTCGTGGTTGAACCACTTCCCTTTCTCGAATGCGAAGCGTGCTCCTGCCTTCGAGCAGTGGTCGAGCGAGAATTTGGCAATAAGCTGCTCCATGCTCATGATTTCCGTGTCGTCGCCGGGGTTCCACCCGAGCAGAGCGAGGAAATTCACAACGGCCTGCGGCAGATAGCCCTTCTCGCGGTAACCCGACGATATCTCGCCGCTCTTGGGGTCGTGCCATTCAAGCGGGAATACGGGGAACCCGAGGCGGTCGCCGTCTCGTTTGGAAAGCTTTCCTTTGCCGTCGGGCTTGAGCAGAAGGGGAAGATGCACGAACTTCGGCATCGTGTCGGTCCAGCCGAAAGCCTCATACAGCAATACGTGGAGCGGGGCGGAAGGGAGCCATTCCTCTCCGCGGATTACGTGGGACACTTCCATCAGATGGTCGTCGACGATATTGGCGAGATGATAGGTGGGCAGGTCGTCGGCACTCTTATAAAGCACCTTGTCGTCGAGAATGCTCGAATTGATGGTCACCTTGCCGCGGATCAGGTCGTCGACCTCAACGTTGCGGCCCGGCTCGATTCGGAAACGCACCACGTAGGGCGTTCCCTGGGATAGCAGGCGTTCAACCTCCTCTTTCGTCAGCGACAGAGAGTTGCGCATACGCATGCGAGTCGAGGCATCGTACTGAAAGTTGGGGCTCGCGGCACGCGCGGCCTCGAGCTCCTCGGGCGTATCGAAGGCGATGTAGGCCATGCCGCGGTCAAGCAGCTTACCCACGTGCTCGCGATAGATGTCGCGGCGTTCGCTCTGCTTGTAGGGGCCGTAAGCGCCCCCTTCGCGCACGCCTTCGTCGATTCCGATACCGAGCCATGCAAGCGCCTCATTGATATAATCCTCGGCTCCCGGCACAAAACGGTGGGAGTCCGTATCCTCGATACGGAGAATCATGTCGCCGCCGTTCTGACGGGCAAACAGATAATTGTATAAAGCTGTGCGCACGCCTCCGATATGCAGAGGCCCCGTGGGTGACGGAGCGAAACGCACTCTGACTTTTCTTTCTTGACTCATAATGTTTTTCTACTATCTTGTGGAAAAATACGGAAGCATACATTGCCACGTATACATTCACGGGATTGACTTCCCCGTGAGCGAACTGAAACGGAATGTCGATGTTCGGCGTGCAAAATTAGTGATTTTCCACGGATATTTATTCAATATGACTCCTTTTCTACGCCTGTGGGCGCACATTTCGGGGTATTTTCCATTCCTGCTACGGGCCAACTGAATATTTCACCGCATCAATCTTCGGCCGGCTCGCCGAATTCATGGCGCAACGCATCGAAACGCGTCAGTGCCTCCGAACCGAATTTCGCTACGGAAGCACGCACACGCTCCATCGGTTTTCGACGCATGTCGCCGCTCTTCGAATAGAATTTATCGGCATAGCATATCAGCCGTTCAAGCTGCGAGTGCGGCATATAGTCGACTCCGGGCGGAATCTGCGGAATTCCGAGACGTTCGACATCAGCAGAAGTCAGCCCCGTACCGGTGTGGCATTCGGCCACCCTGGCCAAAGCCTCCGGCACACCCTCGCGTCGCAGAAGCTGTGCCCCCAGACGGCCGTGGGCCAGATATGGCGCATCGCCATGACAATGGATGCCTGGGGCGTCGGTCATGACGATGCCGATATCATGGAGCATCCCCGCGGCCACGACCTCTTTCTCTGCCAGGGGAAACGCCCCACGACGGGCCAGAAACAGAGCCAGATTCGCAACAGACGCGCAATGGCGCATATATATATCACGTAGCTTTGTCTGCTCCGATTCGGCATCTCCGCAGGGATAATAGCGGTCGATTACAGCCTGATAGTCCATACCGGTATACGCAGCGACGTCAATTCTGCTTATAAATCCAGAATCATGTTCCAGCCGTGGACATCCTCCATCTCTCCGAGACGGATGGCCGAAAGCGTATCGTAAAGACGCCGGGTCACGGGGCCGGGCTGTCCGTCTTTCGCAATCACGTATTTGCGCCCGGTATCAAGGTCGTCGATTTCACCTACGGGCGAGCATACGGCGGCCGTGCCGCAGGCGGCGGCTTCCGAAAAATCCGGAATCTCATCGACCGTAATATGCCGGCATTCCACCTCCATACCGAAATCGCGCGCAAGTTGCATCAGCGACTGGTTGGTAATCGACGGCAGAATCGAATCGGAAGCGGGCGTGATATATTTGCCATCCTTTATGGCGTAGAAGTTGGCAGGGCCGCATTCATCAAGATACTTTTTCTCCTGCGGATCGAGATAGAGCACTGCCGAATAGCCCATATCGTGAGCTTTCTCGCCGGCCACAAGACTTGCAGCATAATTGCCGCCGACTTTAAAGCGGCCGGTTCCCTTCGGGGCGACGCGGTCGTACTCACGCATAAGGCAGATATTCGTCGGCTTGAATCCGCTCTTGAAGTAAGGACCTACCGGCGTTACGAGCATAATGAAACAATACTCCTCGGCAGGCTTGACACCCACACGAGCCGTCATGCCGATTTCCAGCGGACGAATATACAAGGATGCCCCCGATCCATAGGGAGGAATGAAACGCTCGTTTAGCTTGATGACGAGTTCCATCATTTCCACGAATTTTTCGGTGGGGAGCGGCTCCATCAGGATGCCGCGCGCGGAATCCTGAATACGGCGCGCATTCTCCAGCGGACGGAACACACGCACCTTGCCGTCCTTGCCCCTGAAAGCTTTCAGCCCCTCGAAGCATTCCTGCCCGTAATGAAGTGCCGTGGCGGCAATATGCATCTCGATAGTCTCCGACGAGCTGATTTCAATCTCGCCCCACTTGCCATCCCGAAAATAACAACGCACATTATAGTCGGTGGGAACATATCCGAATCCCAGCGTCGACCAGTCTATGTCGGCATGTTTCATATCTGTAATAGTTGATGTTTTTAATACGGTTTCAAATCAGGTCGCCTGAGCGGAGCCTTTTATATCAAACAGCCTCACCAACGCCATGGTTCCCCAAAATTTAAGGGCGCCGGCGGCTGTAACGCATTTTCCCAATCTCCGGAACAGCATTTCATAAGGAATTTAACCATTGCTTTCATTCTGATTACAAATCGAAAGCGCACCCTTGAAATGTAAGCTCAATATCGGGATTTCGTTTCTGCAAATATACACAATTATAAAATAAATGGGGCGGTTTGCAGATTTTTTTTAAGCAAACCATAATATTTCGAAAAAGGTTAAGGCACCATTACCTGCCGGCATTTCTTATCCATCCATCCGTCGCAGAAAATGCAAATATCATTACAGCCTTCCACCACCATACACCCAGAAGCTCAGCCTATGAGCAAAATCAGTGCGCATTCTGTTACAAATCCGCAATCAGATGTTACAATATATCAACAAATATTGTAACAATCCCCTCTATAATCCGACCCTATATCACATGAAAAATCCGCAAATACACCTTTTTAAAATAAGTGCAGCGCAACCCATATGTAACAATTGTGTAAAGTATACACCAAAATAATTAATATATTTTCACGATTAATGCTAAATATTTTCACTTTATTTAACCTAAAGAACCTAAACAATCCTATTATACTCGCCTCCGACAACAGGCATCTAAACAAGTATTTTGCTAACTATTAGGTATTTATACTGCACGGGCAATAGTTCATACAGCATATTGTAAACTTTGTAACAATTTTGAAATTTTTATTTTCAACATTATCTTTCTATATATCAATATATTACAACTTTAACTTAAAAATATATTTTGAATTTTTCTTGCTAAAAAATTTGGAGATATAAATTTTGTGATTAACTTTGCGTCGTAGTCACAAACGTGTTACGAAAAGACTACCAAACAACATCACCAAAAACAACAGCTATCATGAGTTCGAAAAATTTCCAATCCAAGCTTCTCGGTCTGCAGAGCAACCTCCTGAACTTCGCTTATCTGCTTACCTCCAACCGCGACGACGCCTACGATCTTCTTCAGGACACCACGCTCAAGGCCCTCGACAACGAAGACAAATACGTCGAGAACGTGAACTTCAAGGGATGGGTATTCACCATCATGCGCAACATCTTCATCAACAACTACCGCAAGGTTGTGCGCTCGGCCACCATCATCGACCAGACCGAAGACCTCTACCACCTCAACCTCCCGCAGGAAAGCGGCCTCGATACTCCCGAAGGGTCCGTGGCAGTAAACGAAATCACCGCAGCCATCAACGAATTTTCCGAAGATTACCGCATCCCCTTCTCAATGCACGTGGCCGGATACAAGTACAACGAGATTGCGGAGAAAATGAATCTCCCGCTCGGCACCGTGAAGAGCCGAATCTTCTTCGCACGCCAGCGCCTGCAGAAGAAGCTCCAGGACTATAAGTAAACCCATACGCCGCAGCGCATCCCGCGGCCAAGTGCCAACGGACACACCCCGACGCGCGACGACCCCCTACCGATAGCTGTTCTCTCTCCAAAAAGTCAACAACTTCTTCAGAACACCCTGTCGTAGAGACTCGACGCTTACATTCTTTACTTTGCACTAAACTAACTTTGCCCTTCAAGCTGATTCATTCAGATTATCTTATATGATTCCTCATTGAATCGATTCTTACATTTAATCCTTTATCTCTTTCAAAAGCAGACTAAGAGAAACACCCGAAAGAAAATTTTCTCAGCATAAAGCAGTCTTTTCTTTTGAATCCCTCCCTCCGGCACGGCTACGGCCTCCGGAGAGATTTTTATTGTGAAGTTTTAACAGTTCGACACCGCTCGGGCCGCGGCGTATATTATAATAATGAGTAAATTTGTGGAAATATTTCAAAACCGTTAAATCAAAATACCTGTCATTCCACCTTCAACGATGAGAAAACTCCTTACGATTGCTGCAGCGGCAGCGCTCTCGCTAAGCGCTTCGGCCGCTACCAACAACCTGACTCTCAAGGCCGACAAACCCGGCGCTCCCATTCAGCCCACCATGTACGGCCTTTTCTTCGAAGACATCAATTTCGGCGCCGACGGCGGCCTCTATGCCGAGAAGATAAAGAACCGCTCCTTCGAGTTTCCGCAGCACCTCATGGGCTGGAAAACCTTCGGAGGTGTGGAGCTCCGCAACGACGGGCCGTTCGACCGCAATCCCCATTACGTACGCCTGACCTCAGCCGGCCACAACCACAAGCACACCGGCCTTGAAAACGAAGGCTTCGTTGGCATCGGTGTCGAAAAGGGAGAAAAATACCGCTTCTCGGTGTGGGCACGCGTGCCGCAGGGCGGCGAAGGCCGCCTGAAAGTGGTGCTCGCCGACCGAAACACCCACGGACGCTCGCAGGATCTCGCCTCAGCCAAAATCAAGGTAACCACCACCGACTGGCAGAAATACACCGTGGAACTTACGCCCGACCAGACATGCGCCCACGCCGTGCTCCGCGTATTCCTGCGCCACCCCGACACTACGGCCGTGGACCTCGAGCACCTCTCGCTCTTCCCCGTCGACACCTGGAAAGGGCATGAAAACGGCCTGCGCAAAGACCTCGCCCAAAAACTGGCCGACATACATCCCGGCGTGTTCCGTTTCCCCGGCGGCTGCATCGTGGAGGGAACCGACCTCGACACCCGCTACCAGTGGAAAAACACCGTAGGCCCGGTTGAAAACCGCCCGACCATCGAAAACCGCTGGCACTACACCTTCACCCACCATTTCTTCCCCGACTATTTCCAGAGCAACGGCCTGGGCTTCTACGAATACTTCCTCCTTTCGGAGGAAATCGGCGCTGAACCGCTTCCGGTGCTCAACGTAGGCCTCTCCTGCCAGTATCAGAACGACCGCCCCGAGGACCACGTGGCCGTCGACTCGCTCGCTCCCTACATCCAGGACGCGCTCGACCTCGTGGAGTTCGCCAACGGCGACACTACCACGACCTGGGGCGCCCTGCGCGCACAGATGGGCCATCCCGCCCCATTCAACCTCAAGGTGATGGGTATCGGCAACGAGCAGTGGGGACCTGAATACGTGGAGCGCCTCGAACCCTTCCTGGCCGCCATGCGCAAAGCCCATCCCGAAATCAAGATCGTAGGCTCCACCGGCCCCGACAGCGAAGGCGACAAATTCGACTACCTCTGGCCCGAGATGAAACGCGTGAAAGCCGACCTCGTCGACGAGCATTTCTACCGCCCCGAGGACTGGTTCCTCGCCCAGGGCGCACGCTACGACAACTACGACCGCAAGGGTCCGAAAGTTTTCGCCGGCGAATACGCCTGCCATATGCGCAACAAAAACTGGAACCACTTCGAGCCCGCGCTTCTCGAAGCCGCTTTCATGACCGGGCTGGAGCGTAACGCCGACGTGGTCCACATGGCCACCTATGCCCCGCTCTTCGCCCACGTCGATGCATGGCAGTGGCGCCCCGACATGATATGGTTCGACAACCTCCGCTCCATGCCCACTGCGAGCTACTACGTACAGCAGATGTTCGCCACCAACAAGGGTACCAACGTACTCCCGCTCACCATGGACGGCCGTCCGCTCACGGGCGGCGAGGGCCAGAACGGACTCTTCGCCAGCGCAACTATAGACAAGGATGCCAACCAGATTGTGGTGAAAGTCGCCAACACCTCGAAGGAAGACCAGACACTCAACATCGACATCACCGGTCTCAAGAAAGGTAAGGCCCTCGACGGCGGCAAAGTCCTCACGCTCCACGCCGACCTCGAGGCAGAGAATACCCTCGATAACCCCGACATCGTCAAACCCGTAGAATCGACAGTCGAAGCCGCAGGGCGCGAGTTCACCGCCACCGTCGGTCCGTCGACGTTCGCCGTCTACCGCCTGAACATCAAATAAGTAACTGGTCGAAATTATTTTAATATTTCCGGGAGGAAAATTTTCAGGAGATTTTTCTCGATGAAGAAGGAGTGTAGATGTCTACACGACTGATGAAGAGAGGAAAAGATGCGAAAATTTTACCGCGGAAATGTTGAAATAATTAGATCAGGAAAGTATAAAATAATTTTGAACAGTTACTTAACCCCATTCATCCATAAATAAATCATTTTCAAAATGAAAGCATTCAAGACAATCTTCACTGCTCTGCTGCTGGCCTTCGTATTCGGAACCGTCAGCGCCCAGGCAGCCGACAAGACACCGCTCACCCCCGAATTCTGCGAGGAAGGTATCACGCAAGCCGTAGAAGTCTTCAACGACATGGCCGTCAAAATCGACGAAATCGAGAAAACCGAACAGGTACAGGAGATTCCCCAGATTCTCAACAGCATCAAATACCGCAACGTACGCAAGAAATACGGCAAAATCGAGCTGACCGACGAATACCGCGCACGCCTGCTTGAGCCCAACCTCCGCATCGGCCAGGCCCTCAAGGATATGATGGTGCGCCTGCAGCTCCCCTACGAACTACAGAAGATGCTCGACGAGCAGGCCTCGCCCGAAAAAATCAAGCAGTCCATCGACGAGTCGAAAACCCTCCGCGAAGTCATGGAGTAACCCATTTCCATAACGTCCTATCAAATAAGGCGGCGTGTCGCAATCCCGACACGCCGCCTTATCTTTTCCCGATGGCGAGAGTGCTATCAGACCAGATGCCATGTGAACAATCGAGGGGCGCAGGCATTTATTTCTATAGACCCGGAATGCATCCAGGACATCCCTGATTGCTATTTGGGACACACGACAATAATATTATGGGAAAAGACACAATATATAGCAGGTTCTCACAATGGGCGACCCGCCAGCCGGATGCCACGGCGGTGGTGGAGGATGGCCGCTCGATAACTTTCGACGGGCTCGACCGGCTCGCCGACGCCATAATGGAGAAGTTTCATGGCGAACGTCATCAGTTCATCGGAATCGTCATGAGCCACAGCATCGAAATGATAGCCGCGATGCTGGCCGTGTTGAAAAGCGGCGCGGCCTACGTGCCGGCCGAACCCTCGCTGCCGCGCGAGCGTATCGACTACATGATGAAGACAGCAGGCGTCAGGCTGGTGATAACCGACGAGTTCTGCCGCGATATCGCTCCGAAGCATGCGGCGACATTCCACGACCTCTCGACACCTCGGGGCGTGGCCTATGTGCTATACACGTCGGGGACCACAGGACGACCGAAAGGCGTTGTGGTCGAGAATCATAGCGTCGTAAACTACGCCGAAGCCTTTGAGGATGAGTTCCACTCCGCCCCAGGCGACGTTATGTTACAATATTCCATATGTTCGTTCGATATTTTCGTTGAGGAGGTGTTTGCCACCCTCCTCAACGGCGCCACGCTGGCCATCCCGCCGAAAAACGTGCGCGAGGGCGGCATCGACGCACTCATCGACTTCTGCGAGCGCCACAACGTGACGGAAATCAGCGGATTCCCCTATCTCGTGGCCGATATGAACCGCCATCTGCGATACCCGTCGCGTCTACGTCTGCTCATAAGCGGCGGCGACGTGGTGCGCGACAGCTACATCTCGCGCCTGCGCAACCGGGGTTTCACCATCTACAACACCTACGGGCCGAGCGAGACCACAGTGTGTGCCACATACTACAGAATCGACAACACTCCGGCCCTCGACGACGGCACATTCCCGGTCGGTAAACCCGTAAAAGGCGTGGACGTCAGGATTCTCGACAAAAACCGTAGGGAACTTCCCGACGGTGCAATCGGCGAAATAGCCATTTCCGGTGCCGGTGTGTCGCGCGGTTATCTGGGCAATCCTCCCGAACAGACCAATTTCGCTACACTCGCCGACGGCACGCGCATATACCTTTCCGGCGATCTCGGCTACCGTCTCCCCGACGGCAACATAGCTTTCCTGCGCCGCAAGGACCGTCAGGTGATGATTCTCGGACGGCGCGTCGAGCCCGAGGAGGTGGAGAATGTACTCAACGAGTCGCCGTGTGTAGACCGCGGTGTTGTCCGGGCATACATCGACGAGCAGGGCCTCGCCTATCTCACGGCATATTTCGTTCCGTCACACCAGAACTGCCATCTGAGCCGCATACGCCGCTTTCTGCGCGAGCGACTGGCCGACTTCATGATTCCAGAATTTTTCGTGAAGATGGAGGAGATTCCGCTCACGGCGCGCGGAAAGGTCAATGACCGTGCCCTCCCCGTTGTAATGAAGGAAGGAGCGGAGCCATGAACGTCGTAATCCGCACCGTCGCCGACCTCCCCACGCTGATGAGATGGCGCAGAGAGGTGATTGAACATGTGTTCGGGGAAGTGCCTTCCGACGCGCTGATGGAAGCGAACCGGCGCTACTACGCCACGCATATTGCCGACGGCTCCCACATCGCCGTGGTGGCCCATACTGACGGCGAGGACGCCGGCTGTGGCGCCATCTGCCTTACCGAAGAACTCCCGTCGCCCGACAATCCGTCGGGCCGATGCGCTTATCTGATGAACATCTATGTGCGGCAGCCTTTCCGTAGCCGCGGTATAGGTCGAGCCATCGTCTGCCGGCTCGTGGAAAAAGCACGCGAAGCGCGGTGCGACAAAATTTATCTTGAAACAACTGCCGCCGCCAGGCCGTTATACAAACGTACCGGGTTTGAACCATTGCCCGGAATTATGAAATATGCAGACATTCAAAGCAGCGAATCTTAAGATTATGGCAGCCGGCGAAAACTCCGGCCGCATCTGCTACGTTCTCTACCCGCTCGACGATCTCGGCGAATGGATTGAGGAGGCAGCCGAGCGATTCGACGTGACGATAGCCACGGTGACAGGGATGGACTGGTCGGACGACCTCACCCCATGGCCCGCGCCGGGCGAGCCTCCGGGTTGCCCACCATTCCGCGGCAGGGCACCGGAATTCCTCGACACTCTCACGTCCAAAGTACTTCCGGAGGTAGAGCGACGCCTGGGCATATCCTCCCATGCCGAGCGTACACTTTGCGGGGTATCGCTCTCCGGGCTGTTCACGCTCTGGCAATGGATGCTCGACGATACTTTCCACAATATCATCAGCCTTTCCGGCTCCTTCTGGTATGCGGGATTCGCCAGCTGGATTACGTCACAACCCGCCCCCCGCAAATCCGGCTGGGCATATTTCCTGCTCGGCAACCGCGAGGCATATACGAAGGTCAAGGCATTCCAGCCGGTGCAGACGGATACGGAGCGGATTGTAGCCTATCTGAAGAGCGCCGGCATCGACACAACTTTCGAACTGGTGCCGGGCGACCACTACCAATATCCCGAGCAGCGACTTACGCGCTCGTTCACCCATATGTTTTCAGCGTCCACGCCTCGCAGTTAGCGGCGCGCTGATCCGCAGTTAGCGACGCAAAAAATTTGCCGGCACAAAAAAGAAAAGCGGTGCAAATCTGAGATTTGCACCGCTTTACTGCTTTCTTGTCGGGGTGACTAGACTCGAACTAGCGACCTCACGCCCCCCAGACGCGTACTCTAACCAACTGAGCTACACCCCGATTGGGCTTTCCCTCGGCCTTTGCCGCAGGGTTGCCTTTCAAAAGCGTTGCAAAGGTACAGAGTTTTCTGCAACGGTGCAAATATTTTTCCAAAAATTTTATTTCGCGAGATATCGCGCCCTAAGCTCAATCTATCGTTTTAAATTGGATGACAACAAAATACGGCTATCTCATGCTCTTAAAATTTTCTACACGGAATATGCTAAATAAACTGAAACATATGGCAGACCCACCGATAAAAGCGTAAATTTGCAGCCACAGAACAAAGATTCCCATTTCAAAGGTGAACAAAAGAATCCTCGCAATAGCCGTACCATCCATTCTGGCCAATATCACCACTCCTCTGCTCGGACTGGTGGACACTGCTATTGTCGGCCATATGGGGAGTGCCGTATTTATCGGCGCGATTGCCGTAGGGGGTGTGATGTTCAATATGCTCTACTGGCTCTTCTCCTTTCTGCGCGGGGGCACTTCAGGCCTGGCGGCCCAGGCATATGGGACTGCGGATACACGCACTCAGGCGCTCGTGCTCTACCGCTCGCTGCTGGTGGCACTCGGCATCGGAGCAGCGATGATAGTGCTTCAATGGCCCTTGGAATGGATTCTCAGTCACTTCGTCGACCCGGATGCCGATACCGCCGCCCTTGCAGGTCTCTACTTCCGCATCCTGATCTACGGTGCCCCCGCCGTGCTGGCCACATACGCCCTATCGGGATGGTTTCTGGGGATGCAGAACTCCCGCATGCTCCTGATTACCTCCATAGCCATCAACCTCACCAACATAGCCGTGAGCCTCATTCTGGTGTATGGCGCCGGATGGAGGATTGCCGGCGTGGCGGCGGGAACCCTCGTGGCGCAATGGACCGGATTCTTCATCGGCCTGACGCTGCTGCGCCGCTACCGGGTAAAGCGGCCACCCTTACGGGAAATCTTCAACCGGCATGAGCTCGGACGATTCTTCCGCATCAACATCGACGTGATGCTACGCACCGTCTGCCTGATAGCCGTTACGCTCTGGTTCACCAAACTCGGTGCACGCCAGGGAGCTGTAATCCTGGCCGTCAACACCCTGCTGATGCAGCTGTTCCTGCTGTTCTCCTATATGATGGACGGATTCGCCTTCGCCGCAGAGGCCCTGGTGGGGCGTTTTGTGGGAGCCGCGCAATGGGCTGAGATGCGACGCTGCGTACGCGGCGTATTCGGCTGGGGAGTGGCGCTGGCCATCGTATTCACTGCCGCATACTTCCTTCTGGGAGAAGCCTTTCTGGGCATCCTCTCGGCCGATACCGATGTAATATCCGCTTCGGCCGACTACTACTGGTGGGCAGCCGTGGTTCCCTTCGCCGGATTCGCGGCATTCGCCTGGGACGGTGTTTTTCTCGGCGCCACCCTGACCCGTCAGCTCCTCCTCAGCATGGCAGGAGCCATGGCCACATTCTTCACCGTCTACCTCCTGCTATCCTCCATCTTAGGCAACCATGCCCTGTGGCTGGCCTTCATCGCATACCTGGCAATGCGTGGCGTCCTACAGACATGGATGTACTTCCGCCACCAATTTGTTTCCACACCACCACGACAGTAAACCGCTTATGAAATATCCCCGCTTGCTCCGCCGCATCGCGCTTGCGGCAGCCACGATAGCTGCCACGGCTGCAATCGCCGAAAGTCACTATATGAAATATGTGCAGTGGGGCGACGAAGCCGTAGCCAACGGCAAATATTCCGACGCCATCGAATGCTACCGCGAGGCCATGAAAGCCGAACCCACCAACCCGCAGAACGTCATGCTGCTCTCCAATGTGGGGATGATTCAGCACTACCAGGGGGAAGAGTCGCTGGCTCTCCGCACCCTGACCGACGCAAGGGCTATCGCTCCCGGGTCGGTGGTGATACTGCATAACCGGGCGAAGATACTTGAATCGCTCGGGCGTCCCTACGATGCCATTCTCGATCTCGACAAGGCCCTTGAAATGGACTCCACGTATGCCCCCGCCTACTACGAGCGTGCAGCCATCAATATGGGCCTCGGCAACTGGAAGCAGGTCGAAGCCGACGGCCGGCGCTATGCGGAGCTTAAACCGGCCGACCCGCAGGGCAAACTGCTTATGGCAGTAATCTTCACCAACAGCGGTCGTCCTGCCGACGCAATCCCGCTCTACGGCGAGCTGATTGAGAAGAAACCCGAGGCTGTATACTACGCCGCCCGTTCGATGTGCTATCTCGCTACCGACCAGCTGGCCGAAGCATCCGACGACATTGCCCGCGGCCTTGAACTCGACCCCGACGACGGCGAACTGTATTACAACCGCGCAGTGCTCAACCGCATGCGCTACCGCGAAGAGGATGCCCGGGCCGACGCCATGCGAGCACGCGAGTTAGGAGTCTCCGACCAACGCATCGCCGCCTTCCTCTCGGCCAAATAGCACATACTGCTGCCAATTGGGGTAATACGAAAGTTTTTCTTACCTTTGTATGTTAAACCCGGAGATAGGGTATTGCAGATTATCAAAAATAGTGATACGACACTCTCCGGACATAACTCCGGTAACAAATCAACATGCAGGACACAGCTAAAAAACCAAAGAACATATATGCCCGTGGTGCCGACGACGGATTCTGGCTCGGGCTGTATCTCTGCGCGCTGTTTTTCGTCTGCACAGCCTCGCTCACCACGGCGTGGCTCAACGTGGTGGCGTTCGCGCTGATGGCCGGAGTTCCCCCGCTGATATATTTTTTTCTCCGGCGCACACATCTGGCAGCCCACGGCATGACGGTTTTCTCCGCCCTATGGATGCAGGGAATCGTGACGTTTGCCTGCGGATGCCTCATTCTGGGCGCTGTATCTTTCATTTACCTGCGCTGGATCGACCCCGGCCTGATTATGAGGGCGCTCCAGCAGGCCATCGAAGTCTATGAGGCTACCCCCGGCGAGGGAGCCGAAGCCATGGCCGAGGAACTCAGGATGATTTCCAACGCCAAAGCCATCCTGGCGCCGCTCAACGTGGCCTTCGGATGGATGTGGCTCGGAATGTTTTCCGGCAGCCTGCTGAGCATGCTGATGGCCGGCGTAGTGAAGCTGCGGCGTGTGCGCGTTGCCGACAAAAGATAAACAAGCATCAATCTACCCCCAAAAATGGATATTTCTATTATCGTTCCGCTATATAATGAGGCCGAGTCGCTCCCCGAGTTGCAGGCCTGGATTGAACGTGTGATGGAGGCCAACGGCTTCAGCTACGAGGTAATCTACGTCAACGACGGCTCGACCGACGAGTCGTGGGACGTGATTCGCCGTCTGGCCCTGAGCAATCCGGCCGTGAAAGGCGTATCCTTCCGGCGCAACTACGGCAAATCGCCCGCACTCAACACCGGATTCGCCCGCGCGCAGGGCGACGTAGTCATTACCATGGACGCCGACCTGCAGGACTCGCCCGACGAGATTCCCGAACTCTACCGCATGATCAGGGAGGAGGGCTACGACCTGGTGAGCGGATGGAAACAGAAGCGCTACGACCCGCTTTCCAAGACCATTCCCACGAAGCTCTTCAACGCCACTGCCCGCAAGGTGAGCGGCATACATAACCTCCACGATTTCAACTGCGGACTGAAGGCATACCGCAAGAAGGTGGTGAAACGCATCGAGGTTTACGGCGACATGCACCGCTACATACCCTATCTGGCCAAAAACGCAGGCTTCAACCGCATCGGCGAGAAAGTGGTTCACCATCAGGCCCGCAAATACGGCACGACGAAATTCGGCCTCGACCGATTCGTCAACGGTTATCTCGATTTGGGGACTCTCTGGTTCACAAACAAATTCGGAGTGAAACCCATGCATTTCTTCGGACTGCTCGGCTCGCTGATGTTTCTGCTCGGCCTGATAGCCGTAGTGATTGTAGGAGCATCGAAACTCTGGGCGATGCACCACGGAATGCACTACACGCTCGTAACCAACTCCCCATATTTCTACATCGCCCTGACGATGATGATTCTCGGTACCCAGCTTTTTCTCACCGGATTTCTGGGCGAACTGGTGGTGCGCAACTCGCAGCGCCGCAACGAATACGAGATTGAGGAAGAACTCCATACCGATTCACCTGAATGAAGCGTAAATTCAATCTGCCCGCAATAGCCTCAATTGCCGCTCTGGCGGCGGTGGCGCTGCTCCCGCTCGCCGGGTGCAATACCACCGGGTGCACCGACAACCATAGCGCGCTCCCTCAGATGGGTTTCTACAACGCCTCGACCGGGGCCGCGCTCACGCTCGACTCCCTCGATCTCGGAGGCGTCGGCGCTCCCGACGACTCGCTGCTGGTAAAATCGGGCACACGCGTGCAGCAACTTTATTTCCCGTTGCGTTTCGAGGAAACCTCCACGCAGTTCCGCTTCCACTACGACTATAAGGAGCAGGGCCTCGACGACCCCGCGCTCGACGATATCCTGACCATTCGCTACACCACCGAACCCTACTTTGCTTCGGAGGAGTGCGGAGCATTCTACGTCTACCACATCACCGGGATTGACTACACCCGCCATCTCATCGACTCCGTGGCCGTAGTCGACTCGCTCATCAACAACTTCGATATGGAGCGCTTCAAGGTATTCTTCCGCGTGGCGGAAGAGGAGCCCGACGATCCTGAAAATCCCGATGAACCTGAAAATCCCGACAGTCCGGACGATTCCGATTCGCCTGAGACACCCGATAATCCCGACAATACGGCGGAAACGGCTAAAGCAGAAAGGAGGTTGAAGCCATGAAGCGTATTACCCACCTGATTCTGCTGATTTCGGTATTGGCCGTGGCGCTTCCGGCCCTCGGACAGCGAAGGGTGAACCCCGTGAAAAGCGCTTCGACCGGCATCGAAGGAAAGAACGAGAACCGGAATCCGGCCGATTCAATCGACTACAGCAAACTTGTGCGCAGTCAGGATGCCAACGGAAACGTGATTCTTGTCGACACCATCACCGGCCGCGAGGTGCCCGACACCACGCAGACACCCACGGGGAAAGTACCGAAAATGGAAAAACCACTGCTGTATGCAGCCTCTGTGGGCGTCGACATATGGGATCCGGTGATGCGCGCATTCGGCCAGCACTACGGCCTGATAGAATTCTCCGGCGAACTCAACCTCCACAACCGCTACATCCCCGTGGTGGAAATCGGCCTCGGTCAGGCCGACTATACCCCCGACGACAACAATTATACCTACCGCGTAGGGATAACCCCATACTTCCGCATAGGCGCGAACTACAACTTCCTCTACAACAGCAATCCCGACTATATGGTCTACGCGGGCCTGCGCTACGGATGGTCGCACTTCAGCTACGAAGTGAACGACGTGACGCTCACCGACGGCTACTGGGACCAGTCGGCCACGTTCAATCTACCGCGACAGACGTCGAACGTAAGCTACATTCAGGTGCTGTTCGGCCTGCGTGTCAAGCTGTTCGGTCCGATATCGGCCGGATGGAGCTTCCGCTATCAGAAAATTCTCCACGAAACGGACGCACAATACGGCCTGCCCTACTACATACCCGGCTACGGGTCGAGGAAATCGTCGGTAACCGGAACTTTTTCCATAACCTATACGTTGCCATTCAGGAAGAAGGAGGTCGTGATACCCGAAGGACTGAACGGTCCGGCGGAATCCACTCGCTCGGAAGCTGCTCCGGATGAGACCGTCGCGACGGAGACCGAAGTCATTGTGGTCGACGCTCCCGACGGAACTTCGGCCACAATAACCCCTGCAACAACCGCCCAACCGACCGCTGAATAAGAAAATTCAACCTATAAATACCTTTTTTGTAAATACCTTTTGCCATGATTGCAATCTGCAGCGACCACGCCGGCTTTGAACTGAAAGCCATCGTGGAAGGCTATCTCGAAGCCAACAACCTGGAATATAAAGATTTCGGAACCTTTTCCTCCGAAAGCTGCGACTACGCCGACTTCGCCCATCCCTGTGCCGAAGCCGTGGAGAGCGGCGAGTGCTATCCCGGAATCGCAATGTGCGGCTCTGGCAACGGCATAGCCATGACCCTCAACAAGCACCAGGGCATCCGCGCCGCCCTCTGCTGGAACACCGAACTGGCCTCGCTCGCCCGACGCCACAACGATGCCAACGTGCTCGTGATGCCCGCACGCTTCATCGAGCCGGAAGTAGCCCTTGAAATCGTCAACACCTTCCTCCACACCGATTTCGAAGGCGGACGCCACCAGCGCCGTATCGAGAAAATCCCCGTTCCCGGCCTCTGCAAGAAATAAGCATCCCACATAGCGATAATAATCAGCGGTGTGTCAGACCATGTGGTTTGACACACCGCTTTTATTTTGTATCCGGATGGCGTAAGACGCTGTCAGCCATCGACCTTTGGTCGCTTTGCTATGCAAAGAATGGTCCAGATGGTAGGAGCGGGAGGGTGAGGGCGACGGGAGTTGACTCAGGTCAATGACCGAGCCCGAATTCCCCTCCGGCGACGACGCAGATGGGCCGTTATGACACGTCTTACTTAACGGGAGAGAGCAGGAAACTGTAGCTCAGCTTCCCGGCAAAATGGCGGTATGGTTCATGGGGATGTGCGCCCCAGGAGTTGTCGCCGCCGAGGCCGCGCTGCCAGAGGTCGATGTAGAGGAAGTTCCCCTGTTTGCCGTGGCGCACGTCGGAGTTGTGAACCTGATGCTTCTCCGAACCGAAATCGAGGTCGGTCGGCTGCACGTCGAGCGCGGTGATGCAGAGCGGCTGAAGACCCTCAACGTTCACTCCGAAGCCCTTGGCGTCGGTGAGCGAAGCGCTGAGGACGTCGGTCAGGCCGCCGGTCTCCTGCGGACGGATGTAGGGATAGAACATATCCGCCACCTTCTTCTCATACTTACCTATGAACGCAGCTGTATTGCGGTCAGAGTAGTTTTCCCAGGGGCCGCGGCCGGTCCATGCGAAGTTGTCCATCTGCGAGGGCATCGCTGTGATTACTCCGAAACGCATCATCTCGGGAAGCGACGCGGCATCGTCGGGAGTCAGAGATGCATCCACACCGAGGCGTCCGTCGGGATAAACCGTATAGCGCATCGTGTAGTCAGACGCCACATCGGGCAGACGGTATACATTGGTTACAATCACCTTATTTCCCTCGGTGGCAACGTCCTGGCTTTTGAGCTGGCGGTTGTATCCGGCCGAGCGCCATGCGTTGGCCTTCACCTGAATCCCCTCGCCGAAATCATTGTCGGTGGGAGCGCGCCAGAATAAAGGCGTGGGATTGCCGCCGATTACCTTGCGGCCGTCGAGCGTGTAGGATGTCAGGTCGCCGTTGCTCTGGCGGAACTTGACTACGGCACCGTTGGCCGTGGTTACGACAACCTCGTCACGGCTTTTACGGTCTTTCTTCACGTCGACTTTCGGAGCCTCCATTTTGGCGCCATCGGCTACGAGTGAAGTCCAGAGCTCGTCGAGGCTGCTCTTGCGGGCGCCTTCGGCGAACACGAACTGCTCGCGGGCCACTTCATGGCCTGCGGGAATAATCTCATCACCATTCACGACATAGCCGTAGACCGAGAGGCGCCAGTCGTTGCCGTCGGCGAGGTCTACAGCGGGAAGCTGCGCTTTCACGCTAGCAGTCTCGCCGGCTTTAACTGCCGGAACGGGGAGTGTGCCCTCAGCTTCAACAGCGCCATTTTTGAGCAGTTGCCATGTGAAGCGGTAGTTGCCCAGGTCGCGGGTCATGAAGTGGTTCTCGACGGTCACGTCACCGCTCTTGGGGTCGGCCGAGGAGAAACGTATGTCCTGGTATACTTTCTTAACTTCCATCAGGCCCGGATGCGCCGTGCGGTCGGGCTGCACCAGGCCATTGATGCAGAAATTATTGTCGTCGGTATACTTCCAGGCACCGAAGTCGCCGCCATAGGCCCAGTAAGGATGGCCGTTCCCGTCGGTGGTGAGCAGGCCCTGGTCCACCCAGTCCCAGATGAAGCCGCCCTGCATCTGGGGCGAATTGCGGATAATGTCGAAATATTCCTGAAAATTGCCCGAGGAATTGCCCATGGCGTGGGCGTACTCACACATGATGAAGGGGCGTCCGGGATTGGTACGCGAAGCGTATTCGCGGATGTAATCCATAGAGGGATACATCGGGCAGACGATGTCGGTGTTGGTGCCTTCGCCGGCCTGCTCGTGGTGCACGGGGCGCGTCGGGTCGAGACTCTTTACGAGATTGTAAGCGTCGTAGAAATTCTGACCGTTGCCGCTCTCGTTGCCGAGACTCCAGATGATTACCGACGGATGGTTCTTGTCGCGCTCCACGAGCGAGCGCTCACGGTCGAGCAGCGACGCTTTCCACGCAGGCTCCGAGGCAGGGTGGCCCGGACGGCTGTCGGTGCGGTCGAAGTGCACGCCCATGCCGTGGGCCTCGGCGTTGGCCTCGTCGAGCACATAGATGCCATACTGGTCGCAGAGGTCGTACCACATGGGCGACTGCGGATAGTGGCTGGTGCGCACGGCGTTGAGGTTGTGCTGCTTGAGCATGCGGATATCGCTCATCATGGTCTCGCGGTCTACCACATGTCCGTTGGTCTGATGGTGCTCATGGATATTGGCGCCGTGGATTTCCACCGGTTTACCGTTTACGAGCAGCTGGCTGTTGCGGATTTCCACAGTGCGGAAGCCCACGCGGGCCGAGGTGGCCTCGACAACGTCGCCCTTGGCGTTTTTGAGCGTCAGCACAAGGGTGTAAAGGTTTGGGGCATCGTCGCTCCAGGTGGCAACTTGAGGCACGCGGCCGCTGAATTTCACGGTAGTGGACGCGGCGGAGCTTACGGATTTCGTCTGGGCGAGCACCTGCTTGCCGGCGGCGTCGAGGAGCGTCAGCTCCAGCTTCGAGCCTTTGGCAGGCTTGGAGGCCGTGTCGGCCACTTTCACGTCGACGTCGAGGGTGCCGTTGCGGTAGCTCTTGTCGAGACCGGCGCGGGCGAAGAAGTCGGCGATGCGCTGGGGGGCGGTGGAATAAAGGTAGACGTCGCGGTCGATGCCGCTGAGACGCCAGAAATCCTGGTCTTCCCAGTAAGAACCGTCGGTCCAGCGGTAGACCTCGCAGGCCACGCGGTTGACGCCCGGATGGATGTATCTGGTGATATTGAATGTGGCGGGGTTCTTGGTACTCTGCACGTAGCCGGCTTTTTCACCGTTCACCCACACATACATGCCGGCCGTCGAGCCGTCGAAATGCAGGAATACGTCGCGGCCGGCCCAGTCGGCGGGAATGTCGAAGGTGCGCACATAGCTTCCCACGGGGTTGTCGTCGTGGGGGATATAGGGCGGATTGGCCGGGAAAGGGTAGTTGGTGTTGGTATAGATGGGCGTACCATAGCCCTTCATTTCCCAGTTGGAGGGCACTTCGATGTCGGCCCACTTCGATATGTCGTAGTCCGTGCGGTAAAAATCCACAGGACGGTCGGCGGGTTTAGCGGCGAAGTTGAACTTCCAGCTGCCGTTCAGGCTTTTGAACCAGGGCGAGTCGGAAGGCACATTCTTTATGGCAAGCGCTTGCGTAGGATAAGGATAGGCGGTAGCCCGCACGGGCTCGCGTCCTACGGCGAACACTTCGGGATTCTCCCAATCGGGAGTCTCGGCTGCACACACGGCCATGGAAGTCGCAATCATGGCGCATGCGCAGGCAATTTTATTCAATATCATGTTTTATGGTTTGGGGGTTAAGTTTGCAGCAGGAAATCCGGGAATCAATATCCCGTATATGTGGATGGCGAGAGGCGGTGCAGCTCCTCCTTCACGCCGGCGCTCACGTCGAGACCGTCGATGAAGGCGGCGATGCTTTCGGCTGTTACGGCGGCATTCGTGCGCGTCAGTGCCTTGAGCGTCTCGTATGGATGAGGATAGCCCTCGCGGCGCAGTATTGTCTGGATGCCCTCGGCCACCACACTCCACATCTTCTCCAGGTCGCTGTCGATTGCCGGGCGGTTGAGAAGCAGCTTGCCAAGCCCTTTGAGGGTCGACTGTATCGCGATCACGGAGTGTGCCATGGGAACACCCACGTTGCGCAGCACGGTGGAATCCGTGAGGTCGCGCTGCAGGCGCGATACGGGCAGTTTCTGGGCCAGATGGGCGTAGATGGCGTTGGCTATCCCGATGTTTCCCTCGGAATTCTCGAAGTCGATGGGATTTACCTTATGAGGCATCGCCGAGGAACCGACCTCGCCGGCCTTGATTTTCTGCTTGAAATACTCCATGCTGACGTACATCCATATATCGCGGTCGAGGTCGAGGATAATGGTGTTGATGCGGCGGAGAGCGTCGAAAAGCGCGGCGAGGTTGTCGTAATTGGAAATCTGGGTGGTGAACCGTTCGCGCTCAATCCCGAGCCGGTCGCTGAGGAAGCCGGCGGCGAAAGCGGGCCAGTCGATGTTCGGATAGGCGGTATGGTGAGCGTTGAAATTACCCGTGGCACCTCCGAACTTGCCAGAGACAGGCACGGCACGCAGCTGTTCGAGCTGCTGCTCGAGGCGGTACACGAACACACCCATCTCCTTGCCCAGACGAGTGGGCGATGCGGGCTGGCCGTGGGTCTTGGCAAGCATGGGGATGTCGGCCCACTCGTCGCGGCGCGACTTGAGGGCGTTGATAAGCTCCTCGACCATGGGAATGAACAGTTCGTGAAGGGCATCACGCACGCTCATCGGCACCGACGTGTTGTTGATATCCTGCGACGTCAGACCGAAATGGATAAACTCTTTCCAGCGCTCCAGCCCCAGACGGTCGAACTGCTCCTTGATGAAATATTCCACGGCCTTAACGTCGTGGTTTGTAACAGCCTCGAAGTTCTTCACAGCCTGGGCGTCGGCCACCGAGAAATTGCGGTAGATGTCGCGCAACGTCTCATAGAGGGGGGCGCCGGTCTGTCCGTCGGCGGTTTTGATGTCGACAAGCTGAGGCAACGGCAATTCGCACAGGGCGATAAAATATTCGATTTCCACCTTCACGCGGTAGCGGATCAGGGCGTACTCGGAAAAATAGCGGTCGAGATGCTCCGTTTTGCCGCGGTAGCGGCCGTCGACCGGCGAGATGGCGGTGAGTTGGGTAAGCTCCATATTGCAGAGGGGATGTGATAAAAATGTTGGCGTTTTCGCGTGGAGAGCCCGCGTGGATTAATTACGTTATTATAAAATTGAGCGACTGCGAGTTGCAGAGCGTTTCCACAAAGGTACGAATAATTTTCATGAAAAAAGTGACAAAAAAATTTGGAGGGAATAAAAAAAATGCCTAATTTTGCATCGCTTTTGAGGCGAGAAGGGCGCTTAGCTCAGCTGGTTCAGAGCGTCTGCCTTACAAGCAGAGGGTC
>ENA-OYXX01000050-OYXX01000050.1-human-gut-metagenome-genome-assembly--contig:-NODE-50-length-49089-cov-10.180038_pt1 | contig 49089 bp, 44 predicted proteins | sample MGYA00243976_ERZ653434 | MGnify/ENA primary metagenome ERZ653434 (study PRJEB26926, sample SAMN06165112) | human gut metagenome | biome: ENVO:00009003; feature: ENVO:2100002; material: ENVO:00002003...
GCGTAGCTTGAGGGGAAGGTGTCACCTTTGGTGACGGATGAGGTGTTATTAAATCATTTGCCGTCAGGCAAAAACATTATTAAATAACGGGCGAGCAATGATCGCCCCTACGGGTGCGGTGCATAATTTAACACCGCACTAATGTGTGGCGGCAGTTTTACGGTTTGGTCAGCAACTTCGACACCGGGCTACCGGAGATGACCGTATTCGTAGCAGCCTCAATGCGCCTCTGAAAGACATTCGGACATGGCTTTTTGGAATTTGGGCAGGACGCCGATACCGTTTGTGCGGTGGGGCGGAAGCTGATAGATATCGTGGCCGGGATAGTCGTTACCCTCGATCAGCAGCGGCCCGTTATCGGTCACGCACACGTCCCAGCCGACGACGCCGACCTGCGGCACGACCTGGCCCGCGCGCTCGACAAGCGCGATGACCTCGTCCCAAAGCGGTATCTTGAAGCCCTTTATGGGTACGCCGGTCAGTGGATGCACGTCGTACAGATGCCCGGACTTATCCAGCGCAGGGTAGATTATCTCGCCCCTGTCCTCCTCTATGGGCACGACCATGCCGCCGTTATTGAAGTTATCGACATACTTGCCGTTGCCGATGCGCAGGTACGCGGCGACTACGCGCGTTTTTTTGCCGTGGGTGAAGCTTATGACGCGGCAGGTGTTGACCGAGCAGGGGTGCAGCGCCATGAGGTCGCGATGCTGCACGACGCACTCCTCCAGCAGCACATTGCCTGCGCCGTCCAGGTGCTCGCGCACAGGCTCGGACAGCTCGCGCACGTCGAGCTTCTCAATGCCGCGGCCGCATTGCCCGCCAACGGGCTTCACCATGAACACGGGGTGCTTTTCGATGAAAGCGTTAAGCTCGGCGTCGCTCGCGGTGGAGTAGTCGAGCCAGTCACGGTGCAAAAACTCGGAGAAGTTGTGCGCGAATTTGAGCTTATTCTCGATCTCGGGCATGTACGCCGGGTCGTTATACGCCTTGATGAAGCCGTTATTTATGCCTCGCGTGAGCACCGTTTTGCGCTGCGCGGCGTTGAGGTCGTACATCTCGAACAGCCAATAGTCCATATATCCGGCCTGGTAGCGCAGTCCGCACCAGACCATGTCGAAGAATATGAACAGCTTGCTGCGTCCGGACTTCTCGTGGACCTCGTCTATCTTCTGGAACATCTGCTTCCAGTTCAGCCCCGCTATGCGCGCAAGCAGAAATTTTAATTTTCCCATACTATCTCCTTTTTTAGAGGCGCATTGACGCACCTACCGATACATATATTGCGTGAACCCGGTATCGAGAATGCCGACAAAACCGTGGCTGCCTCGCAACCCGTTAGTGCAATGTCAAATCTTTTGCCGCACCTCGTAGGGAACGGATTTATCCGTTCCGCGTGTTATGGTTTCGTCGGCAATCTCCGGTCGGGCTGGCGCAATAACCGTATCGGCAATTATTCACTCACCGCGCAGACATGGCCTGCGAGGCCGCGACGGCAAGCTCATCGCAGCGGTTATTGAACTCGTTCTCGGCGTGACCCTTGACCCAGTGGCAGCGAACCTCGTGCGTATCGCACAGCTCCAGCAGCTCTGCCCAGAGGTCGGGGTTCAGCGCCGGCTTTTTATCGGCCTTTTTCCAGCCGTTGCGCCGCCACGACACCGCCCAGCCCTTGCTGAGCGCGTCAATGACGTACTTTGAATCCGAGTACAGCTCCACGATGCACGGCTCCTTGAGCGCACGCAGCGCCGAGATCACGCCGGTCAGCTCCATGCGATTGTTTGTTGTCTGCTTTTCGCCGCCGGACATCTCCTTTTTCGCGCCGCCATAGCACAAAATCGCGCCCCAGCCACCCGGACCCGGGTTGCCGGAGCACGCGCCGTCGGTGTATATCGTAACCGTTTTTTTCATCATTTCAGACCGTATTTCCGCATGAGTATGTTGTATTCGTCCTTCTCAATGAGGCCGTTGCGCAGCAGCTCCTTGAGCTGGGATGCTCGTTTTTCCTCATCTGTGCCGTGATAGTCCGGCTCGACGTGCTCGTGGTCATCGTCGCAGCGCGTGAGGTCATCGCGCATCTTCTCGGTCAGGCGCTTGCTGATGCTCTCACCCTTGCCGACAAATTTCGACACGTCAAAGTGCTCCGGCTTGAACTCGCGCTTTGCAGGCTCTGTGCGCGCCGGCTGCGCAGCATCGGACTCGGAGTTTTTATCCGCGGCATCTGCCTGCGCTTTTTTCATTGCTATCACCGCCAAAACGACCGCGCCTATCATCAAAACGATGAAAAGCACCGTGCCGCCGCCGATGCCCACCGCATCGGAGAGCACTAACAGCGCAACAATAACGGCAATAACCAGCTTTACCGGACTGCCATCGGGCTTCTGATCTCTTCTGTTGTCGTTATTCATCACTTTCTCCTTTTTTTAGAGGCGCTTTTTTAGAGGCGCATTCACATTGTACGAATACATTTGTTGCGGTGTCCCGACCTGGAGCCGCCGACTAAACCATGACATGCGGAACGGATAAATCCGTTCCCTACAACGCTGTTTTCGGTGCAGACCAAACCGGTACATGCGGAACAGGCAAGCCTGTTCCCTACGAGGGTGCGGTGTAAAACTCAGCATTCACTTGCGTTACGCGAGGCAGCCACGGTTTTGTCGGTAGTTTCGATACCGGGCGCTAACATAACCGTATCGGTGTCAGCTTAAAGGCGCTATTAAAATCCGTGCCGCAGGCACACCGCAATTATTCATTATTCATTATTCACTATTAATTTATTTTATCACGACTCTGTCGCCGTGGATCTCAAGCCGACCCTGGCAATACAGGCTTATGGCCTGGGGCAGGAGCTTCCACTCCGCATCCTCGAGGATGCGGCGCGACAGGCTCTCGGGCGTGTCGTTCGGAAGAATGTCAACGGCCTGCTGGGCGATTATCGCGCCGATATTGCCGTCGATATCCGCGAAAAACGCTGTTGCGCCGGTCACGCGGCAGCCGCGTTCGAGTGCGGCGCGCTCGGGAGCATCGTCGCAGTTGACAAACGCCGGGATGAGCGAGGGGTACACTCCGATTATGCGCTTGCGAAACTGCGTTGATATAACGCCGAGCGGCATATTGTACCCTGCGAGGATCACAAGGTCAATGTCCATATCGCGCAGCTTGTTGGATATGGCCATGCTGTAGCTGAGCTTGGTGGGGAAAAGCGATGGCTCGACCACGAAGGCCTCAACGCCGGAATTGCGCGCACGGCGCAGCGCATAAGCGTCCGACTCCGTGCATATTACCGCGGTAAGCTCAAAATTCGGGATCTCACCGAAGTACATAGAATCAAGAACCGTCTGTAGCAGTGCTCCGTCGCCGGAGACGAGTGCCGCCGCCCTTATCATATAATTTCCCCCTTATTCGCCGAGAAGGCGCTTTGCCGTTTCAATGTTCATCTTTTCAACGTTTTTGATATATTCAAATCGCCGGCTTATCATGTCCGCACCTGTTTCGGACAGCGCCGCGTCGATCTCATCAATAAGTCCCTGCGCCGTGACCTTGTCAAAATCCACGCAGGATATGCCCAGATACTGCGCACAGCCCGAGACCTTCGGATCATAGCTCAGGCCGACCGACGGCACCTCGCCGCAGGCCGCGTACAGCAGACTGTGCAGCCGCATCGCAACGCACATTTTCATCTGCCGCATGATCGCGATCTCAAGCTCCGCATCCTCCGTTTTCGGCATTATCTTAAACGGAATGCCAAGGCCGTCGGCTATCTGCTCGGACACGGGAAGATCCAGATCGTAGTTCATCGGCATGAACAGCGGCGTAAGCCCATGCTTATCATAGCAGGCCCTGAGCGCCTTGCGTATCTCGCCGCACTTTTCGTCAAAGCCCGGCCACGAGCGCAGGCCGAGGCAGATATAGCGCCCGTCGGGGTCGATATCGTGGCTGCGCATGAATGCCGCGGCGTCGGCGTCGCTTCTGCAATGCATGTTCAGCACCGGGTCGCCGGTGACGAGCACCTCCTGCACGGTAACGCCGATCTCGCGCGTAAGCTCAAGGCTCAGCGGATCGCGCAGGGTGATCGCGTCAACGCAGCGGTTTATCGTTTTTGCCGCGCGCCGGCGGTCGTAATCATAATTGAGCGGTCCCATGCCGCAGCCGTACATCTGCACCTTGCAGCCGCATTTTTTCGCAAGCGATATCGTGTGCAGATAAAACCACAGGCTGCGCCGGCTCGTGACGTCCTGAATAAGGCTGCCGCCGCCGCTTATGAACAGCTTCGAGCGCTTCAGCTCGCGGCGCAGTCGGATAAACTGGCCGCGCCTTATGGCACTGAGTGCGTGCACCGACTTCGTGTGCTTCGGATTTTTGGAAACGATCGTTATGCGCATGTCGGGATCTATCGTTCTCAGCTGGGCGGCAATGGCCGTAAGCAGAGCCTCGTCGCCTGCGTTTCCGTGGCCGTATGCGCCGCAGATCACCGCGCCGCTGCGCGGCCGGGAATAGCGCTCGAGAACGGTTTTATATATTTTAAGCTGCCTGCGGCAGGTGCTTTCCGTTGAAAATTCGCGCTTTGCCTTTTCGTACACCGCCTGTCCGAGCCTTTTGCGGAGCGCCTCGTCGTTTGCAAGGGCGAGGATGCAGCGCGCCATAGTCTCGTGGTCGCGCGGCGAAAACAGCATGCCGGTCTCGCCGTTTGTTATGAGCCTCGGCAGGCCGCCGACTCGGGACGCAACGGTCGGCTTACCGGCGCGCGCGGCCTCCGTCACGGCGTAGGGGAAGGTTTCCGACAGGGAGCTTATGGCGTTTATGTCGATGCTGGCATAGTATCCGTCCATGCCGTCGCTTATCCAGCCTGCGAAAAACACCTTGTCGCGCACGCCGAGCTGCACGCACAGACCCTCGAGCATTTCGCGCTCCATGCCGTCGCCGGCAATGAGCAGGCGCAGCCGCTCGTTTTTCTCCGCCGCTCCGGCAAAGCCGCGCACGGTGGTGGCGACGTCCTTCACGGCGTCAAAGCGCGCCGCGATGCCGAGAACTATGCTGTCGTCGGGAAAATCGCAGCCGATCTTGCTAAACCACTCGCGCCGCGTGATGCTCGGCGACGGATGCGAAAAGTCAACGCCGTTATATATCGTCAGCAGATCGTTCGGGTCAAAGCCGCGGTCGATGAGCGTCTGACGCATACTGTCGGAAACGCAGACGCGGTAGTCCATGTGGTGCAGCGCAAGCTTGTTTAGCCTGCCGTAGGTCATGGCGGCCAGCGGCCGGCCGAGATAATCGAGCTTGTAGTCGCTGTGGACGGTGCTGATAAACGGAATGTCAAAATGTCTTTTCAGCAGTGCGCCGGTGAGGTTTGCGCGGCTGCCGTGGCAATGGATGATGTCGTAATTTCCGTTTTCTATGGCCTCGCGCGTTTTTTTCAGTCCCACGCCGAAGCTGCCGGGGAACACCCTTGTCGGTATGCCCATTTCGCGCGCTTCTTTTGAAAAATCGGCCTCCATATAGCAGACGAGGTCTGCGTCGATGTTATCATTAAGGTCGCGCAGCAGCGACAGAACATGCGTTTTTGCGCCGCCCGAATCGCCGCCGGAGATAAGATGCAAAACTCTCACGTTAACCCCCACTTGTTTCTCAGTGAAAGATAATATATAATATCATGGTAACTTATTATATATTAATAACTAATTGAGGTCAAGGCAAATGACAACTATCTACATGATCCGCCACGCCGAGGCAGAGGGAAACCTCTACCGCATCGTGCAGGGTCAGCATAACAGCTTTATAACGCCGCGCGGTCACAGGCAGATAGCCTGCCTCGCGGAGAGATTCAAGGACGTGCAGCTTGACGCGCTGTATTCAAGCGATCTGCGCCGCACGGTGACGACGGCAGGCGCGATAACGAAGTATCACGCGCTGCAAATGCAGCTCACCGAGCGTCTGAGGGAGATAAACCTCGGCGTGTGCGAGGGCATGAGCTTCGGCGATATGTATAAATTCGACCCCGTGCAGATGGACAATTTCAACAACGATCCTGCGCAGTGGCGCGCCCCGGGGGCGGAGACCTTTGCCCAGTGCACCGAGCGCATAGTTTCGGTCGTTACCGAGATAGCGGTGAAAAACGACGGAAAAGCCGTCGCCGTCGTCAGCCACGGCATGGCCATCCGCTCGCTGCTTGCGCACATTCTCGGCGTTGCAAGCCGCGATATTCCCTCGCTTCCTCACGGCGACAACACCGCCGTCAGCAAGCTCATATTCGATAACGGAGCATTTTCCGTTGAGTATTACAACGATAACTCCCACCTGCCGCCCGAGCTTTCGACCTTCGCCCGGCAGAGCTGGTGGAAGAAGGAGACCCGCGGCGCAGACCCCAACAATCTGTATTACGAGCCGCTCGACCCGAACCGCGAGGGCGAAACATACAAGGAGTTCTATGCGGCCTCGTGGAAGGCCGCGCACGGCGACCTCAAGGGCTTTTATCCCGAAACCTACCTTGCTTCGGCGCGCAGGCATTTTGCCGCGGATAACAAGGCGATACTCAAGGCATACCGCTCCGACGGCGAGCTTGCGGGCATCGTCGAAACGGACACGGAGCGCTCAAAAGGCGCGGGCGTGGGCTGGATAAGCCTTGTGTACATAAAAGAGCATCTGCGCGGCAGAGGCCTCGGCACGCAGCTTGTCGGCCGTGCGATAACAAACTACGAGATGCTCGGCAGGCAGAAGGTGCGGCTGCACGTTTCGTCTGAAAACGCCTCGGCGATAAAATTTTACGAGGATCTTGGCTTTGAGATACTCGGCAGCGAGCCCGGTGCCGGCGCTCCGCTTTACCTCATGGAAAAGAGATTTGAATAACAATGTCAATGTGGAACATTAACGCGCGTGTGCAGAAGCTCGACACGCGCGGTCGGCGGATCATCGCCGTTTCGGACATACACGCAAACATGCCCTATTTCAGAGGGCTTCTTGAAAAGGTCGGCTTTTCCGAGTCCGATGAGCTTATCATCGACGGCGACTTTCTCGAAAAAGGCGCAAAAAGCCTTGAAACTCTGCGCTTTATAATGAAGCTTGCCGAGCGCGGCAACTGCCACGCGGTGTGCGGCAACTGCGACACATGGGCCGATGTGATCGACGCCGAGTGGCAATACTGGAGCTCGCGCATCGTAAAATACATGCTGTTTAAAAAGAGCGGCCTTATGTGGGATATGCTCACGGAAATGGGCGTTGAGATACGCGAGGATATGGACTTTGAAGGCCTCATCCCGGAGCTTGCCGAAAGATTCAAGCCCGAGTGGGACTTCCTGCATGCCATGCCGCACGTCATCGAAACGCCGCACTATATTTTTGCTCACGGCGGCATAAAGCCCGATATTCCCATCGAGCGGCAGCGCGGCGGCGACTGCATGAAGTTTGACGCATTTATGAATTACGGCTACACTTTCGATAAGTGGGTCATCGTCGGACACTGGCCGGTGATGCTGTATCTTGCCGACCATGTCTGTGCAAACCCGATAATCGACCGCGAGCACCGCGTCATCTCCATCGACGGCGGCTGCTCGCTCAAGGATGACGGGCAGCTGAACGCACTCATCATCCCCTATGAGGGCAGCGAGAATTTTTCCTTTGAAGCGTATGACCCCTTCCCCGTGCGCCGGGTGAAAAGCGCGCAGCGCGGCGGCGGAAAGAGCTATTACATCCGCTGGGGCGACAACGACGTACAGGTGCTGCGCCGCGGCGAGGAGTTTTCCCTCGTGCGCCATGTCCGCACGGGCTATGAGATGGAGATACTCACGAAATATCTTTACTCCGACGAGGAGTTTTGCAAATGCAACGATTCGACCGACCTCGTGCTTTCGCTTGAAGCCGGCGACGAGGTCAGCGTTGTCGAAGAGACCTCGCGCGGCTATCTTGTCAAGCACAAGGGAACGTCGGGCTGGTATTGGGGAGAGCTGATATGATTGAAGATCAGGATTTTTTGCCTGTTTCGCAGGATGAAATGCATGAGCGCGGCTGGTGGTGGTACGATTTTCTGCTCGTAACGGGCGATGCGTATGTCGATCATCCGAGCTTCGGCCCGGCGGTGATAAGCCGCGTTCTGGAGGCCGACGGCTTCCGCGTTGCGGTGCTCGCGCAGCCGGACTGGCACTCGGCGGCGGACTTTGCGGCCTTCGGCAGACCGCGGCTTGGCGTTTTGATCGGAGCCGGAAACCTCGACTCCATGGTCGCGCACTACACTGCGGCAAAAAAGCGCCGCAGCGAGGACTTTTACTCACCCGGCAAAAAGGCCGGACTGCGCCCGGACAGAGCAACGATAGTCTATTCAAACCGCGCGCGCGAAGCCTTCGGCGCGGATGTGCCGATAATCATCGGCGGCCTTGAGGCCTCGCTGCGGCGCTTTGCGCACTATGACTATTGGGACGACAAGGTGCGCCGCTCGATCCTCGTCGATTCGGGCGCGGACATGCTCGTTTACGGCATGGCAGAGTACGCCGAGCGCGAGATAGCAAGGCGGCTTAAAAAGAAGATCCCCGTTTCCGAGATGCGCGATATCCGCGGCACCGCGTTTTTGGCTCACGATGCGTCGGAATGCGAGTTTGACTCGGTGACGCTGCCCTCGTTTGCCGACGTTTGCGACAGCAAGCGCTTTTACGCGGACGCAACGCGCATAGAATACGCCGAGCACGACCCCGTGCGCGGCAGGGCGCTGATACAGGAGCACGACGGCAGATATCTCATCGTAAATCCCCCGGCGATGCCGCTGGAGACAAAGGAGCTTGACCGCGTGGCCGAGCTTCCGTACACCAAGCAGTATCACCCGATGTACGAGCCGCTCGGCGGCGTTCCGGCCATCGAGGAGGTCAAGTTCTCGGTCATACACAACCGCGGCTGCTTCGGCGGCTGCAACTTCTGCGCGCTTGCGTTCCACCAGGGCAGAATGGTCACGAGCCGCAGCCACGAAAGCATCATCCGCGAGGTCACGGCGCTCACGAAATTCCCCGATTTCAAGGGCTACATCAACGACGTCGGCGGCCCCTCGGCCAATTTCAGGCATCATTCCTGCAAAAAGCAGGCCAAGTGCGGCATGTGCGCCGACAGGCGCTGCCTTGCGCCCACGCCCTGCCCGAACCTCGACGCGGATCACTCCGACTATCTGGCGCTGCTGCGCAAGCTGCGGCAGATACCGGGCGTGAAAAAGGTCTTTGTGCGCAGCGGCATAAGATACGACTACATGCTTGAGGATAAAAACGACGATTTCTTCGCCGAGCTTGTCAAATACCACATCTCCGGCCAGCTCAAGGTCGCGCCCGAGCATTGCATCGACGGCGTTCTCGACTACATGGGCAAGCCGCACATCGACGTGTACGAAAAGTTCATGGACAAGTACAAAAAGATGAACAACCGCTTTTCAAAGGAGCAGTACGTCGTGCCGTATCTGATGTCCTCGCATCCGGGCAGCACGCTCGCCGACGCGGTCGCGCTTGCCGAATACCTCAACAAAAAAGGCCGTCAGCCCGAGCAGGTGCAGGATTTCTACCCCACCCCCGGCACGGTTTCGACCTGCATGTATTACACGGGCATTGACCCGATGACGATGAAATCGGTCTACGTCGCGAAAACCTTCCACGAGAAGGCGATGCAGCGCGCGCTTTTGCAGTGGAAGCGGCCGGATAAGCGTAAGCTCGTCATCGAGGCGCTCAAGGAAGCCGGGCGCGAGGATCTTATCGGCTACGGGCCGGAGTGCCTTGTGCGTCCCGACCGTCCGCCGCGCCAAAAGGCTCCCGAGAAGCCCAAAGCGCCCGAAAAGCAGCAGATAACGAAAAAAGCCGGCTATGCCAAGGGCTGGGCAAAGCCCAAGCCCAAGAAAAACGCAAAGCCCGGCAGCAAGAAGAAAGGAAAGTGAACCGCATGAAGTACAAAAGATTCGGAAACACGATAGTCGCACGCATCGACCGCGGCGAGGAGATACTCGATAAGATACGCGAGCTTGCCGAAAGCGAGAGCATTAAGCTTGCCTCCGTCTCGGCGCTGGGCGCAACGAACGATTTCACCGTCGGCGTTTTCAACACCGCCGAGAAAAAATACTACTCGAACGAGTTCAAGGGCGCGTTCGAGATAGTATCCCTGACCGGTACCATTAATACAATGGACGGACAGTTTTACACGCACATCCACATGTCTGCCGGCAACGACAAGGGCGAGGTCTTCGGCGGTCACCTCAACCGCGCCATGGTATCGGCGACCTGCGAAATGATCGTCACCGTCATAGATGGCGAGATCGACAGATACGCAGATCCCGACGTCGGACTTAACCTGTTTAAGCTCTGATGCAGTACCTTACCTATTATCTGGCAGCGATCAATGTCGTTTTGTACGCCTTGATGGGGCTTGATAAGCTGTTTGCAAAGCTGCAGAAGCGCCGCATTCCCGAAAAAACGCTGTTTGCCTTCGCCGTTCTCGGCGGAGCGCTCGGCGGTACTCTCGGCATGTACGGCTTCCGCCACAAAACGCTGCACAAGACCTTTGCCATCGGCTTTCCGCTTCTGGCCATAGTCCAGATCGCGGCAGTCGTATTTTTAGTAATCAAATTCGCTTAGAAAGAAGTTTCCCGCAATGAAAGAAAAGATCAAGGGACTGCTGCTGTGCCTTGTTATCGCAGTTCCGGCATGGCTGCTCGGCCGCAAGTTTGCCGTCGTCGGCGGCCCCGTTATCTCCATCCTGCTCGGCATGATCGTCGGCATGTTTCTCAAAAACCGCGCGCCGTTTGACGCCGGCATCAAATTCACCTCGAAAAAGATCCTCCAGTGGGCGGTCATTCTGCTGGGCTTCGGCATGAACCTGACCGTCATCGGACAGACCGGCGTGCAGTCGCTGCCTATAATCCTCAGCACGATAACGACCTCGCTGCTGGTTGCGTTCATCCTCTGCAAGGCACTGAAGATACCCTCGAAGATATCCACCCTTGTCGGTGTCGGCTCATCTATCTGCGGCGGCTCGGCCATCGCCGCCACCGCGCCCGTTATCGACGCAAGCGACGAGGAGGTCGCGCAGGCGATATCGGTAATATTCTTTTACAATGTCATTGCCGCGCTCGTCTTTCCGCTCATGGGCACGCTTCTCGGCTTTTCAACCACCTCCGGCGAGGCCTTCGGCATTTTCGCCGGAACTGCGGTGAACGACACCTCGTCCGTCACCGCCGCCGCATCCACATGGGACAGCATGTGGGGGCTCGGCTCGCAGACGCTTGATAAGGCCGTCACCGTGAAGCTCACGCGCACGCTTGCGATAATACCCATAACGCTCGTTCTCGCGCTCGTACGCTCGAAAAAGTCGGCCGGTGAAGCCGGCAAGAAAGTCAGCCTCAAGAGCGTTTTTCCGATGTTTATCCTCTATTTTGTGCTTGCCTCGGTCATAACGACAGTCGCGCAGTCGCTCGGCGTTGACGCAAGCGTGTTCTCGCCGCTCAAGGAGCTGAGCAAGTTCATGATCGTGCTCGCCATGGCTGCGGTGGGGCTTAACACCAACCCGGTCAAGCTCGTCAAAACCGGCGGTAAGCCGCTGCTTCTCGGCTTCTGCTGCTGGCTCGGCATAAGCTGCGTTGCCCTTGCAATGCAGCACGTTCTGGGGCTTATCGCGTAATGAAATGGCTGATTATCCCGGCCGCCGCAGGCGTTTTGACGCTTGCGGCGGCTTATGCCGCGGTGCGTGTCGGATGCTATGTTCCGCCGCGCTGCGACGAGGACGTTTTCTCAATGCCCGATACGGAGCAATATAACGTTTTTCGCGCGCAGTCGGAAAAAATGATCCGCGACACGCTGAACATACCGTACGAGGATGTGTTCATCACGTCCTTTGACGGGCTGCGCCTGCACGCGAAGTTCTATGCCGCGTCCGAGCGCAAAGCGCCGGTGCAGATCATGTTCCACGGCTACAAAAGCTCGGCCGAGCGCGACTTCTGCGGCGGTCTGCGCGAAGGCATCGACGGCGGCTTCAACGTGCTGCTGGTCGATCAGCGCGCCCACGGCGAAAGCGAGGGCAAGTACCTTACCTTCGGCGTGAACGAGCGCTTTGACTGCCTTTCGTGGGCAAGCTACGCCGCCGAACGCTTCGGAAATGATGTTAAGATATATCTATACGGCATCTCGATGGGCGCTTCGACCGTGCTCATGGCCTCGGCGCTGCCGCTGCCGAAGTCGGTGTCCGGCATTGTCGCCGACTGCGGCTACACCTCGCCGAAGGACATCATTTTTTCCGTCCTGCGCGATCATCACGTTCCGGCAGCGCCCGTTTACGCAGTCGCGCGCCTCGGCGCAAAGCTCTTCTGCGGCTTTGACCTCGACTCAGCCTCCGCGCCGGATGCGCTCAGCCGCAGCCACATACCCGTTTTGTTCATTCACGGCGATGACGATCGCTTCGTGCCCTGCCGCATGAGCCGCGAAAATTTCGAGGCCAGCGCCGCCGAGCACAAGAAGCTGCTCATCGTCCACAACGCCGGACACGGCCTGAGCTATATGCTCGACCGTCCCGCTTACCTCTCAGCCCTCCACGAATTTTTAGAGGCGAATTGAGGCTGCTACGGATACGCATATTGCAGTATCCCGACCGGAGACACCGGGATAAACCGCAGCGTTTCGCGTCCCGTTAGTGCGCTGCTGAATTTTGTGCCGCACTACAATGGCTCTCTGCTCTCAGCTCTCAGCTGCGGCAAAGCCGCACGGTTTCCTCCGCATATTCGATACCGGGCTACTGCAATATGCGTATTCGTAGGTGTGGCAAATCGCAACTAAAAAGCTCCAAGGCATTTCGCCTTGGAGCTTTACGTTTCGTTATATCAGGTGAAGCTGGAGATCATGCTGATGGGCCAGCTCAGGATATCGCCGACGAGGCGAACCTTGCTCTGGACGAACAGACGAGTGTCTTCATCGGTGACCTTGTCCTTGATCTTCTGGGCTACGTCCTTGGGATTGATCTCAAGAAGCTTGCCTGCAACGCCGAGGATCTTGCCTGCGTCGAGGTACTTAACGGTCTCAACGAGGTTATCCTTCGCAGCCTCGTAGTCAAAGTTGGCGATTGCCTTAATGCACATGTTGTTTTCCTCCCATATTAATCTTTGTTGTTCAGATGCAGTAACTATACCACATTAAGCTACATTTTGTAAACCGTATTCCATCATACAGTGTAAAATATTTTAGCACAAAGTGTACGATATGTCAAAAAGAAAAAACTGCAAACCTATTTTTTGTGCATAAATGCGCAAACGAGGCCGTGCAGGCCGCCTTTCTCGCGATTTGCCGCGCGCAGCAGCGCCTTGACCTGAACTTCGGTGACGGCGCCGGTGAAGCGAGCAAGGCCGCGATACGGCAGGTTCAAGGCAAACTCCGTGTTGTTTGCGCCCTCTGTGTTCCCGGTCATGCGGAAGAAGCCGTAGACAAGGCGCAGTGCGCGATAAAGCAGTCTTCCGATTCCGGGTCGGAAAGCGCCCTGCACGAGCGCGGAATTAAACTCCAGCGGCTCATCCCTGTTCCACAGATGCGGCGGTATCTCGCGGCCGAGCAGTGCGGCAAAGCTCTCATCCGGCACCGACTGCACCGCCGCATGGCGGTACGGCGCGAAAACGGGGCCGGTGTAAGGGTCGGGCGCACCGTCGCCCGGCTTTTCAACGACGCCGCGCAGGCGGATATCGCGCGACGAAGCGCCGATGAGGATCTCGTATCGTCCGCCGGCAGTCGCCCAGCGGTTTTCGGAAACGTTCCAATACTGATACGCACGCTCGGGCAGTCGGACGAAAACGCGCTTTGTCTCGCCGGGAGCGAGAGCAACTCGCGCAAAGCCGCGCAGCTCCTTTTCGGGGCAGAACACGCCGCCCTCCGGCGCGGCAACATAGACCTGCGCTATCTCCGCGCCCGGCACGCTGCCGGTGTTTTTTATCGTGAAGCTCACGCCGTCGGGAGCAAGCTCAAGGCCGGTGTACTCAAAGCTCGTGTAGCTCAGACCAAAGCCGAACGGATACTTGACCGCCTTATTCGCCGTGTCGTAATAGCGATAGCCGACGAAAATGCCCTCGCGGTATTCGCTCGTGCGCTCGGCTCCGGGATAGCGGATAAAGCACGGCGTGTCGGACAGCCTAAGCGGCATGGTCTCGGCAAGCTTGCCGGAGGGGCACGACTTGCCGGAAACAAGGCGTGCTACAGCCTTCGCTCCGGCCTGACCGCCCAGATACCCGTGCAGCAGCGCCTTGGCGTGTTTATCCCAATCCGTTTCCACCGGGCTTCCGCAGGACAGAATGACTACGACGTTGGGATTAACTTCGCTCACCTCGCGCAGGAGCCGTATCTGGTTTTCGGCGATGCGCATATGCTGCCTGTCAACGCCCTCGGCCTCGCTGCCTTCGTCAAGCCCCAGCCACATGAGCACCGTGTCCGCACTCTCGGCAAGCTTACAGGCCTGCTCGCGCAGCCTGCGGCTCTCGCCGCCGCTTCGCCTGAAGCCGGGCGCAAAGCCTATGACGTTCACGCCCTCTGCGCGCAGCGCGTCAAGGCCGCATTCGAGCTTGGTCGGCTCGATGTGCGAGCTGCCTGCGCCCTGATAGCGCGGCGTTTTCGCAAAATCGCCGATAACGGCGATGCGCGCGCCGGGCCTGAGCGGCAGAATGCCGTCCTCATTTTTCAGCAGCACCGCACACTCTTCCGCAAAGCGTGCGGCAAATTCGTGGTGCTCGGCCATGTCGCAGCCGGGCGCGTTCCCGAATGCCTCCTCGGCATCGGAAACAAGACGCAGCAAGCGCGCAACGCGCTCGTCAAGAAGCTCGCGCTCAACCGCGCCGCTCTGCACGGCCTCAAGTATCTGCCGGTCGGTCTCACCGCCGGTGCCGGGCATTTCAAGGCTGTTGCCGGCGATCAGGCCGCGAACTCTGTCGTTATCGCCGCCCCAGTCGGTGACGATGAGGCCGTCGTAGCCCCACTCGCGTGTGAGGATATCCTGCAAAAGGTGCTCGTTTTCGTTGGTGTACTGGCCGTTTAGCATGTTGTACGAGGTCATGAGGCACTTAACGCGCCCTTCCTTGACCGCGATCTCGAACGCCGGCAGGTAAATTTCACGCAGGGTGCGCTCGTCCATGACCGAGTCGCTGGTCATGCGCAGCGTCTCCTGCGAGTTTGCGGCAAAGTGCTTGACACAAGCGGCGATGCCGTTTGACTGCACGCCGCGGATGAGCGCGGCGGCGCATTTTCCGGCCAGCAGCGGATCCTCGGAGTAGTATTCAAAATTGCGGCCGCACAGCGGACTGCGCTTGATGTTGACGCCCGGGCCGAGGATCACGCCGACGCGCTGTGCGCGCGTTTCCGCGCCGAGGCGGCGGCCCATCTGCTCGATCATGGCCTCGTCCCAGCTGTTTGCCGCCGCGGACGCGGTCGGGAAGCATGTCGCCGGGTACGCCGCGTTCAGGCCGAGGTGATCGTTCTTGCCGATCTGCTTGCGCAGGCCGTGCGGCCCGTCGGTCAGCATCATCTGAGGAATGCCGAGGCGCGCAACGCCCTTCGTGTGCCAGAAGTCCGCGCCCGAGCACAGCGAGGCCTTCTCCTCGTCCGTCATTTTCGATATCAGTTCTGCATGATCCATCGCTCTTCTCCTTCTTTAATGGCGAATTGACGCACCTACCAATACATCTATCTCTGGTAGCCCGGTGTCGAGACTGCCGACGAAACCGTATTTGCCGCGCAACCCAGTAGTGCGTTGCTGAGTTTTGCACCGCACCCCTGTAGGGAACAGGCTCGCCTGTTCCGTTTTTTTAGTGGCGCTTTGCTGCACCTACGGATACGGTTATTGCGGTTGCCCGACCGGTGGGTACAGGCAAAACCGTTACATATGGAAACAATGTAGCGCCTACGGCGCGGATTTAATTACACCTCATCTGCCGCAAGCGGTTTTTTAGAGGCGCGTCAGCACTGATACCGATACGGTTTTTGCGTCAGCCCGACCGGAGGGTGCCGACAAAACCGTTACACGCGGAACGGATAAATCCGTTCCCTACAAGGTGCGGAGCAAATTTTGCACTAATATAGAACAACCTTGCGTAGTGCGCGGCACACACGGTTTTGCACGCACCCTTGAACCGGGCTACCGCAATAAATGTATCCGCAATATTTTAATGCGCCTCTAAAAATACGGTTTCGTCGGTAACTTCGACACCGGGCCACCAGAGATATGCGTATCGGTAGCAGCCTCAATTCGCCTCTAAAACTACATTTCTTCGACGGCGAAGACGTTGGGGAGGGCGGTGATGGCCGGGACAAGCTCCGTGCCGCCGAGCTTCGGCGTTGTCTGAACCGACAGCAGCGCGTAGTAGCGGTGCTCCTCGTCCTCGCCCTGGGTGCGGCTGACCTCAAGGTTCGAGACCTTGAGCGAGCGCTCGCTCATCATCTCGAGCACGGTCTGGATGGTGTCGGGCTTTGTGTATTCGATATACAGCGTGCATAGCCTGCTGCTTTTGGCGAACTTGAATTCGAACTTTATGAGCACTATCTCGGCGAAGAGTATGACTGCGGTCGCGAAGATCGCGCACTCGACGAAGCCTGCGCCGCAGGCAAGGCCGACGATGGCCGAGGCCCACAGCCCGGCGGCGGTGGTAAGACCCTTGACCTGACGGCGGCCTGTGACAATGATCGTGCCTGCGCCGATGAAGCCGATACCGGCGATGACCTGTGCGCCGAGCCTGCCGACATCGGTGTAAAGCCCGAGGCCGAGCAGCAGGTACTGGCTGGTCAGCGTAGTTATTGCCGCGCCCAGGCAGATCAGAATGTGTGTGCGGAAGCCTGCCGGGCGGCGCTTGATCTCGCGCTCGGCGCCGATGACCGCGCCGCATATGAACGCAAGCAGCAGGCGCAGCGCCATAGCCAGCGTTGTGGATTCCCTTATAAAATCAAAGCATGAAAGCATGGCTGCACCTCCTTTACTGACTTTCCTCGATCGAAACCGTGCCGCCGAGCGCCGCAAGCTGCGCGAGAAGCTCGGTATGGTTCAGGCCCTTTGGCAGATACACGCTCAGGTGTACGCCAAGCTGCGCGCGCCTGTCCTCCGGCTGCTTGCTCAGGTCGATGTCAAACACAGTGACGCCCTGCTCGCGCAGTGCAGCAAGCACGCCGCCGAGGCACTCCATGCCGTCAAGCTCGGCGAGGATATTCATGTACCGCGAGCGCTGTATCAGCCGGTTTTCCAGCGCCGGGAACGCATACATGCACACTAAGATCAGCGCGACCGACACGGCCACGCACTCGTAGTAGCCCGCGCCGATCGCAAGGCCGAGGCACGCCGAGGCCCAGAGCCCGGCCGCCGTGGTCAGACCCTTGACGCGCTTGCGCCCGGTCAGGATGATCGAGCCTGCGCCGAGGAAGCCCACGCCGTTTATGACCTGCGCGCCGAAGCGCGAAACGTCGTGCGTTGCCCCGACGGACTGAGCTGTTGCTGCCCACTGCGTTGACAGCATCAGGTCGATATACTGGCTGAGCATTATGGTCATCGACGAGCCGATGGCCACAAGCATATATGTTCTGAATCCGGCAGGCGAGCTGCGACGCTCGCGCTCAAGCCCGAGCAGGCCGCCCACTACGACCGCCAGCAGTATTCTCACTGCCACAGACAAAAAACTCATCTTTTTAGTGGCGCTTTAACGCCGCTCCTTTACATTTATGTTGGTGCCCGGTTCGGAACAATGGTGGAAACCATATTGTTTCGCATTCCGGGAGATTGTGCTATATTAGTGCAAAATCTACGCCTGCACTATGTAGGGAACGGATTTATCCGTTCCGTTTTTTTAATAGCGCTTTAGCGCTTCTCCTATACGTTTATTGCGGTAGCCCGGTATCGAAACAATGGCGGAAACCATATTGTTTCGCATTCCGGGAGATTGTTCTGTATTAGTGCAAAATCTGCGTCGCACCATGTAGGGAACAGGTTTGCCTGTTCCGTTCACTACGGTTTTCTCCGCACCATCCGGTTGGGATACCGCAATAAATGTATCAGCATCAGCGTAAAGGCGCTATTAAAAAGTGCGCCTGCACAACTTTTCAGCGCCGCTTTCTTCGCATTCTGCGGCTGCGGCGGACGAGGAGCAGGATAAACACCAGCAGCAGAAACACCGCGATCGAGCAGACTATGACCGTTGCAAGCTTTTGCTCGCGGCTCAACTCCTGCGGCCGAACGGTCTGCGGCTCAGGCTCTTCAAACCGTGCCTCGCCCTGAGAAACGAGCGTCACGGTTCCGTAGACCGTGCCGTCACCGGGGTCTGAAAACGTGACCTTGCCAAGCTCCGTGCCCTCGGCCGGAACATCCGTCAGCGTCTCCGCATAGAGCGTGACCTCGCTTTTGAGCGTTGATGAGTCCAGCGCCTTTTCCGCAAGCGCGTTTATCTCCTGCGAGCACACGAGCGTTATCTCGCCGCGCCTGCCGTCCTTTTCGATCGGCTGCGCCGCGGCAGGGTAGCCGCGCTCAACGATGCTGCGGTAAGAATAGTTTTCAAAGCACCAGTCGAGCAGCGTCACCGTGTCGGCAAAACTGTCGAATTCTTTTGCTGCCGTGTCGCCGTCCGCGCCGAGGACGACGGCAATGACGTTCACGCCGTCGCGCTGCACGGCACTGACCAGGCAATAGCCGGCCTTTTCGGTGTAGCCGGTTTTGATGCCGACCGCACCGGGGTAAACGTACTTGTCCGAATACGGCGAATCGGGAGTTATGAGTGCGTTCGAGCTTTCCAGAACGCGCGCCGGCGAGTCGTTGGTCGCGCTCGTCGTGTATTCGCGGCAGCCGACAAGCTGCGCAAAAAGCCGGTGGCGCATGCCCTCGCAGGCGATGAGGAAAATATCCCTCGCGGTGGTGTAATGGTTATCGTCCGGCATGCCGTGGGTGTTTGCAAAATGCGTGCCGGAGCAGCCCAGCTCCGCGGCGCGCGCATTCATGCGCTCGACAAAGGCGCTTATCGAGCCGGAAATGTGCTCGGCGATGATGTTGCACGCCTCGTTTGCCGATGCAAGCGCCGCGCAGTAGAGAAGATCGCGCAGGCTCATCGTTTCGCCGCGGTCAATATACGCGGTCGAGCTGTCATGCTCAAGGCCGGTCTTGCACGCCGCCGAGGCCGTCACCATGTCGTCGGGCGAAGCCGTTCCGGCCTCGATCGCCTCGACGGCCAGCAGAAGAGTCATTATCTTCGTAAGACTTGCCGGTTCGCGGCGCGAGTATGCGTCGATATTAAAAAGTATCCTGCCGCTGCCCATATCGCCGAGCAGCGCGCACTGTGCGCTTTTGAGCTTCGGCGCGCCGTCATCCTCGGCGAGGGCGCAGGGGAGCGCCATGCCCAGCACAAGGCTCAGGCATATGGTGAGTGCCGTTATGCGCAGTTTCATCATTATCTATTCCCCACAGCTTCCGTTTATACCATATATTATAGATATATTTTGCTGCCGGCGCAAGCGGTAATCGATGTTGTTTTATACGTTTGCAAATTTGCAAAGCTGTGTTATAATAAAGTTTCAGACAAGAATATTATATAGGAGGTAATAACCTTGACTAAAATAGACATTTTCTCCGGATTTCTCGGAGCAGGAAAGACCACGCTCATCCGCAAGCTCATCGCGGAGGGCTACAAGGGCGAGAAGCTCGTTCTGATCGAAAACGAGTTCGGCGAGATCGCCGTTGACGGCGGCTTCCTGCGCGACGCCGGCGTTGAGATAACCGAGATGAACTCCGGCTGCATCTGCTGCACCCTCGTCGGCGACTTCACCGCCGCACTGCAGAAGGTCATTGATAAATATCACCCCGACCGCATCCTCATCGAGCCGTCGGGCGTCGGCAAGCTCTCCGACGTGGCAAAGGCCGTCGCGAGCGTGCCCGGCTGCGAGATCGGCGCAAAGGTCACCGTCGTTGACGCCGGCCGCTGCCGCATGTATATCCGCAACTTCGGCGAATTTTTCAACGATCAGGTTCACAATGCCGACGTTATAGTCCTCAGCCGCACCGACTCCGCCGCCGACGGCAAGGTCGTCACCGCGACCGCTATGCTCAGCCAGCTCAACCCCAATGCGACCGTCATCACCACTCCCTGGTCGGAGCTTGACGGCAAGCAGATAGTTGACGTTATGGAGCGTATCGACTCCCTTTCCACCACCATGCAGGAGATGGAGCATCACGATCACAACGAGCATCACCACGATCACGATCATGATCACGACCACGAGCACGATCATGACCACGAGCACGGCGAAAGCTGCTCCTGCGGCTGCGGACATGACCACCATCACCACGACGCAGACGAGGTGTTCACCTCCTGGGGCGTGGAGACTCCGAAGAAGTTCACCGAGGAGGAGGTCAGAAAGGCGCTGGGCGAGTTTGACGAGGACGCAAGCTACGGCACGATCCTGCGCGCCAAGGGCTTTGTCGATTCGACCGACGGACAGTGGATCTATTTCGACTACGTTCCCGGCGAGGCGGACATCCGCCGCGGCGGCGCTGCCGTCACCGGTCGTGTGTGCGTCATCGGCTCGAAGATAAACGAGCAGGGTATCAAGGAGTTGTTCGGCATTGAGTAAGGTTAAAGAGGTTCCCGTTTTTCTGTTTACGGGCTTTCTCGAGAGCGGAAAGACCAAGTTCATTCAGGAAACGCTTGAGGACAAGCGCTTCAACAGCGGCGAGAGAACGCTGCTGATCGTCTGCGAGGAGGGCGAGGAGGAGTACGCGCCCGACAAGTTCTCCGCGCCGAACGTTTTCATGGTCAATGTCGAGGAGCAGTCCGAGCTTACGCGCGCCAATCTGCGCAAGTGGCTCGACGAGCACGACTGCGAGAGATGCGTCATCGAGTACAACGGCATGTGGATGCTCGACGATCTGTATCAGGCGCTGCCTGAGATGTGGATGGTGTATCAGGAGTTTTTCTTCGCCGATGCGCGCAGCATCCTCAGCTACAACGCCAATATGCGCAACCTCGTTTACGATAAGCTCAAAAGCGCAGAGCTGACGGTTTTCAACCGCTATGACGATTCTATCGACAAGATGGAACTGCACAAGCTCGTTCGCGCCGCCTCGCGCCGCAGCGACATCGCCTATGAGTACGCCGACGGCACCGTCAAGTATGACGAGATCGAGGATCCTCTGCCGTTCGACCTTGACGCGCCTATCGTCGAGATCGGTGACGACGACTATGCCGTGTGGTATCGCGATATGTCCGAGGAGCCGAAAAAGTACGAAAACAAGGTCGTTCGCTTCAAATGCCGCTATTTAAAGCGCAAAAAGGTCCCGGCCGGAAACTTCATAGTCGGCCGCCACGTTATGACCTGCTGCGCCGAGGATATCCAATTTGCGGGCCTTATCTGCCAGCGGGAGGATTCCGACAGCATCGTCGGCGACTCCTGGCATGTGCTCACCGCGCGCATCAACTTCAAGTTCAGCCGCGCCTACGGCAAAAAAGGCCCCGTGCTCACCTTCATCGAGGACTCGCCCTGCGAAGTCCCCGAGCAGCCCGTCGCCACATTCTTTTAGAGGCGATTTGACGCACCTACGGATACGGTCATCTCCGGTATCCCGGTGTCGAAGATACCGACCAAACCGTAAAACTCCCGCCACACATTAGTGCGGAGTTGAATTTTGCGCCGTACCTCATTGGCTCCACTGTCAAGGGGAGCGGGCAGCTTGCTGCCGAGGGGTTGAATAAAAAAACTATTAACTATCAGCTATTAGCTCTCCGCTGCGGCCAAAGGTCGCTTGTAGGGAACGGATTTATCCGTTCCGTGTGCGATGGTTTAGCCGGCAGTTTCCGGTCGTGACACCGCAATAAATGTATCGGTACAATGTAAAAGCGCCTCTAAATGTCTTCCCCTTGCGGAGCTTGAGGGGAAGGCAATTGGGTGCAGATAAGATTTGCACTAATATAGAACAAACTCCGGCTCTCAGCTAACAGCTCACTGCTATCAGCTGCGGAGAAACCGTACGGTTTCCTCCGCAGTCTCGATACCGGGTTCACGCAATAAATGTATAAGGAGCGGCGTTAATTCGCCACTGAAAATGGATTTTAAGAATAAAAAACCGTTTGAAATATTCGTCGCGTACATAGTGCGTGAGAAAAAGCTGTTTATCATCGACACGATATGCGCGGTGCTGGTCGCGGCGATAGACCTTGCATTTCCGTATGTGTCGAAAAACAGCATGCAGACCTATCTGCCGCAGAGCATGTACAAGACGTTTTTCATCGTTATGGCGATACTTGCGGCGGCGTATGTGCTCAAGGCGGCGCTGTACTATGTCATCACCGTGCTCGGCCACCGCATGGGTGTCAACATTGAATCGCGCATGCGCGAGGATCTGTACAGCCACATGCAGGCGCTGTCATTCGGCTTTTATGACAAAAACCGCACCGGCACGCTTGTGAGCCGGCTCACGGGCGATCTGTTCGAGATCACCGAGCTTGCCCACCACGGCCCGGAAAACATCATCATCTGCGCGCTGACGATCGTCGGCTCGATGCTCATCATGTTCACGATAAACTGGCAGCTGACGCTCGTTCTTGCGGTGCTGCTGCCGCTGTGCCTGTGGTTCACGCTCAAGTGCCGCGTGAAGATGAAGGACGCGAACATGGAGGTCAAGCGCAAGATGGGCGTCATCTACTCCGCGCTTGAAAACGGCGTTTCCGGCGTGCGCACGGCCAAGGCATTTGCCAACGAGGAGCTTGAAAAGCAGAAATTCGACGCGGCAAACGACATGTACCGCGGCGCGAAAAAGGAATACTACAAAACCATGGGTGCGTTCATGAGCGGCATGGAGTTCACGACCGGCATCATGCCCGTCGTGGTCATTGCCGTCGGCGGCGTGCTTATCATGAACGGCCGCTTCAGCTACATAGACCTCATAACCTTCACGCTTTACGTTTCGACCTTCATCAACCCCGTGCGCAAGCTCGCGCAGTTTGCCGAGATCTACATGCAGGGTGCTGCCGGCTTCGAGCGCTTTCTTGAGATCATGCGCACCGAGCCCGAGATCGTCGATGCCCCGGACGCAGTTGATATCGGCCGCATCCGCGGCGATATCGCGCTCAACGACGTTAGCTTCACCTACGACAGCGCCGAGGTGCTGCACCACGTTTCGCTGCGCGCCGAGGCAGGCAAAACGCTCGCGCTCATAGGCCCGTCCGGCGGCGGCAAGACCACGATCAGCCAGCTGATCATGCGGTTTTACGACGTGTCCGACGGCAGCGTCACCGTTGACGGAACGGACGTGCGCGATATAACTCAGGCCTCGCTGCGGCGCAACATCGGCATCATCCAGCAGGATGTTTACATGTTTGCCGGGACAGTGCGCGAGAACATCCGCTACGGCCGCCCGGACGCGACCGACGAGGAGATAGTCGAGGCTGCGCGCCTTGCCGAGCTGCACGACGAGATCATGCAGATGCCCGACGGCTATGACAGCTATATCGGCGAGCGCGGCGTGATGCTCTCCGGCGGCCAGAAGCAGCGAATATCCATTGCGCGCGTATTTTTGAAAAATCCGCCAGTGCTCATCTTAGACGAGGCGACCAGCGCACTGGACACCGTCACCGAGCGCCGCATTCAGGCCTCGCTCGACCGGCTGTGCGTCGGCCGCACGAGTATAGTCATCGCCCACCGCCTGTCAACCATTCGCAATGCCGACAGCATCGCCGTCATCGAGCACGGCCGCATCGCCGAGCAGGGCAATCACGAAGAGCTCCTCGCCCTCGGCGGCACCTATTTTTCGTTGGCGAATTGAGGCTGCTGCGGATACATATATCTCTGGTAGCCCGGTTCGTAAGTGCGTAGAAAACCGTGCGGTTTCTCCGTAGCTTACAGCCCGACTCACAGAAATCGTAAGGAAGTCCTGCGTCCAGTTTTTCTTCTTCCGTCATTCTAAGCCCCTCAGATTAGATCCATCTTATCCCACAGGTGCTGAGTCTGCGCAGTACCTGTGGGATAATTTTTTCGGTTATTGAATTTTCTGCTCCGAGTCAGCGCGGTACGGTATTTAGCCGGAGATCATAGCGGCAAGATTACGATGGACATTTACGCTAAGGTGAAATATAATAGACCGGAGGAACTCATCCGAGCAGCTGATCGAGCCTGGATGTAGAATGAGGTGAAAAATATGTGCACAGCAGCAACTTATAAAACAAAAGATCTTTATTTCGGCCGCACGCTCGACTACGAATTTTCCTACGGCGAAACGGTCACCGTCACGCCGAGAAATTTCAGGCTTGAATTTCGCCACATGGGCGTAACGGAGCGGCATTTTGCCTTCATCGGCATGGCGCATGTCGCGGATAACTATCCGCTGTATTACGACGCGGTGAACGAAAAGGGGCTGTGCATTGCCGGGCTGAATTTCGTCGGCAACGCACATTACCGCGAGTGCCGTGAGGGGAAGGACAACCTTGCCCAGTGGGAGCTGATACCGTGGATCATGGCCCGGTGCGCGTCGGTGAGCGAGGCAAAGGCTCTGCTTGCCCGGATAAACCTCACCGCCGAGCCGTTTGCTCCGAATCTGCCCACGGCGCAGCTGCACTGGATCATTTCGGACAAAAGCGGTTCGATCACGCTCGAAAGCGTCAGCGACGGAATATTCGTCTATGATAATCCCGTTGGCGTTTTGACGAACAATCCGCCGTTCCCGATCCAGCTGTTTAATCTTAATAACTACATGGGTCTGTCCGTCGATAATCCGGAAAACCGCTTTTCCGAGCGGCTTGAGCTGAACGCTTACAGCCGCGGAATGGGTGCTATCGGCCTGCCCGGCGACCTGTCGTCTGCGTCCAGATTCGTGCGCGTTGCTTTCACCAAAATGAACTCGCTGTCAGATGACGACGAGAGGTCGAGCGTCAGCCAGTTTTTCCACATTCTTGGTTCGGTCGATCAGCAGCGCGGCTGCTGCCGACTGGCGGACGGAAAGTACGAGATATCCATCTACACCTCGTGCTGCAACGCCGATAAGGGCATTTATTACTATAAAACCTATGATGATCACAGCATCGTCGGCGTTGACATGAACCGCGAGGAGCTTGACGGCTCGGCGCTCATAGCCTATCCGCTGAAAACGGACATGGAGTTTGAGATCTTGAACTGAGGGAATTTGTTGTGGAAGAGATAAAAACTGGCCGCTACCGGCATTTTAAGGGCAACGAATATCGCGTTTTGTACGTCGCAAAGCACAGCGAAACGCTCGAGCCGATGGTGGTGTATCAGGCGCTGTACGGCGAATATGGCATCTGGGTGCGCCCGGCGAGCATGTGGAACGAGCTTGTTGAGCGCGACGGCAGGACGTATCGGCGATTTACTTATGTAGGAGATCGATAACATGATTTTTCTTTGCTACCCCAAATGCAGCACCTGCCAGAAGGCGCAGAAATGGCTTGACGCAAACGGAGCTTCCTACGAGCTTCGGAACATCAAGGACGATAAGCCCACCGAGGCCGAGCTGCGCGCGTGGCATAATCTGAGTGGATTGCCGCTGAAAAAGTTTTTCAACACAAGCGGTCTGCTGTATAAGGAGCAGGGACTGAAGGATAAGCTCCCCGGCATGACCGAGGACGAGATGTACGCCCTGCTCGCAACGGACGGAATGCTCGTCAAGCGCCCGATGCTCATCGCCGATGACTTCGTCCTTGTCGGCTTCAAGGAGCCGGAATGGGCAAAAACAGTGAAGCATCAGTAATGAAAAAACCGCCTAAAGGCCGGCTGACATAAGAAGACACACGCCAAAAAAGGCGGAGCAAGCACGAATGTCTATGTTGCGACGGCTTGGTATACACAAAGTATGCCTGCACGCCGCGCCTCGACCTCGCACTTGCTCCGTCATTTTTGGTGTTGCGCAGTTTTGAAGCTGAGATTTTTTGTTCCTGCAAGGACAAAGTCGCTGAGCATACTGACGTATTCTCAAGGCTTTGGACGCCGCAGGGGCGAAAAAGATCGCTTCAAAACCGTATGTTTTCTTGTGTCAACCGGCCTAAGATCAGGCGGTTTTTTTCTACTTCGCGTAGCGGTTTATGAACTCTGCGCGTGTTTTCGAGTACATGATCTTCTGACTGCTGTAAAGGCCGAAGTAGCCCGAGAGCATGTACGATATGCCGCAGGCAAGCGCGAAGTACAGCAGCTCGCCCGAGCCGAACAGCTCGACCGACAGGATGATCGACGCTATCGGGCAGTTCACAGCTCCGCAGAACACCGCGACGAGCGCGATCGCCGACGCGAACTGCGCCGGTATGCCAAGCAGCGGCCCGACCGTGCAGCCGAGGACCGCTCCGATGAACATCGTCGGCACTATCTCGCCGCCCTTAAAGCCGAAACCTATGGTAACGGCGGTGAAAGCTATCTTCCATAAAAAGCCCCAAGTCGGAGCCTTGCCCTCGCCGAGGGCGGAGGCGATGATGTCGGTGCCGATGCCGTTGTAGCTCTCGTCGCCGACGATGAGCGTCAGCACGATGACGATTACGCCGCCCAAAAATGCGCGCAGATATATATTTTTGACGGCTTTGGCCGCAAATTGCTCGGTTTTGTGCATTGCAACGCAGAACACGATGCTGACCAGCGCACACACGACGGCGAGGACGCACACGCGCAGCAGCAGCCCGAACTCCAGCGGCGCGAGCGCGACAGAGTAGCGCATTGGTGCAATGCCGAACAGCAGCGACACGCCGTACGCCGTCACCGACGCGACGAGGCATGGGATCAGCCCCGAGTAATGCAGGATGCCGACCGATATGACCTCAAGCGCGAATATTGTTGCGGTCAGCGGTGTTCCGAACAGCGCAGCGAACACCGCGCTCATGCCGCAAAGCGTGACAAGGCGCATGTCCTTGTCATCAAGCTTCAGCAGCCGTCCGACGCGGTAGCCGATGCCGCCGCCGATCTGAAGCGCCGCGCCCTCGCGCCCGGCCGAGCCGCCGACGAGATGAGTGATCGCAGTTGAAACGAAAATGACAGGCACAAGCATGATGGGGACCTTCTCACCGTCGTGGATCGAGTCGATGATGTTGTTTGTGCCCTCGCCCTCCATCTTGCTCACCCGATAGATCAGCGCGATCGCAAGACCGCCGATCGGCAGCAGGAACACCAGCCACTGGTGCTGCGCCCTGAACGATGTTGCAAAATCGACCGTCAGGTGGAACGCCGACCCGACCAGTCCGCACACAAGCCCCGTCACCACCGACAGCAGCACCCAACGATAAAATGTTCTGAAATATTTTCCGACGCTTATCGCGCCGCTTTTAAAACTGTCCACTGTTATCCATACCTTCTTTTTAGAGGCGCATTGCCGCACCTACGGATACGCATATTGCGGTATCCCGGTGTCGAGACTGCGGAGGAAACCGTAGTTGCCTCGCGCTTTTTTAGAGGCGCATTGAGTTTGCACTGATACGCATATCTCTGGTTGCCCGGTGTCGAGGGTGCAGAGGAAACCGTGGTTGCCTCGCGTAGCGTTAGTGCGGTGCTGAGTTTTAGGACGCACCCAATTGTCTTCCCCTTGCGGAGCTTGAGGGGAAGATGCCGCTTGCGGCAGATGAGGTGTAATTAAATCCGCGCCGTAGGCGCTACATTTTTTTAGAGGCGCATTCACATTGTGCCTATACGTATTTTGCGGTTGCCCGACCGGTGGGTGCCGACAAAACTGCAACACAACGGAACGGATAAATCCGTTCCCTACGAGCGGCTGCGGCCGCAGCGGAGAGCTAATAGCTGATAGTGGATAGCTTTTTTATTCAACCCCTCGGCAGCGAAGCAGCCTGCTCCCCTTGCAGGGGAGCCAATTGGGTGCGGCGAAAAACTCAGCTTGCACTACCGGGTTGCGAGGTAGCCACGGTTTTCTCCGCACCCTCGAACCGGGCAACCGCAATATGCGTATCCGCAGCTACCCCAAAGCGCTACTAAAAAACCATGACGCGGCGGCGCATGTAGTCGAGGAAATTGTTGTACTCGGCCTCGTCGATCCTGCGCGGAGACGACATGATTATGAGCCTGTGACCCTTGCAGTCGCGGTGATACGGCAGATGCGTGTAGTCATAGTCGTTGGCGATAAAGCCGTTTCGCTCGTAAAAGCCCTTTCTGCGCCGGCTGATATCGTCCACGGGCGGATCGATCTCCAGAATGATCGTCTTGCCGCGCGCCCGGAGCAGCTCCAGCGCACGTGCTCCGCAGCCGCGGCCGCGCACATCCGGCAGCATGCAGAAATGCTCGATGTAAATAAAGTCCGCGTTTTCCCAGCTGAGCACCTCGCCGACGAAGCGACCCTCGTCGTAGATAAGCTCGAAATGATACTCCGGGTCGCTCATTATTTTTGCCTGAGAATCCGGCTCGCGCTGCTCGTTGTAGGGAAAGCTCATGCCGTAAAGCTCCATTGCAGGAGCAAACATCTCGTTGTTTATATTATTTATTCTCTCGAATTTCATTTGCTTTGTTTTTTACCTTTTCACTCAGATTTTTTCTGTGCTCCTGAATGCGCTCAAATGCCGCGCGGTACTCTGTCTGGCTCAGGCGCGGGAACGCCGACAGCAGGTGGCGGTGGACAAGGTTGCGCTCCTCGAGCAGTCCCTTGAGCTTTTCGCGCAGACGCTCGGCCTCGGCGCGGCTCTCCTGAACCTTGAGCGTGCCGTCGGTCAGGCCGTCGCCGATGCCGTAGGACACCTTCTCGAGCGCCTTTGCCACGTCGTCGATCGCACGCATATGCGCATCGAGCTTGAATGCGTTCACGGCCGTTATGCCGAGGTCGCACAAAAACGCCGCGGAAATTATGCACAGCATAATATTGCCGTGCGTGCGCGGTATGGCCTCGATCAGATACACAAGCTTCATCGCCATCGGGTGGAATATGTACAGGATGCAGATGCAGCCCACGCCCCACAGCAGCGAGAATTTCAGACATACATAGCCGCCGATGTTGAAGGCGTTATCCGTGTAGTCCCACAGCCGGGTGTGCATGAATTTCTCCGATGCCCAGCCGACGATCAGCTCGAACACCGAGCATATGATCACGCTGCCTATGTACACCAAAAACACGTTATCCTTTATCGGAGTCAGTGCCAGTATGACCGCAACAAGGCCGTAGCCGTAGATCGGGCAGATCGGCCCGATGAGGAAGCCGCGGTTAATAAATATGCCCTTGTTCGCCGCGTGGAAGATGACCTCCACACACCAGCCGGCAAAGCCGTAAATGAAAAACAGCCACAACAACTGCGTGAAGCTATAACTCAAAAATCATCAACCTTTCTTTTTTAGAGGCGAATTGGGGCACCTACGGATACATATATCTCTGGTAGCCCGGTGTCGAGACATTGGTAAAAACCGTGGTTGCCACGCGCTGCGTTAGTGCGTTGCTGAGTTTTGCTCCGCACCTTGTAGGGAACGGATTTATCCGTTCCGCGTGTTATGGTTTTGTCGGCACTTTCCGGTCGGGCTGACGCAAAAACCGTATCGGTATCAGTGCTGACGCGCCTCTAAAAAACCGCTTGCGGCAGATGAGGTGTAATTATATCCGCGCCGTAGGCGCTACATTTTTCAGAGGCGCATTCACATTGTGCCGATGCGTTTATTGCGGTATCCCGGTGTCGAAGTTACCGACAAAACCGGAAAACTGCCGCCACACATTAGTACGGTGTAAAATTCTGCGGCGCACCCGTAGGGGCGAGCAACGATCTCCCGATTTTAATAATGTTTTTGCCTGACGGCAAAGATTAAAATAACACCTCATCCGTCACCAAGGTGACACCTTCCTCTCAAGCTACGCAGGTGAAGGCATTTTAGAGGCGCATTTTTTCAGAGGCGCATTAACGCTGGTGCCGATACGTATTTTGCGGTTGCCCGACCGGTAGGTGCCGACGAAACCATCACAGCGGAACGGATAAATCCGTTCCCTACGAGCGACCTTTGGCCGCAGCGGAGAGCTAATAGCTGATAGTGAATTAGGCGCTTTTATTCAACCCCTCGGTAGCAAGCTGCCTGCTCCCCTTGACAGGTGAGCCAATGGGTGCGGCGAAAAATTCAGCATTGCACTGCTGTAGCCCGAGGCACACACGGTTTCCACCATCTACGGGTGCACCGCAAAACTCAGCGTCGCACTTGCATTACGCGAAACGCTATGGTTTCCACCATTGTCCCGAACCGGGATACCAGAGATAACCGTATCCGTAGGTGCGTCAATGCGCTACTAAAATTCCGATTCGACGTAGCCGATGCGGTCAAGCTCGCCGTCCTTATCCCAAAGGAAATCGAGCTTCAGCTCCTTGCCCTGCTTGATGCGCTCCAGGTTTTCGATGTGCTTGGAGAGGATGGGTAGGGTTATAAGCCCGAGTATCGCGGCCGCGCGCCAGTCGCCGCGCTCGATGCCGTGGTAGATCGGATAAAATATCGAGCCGGTTATCGGCACGAGGCAGAGATAGCGCGTCGCCATCAGCAGCACCGACTCGAGAAACAGCGTGGTGAGGAAGTCGTGCACGCCGAACGCGAGGATCACGCCGCCGAGGCAGGCAAGACCCTTGCCGCCGCGAAAATGCATCAGCGCCGGGTACATATGCCCGAGAACGCAGGCGGCACCGGCGGCTTCACCTGCATATTTGCTCTGCAAAAACAGCTTGCGCGCAAGCCCAACGCTCACAGCGGCCTTGCTGATATCAAAGCACATGACGAATGCGCCGGCCTTCTTGCCCTCGAGTATCATCAGATTTGTCGCCCCGGCATTGCCCGAGCCCTTTTTGCGAATGTCATATCCCTTGCGCAGACCCATGACGTAGGCCGGGTTGAGGTTCCCGATGGCGTAGCCGAGTCCGGCGGCCGCAAGCGCGGCTGAAAGCGGCTTGTTTATCTTCATTTCTCGCCCTCCGTAAGTATGCTAAGAAGCTCGTCGGTGCTGTCGGCTATCGGGCAGCCAAAGGGCAGCAGCGTCTCTCTGCCGCGAAAGCCCCAGGATACCAGAACGCAGTCGCATCCGGCGTTCGCGGCGGTCTGCCCGTCAACGTCCGAGTCGCCGATGTAAACGGCCTGTCCGATATCGCAGCCGAGGCTGCCTACGGTCTCAAAAACGCTGTCCGGCGCGGGCTTTTTGCGGACATTTTCGCGCTCTCCGACGACGCTGTCGAACACGCCGGGAAAATAATGCGCAATGAGCGCTTTCACCGGCTCGTCTGCCTTGTTCGACACAACGCCGAGCTGCCAGCCGCGCGCCTTGAGCGCGTCGAGCATTTCCGGTATGCCGGGGTAGGGTCGCGTCAAAACCATGCAGTTTTCCGCATAGTGGCGCTTGAAAGCCGCAAACACGCGGTCGGTCACGTCCGGTGCGCAGCCGTCCGGCACGGCGCGCTCAATGAGCTTCCGTATGCCGTTTCCGACAAAGCGCCGAACCTCGTCAAGACTGCGCGCCGGCAAGCCCTCGCTTTCGAGCGCAAAATTCGTCGAGGCGTGCAGATCCTCAAGCGTGTACAGCAAAGTTCCGTCCAAATCAAATATCGCAAGTTTTTTCATAGTTTGTCCTCCGCCATGATTTTAATACATGTGTCCGAAAAATTCAAGATTCTTTGTCGAACCATTGACCGCCCCGGAATTGGATGGTAAAATATTTATCCAACATTGAAAGGGGATATCGGCATATGGAGGATAAAACGCTGCTTGAAGAGCTGCTTGAGCGCTCGCCGGACGAGCGGATGCACAAGCGAAAAATGGACAAGGCGTATCAGCTCATGACGATGGGCTTTCGCGACGAGGCCGATGCTCTGTTTGATGAGATACTTGCCGAGGAGCCGTTTAACCGCGACGCGATGACCGGCAAGAAGCTCATCGAGCGCCAGAAGGCGGTCGAAAACAGATTGGACAATCTCGCTGCCCGTGCGCGCACGTCTATACCCGAGCCGAAGCCGGGCGCGACTCCGGAGGAGCCGAGCGAGACCGAAGAAAACGCGCCCGTTTGCGAGCCGAGACTCAAGCTTTTGCGCTCAAAGAAAGTGAGAGCCGTGCTCGTTGCGCTGTTTGTCGCTGCTTTATTAATAGCGCTTTACTGCACCTGCGGATACGGATATTTCCGGTAGCCCGCTTCGGAACTGCTGACAAAACCGCGCTGTTTCGCACCCCATTGGATGTCAGCTATCTGCTCTCGGCTGCGGAGAAACCGCACGGTTTTCTACGAACTCTCGATATCGAGCAATCGCAATTACCGTATCGGTAGCTGCGTCAATGCGCAACTAAAAAAGCCCCGGCTTCAGGCGAAGCCGGGGCTTTGAGCATATTTGGCTTAGAACTTTATTTCCTTGCCTGCCTTGCGCCACTGCTTGAATTCCGCAACGGCGGTGAACAGTGCGTCGGAGGAGGAGTTGATCGCGGTCTCGACAGAGTCCTGAATGACGCCGATGATGAAGCCGACGCCGACGACCTGCATTGCAACATCGTTGGAGATGCCGAACAGCGAGCAGGCCATGGGGATCAGAAGCAGCGAGCCGCCGGCAACGCCGGATGCGCCGCATGCGCCCAGAGCGGCCATGACGGACAGGACGATCGCTACGGGAACGCTTACGCTCATGCCGAGGGTGTGTACCGCGGCGAGGGACATGACGGTGATGGTGACCGCCGCGCCTGCCATGTTGATGGTAGCGCCGAGGGGGATGGACACGGAGTAGAACTCGCGGTCAAGTCCGAGGCTCTCGCACAGGGTCATGTTAACGGGGATGTTAGCTGCCGAGGAGCGGGTGAAGAATGCGGTAACGCCGCTTTCCTTCAGGCACTTGAACACCAGCGGATACGGGTTCTTGCGGATGACTATGAAGGTCATGATGGGGTTGACAACAAGCGCCGCTACCAGCATGCAGCCGACGAGGATCAGCAGGAGCTTGCCGTATTCGGTGAAGATGGCAAGACCGCTGGTGGAAACTGCGGAGAACACGAGGCCGAGGATACCGAAGGGAGCGAGGTTTATTACAAAGCGGACTGCCTTGGTGACTGCGTCGGATGCATCTGCGAGGAACTTCTTGGTGGTGTCGGACGCTGCCTTGAACGCAAAGCCGAGCACGATCGCCCAGAACAGGATGCCGAGGTAGTTTCCGGAGACTATCGAGCCGATGGGGTTGGAGACGATGTTGTTAAGAAGTCCGGTGAATATCGAAGCAAAGCTGTCGGGAGCAGCGTCGGTGGCTGCGTCCGTGAGGGTGATGGTCACGGGGAAAATGAAGCTTGCAATGACCGCGATCACAGCTGCAAGGAAGGTGGAAACAAGATACAGAACGATGACCGTTCCGAACTGCTTGCCCATCTTTTCTCTCGACTGTGCCAGTGCGCTGATGATAAGGATAAACACCAGCAGGGGCGCTATCGCCTTGAGCGCGCCGACGAACAGAGTGCCGAGGATACCGATTCCGGGCGCGGTTTCGGCAGCGTTGGGGATAATAAGCGCAAGTGCTGCGCCGATGACCATACCTATAACAATACGCAGCACGAGGCTTACGCTGTTATATGCTTTTACGATTTTCATTTCTCTTTTCTCATCCTTTTGTTGCGTTGCGGCTTAAAGCCGCTTTGCATAGTTTAACAAATTGTTAACACGATGTCAACACCGGCAGGTAATATATATATCCTTTTTATTGCTTTTGAGGATCATTTCCGGCGCTGTCGTCTATGCCGAGACGTTTAAGCCGTGCGTTGACGGCTCCCACCGTGCGGCCGAGGGTGCGCGCGATCTCGGTTTTCTCCACGCCTTCTCTGACAAGAGTGCCGAGCGTCTCATCATCCTGCGTGCTCCAGGGCTTGCCTCCGTTTTCTCTGCCGCCGCTTTTTTCGCGATTGAGCTGCTCTATCGCGTCAAGGTTATCGAATATGAACTGTTGAGCCTCGGGCTTATACAGCACGACGGAGTACACCGAGTTTTCGCCCCGGAACTCCTGCGTTATCAGGCCGAGGCCGCGTCCCTGCGGCGTGGGAAGTCTGGTCGTCTTGCCAGAGGGAAGCTGCACCTGCTCAAGCGCGCCGATTCCGAGAAGCCACCGGGTGATAACGCCCGAGCGCAGGCTTTTCATCGTCTCGGGGTCAACCCTTTCGTTTATGAGGCTTGTGACCTGCGATATCCTCAGCGGCTCATCGGCCGGGGTAAGCTCGCGCCGGGCGCTGCTATCGAGCGCAAACGGTGCGCGCCCTCGCTTTGCCGGCTTTTTGCTCTCGGTCCCACCGTTTTCTATGACGCGGCGCAGAATATCCGAAACATAATACATGCAGCGAGATATTCTGACATTGTTTAGAAGATCGCCCTCGGCGATCGGCGTGCCGTCGATCGGGTTTATCCCCTCGGCAAGCTTGTCAACAAAGCCTTTTGTGTACTCGATCTTTTCAAGCTCGGTCATATCTTGCACCTCCTGAAATCACATATTGTAAATTCTGTTATATCCTGAGGCGCAGAATTTGTCAATAAGATTTATCAAAGCACATGGTTTTAAAACCGGCGGTCAAAACTGTTGAAAACTCAGCGACAATCGGCTATAATTACTTATTAAACTATCACACGTTAAACTATCACACGGGAGTGAACGAATATGAAAGCAATCGTAACGGTCGTCGGCAAGGATCAGGTCGGCATAATCGCCGGAGTGTGCAACACGCTGGCAGACCACAACATAAACGTTCTGGACATCAGCCAGACTATCATGGAGGGCTTCTTTACGATGATGATGGTCGTTGACCTCGCGCTGTGCGCCGAGTCCTTTGCAAATCTGCAAAACGTGCTCAAGACCTTCGGCGAGGGGCGCGGCCTTTCCATCCGCATTCAGCGCGAGGATATTTTCGACGCGATGCACAAGCTGTGAGGTGCCGCCATGCTGAGCCTTAACAACATATTTGACACCATCGACATGATCGACAAGCAGCACCTCGATATCCGCACGATCACCATGGGCATATCGCTGCTCGACTGCGTGAGCGAGGATCCCGGGCGCTGCTGCCGAAAGATATACGACAAGATCTGCCGCCGCGCCGAACATCTCGTGAAAACGGGCGAGGATATCGAGAGCGAGTTCGGCATCCCGATCGTAAACAAGCGCATCTCGGTAACGCCGATAGCGCTCGTCGCCGGAAGCTGCGCGACGACAGATTACGTTCCCTTTGCGCTGACGCTTGACCGCGCGGCAAAAACCTGCGGCGTGAACTTTATCGGCGGCTATTCCGCTCTGGTGCATAAGGGCTTTGCCAAGGGCGACGAGCTTTTACTGCGCTCGATACCGCAGGCAATGGCGCAGACCGAGCTTGTCTGCTCGAGCGTGAACGTCGGCTCGACGCGCGCCGGCATAAACATGGACGCCGTCGCCGCGATGGGACGGATAATCAAGCAGACCGCGCACTTGACACGCGATACCGACGGACTCGGCTGCGCAAAGCTCGTGGTGTTCTGCAACGCGGTGGAGGATAACCCCTTCATGGCAGGCGCGTTCCACGGCGTCGGCGAGGCCGACAGCGTGATAAACGTCGGCGTATCCGGCCCGGGCGTGGTTTACCATGCGCTGCAAAAGTGCAAGGGCGCACCGTTTGATGTTGTTGCCGAGACGATAAAAAAGACCGCGTTCCAGATAACGCGCATGGGTCAGATGGTTGCCGCCGAGGCTTCCGACAGGCTGAATGTGCCGTTTGGCATAGTTGACCTCTCCCTCGCGCCGACGCCCGCCGTGGGCGACAGCGTTGCGCGCATCCTTGAGGAGATGGGGCTTGAGACGTGCGGTACCCACGGCACGACCGCCGCGCTCGCGCTGCTCAACGATGCGGTCAAAAAGGGCGGCATAATGGCATCCGGCCACGTCGGCGGACTTTCGGGCGCATTTATCCCGGTGTCCGAGGATGAGGGTATGATCGCTGCCGCAGAGTGCGGTACGCTGACGATAGACAAGCTCGAGGCTATGACATGCGTGTGCTCGGTTGGTCTTGATATGATCGCAGTTCCCGGCGACACGAGCGCCGAAACCATATCCGCGATCATAGCCGACGAGGCCGCCATCGGCATGGTCAACAGCAAGACCACCGCCGTGCGCATCATCCCCGTTGAGGGCAAGGACGTCGGCGATATGGTCGAGATGGGCGGACTTCTCGGCTCTGCGCCCGTGATGCCCGTGCACAAGGCGCAAAGCGCCGATTTTATCGCGCGCGGCGGACGCATCCCGGCTCCCCTCCAAAGCCTCAAAAACTGATTTTTTAGAGGCGCATTGAGGCACCTACGGATACGGTTATCTCTGGTGGCCCGGTTCGAGACTGCGGAGGAAACCGTGGTTGCCTCGCGTAGCGTTAGTGCGGTGCTGAGTTTTTTGCCGCACCCCATTGCCTTCCCCTGCGTAGCTTGAGGGGAAGGTGTCGCCTTTGGTGACGGATGAGGTGTAATTATATCCGCGCCGTAGGCGCTACTTTGTTACAATATGTATCGGTTTTGCCGGAACTCAAATCCATAGCTGTAGGGAACGGATTTATCCGTTCCGTTGTGATGGTTTAGCCGGCAGTTCCCGGTCGGGCTGACGCAAAAACCGTATCGGTACAATGTAAAAGCGCCACTAAAAAACCGCTTGCGGCAGATGAGGTGTGAATAAATCCGCGCCGTAGGCGCCACATTGTTTCAGAGGCGCATTCACATTGTGCCGATACGTTTATTGCGTGAACCCGGTGTCGAAACAAAGGAAAAACCATGACAGGCGGAACGGATAAATCCGTTCCCTACGAGCGGCGGTTGGCCGCAGCGGAGAGCTGATAGCTGATAGTTAATAGTTTTTAATTCAACCCCTCGGCAGCAAAGCTGCCTGCTCCCCTTGACAGGTGAGCCAATGGAGTGCAGTCGCAAATTTTGCACTAATATAGCACAATCTAATGTAGCGCGTGGCAGCTACGGTTTCCACCGTTGTCTCGTTACCGGGATACCGCAATATGTTTATCCGTAGGTGTGCTAAATCGCCTCTGAAAAAACGGAACGGATAAATCCGTTCCCTACAAGGGTGCAGACGAAGTTTTGCACTAATATAGCACAATCTCCCGGAGCGCGAAACAGCATGGTTTCCACCATCGTCTCGATACCGGGTTCACGCAATAAATGTATAAGGAGCGGCGTTAATTCGCCACTGAAAAAATGGAGATAAGGTTGCAGGCTTTTGAAAGCCTTGATTCTACGAATAATTATTTAAAGAAGCTCGCTGCGGAGGGCGCGGCGGAGGGCATGGTCGTCATTGCCGACGAGCAGACCGCCGGGCGCGGCAGAATGGGCCGCAGCTTCGCGTCGGCCGCCGGCTGCGGCATATACATGTCGATGCTGCTGCGCCCTGCCGATTGCGCGCCGGACTGCGCGCAGAGCCTGACGGCCGTCTGTGCCGTCGCGGTGTGCCGCGCCGTTGAGAAGGTCTGCGGCCGCGCGCCGGGCATCAAATGGATAAACGACCTGTACCTGCGCGGCAAAAAGATCTGCGGCATACTGTGCGAAAGCTCGGTCAGGGACGGCAGGGTCGATTACGCCGTGCTGGGCATCGGGCTTAACGTCACGACGCGCATCGAGGACTTCCCCGAGGAGCTGCGCGAAACGGCAGGCTCGCTGCTGACGCAGACGGGCTTTGTTTTCGAGCGCGGCAAGCTCATTGCCGCGATCATCGCGGAGCTAAGCTCGCTGTACACCGCATGGCTCGAAGCGCCGAGCGTGTGCCACGCCGAATATAAGCGCCGCTGCATCGTGCTCGACAGGCAGATATCCGTAAGCTCACCCGAGGGGGAGTATGAAGCCGTCGCAGAGGGAATAAGCCCGGACTACGGGCTCATCCTTCGCCTTGACGACGGAACGCGCCGCACGGTTCACAGCGGCGAGGTTAAGATAAAAATGTAAACTCGTGAGAGGAGAAGATCATGAAAAAACAGACGGCATATATTTTCGCGGCATTCATCGTTGTGCTGATCATACTTGCCATAGTTATCATGTGGCTGACCGGCGGCATAGGCGGCGATAAGCCCGAAGCGACTCCGACCCCGGAGGTCGAGACGAGCGCTCCGCGCCAGACTCAGTTTGTTATCCCGACTGCCACGCCGCAGCCCACCGAGGCTGTTCCGACCGAGACTCCGACGATGACGGCAACACCGACTCCCACTCCCGAAGCACCGAGCGGCACGGTTATCGGCTCGGGCTCGTTTGATTCGTCGACCGGCGTCGGCCTGAACACCCACACCGCGTGGACGGCAGCCGAGCAGGCAGACGGCAGCGTCAAGCTCACGCTGTCGGTGTATGTGCGCTCGTACACGCTGGAGATCGGTCAGCGCTCGATCGCGATAAGCGTAAACGGCGCGACCTCCGGCGGCTTGACGCGATCTTTCAGCGTCGATTCCCCGAACTCGCAGACCGATACACTCATCTACACCTATTCGACGACTGTTCAGAAGGGCAGTGCCGTTTCCGTCAGCGTAGATTGGAACTACAAGGGCCAGTACAGCGGCCAGGATCTCGATGTGATCTCATCGTCCTCAACGATTTTTTAGCGCCTCTAAAAACCAGAGGTTGGAGATTTGAGAGGAGAGGCGGTCGTAGGTCCAGTGCTTTGCGCTGTTATCAGGGCTGTTGGGGTCGTTGACGGTAAAGCCGCAGCTGTCGTAGCCGGTAAGAACGACGAAGTGTCCGCTGCTTGTGAAGTCGCCGGGGCCGAGCGCGAGGATAATGACTGCGCCGGAGTCCAGCGCGTTTTTCATCGACTGCTCCCACAGCGGAAGCTCGGTTGCGGAAAGGCCGAGCAGAGCGCTGCCCTCGCTGATAAGCGTCCACGAGCTGCCGTTTCCGGGCACGCAGTAGCCGTTTTTCTCGGCAAGGCGCGCGACGAACAGCGGCGAGTATGCGGCGTTTTTCGTGAGATACACCGCCGCCATCGACAGGCAGGTCGGGCCGCAGCCTGAGGTGCCGATAAAGCCGCTGCCGTATGGCTCATAGCCCCAACGCTCATCCCATTGAATAAACAGCGGTACGGCGCCGCTTTGCGCGTCGGCAGAAAGGTCAATATCAAAGCGCCTGTCCTTCAGCTCCGGGTAGTTGTAAACATAGTCCAGAGTCTGCGGACATTTCTCGGCCGTTTCGACTAAAATTTCGGGGTACTCGTCGCTTGTGCGTATCTTTTCGAGCTTTTCTGCGTCGGTCGGGCCGCTCGATCCCGGAAAGCTCATGTCCGAGCAGCCGGAAAGCTGCGCGGCAAAAATGCATATGCAAAGACAAACGGAAATAAATTTTTTCATAATATCCTCCCTGTGAGCAAAAAACGCTCCTGTTTTCGCTGCTATCGTAGCAAAAACAGGAGCGCTGTTTATCCGTTTGTCCATATGAAATTGTGATGTTTTCCGCTCGAAAATCTTACGATTTTCTTACGGGCAGAGTGACGGTGAACTCGACTGTTTCATCGGCGCTGCGCGCGTTTATCTTGCCGCCGTGGAGGGTGACGATGTTGCTTGCTATGGCAAGACCCAGCCCGGCTCCGCCGGAGGACGAGCGCGCGGAATCGAGCCTGTAAAACTGCTCGAAAATGCGCCGCAGCTTCTCCTCGGGGATAGTGTTTCCGCGGTTAACGACGCTGACGGAAACGTTGTCGCCGTCAAGCTGCGCGTTTATCACGATCTCGGTGTCGGGATAGCTGTACAGCACCGCGTTGCGCAGGAGATTATCGAAAACTCGCTGCATTTTGCCGGAGTCGCAGCTTATCGGCAGCGCATCCGGCGTGCAGAGGGTGCAGGTGAGCGATTTTTCCTTGAGCATGGGCATGAACTCGAACCTGAGCTGCTCGAGCAGACGCACAAGGTCTATGCTCGAGTAATCGAGCGTAACGGTCGATAGATTAAAGCGCGTGATCTCAAAAAATTCGTTTATCAGATCCTCGAGCCGCTCGGCCTTGTCGAGCGTTATCGAGAGGTACTTCTCTCGCAGCTCGGGGCTTATCTGCTGCTCGTCGCGCAGAAGCGTGAGATATCCGATGACGGAGGCAAGCGGCGTTTTCAGGTCGTGCGCAAGGTACATCACAAGGTCGTTTTTGCGCGCGGTTTCCTCGCGCAGAAGTGTCTGCGCGAGCATGAGCTTTGACTTTGCGTCGCTCAGCGGAACGGCGATCTCGTTGGGAATGCCGGCCTCGGGCGAGTCGCTGAGCATAAACTGCCCGACCGCATTGCCGATGCGGCGGCGCTCGGCGTTCAGGCGAAGCCGCGAAACGACGCCTATAACAATTACGCAGAACGCAAAGACCGCGAGCGCAAGCCTGAATGCAAGGCCCTTTATGGCGTTCCAGTCAGGCTCAACGTAATCCGTTGCCATCTCGGAATCGTAATATTCGGTCATGTAGCCCCGGTAAAACCACTCGCGCAGCGTGCCGTTGAGCGTGTTGTCAAAAAAGCTCAGCAGCAGAACAACGAGCACCGCGCCGCAGATGAATATGCCGATGTAGATGAGCGCCGTGCGGAGCACGCTTTTACTTTTCGATCTCATACCCAACACCCCAAACGGTTTTTATAAACTTCGGCTTTCTCGCCGGCTCGTGCATCTTCTCGCGCAGGCGGCCTATGTGCGCCATGACGGTGTTGCTGCTGCTCGTGAGGAATTTTTCCTTCCACACGGCCTCGAACAGCTCCTCGGACGCGACGACCCTGCCGGCGTTATCGCACAGATACCACAGAATATCGAACTCCGTCGGCGTGAGCGCAAGCTCGCGCCCGAACAGCCGGCAGCGGCGTGAAGCGCGGTTTATCGTAAGGCCGCGGATATCCATTTCGTCAATGGTCTCCGCTCCCCGGCGGCAGCGGCGCAGAACGGTCTTGACGCGCGCGGTGACCTCAAGGGGGTTAAACGGCTTTGTTATATAGTCGTCCGCACCGATGGTCAGGCCGAGTATCTTGTCCGAATCCGTGACGCGCGCGGTGAGCATGATTATCGGAAAATCGTGCTTCTCGCGCATTTTGCGCAGAAGCGCAAAGCCGTCGGTATCCGGCAGCATAACGTCCAGAACGGCGAGCGCAGGCTCGCATTTTTCGACAAAGCTCAGCGCATCGGCTCCGTTGAGGAACTTATGCACCTCGTATCCGTCATTTTCAAGGTACAGGCCGATAAGATCGGCGATCTCGCGCTCGTCATCGACGACGATGATCCTGTCAGCCATTTATCCGAGGCTCTTTTCGAGCTTTTCGATGCCGACGCGCATTCTGCGCAGGGTCTCGCCCTTGCCGAGGATGCGGCAGATCTCGACAGCGCCGCCGGGCGTTACGGCCTTGCCGGCCGCGGCGATGCGCACGGGCCACATGACCTTCGCATTTTTGCATTCGCACTTTTCGGCCATGCCGGTCATCGCGGCGAGGATATTCTCATCGCACCAGTCGGAAATGCCCTCGAAAACGGGCAGCATGGCGCGCAGCATCTCGAGTGAACCTGCCTCGTCGGTCTTGCTCTTTTTGTGAACATACAGAGCCGTGTCGTACTCGGGCAGCTCGTCGAAGAAATCGAGCTTCTCTGGAATGTCGGTGAGCACCTCGGTGCGCTGCTGCAAAAGCGCGGCGATGGCGGCGGCGCTTATCTCGGGCTTTTTCACCGCCCGGCGAATAAACGGCTCTGCGGCCGCTGCAAAGGCCTCGGGACTCATGGCGCGGATGTATTCTGCGTTGAAATATTTGAGCTTTTCGATATCGAAGATGGCAGGGGACTTGGAGATGTCCTTTATGTCGAATATCTCGGCAAGCTCCTGCATGGAGAATATCTCGCGCTCGCCGCCGGGGCTCCAGCCGAGCAGCGCGACATAGTTTACAACGGCGTCGGTGAGATAGCCCTGCGCGATAAGATCCTCATACGAGGGGTCGCCGTGGCGCTTGCTCATCTTGTTGTGCGCATCGCGCATGACCGGCGAGCAGTGGACATAGGCCGGGATATCCCAGCCGAAGCCCTCGTACAGCAGATTGTATTTCGGCGAGCTTGAAAGATACTCCGAGCCGCGCACGACATGGGTTATGCCCATGAGGTGATCGTCGATGACGTTTGCAAAGTTATAAGTCGGCAGACCGTCGCGCTTTATGAGCACCTGATCGTCAAGAGTCGAGTTTTCAACGGTGATATCGCCGAAGATCTCGTCGTGGAACGTGGTGCTGCCCTCCCCGGGTATCTTCTGGCGCACAACATACGGCTGGCCGGCCGCGGCCTTTGCGTCGCTCTCCTCGCGGCTGAGGCAGCGGCAGGGATCGGCGGCCTTTTCAAAGCCCTCGGTCTCCTCCTGCTTTTCGCAGAAGCAGCGGTAGGCGTGACCCTTTTCGATGAGAAGGTCGGCATACTTGCCGTAAAGCTCGCGGCGCTCGGTCTGAACATAGGGGCCGACAGGGCCGCCCACGTCGGGGCCTTCGTCGTGATCAAGGCCGCACTCGGCCATCGTGCGGTAGATAACGTCAACCGCGCCCTCGACCAGACGCTCCTGATCGGTGTCCTCGATGCGGAGAATGAACTTTCCGCCGTTGTGGCGTGCTATAAGCCATGTGTACAGCGCGGTGCGCAGATTGCCCACATGCATATATCCCGTGGGGCTGGGCGCAAATCTCGTGCGAACCTCGCCCTTGGGTATGCGAGCTTCCATTTGCTCGAACCATGTCATATCCATAGAACTTTTCCTCCGAAAAACGTAGATATCAATAGTGTAAAATGGATTTTGGCAGTTGTCAAGTGACAGTTAAAATGGTAATATAGTAAATTAGGTTATTAGTCTTATAGGAGATAACGAAAATGGAAAATGAGATAAAAAAGAAAAGTATGCTGTCCGGCATCCAGCCCTCGGGCGATCTGCACCTCGGCAATTACCTGGGCGCGGTGAAGAACTGGGGCGCAAGAGCCGAGGAATTTGACTGCTATTATTTCATGGCCGATCTGCACACGCTCACCGTGCGTCAGGATCCCAAGCTGCTGCGCCGCCGCAGCCTCGAGCAGCTTGCCCAGTACATTGCCTGCGGCATAGACCCGGAGAAGAACGTCCTGTTCCTGCAAAGCCATGTTCACGAGCATGCGGAGCTTGGCTGGATACTCAATTGCTACACCATGTTCGGCGAGCTGAGCCGCATGACGCAGTTTAAGGATAAGTGCGCAAAGAACGCCGATAATATAAACGGCGGCCTGTTCACCTATCCCAGCCTCATGGCGGCGGATATCCTGCTGTATCAGGCCGACTATGTTCCTGTCGGCGAGGATCAGCGCCAGCACTGCGAGCTTACGCGCGATATCGCCGTGCGCTTCAACAATATCTACGGCGAGACCTTCAAGGTCCCCGAGGCGTATATCCCCAAGGCCGGCGCGCGCGTCATGGGTCTTGGAAACCCCACCTCAAAGATGAGCAAATCCGATCCCAACGGCTGCGTTTTCCTCATGGAAAAGCCCGAGGATATCGCGCGCAAGTTCAAGCGCGCCATAACGGACTCCGACACCGAAAACTGCGTGCGCTTCGACCCCGAGAACAAGCCCGGCGTTTCAAACCTCATGAACATCTACTCCGCCGTCACCGGCAAGAGCTTTGACGAGATAGAGCGCGAGTTTGCCGGTCAGGGCTACGGCGTTTTCAAGCCCGCGGTCGGCGACGCGGTCATCGAGACCCTGCGCCCGATCCGCGAGGAGGCAACGCGCCTGCTCAACGACAAGGCCTACCTTTGCAGCGTCTACACCGAGGGCGCGCAGAAGGCAAGCGTCATCGCGCGCAAGACCCTTCGCAAGGTATATAAGAAGGTAGGTCTCGTAGAAAAGCCCTTCTGATTTCACTGGAGATATTATAGATATGATCGATCTAAGTTTTGACGTCTGGAAGAACATCCTGCTCGCGCTGGCTGTCGCGTTTGTCATTTCCTTTGCCGCGACGCCCGTTGTCAGCTCCTTTGCCAAAAAGGTCGGAGCGATCGACATTCCGGACAAAAAGCGCCATATTCACAGCCACCCCATACCGCGCATGGGCGGCCTTGCGATATTCCTGGGCTTCCTGCTGTCGGTGCTGCTGTTTGCAAACATAACGCCGCAGGTGCGAGGCATTCTGCTCGGCGCCATACTCATCGTCGTCGTCGGCGCAATAGACGATGTGATGAACCTAAATGCCTGGCTTAAATTCTGCGTGCAGATAGTCGCGGCGGTCATTGCCGTTTTGTCCGGCGTTATCATTAACGTCGTGTCAAATCCGCTGCTGATAACGAGCGAACAGGCCGTGACCATCGGCATCCTCGCCGTTCCGGTGACCATACTGTGGATAGTCGGCGTCACAAACTCGGTCAACCTCATCGACGGGCTTGACGGACTTGCCTGCGGCGTTTCCGCCATCGCGTCGCTGACGATGCTTGTCGTGTCGCTTCTTGTGTCCGATGCGAACATCAATGTTGCCGTCATCCTCGCCGCGCTCTGCGGCGGATGTCTGGGCTTTATCCCGTATAACCTCAATCCGGCGAAGATATTCATGGGCGACACCGGTGCGCTGCTGCTGGGCTATGTTCTGGCAACGGTCTCGGTCATCGGTATGTTCAAGTTCTATGCCATTGTTACATTTGTCCTGCCTGTGCTTGCGCTTGCCGTTCCGCTTTCGGACACGATATTTGCGTTCACACGCCGCATCCTGCACGGACAAAGCCCCTTCCATGCCGACAGGGGACACTTTCACCACAAGCTGCTGGACATGGGCCTGAGCCAAAAGCAGGCCGTTGCCGTGCTCTACGCCGTTTCGGCCATCCTCGGCCTTGCCGCGGTGCTGCTGACCTCGACCGGAATCATCCGCGTCGTCGTTGCCGTCATTGCCTTTGTCATTGCCGTGTGCATATGGCTGTTCGTGTTCAGAAACAACAACAATATCCATCCGCTGCCTCACGAGAGGCCGGCGGATGAGTCCGGGGAGGCCGACAGCAAAAATGAGTAAGCTTAAAGTCATGTCCGTTTTCGGCACGCGCCCGGAAGCGATAAAAATGGCGCCGCTCGCGCTTGAGCTTCAGCGCCGCGAGAGCATCGAAAGCCTCATCTGCGTTACCGCGCAGCACCGCGAGATGCTTGATTCCGTGATGCACTGCTTCGGCCTGAAAGCCGACGCGGATCTCAACATCATGGGCAAAAACCAGACGCTTACCGATGTTACCGTCAAGGCACTCAAGGGGCTTGAGGGCTGCTTTGCGGAGCTTCGCCCCGATCTTGTCCTCGTACACGGCGACACGAGCACGACCTTTTCCGCCGCGCTCGCCGCGTTCTATGCGAAGATACCCGTCGGCCATGTCGAGGCCGGTCTGCGCACCTACGATCGCTACAGCCCGTTTCCCGAGGAGATGAACCGCTGTCTCGTCGGCCGCCTTGCAACGCTGCACTTCGCGCCGACGGCGAAGAACGCGGAAAATCTGCGCGCCGAGGCCGTCACCGGCGATATCTTTATCACCGGCAACACCGTCATCGACGCAATGAAATATACAGTCGGCGACGGCGGCTTTGCCTCGAGCGAGCTTAAAAGCATCGACTTTTCAAAGCGCGTCATTGCAATGACCTGCCACCGCCGCGAAAACTACGGCGAGCCGATGAAGAATATTTTCTCCGCCGTGCGCACCGTTGCGCTGACGCACCCCGATGTTGAGATCGTCTATCCCGTGCATCTGTCGCCCGTCGTGCGCGGCGCGGCAAGCGAGTACCTTGCGAATCTGCCGAACGTACACCTCATCGAGCCGCTCGACGCGATGGATATGCACCGGCTCATGAGCGCAAGCTACATGGTCATGACCGACTCCGGCGGCATTCAGGAGGAGGCGCCCTCGCTGGGCAGGCCCGTCCTCGTTCTGCGCCGCGAGACCGAGCGCCCCGAGGCCGTTGCGGCCGGCACGGTCAAGCTCACCGGCGTTGACCGCGACGATATCATCCGCGATGCCGACGAGCTGCTCACCGGCGGCGAAATGTATCAGCGCATGGCGCACGCCGTCAATCCCTATGGCGACGGCCGCGCCTGCGAGCGCATCGCCGACGCTATCGAGTTCTCCTTCGGCCTGCGCGAGACTCGCCCCTCATCTTTTTAGTGGCGTTTTTTTAGAGGCGATTTGACGCAGCTACGGATACGGTTATTGCGGTGTCCCGGTTCGAAACTGCGGAAGAAACCGTAACGTTTCGCGCTTTTTTAGAGGCGCATTGGAGCACCTACGGATACATATATCTCAGCGTGTCAAAAAAGTCTTTGACTTTTTTGCACGCTTCAAAAACGCCACATTTTTTGTGAAAACAGGTTTTCACGAAAAATCTCGCTACGCTCGTCAAAAAGCCTGATAAATCAGGCGTTTTTGATGGCTATTAATCCAATTTCGAGTGGGGCCTTTGCCCCCTCGAGCTCCCCTGCTGCTCTATTATCTTTCTTTTGTAGCATAGTTTTTCGACAGCCTGGGATATATATATATATCTGGTAGCCCGGTTCGAAGGTGCCGACGAAACCGTGATGTTTCGCTCCCTGTAATGTTGCGCTATATTAGTGCAAAATTTGCCTGTATGATCGAAAAAAGCGCCGAGTATGAATTGACTTGAAAATCGCTGCCGGGATCTTATCGATATTGCAAAGGACACGGGCATCTGGTATATTCATATCCGTAAAGCTCGAGGAGGAAAACGGCGATGACAAAAATCTTATTCGTCTGCCACGGCAATATATGCCGCAGCCCGATGGCGGAGTATTTCATGAAAGACATTGTGCGTCGCGAGGGGCTGGAAAAGCGGTTTGAGATAGCGTCCGCGGCGACGAGCCGCGAGGAGATAGGAAACGATGTGTATCCGCCTGCGCGCAGGACGCTCGTTGAGCACGGCATTTCCTGTCCGCGCCGCGCGGCAAGGCAGCTTACGCGAGCGGATTTCGAAGAGTATGATCTCATAATTGGCATGGACAGCGAAAACGAGTGCGGCATGCGGCGCATCTGCGGCGACGGCGATGCCGAAAAGATACACCTGCTCATGGACTACACCGACCACCCGGGCGATGTTGCCGATCCGTGGTACACCCGTGACTTTGAAGCAACCTGGCGCGATGTGTCCGACGGCTGCCGCGCCCTGCTGGAAAGCCTGAAATAAACAGAATTAGCACGCCTTGTAACGTATCACTTTTGTGCGTTGCCGAAAGTGCGATAATCTCCGCCGAATACGACGATGTTTTGTTGACAAACAGCCGCTTTGCTATATATAATAGTTAAGATTGTACAGTTTTACCGGCAAAGGAGGAGTGCTGCTTGGCTTCGGGCGGAAAACACCTCAAAAAGCAAGCTAATAAAAAGCGCGGCAGCGGCGCCCATCTGTCGGAAAGAGACAGGCAGCGTGCGGCCAGGCGGCGCTCACGCAGCGCAAACCGACGCGGCAGACTCAGGCGCGGCGCACCGCAGATGATAGTCATGCTGCTGCTTTGCATCGTCATGATATCTCCGCTGCGCAGCTGCATAATAAGCGACTCGGACTATGTCGGCTATGCCGCCGCGCGCGAAACGGCCCTTGCCGACGCCGGCATCACGCAGGAAAAGGCAAACGACCTTTCCGCCGAGATGATCAAGATCGGTGACACCGTGTGCTACAAGGTCCAGTTCACCGGCTCGGTCACCGACTATCGATACATAATAGACGCAAAAACAGGCCTCATAATCGGCCAGAATTTTTACAGAACAGAAGGATAAATAGACGGAAAAGCCAAAAACAGGGCATGGTTAACATGCCCTGTTTTCATTTATGAGACACAATTAAATGTGTTTAATAACAAATTGATCGCCAAACAGAGGCGCGTTTGTTCAACATAAAGCACAAAAAACATGTTAAAATAGGGATATATTGTGGTTGCAATTTGTGAAAAAAAGTGTTATACTTATTCCACTATTGTGTGGGCGCACGTCAACCTATGGCGTGATACTGTTTTGTAAACGTTCGACACCGCGGTTTTACCGACGGTGTCTACCGTGATAAATTAGTCAATCATATTTAAAGGAAGGAAGAACCATATGATGAACGAAAAGTACGCACCACTATTCACTCCGTTCAAGATTGGCAATGTCGAAATAAAGAACCGCATTGTCCAGTGCTCCATGGGCGGTACCTCTCTGTTTGGCTGGCTCGAGCCCTGCCATTTCGACAAAGAGGCAGCTTATTTCCTGCTCCAGAGAGCTCAGAAGGGCGTTGGCCTTGTTCTCCCCGGCATGCAGTGTGTCCGTGATACCATGGGCCGCCGTTGGCTGTATCAGAACAAGAGAATGTTCAAGCAGCTCAAAGAGTACATGGTAGAGTACCACAAGACCGGCGCAAAGCTGTTCATCCAGCTGGCAGCAGGCTTCGGCCGCTCCATGGCAGTTACCCCCTGGATGGTCGTCCTGAACAAGAATCCCATCCTCAACAAGATCGCTTCCCCTATCGTTGACGTTAGCTACAGCTGCGCTTCCGCATCTGCAACTCCTAACCGTTGGCAGGAGGATATGCTCTCCCGTCCCATGACCGTTAAGGAAATCCGCGAGATGGTCGAGGCATTCGGCAAGACCGCAAAGATGCTGCGCGACGCAGGCGTTGACGGTGTCGAGATCCACGCTGTCCACGAAGGTTACCTGCTTGACCAGTTCACCATGGAGAACTGGAACTGGCGTGAAGACGAGTACGGCGGCTCCTTCGAGAACCGTTTCCGCTTCCCCGTTGAGATCGTTCAGTGCATCAAGAGATACGCCGGCGAAGACTTCCCCGTATCCCTGCGTTACTCCGTCAAGTCCTACACCAAGACCTGGGGTAAGGGCGCTGTTCCCGGCGAAGAGTTCGTAGAGTGGGGCCGTGACATGCCCGAATCCGAGAAGGCTATCAAGTACCTCGGCGACGCAGGCTACGACTTCTTCAACTGCGATAACGGTACTTACGACGCTTGGTACTGGGCACATCCGCCTCAGTACATGCCCGACAACTGCAACCTCGCAGACGTTGAGCACATAAAGAAGTTCACCGACAAGCCCGTAGCATGCGCAGGCCGTATGCTGCCCGAGACCGCCGCAGAAGAGATCGCTGCCGGCCGTCTGGACGCTGTCGCAATCGCACGTCAGAACCTCGTCGATCCCGATTGGATCATCAAGATCCAGGAAGGCCGCGAGGACGAGATCAAGCCCTGCATCCGCTGCCACAACGGCTGCTTCA